>Ga0315286_10001102_pt1 | contig 24102 bp, 20 predicted proteins | sample YL17G10_0_MG_FD_205038 | JGI IMG/M metagenome (GOLD analysis project Ga0315286, IMG submission 205038) | Sediment microbial communities from Yellowstone Lake, YNP, Wyoming, USA - YL17G10_0 | ecosystem: Environmental > Aquatic > Freshwater > Lake > Sediment | place: USA: Wyoming | collected...
CATTCGGAGGACCGCCAAGGGGCCTCGATACGGTCCATCCTGCCGGCGGGATATATGACGACCAGCATCGAAATTTCCAACGACCGCAAGGAAATCCTTTTCCACCAGGCCAAGGCCGTGGGCAACGATCCCGACGACCGGGCCTGCCGGACAAAGCTCGCCGCCGAACCCGTGGGAGATTTCGAAAGGCTCTACTCGATGTGGGACCGCTGGGGCTGGCACCGAGTGACGTTTTACGGCGACCTGAAAAAGCCGGTTCAGGCATTGGCCGACGCTCTCGGTTGGAAGGTGATCGAAGAAGCCTGATCGCGCCTAGGTATTTGATTTCCCGTGGGGGGGTGCTATAATACCCGGCCACATATGGCCACCCTCAATAAAAAGCCCAAAAACCGCGTCTGTGTCATCGGATTGGACGGCGTCCCTTACCATCTCCTCCTGGATCTGGCCAAGAAAGGGGTCATGTCCTCTCTGGGACGGATCATCGACTCGGGACACCTCCACAAAATGAAGGCGAGTCTGCCCGAAATCTCGGCCGTGAGCTGGACCGACTTCATGACCGGAACGAACTCCGGCACGCACGGCATCTTCGGGTTCACCGACCTCAAGCCCGGGACCTATGAGGTCCGCTACCCCAATTCCCTCGACATCAAAGCCCCGCCGTTCTGGGACACGCTCGCCGCGAAAAACGTGAAATCGATCATCATCAACCAGCCGTCCACCTATCCCGCCCGGCCGCTCAACGGCGTCCTGATCTCGGGCTTCGTGGCCGTGGAGCTTGCCAAGGCCGTCTATCCTCTTTCCCACAAGGCGGCCCTGGAACAGATGGGCTACCAGATCGACATTGATACCCTCAAGGCCCGCGAGAGCACCTCCGTTCTCTGGGACGAGCTCATCAAGACGCTCATGGGCCGCCAAAAGGCCCTGAACTATTTCTGGGAAGAGGAATGGGATTATTTCGAGATCGTGCTGACCGGGACGGACCGGCTCCACCATTTCCTTTGGAGCGCGTACGAGAACCCGGACCATCCCCATCATCAGAACTTCCTCGAATACTACCGCCAGATCGACCGCCTCATCAACAAGATCTACTCCTCGTTCCGCAAGACCGCCGGCGATGAGGAGAACATCTTTTTCCTCTCCGACCACGGCTTCACGGGAATCCGCCAGGAGCTTTACCTCAACGCCTGGCTGGAGAAGGAGAAATTCCTGAAGTTCTCCAACACCGCGCCCAAGGGGTTGGAGGACATCTCGCCCAAGACGGTCGCATTCGCCCTGGACCCGGGCCGCATCTACCTCAACATCCGGGAAAAGTTTCCGCAGGGTTCGGTGAAACCCGGCGAAGCGAAGGCGATCAAAGAGGAAATCGCCCGGCGGCTCGGGGCGCTCGAGTTCGAAGGCCGCAAGGTCATCCGGAAGGTTTTCAACGCCCGGGAGATCTATTCCGGCCCCTTCGTATCCAAGGGACCGGACCTGGTCGTGCTGTCCGAGCCTGGTTTCGATCTGAAAGGATCGGTCAAGAAGCGGGAGATCTTCGGCCGGTCCCCCGGACTTCAAGGCATGCATACGTGGGACGACGCCTTCTTCCTGGCCAAACACGACTTCGGCCCCGACCTGGCGATTTCGGGACTTTCAAAGATCATCATGGACCGGTTCTGATGTCCGCCGAAGCCCCCGGAGAAGCGTTCGGGTTCATCCCGAAACCTCGGCGCGCCGTCCGGCGGGGCCGCCTTCTCGGCGGGGCGCTTCTCCTGCTCACCGCGAGTATTCCGGCATCCGCCTACATCGGCCCGGGCGCAGGCTTCGCTTTTCTCTCTTCCTTCCTCGTCCTGTTCCTGACCTTCATTCTCGCGATTTTCTCTTTCCTGTCCTGGCCTTTCCGCTTTTTCTTCCGCGCGATCCGGGGCAAAAAAGCCCTCCGGAAAAGCCGCGTCGATCAGGTCGTCATCGTCGGCCTGGACGGGATGTCCCCCGAGCTCGCCGAAAAGTACATGGCCGAAGGCAAGCTCCCCCATCTCGCCCGGCTTAAGGCCGAGGGATTCTACGGCCGTCTGCGGACGACGACGCCGGCCATCTCGCCGGTGGCCTGGTCGTCCTTCATGACCGGCTCCAATCCGTCCAAGCACAATATCTTCGACTTCCTGAGCCGCGATCCGCGGACCTATCTCCCCGACCTCTCCTCGGCGCGCATCGGAAAGCCGAAGCGGACGGTGGCGATCGGCAAATACAGGGTCCCGATCTCGAAGCCCGAGATCCAGGGCCTCCGCAAGAGCATTCCCTTCTGGAAGATCCTGGGCGAAAACGGGATTTTCAGCACCATCCTCCGCGTGCCGATCACGTTCCCTCCGGAAAAGTTCCGGGGCCATCTTCTTTCGGGCATGTGCGCCCCCGACCTCAAAGGCAGCCAGGGCACGTTCTCGTTTTACACGTCCGATCCGGACAAGGTCCAGAAGCACGAGGGCGGGGTGGTCTTTCCCGTGGAGGTCCGCGGCGACCGCGTCCTCACGTATCTCAGCGGTCCCGAAAACACTATGCTCAAGACCCCCGCGGAGATCCGGCTGCCCCTCAAGATCGCGATCGACCGGGCGAAGGAACGCGTCGAGATCGAAGTCTCGGGGAAAAAGCTCACGCTGGCCAAGAACACGTTCTCGCCCTGGATACGGATCACGTTCCGGCCGGGCCTCGGGATCAAAATCCGGTCTATCTGCAAGTTTTACGTCTCCTCCCTCGCGCCCCACTTCGAAATGTATGTCACGCCGCTCAACATCGATCCGGAGAAGCCCGCTCTCCCGATTTCGCATCCATTCATCTATTCGGTTTACCTGTCGAAGCTCCTGGGAAGCTTCATCACCCTCGGCGAAGCCAGCGACACTTGGGCCCTCAACGAAGGCGCCTTGAGCGAAGAGGCGTTCCTCGAGCTCACCTATGCCAACCACAAGGAATGGGAGGGCATGCTTTTCAACGCCCTAGACAAAACGCGCAAAGGCCTCGTCGTCTGCGTCTTCGAAACGACCGACGGCATTTCCCACATGTTCTGGCGCTACCTCGACAAAGACCATCCCGCCCTGAAGAAAGGGCCCGCGACGATGAGCGCCCGGGTCCTCGAAGACCTGTACGTGAAGATGGACGACATGATCGGCCGGGTGCGGACGAAGATGTCGCCGCGCGCGGCCCTGTTCGTCATGTCCGACCACGGCTTCCAGCCTTTCCGCCGGGGCGTGAATCTCAACTCTTGGCTCCTCCGCAACGGCTATCTGGCCCTGAAGGACGGCGCCGCCCGGAGCGGAGAATGGTTCAAAGGCGTGGACTGGACCCGGACCAAGGCTTATGCCCTTGGCCTGGGGGGCATCTACTTGAATCAGAAAGGCCGCGAGGCCCAGGGAACGGTCGCGCCGGGCGCAGAAGCGAAAGCGCTCCGGGCCGAGCTCGCCGGGAAGCTCGGCGGCCTGAAGGACGACGCCTCAGGGGCGACGGCCATCAACACCATCTACGACAAGGACGCTATCTACGCGGGCCCTTACAAAGACAATGCCCCCGACCTCATCGTGGGCTATAACGCAGGCTACCGGGCGTCCTGGGACGGCGTCACGGGCATCGTGACCGATACGGTCTTCGAGGACAATACGAAAGCCTGGGGCGGCGACCATTGCATCGACCCGCCCTGCGTGCCAGGCGTCCTGTTCTCGAGCTTGCCGCTCGCGTCGCCTTCGCCTTCCATCATGGACGTCGCCCCGACCGTGCTCGAGCTCTTCGGACTGAAGCCGCCCGCTCCCATGGACGGCCGCTCGCTCCTCGAGGCCGAAGCGGCGGCCGGCGCCCCATCCCCCGGGCCCGCGAGAAAGCGGCCTGCGCCGCAAGGACGGAAAACATGAACCGCCGCGATGTTCTGAAAGCCGGAGCGGGCGCGGCCGCCCTCCTCACCTTGGGAACGCGCCCCGAGGGTGTCCTCCGGGCATACGGGAAAAGAGCGACCGCGAAAAAGATCCTGATTCTCGGCTTCGACGGGATCGACCCGCACCTCACCGACATTTGGATGAAGGAAGGAAAGCTGCCCGCGTTCAAACGCCTGGCCGCGCAGGGCGGATTCCGGCGGCTGGGAACGAGCATTCCCCCCCAAAGCCCGGTCGCCTGGTCGAATTTCATCGCCGGGACCAACCCGGGCGGCCACGGGATCTTCGATTTCATCCACCGGGACCCGAAGACCTATTTCCCGACGTTCTCCGCGTCCGCCACGGAAGGGGCGACGAAGACGATCCGGCTCGGGAACCTGGTCTTCCCCATCAAGGGCGGCACCGTCCGCAACCTCCGCCGGGGGAAAGCGTTCTGGCAAGTGCTCGAGGAGCACGACATCCCGGCCACGGTCTTCAAGATGCCGGCCAATTACCCGCCCGTTCCCGGCCGCCAAAAGACGCTCTCGGGCATGGGAACGCCGGACCTCGAGGGCTCGTACGGAACCCTGAACTATTACACGACCGAATCCAAGTTCGTGAACGAGGACATCGGCGGAGCGCGGGTCCATCAGGTCTATGTCATCGGCAGCCGGGTCGATACGAAGCTCCCCGGCCCGGTCAATTCCTTCAAACCGGACCGGCCCGCGACCGAGATTGATTTCAAGGTCTATCTCGACCCCGCGAATGCCGTGGCCAAGATCGCAATCCAGGACCAGGAATTCATCCTCCGGGAGAAGGAATGGAGCGGCTGGAAGCGGGTGAGCTTCCCGCTCATCCCCACTCAGAGCGTCGCCGGGATCTGCATGTTCTATCTCAAGGAAGTGCGGCCCCAGTTCAAGCTGTACGTTTCCCCGATCAACATCGACCCGGCCCGGCCGGCGCTCCCTATCTCCACGCCGGCCTCCTACGGCCAGGACCTCGAAAAGAAATTCGGCCCGTTTTTCACCAAAGGCCTTCCGGCCGATACGAGCGCCCTCGTCAACGACATCCTGGACGAAGGCGAGTTCCTCCAGCAGGACAATTTCGTGCTCCAGGAAAGCCGGGCGATGCTGGATTTCGAGCTGGACCGATTCGATTCGGGGCTGCTATTCTACTACATTTCGAGCACCGACCAGCGCCAGCACATGTTCTGGCGGCTTCTCGACGACAAGCACCCCGCCTACGACCCGCTCCTCGCCCGGACGTTCGGCGGGACGATCGAATCCACCTACCGCGAAGCTGACGCGATCCTCGACCGCGCCCTCTCGAAGATCGACAAGGAGACCGTGGTCCTGGCAATGTCCGACCACGGCTTCAATCCGTATTACCGGAGCTTCAACCTCAACACCTGGCTCCGGACGAACGGCTATCTAAAGTTCCAGAACGAATTCAAGGAAGAGGACCTCGAGGTGGCATTCGCCGGCACGAACTGGGCGAAAACCAAGGCTTACGGGATCGGCCTGAACGGGCTGTACATCAACGAAAGAGGCCGCGAGGCCGACGGGATCGTCCCCCCGGCCGAAAAGGACGCCCTCGTCCGCGAAATCGCCGGCCGGCTCGAGGACTTCCGGGACCCGATGACCGGCGACAAGGTGCTGGCCCGGGCCTACGTGGCCAAGGACGTCTACACCGGACCGTTCGCCGGCGACGCCCCGGACATCGTCCTTGGATTCGCCCGCGGCTACCGGATCTCGTTCACGTCCCCGCTCGGCCGCGTACCTAAGGACATCCTCGAAGTGAACAAGGCCAAGTGGAGCGGCGACCACATGGGGGCGGCCGAGATCATGCCCGGCATCCTCCTCTCGAACAAGCCGGTTGCGGCCGAAGGCCCCGCTCTCTACGACCTGACGGCGACCATCATGGACGTCTTCGACATCGAAAAGCCCAAGGAAATGATCGGCGCGTCGATCTTCAAATAGCGCCGCGGAGGATATTCGACATGGCCCAGGACAAGATCAAGATCGAGAAGGCCCTGCTGGACAAAGTCCGGAAATACGCGGCGATGTCCGGCTATTCGTCGGTCGAGGAATTCGTGACCCACATGCTCGAGAAGGAGATCGCCAAGATCGAGGAGGCCGATTCCGAGGACGAGATCAAGAAGAAGCTCAAGGGACTGGGCTATATCGGCTGATCCCCCGCCATGGCCATCCTCAACGCGATCCTGGGAACGGTTTTCGATCTCGTCGTCGCCCCGTTCCGGACCCTGAACCCCTGGATCGCGATGGCCGTGGTATCCGTCCTGACCGGGCTCCTGATGCTCGCCGTCTTCCGCTGGACGTCGAACCAGGACGGCATCCGCCGGTCCAAGGACGCCATCAAGGCCCATCTTCTCGAACTCCGCCTTTACAACGACAGCCTGGCCCAGCAGCTCCGTTCTCAAGGCCGGGTCCTTCGGGCCAACGGCCGCTATTTCGGCCACGCCCTGAGGCCGATGCTGGTCATGATGGTGCCCGTCCTGCTCATTCTGGTCCAACTCAATCTCCGGTTCGGGTCCCGGCCGCTCGCCCCGGGCGAATCGGCCCTCCTCAAGGTCAAGCTGACGGCGGGCCACAATCCGATCGACGCGGGCATCGTCCTCGAAGCGCCTCCGGGCGTCGCGGTCGAGACGCAGGCCCTGCGAATCGAAGAGGACCGGGAAATCGACTGGCGGCTGAGGGCCGTTGCTCCGGGAACCCACCAGCTCACGATCCGGCTGGGCGCCGAGGCCTTCACCAAGACCGTCGTCGTAGGCGGGCGCGGGCTGGTCGGGATACCGAATCTCAAGCCGGGAGCGTCATTCCTGGACCGGGTCCTCAATCCCGGAGAACCCCCCGTCCCGAAAGGCGTGCCGGTCGAGTCCGTGGAAGTGAACCATCCCGAGCGGCGGCTGGACCTCCTGGGACTGCGGGTCCATTGGCTTGTCGCCTACTTCATCCTGTCGATCGTCTTCGGCTTCGCCCTCAAAGGCGTTTTCAAGGTCGAGATCTGACCGAAGCTTTCGCCCGTCAGGGCGGACTGAGCCCATAAGGCAGATTCTTCGACCGGAGCCGGATCGAAACCCTCATCTCCCGGTCCTTTCCCTCGGGGTCTTTCTGAGGGAAGACAAGGGACAGGTCTTGGACCGTCTGGATCTTCGGCGGCTCGGGATCGTTTTTGTTCTTTTTCTTTAGAAGGTCCTTGAGAAGGTTGTAGATCGCACTGACCGCGCTGACGATGTCGATGGAGTTCCGCATGGGATCGGGCCTATCCCGGTTGATCCAATAGTTCGGATTCCATCCCTTGGTCAAAGTATTGACCGGGACGTCGAGCTTCCAGGAGACCGGCGTCTCCGTCTTGCGGCTCGTCATCACCAGCTCCCCTCCGACATACATGGACAACGAAAACTCGACCTTCCGGCCGCGCGTGGGCGACAGCGCCGGTTTCGGGAGGCTGAGGGGGGACGTGACTTCGACGTCCAGGACGATTTCCTTCTTCAGGACGAGATTCCCCGACTTGAGCTCAAGGAGATAGGTCCGCCGGCCGGGATTGAGGAAGAGCTCCGTCGCATCCAGGCCGATGATATTGAATCCCGACTTGAATTGGCCCGCTTCGAGGACGTTCCCGCCGAGCGAGAACTTGTAGTAGGCTTCGCCGGAGACGTCGATCACAAGGGGCATGAGACCTTGGGGGATGATCACTTCATTGCCCACGCCCTTGACCAGCGAAATCTCGGAGACATACGGATACCGCATCTTCCAGACATTGAGGTAGCCGAGGATGTCCGTCTGGTTGAGGAAATCGAGGAAGACGAAGCCCGAGTCCTTGGCCTTTCCGATCTCGAAATATTCGAAGATCCAGCGCGTCTCATTGGGAATGTCGCTCTGGCGCCCATAGCAGAATGCCAGAAGGGCCGCCGCATCGGGCTTGTCCGCCGCCTCGAGGGTGTCATAGGCGGGGAGCACCGCTTCGGCGACGGCTTTATAGTTCCTCCCCCGGCTGAACAGGCGGTTGACATCGTCCCGCCACTGGGCCGACAGACCGCCCGCGGTCAGGGCGGCCATCAGGAAGAAAAGAAAAGCCCTTTTAATAGCCATATTGGAACACGAACACCATATCCAGGGAGGATTTGGGAAAATCGGCCGGCAGAGCGGGAAAGGGCCCGCTTGCTTGGAGAGCGCGGATCGCCGCCTGATCGAGGCCTTCGACTTTCGAGGATGTCTCGATCTCCACGGCCAGGAGCTCGCCGTTCCTGGCCATCATCACCGCGACGCGGACCTCGGCTTTGTACCCCGAGTCCTCGGGATTGGTCAAAGTCCAATTCTGCTGGATTTTCGTCATGACGCCCATGGCCCAGGGAACGAGATCATATCTCGCGACATTCAGGGTGACGCTTGCCCCGCGGCCCGGCCCCTGTCCGCCGGCGCCGACCCCGCCGGCGCTGGAACCCCCGATGCCGATGCGGCCCGAAGGGGCCATGGCCCCCGGCTCGGGCCGGAGATATTTCGAGAAATCGATGTCCGTCCGGGTCCGGTATCGGCTGGGGCGCAGGATTTCGTCGATCGATGTTTCCGCGGGCTTGGTGAGCTTCAATTGGCTGCCGAGGGAATATGTCAAGCCGAAGCCCGAAGAAACGCCCGGGGGAACGGCACTGGTCCGTTCGGCCCCCGCCTCTCCTTTCGACTCAGCGGCCGGCAGACCCGGCGGTCCGGCCTTTCCAACCTCCCCTCCGCCGCCGGCGGGAGCAGCGGGCTCGGATTTCGCGGCCGGCGCGGCGGCCGCACCTTCGGCCAGGGCAGTTCCTGCCCTGGTCCGGCCGGGTTTAACGATCAGCGGCTCGGGTCCGGGAGAAACGAGGGCTCCGCTTTTCGGGACCTTGGGGAACGGGATCGCGTCCTTGGTCAAAAGAACGACCGTAGCGACCCCGCTTTTGTCGTACCGGTAGATGCGGTAATGGAATTTCGTATAGAGGACGAAATAGAACAGCAAGCCGTGCAGGACCGCCGATACCAAGAGGATCGCGGCCTTTTTTGTATATTCAGACTGTGCGTCGCGGATCTTCGACTCCTCGGGACATTTTAGCACAAATGGGCCTCCCACCTACTTCAATGCCCGGGAGGCCGAAATCGTTACGCGGGAATGCTGCGCGGCCGTGACTTCAGATTTGAATCTCGTAGACGTCGGGAATGTTCTTGAGGGAAAGCCGGGGATTGAACATCCAAGCGACCAGATTTACCGCACGGAAATAGGGAAAGAAACGGGCCCGATAGAACGGCTTCAGGGAGTAGTATTTCCGGGTCCACTCGATCGTCCCGATAAGGCCAGCATCCCGGATGTATCCGAGATAGCTCCGGACGAAATCGTCCCTTTCGGAATCCGTGAGGTCCGGGTAGGCCAGGTGGTTGATCCAGGCCCAGCGCTCCACCGTCCGGGCGATGTGGTCATGGAGGATGAAATTGATCAGGCCGCGGACGCGGCCGCCGGTTTCGTAGACAAGGGTCTGCACGACGCCGGGGGCCTCGAGCTCGCGGGCGAGCATCTCCCGGTCCCAGACCAGAGCCAGCTTGACCTTATCCTGATAGCCGTTGAGAAGAGCCAGGCAGGCGTCGAGGTCCGAGGGCCGATACTCGCGGAGCCCCGGCCCGGCCACGGCCCGAGGAGGCTTGTGGCTTCCCAGGATTCGGATCGCGGCTTTCTCCCAGCCCTTCAGGCCTTCTGAATGCGAGACCCGGTCGAGATCGAGAATGCGGGCGATCACCCTCACCTTCTTGACCCATTCCACCCGCTGGCCTTCGCTCCTGAACTTCTCGATCATCTTCGTCGAGCGGTGGCCGGTCTCGAGGGTCAGGAGCGAAAAATCGAACTTGTACTTCGTGTTGACCCGGAGTGCCTCCTGGATGAGGGCTGAGGCGATACCCTGCCGGAGCATCTCCCGTCCCGTCACGAGAAGGCAGCTGTAGACCGCCCGATAGTCCCCGTCCTGAAAATGGAAGCGCTGGGGCAGATTGGCCAGAAAGGCCACAATTTCGTCGCCGCGGTAGGCTGCGATCAGCAGATCCCGGTTGTCCCGGGGGATGCGCTCGAACAGGTACCGGAGGAACATCGGCTTATAGAAATTCGGAAAGGACGCGGCGCCGTATTCGTCCCGCCACGAGGCGTGGGCCATGCGCTCCAGGTTTTCATAGTCTCCGCGGAACGGTTCGATGGAATAGGATGGACTCATGGGACCTCCTGGGTACGGAACGACACCTTGATTCGGACGATCTCGGGCGTGCTCCCGATGCGCATGGGAGGGCCCCAATTCCCGACGCCCGGAGAGACGTAATATTGGGCCCCCCCCTTCCGAGCGTACCCCTGCGGAACCTCGTAGATGAGCCTATTGATGAGGGTGATGGGGAAGATCTGGCCACCGTGAGTGTGGCCGGAAAGCTGGAGGTCGACGCCGTTTCGCTCGGCGTCCTTCAAATCGCGGGGCTGGTGGTCCATGAGGATGAGGGGCCGCGACGGATCGAGGCCCGCCAGCACTTCGGCCAGGGGCTTGCGGGGCCGGATCCCCGGCCGGAAGCCATGGCCGCTATCCATCCGTCCGGCGACATAGAATGCATCCGCGACGAGCACCGTCCGGTCGACGAGAACGTCAATGCCGCTCTTCGCCAGCCACTCCAGGCTCCGCTCCACCCCGCCGTAAATTTCGTGGTTCCCAAGGACTCCCAGGACTCCGTACGGGGCCTTGAGCTCGCGGAGGACGGCGGACATCTCCGCGAGCACGGGCCCGCGGATGTCTTCGTTGAGGACGTCGCCGGCTAGCAGGATAAGGTCGGGCCTCAACCCGTTGATAGCTGCCACGATATCCTCGAGATGGGACTTCCGCATGTTCGGATTCACGTGGAGATCGGAGGCCAGGACAATGGTCAGGCCAGGGATCGGCCCGGCGGCCTTCGGAATGCGGATGTCGAGGTCCCGGATCGTGAACCGCCCCGCGTGGACGGCCCCATACCCGAGCACGAGCGCGGTCAGGGCCAGGACGCCGAAAAACGCGCTGCGGGCGGCGCGGCGCGGGTTTTGCCGTACGGCCCGCGGGAAAAACGAAACAAGGGCGTTCGCGCCGCGAGCAATATCGATCATAAAGGCGAAAAGCACCAAGTAGACCCAGGCGGCGAGCCAGATATTGCCCGCGAAGATGAGCCCGCCTGTCGGCGCGCCGGGGAGCCTCGCCAGGAGGATCCGTCCGGCGATGGTGCTGATCGCAAGCAGGAGAGAAACGACGAGTGCGAGCACGCGCCAGCCGCCGGTCCCCTTCAGGGCCTTCCATCCTTTGCGGATGATGTAATAATGAAGACCCCCGAAGAGGCCCAGCGCCGTGATCAAGAAGAGGGGGTTCATCCTTCAAACTTATTGAACCAGGCGATCTCTTCGAGCGGCTTGCGCTTCTGCTCCCGGCTCGGCTTCTTGTCATAATAGCCCAGAGTCAGAATTGACACGATCTTGTACTTCCGCGGGATCTTGAAGAACTTCCTCGCCTTGCGGACGCTGAACCAGCCGACCCAACACGTCCCGAGGCCGAGCTCTTCGGCCTGGAGAACGAAGTGCTCACCGGCGATGCCGATGTCGATCATGAAGAAAGGGACGCCCTGGATCCGACTTCCCAGCCGGTCGGCCATAAAATTAAGGTTGGCCAGGACCAGGACCAGGACCGGGGCCTCGGCCGCGAATTTGGTCATGGCGTAGATGCCGGTAAACGCCTCCCGGGCGAACTGGGTCTTGAGGTCGGGATCGTCGATGACCAGGAACCTCCAAGACTGGGAATTTTCAGCCGAAGGCGCCAGGCGAGCGGCCTCGAGGCAGGCCGCGAGCTTCTCCCGTTCGACGGGTTTCGGGAGGTACCGGCGGATGCTCCGCCGCCCGCTTACAAGCTGCTGAAAGGGGGTCAGGGTCACGTTTTCGCTCCTCCGAAGCGCTCGGGTGAAGTCCCTTTTATATACCAAACGCCGCGGGGCGACAAGACTGGGACTGCGGAGGGGGGCGCCGGCATTCGGGCTTTCGCGGGGCGCTCAATTGACACAGGAACGGATCGTCTTTATACTGCGGGATTCACGGTGTCAGGGGCAAGACTCATTTCCATTAATTTCCAAGAGATCAACGACCGCCTCAGAGGGGCCGAGCCCGAAACCATTCTCGCATGGGCGTTCAAGGCCTTCCCCTACCAGATCGCGATGACGTCGTCTTTCCAGGCCTCCGGCGTCGTCCTCCTTCACATGATCCGGAAAATCGCCTTCGGCTTTCCGGTCTTTTTTATCGACACCGGCTTCCATTTTCCCGAAACAATCGAATTCAAGAACCGGCTGACCCGGGAATGGGGCCTCAACGTCCACGTCATCATTCCCACGGTCTCGCGAAAAAACCTGGAGCGGAACCGTGGCCCGTTCATCTATGAGCGCGACCCGGATCTTTGCTGTCTGATCAACAAGGTAACCCCTTTGAACAACCTGAAGAAGGAAATCGGCCTGAAAAACTGGATCTCGGCCATCCGAAGAGACCAGGCCTCAACCCGGAAAGGCCTGGAGCCGTTGATGCTCGACCCGGATAACAGCCTGCGCATCCATCCCCTAGTGAATTGGACGCGGGACCGGATCTGGGACTATATCCGGGACGCACGGCTGCCGTACCATCCCCTGTACGATCAGGGCTACACGTCCATCGGCTGTTTTCCGTCCTGTTGCACGGCGAAGGCCGCGTCCGAGGACGAGAGGCTGGGGCGCTGGGAAGGCAAAGACAAGCTGGAGTGCGGGCTTCACGAGGGCCTGAACGCGGCCCGAACGAGCGAGGCGGAACCACCTCCCGAAAGAAAGGACAAGCCATGACCGATCGACCGAAATTCCATCTCCAATGCCAGGCCTGCGGGGCGAGCATCGACGGGTTTTCCGCCTGGTTCCGATCCGACCAGCGCTGTCCCTCCTGTGGAAGCGGCATGGCGGATGTGCGCTATCATGGGCCGATCGAGAACCTTGCCCGGCTCATTGACAGGACGGCCAAAGCTCCGGACGGCCTGTGGCATTATTTCGATGTTCTTCCCCTGAACGACCGGGCGAACATCGTCACGGGCGGCGAAGGGATCGTTCCGATCGACCGCTGGGAGTTCCTCGAGGACCACGCCCGCGAAAGCTTTCGCGTTTCGTGCAAGGTCTATGCCCACCGGCATGACGACAACTATCCGACCGGGACGTTCAAGGACCTGTCCGGGTCCGTTGTCGCGAGCGTCCTCAAGGAGATCGGCGTCAAGGCCTATGTCGTGGCTTCCACGGGGAATATCGCCGTGGCCTATTCCCGGTATCTGAACGCCGCGGGCGTCGCGCTCTACGCCTTCATTCCCGAAAACTCCTCCCTGGTCCAGGAGGCGGAAATCTCCTGCTTCGGACAGCGGGTATTCCGGGTGAAGGGCGATTATACGCTGGCCAAGGAGTTCGCCCTCGAATTTTCCAAAAGAAACGGCATCCCGCTCGCGGCCGGCAATTTCGATCCCCTCCGGATCGAGGCCAAAAAGACCTTGCTCTACGAATGGCTGAGAGTCCTGGACGACGTCCCAACCGTGTATATGCAAGCCCTGAGCGGAGGGACGGGACCGCTCGCCATCGCCAAAGGCTGGAGCGACATCGCCTCCTTGAACCCCGCCCCGGCCATGCCCCGGTTCCTCCTCGTCCAATCGGATCGCTGTTCCCCGATGGCCGATGCCTGGGGAGAGGCCGTGGCGAAGGGATTTCCGGACGGTTGGGAGAAGACCTATCCGATCTATCACGATCCCCAAACCATGATTCCGACGCTGGCCACGGGGTATCCGAAGACCTATCCCGCCCTGAGCCCGCTTGTCCGGAAGAGCGGCGGGGGGATTTTCGCCTTCCATGAGGAGGAAACCGTCCTCATGGCCCGGCTCGTCGCTTTCAAACGCTCGGTCCGGATGGGCCCGGCCGCGGCCATTGTCGTGGGGGGCTTCATCAAAGCCCTGCGACGGGGAGACATCCGGGACGGGGACGTCGTCATGCTCAATATCGGCGAAGGCATCCGGAGAGCCCCCGAGTTCATGGAACGGATGATCGAGATATCGCGCGAAATCGGGTCGGTGGACGAATGCTCCCTGACGAACCGGCGGGACTACGAAAAGCGGCTCTGGGACGCGGTCGAGCGGGCGGAGCTCTGATCGGCCCCGCTCCAAGCCGTCGTTTGCCCCCCTATCGGGGATGTGATATATTAAGTTAAGCAAACCATTTTGGTTTGATTATCGTATGTTCTAATGAAGAGGAGGAAATCCATGAAAAAAATCACGACTCTGACACTCGCTCTGCTCCTGCTGCTGTTCGGAATCGCCGCCTGTAAGAAGGCCGGCGCCCCGGCCGCCGGTTCGGCCACGGCCGCGGACATGCTGTCCATGATCCCCAAAAGCGCCCAGGGCGTCGTCGTCCTGGACGTCCATGCCGGCATGAACCTGGCCTTCGTCGACAAAATGATCAAGGACACCAAGGACAACCAGAAATACCTCGATTTCATCAAAGACACGGGCATCGACCCCCAGAAGGACATCTACTTTGCCGTCATCGGGCTCATGGGGACCGAGGGATTGAACAATGCCTCGCCGGCGATCGTCGTCAATATGAAGTATGACAAGGACAAGCTCCTGGCCAAGCTCAAGGAGAAGGCGACGAACGTCACCGAGGAAGTGTATGAAGGCCTGACGCTCTATACGGTCCCCGAGGCCGACGAAAAGAAGCCCATGTCGGGAGTCTTCTACGACGCTTCCAACATCATCTTCGGCGAAGCGAAGGACGTGAAGGCCGTCATCGACGTCGTCAAGAAAGGCGGCGAAAACGTCCTCAAGAACGACGCCCTGGCCGCCCTCCTCAAGACGGCCGACAAGTCGGCCATGGTCTGGGCCGCGGTCGCCTTCCCGCCCGACATGATGAAGTCCCTGGCCGCCCAGAACCCCATGGCCTCGAGCCTCGAAAACATGAAATCCGTGCTCCTCGCCCTGAACTACAAGGCCAAGGCCCTCCAGATCGAAATCAAGGGCATGGGCGGTGATGCGGAGAAAAACAAGCAGACCGCCGACGCCCTGAACGGGCTCAAAGCCCTCGGGGCCATGGCCTCGGCCGAGAAGCCCGAGATCGGCGAGCTCGTGAACAAGATCGAAGTCACCTCGTCCGCGGAGTTCGTCAAGATCGCGGCCAGCCTCTCCGATGAGCTCCTGACCAAGCTCGGCGCCACCGCCCAGGAACAGGTTAAGGCAAAGCTCCCCGAGGCCAAGGATGAGGTCAAGAAGGACGAGAAGAAAGAGGAACAGGCGCCGATCAAGAAGTAACGGACGGTTCGTCTAGTCCTCAAACAGATATTCTTTCCGCGAGAACATCCAACAGGCCAGCCCCAGGAACGCGGCGGTCAGGACGGCAAGCGTCACGACCGCCGCTCCCGGGGAGCTGGGTTCCAGCTTGAACAGCAGGAAGGCGAAGCTTCCCTCCCCCCCCGTCGAAACCGCGGGCAACAGCGACTTAAGGTAATGCATGATGGTGAACTTCTGCGTCGCACCCGGGAAGTACTGGACGATGCTTTCCCACCCGAAGCTGAACATCAGCCCGAACAACACCGATTTCTTGAGCACCGTTCCCACCAGGGTGAAAAAGGCGGTATAGACCAGGAGCCCAAGGGCCAGGACGCCGAGGCTCCGGAGAAGGACCAGCCAGGCCTCCGCATCGCCCAGGCGGTCGATGTGCAGAACCAGGAACGACAGGGTCACTCCCGCCGCGACCACAAGAACGAGAAAGGCCGCGTAAGCGGCATACTTGCCAAGAATAATCGCCGGCTTGGAAACAGGCCGGGTGGTGAGATACGTCAAGGTCTTGCCTTCGAGCTCCTCCGCGCAGATCGACGTTCCATAGAACAGGGCGAGGACGAGGATCAGAAACTGGAGATTGAAGGTCAGGACGATGTTCGAGAAGACCACCGGGCCGTCGACCGAGAGCCCCGGCGTGAACAGCCGGTTGGCCTGGATCACCAAGGACATGAGGACGGGAAGAGCGCCGATCAGGACAAACACTTTGGTCCGGCGGGACTTTCGGCCGACAAACCAGAAAAACGAGGCCAAGGTGCGGACGGAGCGGGTGAAGCTCTTCATGTTCCCACCAGATAGTCGAAAACAGCCTGCAGATTATCGTCGGGCGATGTGATCTCTTCGATCTCGATCCCCCGATCGACGATCAACCGGGGCAGGAGACCAAAAAGGGTGTCGCGGTCCCCCGTCTCGAATACGACCGTGCCCGGCTCGGGGCCGAACTGGATGTTCTGGACCGAGGCCTGGGAGACCAGGCTCGCGGCCAGAGCGCGCGGATCGCTGCTCTTGACCGAGATCTTGTGCGGATGCTTTTCAATCAGGTCCCGGATGTAAGGGATGTCCCCCTGGGCCAGGATCTTGCCCTGATGGAGGAGGACGATCGAGCGGGTCAGGGCTTCGATTTCGGGCAGAACGTGGCTCGAGACGAGGACCGTCTTCCCGGCGTCCCGGAATTCCTTGATCAGACGGATGACCTTGCGCTTGCTCAACGGGTCGAGCCCGTTCAGCGGCTCGTCGAGGATGATGATCCCGGGCTCGTGGGCCAGGGTCTGAGCGATCTTCAGCCGTTGGCGCATGCCCCGGCTGTAGCCGCGCAGGGGGCGGTCCTTGTCCTTCGTCAGCTCCACGAATTGGAGGGCTCGTTCGGCTTTGGACGCCGCGTCCGCCCGGGAAAAGCCGTAGAGGCTGAGGAGGCGGACCACGAACTCCCACCCGGTCAGCTCGTCGTAAAAGGCGTCCTGCTCGGGGCAGAAGCCGATGTCCGCGAAGAGCTCCGTATTGTTCCAGACGTCCGCCCCCCGGATGGTCACCCGGCCGATGCTCGGCCGAAGCTGGCCCATCAGGAGCTTCATGAAGGTGGATTTCCCGGCGCCGTTCGGGCCGAGGAGTCCGGTGATGCCCGGGCCGATCTCGAGCGTCACGTCCGACAGCCCGAGGACGTTGCCGTACCACTTGCTGAGCTTCTCGGCGCGGATGACGGCCATCATCGGATCACCTCGACTCCCCGGGTCTTCCGGACGAGGACCAGGCCGCAGGCCAGAGCGATCCCGGCGAGGATGAGGAAGGAATAGATCCAGGGGACTTCGAAGGCGGGCTTGACCCGGAAAAGGGCGGCCGCCACCTGCTGCAGGTTGGCCTTGATCGACAGGAGACAGAAGCCCGGTTTTCGGAAGATGCCGTAGAAGATGCCGAAGAATATATCAGAGAAGAGATACACCAGGAAGAGAAGAATCGCCGTGTACCTGCGGTTCCGGCTGAGAGAGGAGATGAGCAGGGTATAGAACGTGAAGAACAGAGTGATGAGAAGCGAATCCAGCACGACCGCCAGGGGGATCCAGGGATAATGGGCTATGAGCTTGAGGCTTCCCGCGAAAATGAGCTTCAGGAGGATGAACAATACTCCCGGGACGAGGGTGTAGAGCAGGAGAAAGAACGCCAGGGTGGACATCTTGCCCAGGAGGTAGTCTCGCTTGCGGATCGGTCTCGAGAAATAGAGCTGCAGCGAATTGGATTTGAGATCGTCGGCGATGAGGCCCGCCCCGGCCAGGACCATGATCATGACCATCATGAACAGGAGGAAGTCCCCTCCGAAATACGACCTGAAATAGGCGGGATTGACCTCGAGGAAGGTCGTCGAGCCGCGCCGCCCCCGGAACATGAACTGGAAGTCTTCGAGCCGCTCGGAGATGTAGATCCCCGCGGCGAAGATGACCGCCGGCAGGAAGGAGACGGCGAACGCGAACTTGAAGAACTTGCGCTTGAAGGCCATCCGGATGCCGAGACGGGTGATCGGCCACCAGGGGAAGCGTCGCTCGGCGAAGGTCCCCGTCCAATGGGTATAGCCCTGCTCGGAAATCGGCATCAGTCCACTCCCACGGTCCGGGCGAACAGGTCCTCGAGCGACGTCCGGCTCTTGAGAAACATCCGGATCTGGACGTTCTCCCGGACCGCGGCTTCGAAGATCTCGCGGCGCGGCATGTCGGCCGGCAGGTAAACCTTGAGGACCTGGTCCTCCGTCTCCTCCACTTTGCATCCCCGGTCTCTCAAACCCCGAAGGAAGGCGGCCGATTCGCCTTTGGTTTTGATCTCATAAAGACTGAAACGGATTTCCTTGAGGGCCTCGATGTCGCCCTGGGCGGCGACCTTCCCTTGGTTCAGGATGACCACGTACGAGCAGGTGTATTCGATGTCGGTCAGGATGTGCGAGGAAATGAGGACGGAAATGTCCTTTTTCGAGGAGATGTCCTTGATCAGCTCCAGGATCTCGGTCCGGCCCTGCGGATCGAGGTTGCTCGTCGGCTCGTCGAGGAAGAGGAGCTTGGGATCGTGGACGAGCGCCTGGGCCAGCTTCAGCCGCTGCTTCATCCCGGCCGAATAGGTCTCGAGGCTGCGGTAGCGGGCTTCGCCGAGGCCCACGTAGAAGAGGACGTCGTGGGCCCGCTTCATGGCCTCCTGCCGGGGCATGCCCGACAGCTCCCCGAAATAAGCGGTGAAGGTCACGGCGTCGAGGCCGGGAATGAGGCAGTCGTCCTCGGGCATGTAGCCGACGAGCCGCCGGATCGCGAACTGGTCCCGGCGGATGTCGTAGCCGAGGACGCGGCCTTCTCCCCGATCGGGCTTGAGGAACCCGAGCAGGATCCGAAGCAGAGTGCTCTTCCCCGCGCCGTTCGGACCGAGGAGGCCGCAGGCTCCGTCGCCGAGGGAAAGCTCCACGCCGGAGAGAGCCTGGATCTTCCCGTAGTTGAACCGGAGGTCCTTGAGCTCGATATTCATCGGACCGCCGGAAACGGGGCCGCGCTCCCCGATGGAAAAAGATGAATCTCACCCACGTTCTTAATTACGAATCCCGGGGCAAAAAGTTTCATCCCCGTACCCGGGTTCCCTCGCCGTAGACCAGGGCCCGATAGGCCTTCTCCACGCGGTCCCAGTTGCCTTCGCGGTCCAGGGACCAGTACCGGCCGAGGACGGTCACGAGCTCGCCCGCGCCGAACTCCCGGCATTTCTCTTCGACCTTCTCGGCATAGATCGCCCCGCTCTCCGGACGTTCCCCGCGCCGGCCGATGAATCCGTGGACGTAGACCTCGGGGACGGCCGCCGCGCGCGCCATCTCGAGAAGAGCGAAGAGATGGTCGATCGTGCCGTGCGAGCTGTAGTGCGAAACGATCCCCATCAGATGAAGCGGCCGCTTCCCCTCCCGAGCGCGGGCCATGGCTTCCCGAAAGACGGGGTTTGTCCGGAAGCTCCCGTCCTGGATCGCCCGGTCGATCCGGACCCGGTCCAGGAACACGCGGCGGCCCGCTCCGAGATGGAGATGGCCGGCTTCGGAATTCCCGACCGTTCCCGGCGGCATGCCGACCGCCTCGCCCGAGGCCTGGAGCAGGATGTGGGGAAACCGCCCCCGGAGCGCGTCGAAGTGCGGCGTCTGAGCCCGGGCGATGAGGTCCCCGTCTCCTCCGTCCCCGAGCCCCCAGCCGTCGAGAATCAGGACCAGCACTTTGGCCGCGCCGGGATTTCGCCGGACCTCCCCGGCGAGGAGGCTTCGGCCGGTCATCTCGGCCGGCGCTTCGAGCCCCAGCAGGCCGAGGACGGTCGGCGCCACATCGGCCAGCTCGCCCGAAGGGCGGAGCCGTCCCGCAACCGGCCTGGAGGCCGAAAAATCGGCGAACACGAACGGCACCGGGCTCCGGGTATGGCCGGTGTTGATCGTTCCGTCGGGATACGTCCATTCCTCGACCGTTCCGTGGTCGGCCGTGACGATGAGGGCCGCCCCAAGCCGCTCCGCTTCCGCAGCTACGCGGCCCAGCGCGTCGTCCACCGCCTCGACGGCCCGGAGGACCGCGGACCGGTTCTCGATGTGGCCGACGACATCCACGTTGGCGAAATTGGCGAGCACGAGCCGGATGTCCGGTTCCGCGGCTTTGCGGACCACGGCCTCGGCCACGGCGGCGGCGCTCATCGCCGGCTGTTCGTCATAGTTCGCGAGCCCCTCCGGCGATGGAACGATGATCCTCTCCTCGCCCGGAAAGACGGTCTCGGATTTGCCGTTCATGAAGAAGCCGATGTGGGCCGCTTTCTCGGATTCGGCGACCTTCGCCAGGCGCATCCCCGCCCGGGAGACGACTTCGACCAGCGTGTTCCGGATTTGGCCGTCCTTCGGAAAAGCCACCCGGACGCTCAGGCTCGAATCGTATTCGATCATCGTCACGAAATGGAGGCCGAGGTCTTCGGCTACGGGGAACGAGCGAAAATCGTGATCGGTCAGGCTCTGCGTGATCTCGACTTCCCGCTCGCCCCGGATGTCGTAGAAAATCAGGACATCTCCCCGCCCGATCCGCCCGACAGGCGCTCCGTCGGCCCCGATTTTGACGATCGGCTCAAGCGCTTCGTCCTCCTGGCCGGCCGCATAGGCCGCCCGAATGGCGGCGCCCAGGGTCGAGGCGGGCGGGGTCGGTATTTTGTCGGATCTCATGGCGCTCAAAGAACATCTACTATAGAAGCCGCCCGGAGGCAAGTCAACTTGGGGGGGAAGAACCCCTTCCGACGGGCGCCGGAATTCGGCGAGCGAAAACATCAGGTTTTCTATCCGCTTTCCGGACAGCCGCAGATGTATTAAAATAGCCGCGTCCGCCGGACATCGAATTCACCCGCATGGGAGGGACCATGAAAAACCGTGCCGTCGCCCTGATTTCGCTATTCGCCATCCTGGGCTTTGGGCTCGCGGCAGCTCAGCCACGGCCGATCGGCTTCGACGATTTCATCAAAATCAAGCGCGTCACCGATCCACAGCCGTCGCCCGACGGCCGCTGGATCGCCTATGTCGTCACGGTCATCGACAAAGACGCGAACCGGGGCGACAGCGACATCTGGCTGGTCGCGGCCCAGGGCGGGGAGCCCCGGCGCCTGACCGCGAGCCCCTCGGCGGACAACTCGCCCCGCTGGTCGCCCGACGGGAAGCGCCTGGCCTTCGTCTCGGGGCGCGGCGGATCGCCCCAAATCTGGATGCTCGCCCTCGACGGCGGCGAAGCCTATCCGCTGACCAAGCTCTCAACCGGCGCCGCCGGGCCCGTATGGTCGCCCGACGGCAAGCATCTGGCCTTTGTCTCCTCGGTCTATCCCGACCTGGCGGACGACGAGGCGAACCGGAAGAAGGCCGAGGCTGTGGACAAAAGCAAGGTCAAGGGCCGGACCTTCGACACCCTGTTCTTCCGTTATTTCAACACCTGGCGCGATGGGACGCGGAGCCATGTCTTCGTCATCCCCGCGGAAGGCGGCAAAGCGGTCGACGTCACGCCCGGCGATTATGATGCGCCGCCGATGGACCTCGGCGGAAATCCGGATTACGCTTTTTCCCCCGACGGCCGGGAAATCGCCTTCGTCCGGAATGTCGACCCGGCGCTCCGGAAGGGGTTGGGCACGAACAACGATGTCTTCGTGACCCCGGTCGAAGGCGGCCCCATCACGGCCGTGACGACGAGCAAGGCCAACGACAATTCGCCCCGATATTCCCCCGACGGAAAATATCTCGCCTACAAGGCCATGGCCCGGCCGGGCTACGAATCGGACAAGCTCGACATCATGGTATTCGATCGGGCGGTCCGGAAGGCCGTCAACCTCACGTCCGGTCTGGACGTCTCCGCGGACGAGCTGACCTGGGGAAAGGACTCCTCCGCCCTGTATTTCACGGCCGACGAAAAGGGCCGTACGGCGCTCTACAAGATCGCGGTCGGGGGAGGGAAAGCCGAGATGGTCCTCTCCGGGCGGACGTTCAGCGGGGTGAGCCTCCTCCCCGGCGGGACGACCTTCATCTTGCTCGAGCAAGCCATGGACCGGCCGGCCGACGTATGGGCCTACGATGCCGCGGCCGGGAAATCGTCCCGGATCACGGACACCAACAAGGAGCTTCTGTCTGGCCTGCGGATGAACCCGGCCGAGGAATTCTGGTTCGAGGGAGGGGCCAAGGACAAGGTCCACGGCTGGCTCACCAAGCCGCCCGCCTTTGACGCCGCGAAGACCTACCCCCTCCTGCTCCTCATCCACGGCGGACCCCACGGCCCCTGGAAGGACGAGTTCCACTTTCGCTGGAACACCCAGATGTTCGCCGCGCCCGGCTATGTCGTCGCCCAGATCAACTTCCACGCGAGCGGCGGTTTCGGTCAGAAATTCTCGGATGCGATCGTCGGCGATTGGGGCGGCAAGCCCTATCAGGACATCATGAAAGGCTTGGATTATCTCCTGGCTTCCTACCGATTCCTCGATAAAACCCGGGTCGGGGCGGCGGGGGCCTCTTACGGCGGATATCTCATCAACTGGATCGAAGGCCAGACCAACCGCTTTGCCTGCCTCGTCTCTCACGACGGCGTCTTTGACCTGAGGTCGATGTGGGGCGCGACCGAAGAGCTTTGGTTCCCCGAGTGGGAGCAGCTCGGCACGCCCTGGACGAGCCCGGAGCAGTATACCAAGTGGTCGCCGAGCTATTACGTCAAGAACTTCAAGACGCCGATGCTCGTGGTCCACAGCCAGAACGACTACCGCGTGCCGCTCGAGCAGGGGCTTCAGCTCTTCAGCTCGCTTCAGAGGATGGACGTCCCGTCGAAGTTCCTTTACTTCCCCGATGAGGACCACTTCGTCTCGAAACCGCAGAACGCGGAGCTGTGGTGGAAAACCGTGCTCGATTGGCTGGGGAGCTATTTGAAGAAGTGAGGTCCGAGGCCGGTTGGCCGGCGCTCAGCGGACGACCTTGAGCATCCGCTTCCAGCGGGCCTTGGGCAGAAAGTTCACCAGCTTTTTCAGCCGGTCGCCGATGCCCGTCTTCTGGTACGCGTCAGACTCCGCCCGGTAGGAGAAATAGATCACCCACGGCCGCCCCTTGATGTAGGACTGGGGCAGGAAGCCCCAATAGCGGCTGTCCTGGCTATTGTCGCGGTTGTCGCCCATGGCGAAGATCGACCCTTCCGGCACGATGACCGGGCCATAATTGTCCCGGATATCGGCCGTCGAGGGCAGGATCTGGCCGTCGGAATGGACTTTATATTTTTCGTCGAGGGGCGCGTCGTTGATGTAGACCTTCTTGTCCCAGATCTGCACTTTTTCCCCCGGGAATCCGATGGCCCGCTTCACGTAATCCTTCGAAAGCTCGTTCGGATACTTGAACACGATGATGTCGCCCCTCCGGATGTTCCGCCGAGGGAGGATTTTCTCCTCAAGGGGAGAAAGCGTGGAGGCATAGATCAGCTTGTTGACGAGCAGGAAGTCCCCGACGAGGAGCGTCGGTTCCATCGACCCCGTCGGGATCTGGAACGCCTGGACGACGAACGTCATAACGAAGAAGACGAAGACCGCCGTCTCGACGATGAGCTCGAAATAATCGCGGAAGACGCTTTTCGTCCGCTTCTTCGTCTTCTTTTCGGCGCCGTAGGATATGTCCTGTTCCATGAGTGCGCTAATTTACAACAATTCGCCGAAATCCTCAAGGATCAAAGACCTGTCCGCAGAAAACGTCGAGCCCGGATGTCAATCGAGGGGCAGGCTGACGAGCGAGAATGGATCGACCCGCACATCGAGGATGCGGACGGCCCAGTGGAGGTGGGGACCTGTGGACCGACCGGTGTTTCCCACTTTGGCGATCGGCTGGCCTTTCCTGACCCGATCGCCCCGCTTCACCAGGAGCTTGGAGAAATGACAATAGAATGTGAATACGCCCCGGCCGTGGTCGATGATCACCGTGTTCCCGCTGAAATAGAGGCGACTCGCCAGCACAACCCGGCCGGCGTTCGAAGCCAGCGTCGGCGTTCCCCATGGAGCGGCGATGTCGACCCCGGCGTGGACTGATTGGCGCGTTTTATTGTAGATCCGGAGCTGTCCGAAGTTGGGAAAGGGCTCCCGGTCCGGGAGAGGAGACTGGAAGCTGCCCGTCCCCAGCCACTCGGGGGTGAAGATGTCGAATATGGACTGGACCAGGTCCGCTTCCCGGGCGATCCGCTCCTGCTCCTGGGGTGGAGCGTTCAGCATCGCCTCGTCAACGATGAATCGGCGCCGGGAGAACACCTTGGGCTCGACCGGCAATTCTTCTTGGAAGCCGGCCATCGATCCATCGGCCTTCTCCTCGACCACACCCACATTAAGCGGCTC
>Ga0315286_10001104_pt1 | contig 24099 bp, 17 predicted proteins | sample YL17G10_0_MG_FD_205038 | JGI IMG/M metagenome (GOLD analysis project Ga0315286, IMG submission 205038) | Sediment microbial communities from Yellowstone Lake, YNP, Wyoming, USA - YL17G10_0 | ecosystem: Environmental > Aquatic > Freshwater > Lake > Sediment | place: USA: Wyoming | collected...
CGGTTGTGCGCGACCAGCCGATATCGTGGAGCATGGCCGTGATCTCGAGGAGAATCCGCTCCCGAGCCGCCAGGCCGTGGAGGTCCATAAGCTTGTCGAAGAGCGCAAGCGCCAGTTTTGTCACCTGTGCCGTGTGACGCCGGTCGGGGTCGGTCGCATCGGCCAGCCGCTTCGCGCTTGCGAGAGGCTCGCCGATCTTCTTGACCGGCTTCGTCACGGTCCTCTTCACTGCCGTTTTTGCCTTTGTCTTGGGGATCATTTCTTCTTTCCTTTCTTCTTGCCGATCTGACGGACGAGTTGGGAGTACGGCGGCGATTTTACGCCGCCCTTTCGTGCGATAGCAATGAGAGCGCTCTGGCTTCGAATCGGTTTGTCGTTCGGATCGCGTCTGACGCGCTGGTAACTGCCGTCGGGTTGCATCATTCGCGTCTTCACATTGTCTGTCAGGTAGGTCATTAAAATTTCGTCGATGATCCTTGTCTTCAACGCCTGGTCCTGAATCGGGTAGAGAATTTCGGCCCGCTTCTTGAAGTTGCGCGGCATCCAGTCCGCGCTTCCCGAATAGATCTCCGGTTCGCCGCCGTTGTGGAAATAGTAGATGCGGGAATGTTCAAGGAAGCGGTCGAGGATGCTCCGAACGCGGATGTTGTCGCTGACGCCGGGGATGCCCGGGCGCAGGCAGCAAATACCGCGTACGATGAGATCGATCCGCACGCCTGCCTGGGAGGCCCGGTAGAGGGTGCGAATGGTGCGCTCGTCAATGAGGGCGTTCATTTTCGCTATGATCCGGCCCGGTTTCTTCGGGGATGATTTTTTGATCTCCCGTTCGATGAGTGCGATGATTCGATCCTGGATATTGACGGGGGCAAGGATGATCTTCTTGAAGCGCGATTCGATGTTTTCCGGCTTCAGCATGTCGCCGCCCGTCCAGGAGTTGAAGCCGGTGATGACATTGAAGAGCGAAGAGACGTCGTTGCCGATGCCGGGGTCTGCGGTCATGAGTCCGACATCCGTGTAGATCTGGGCGGTCAGGGAATTGTAGTTTCCAGTGGAGAGGTGGACGTACCGGCGAAGCTGCTTCCCCTCCCGCCGAACAACCAGAATCGCTTTGCAGTGGATTTTCCACTTTACGAAGCCGTACACGGGGTTGATCCCCGCCTTCACCATCTGGTGTGCAAAATCGATGTTCTTCTCCTCGTCGAAGCGCGCCTTGATCTCGACGACGGCGGTCACCTGTTTTCCGTTCTCGGCCGCCCGGCAGAGGGCCTCGACGATCGGCGAATCCCGGTCAATCCGGTAAAGCGTCTGCTTGATTGCCAGAACATCCGGATCTTCCGCGGCGCTGTTGATGAAGTCTACAACCACGGCGAACGAATCATAGGGGTGGTGAATCAGGACGTCGCCCCCGCGGATGACGCTGAAGATGTCACTCTTGCCGGCAAGGCGCTTCGGGATGCGCGGATTGAACGGCTCGTCCCGGTGAATCGGGGAAACGGGCAGATCGTACAGCGGCAGCAAACCGCAAAGGTTCAGCGGACCGGGGATATGATAGACATTCGTCTCATCCATTTCCAGGTGTTTGCAGAGGATTTGCAACATCTTTTTCGGGATGCCTTCCTTGACCTCGAGTCGGACGGCGATTTTGTTGGAACGGTCCTTGAGCTCCGCCTCGACGGATTTCAGCAGATCCAGCACCGAATCTTCATGGAGATCGTAGTCCTGGTTGCGGGTCACGCGGAAGGGAACGCAGTTCGTGATTTTCATCCCGGGAAAAAGGCTGCCGACGGTCGACCGGACCAAATCCTCGAGTAGAACGAAATGGTGCTCTTTTTTTCCCTTCTCATCCATAATCCGGATAAGGCGCTGGAGCACCGAAGGCACCTCGACGAATGCGTACGGCTGTGTGTCCGTATTTGTCGGCGATTCCTTGAACATGACCATCAGGTTTAGCCGCAGGTTGCCCAGAAAGGGGAAAGGGTGGCCGGCATCGACCGCAAGCGGCGTCAGGATGGGGAAGACCTGGTTTTCAAAGTAGGCGTTAAGCTTATGGATTTCCTTTTTGTCCAGCGAATCGACCGCATGGATTTCGATTCCGGCCTGCTTGAGGAGGGGGAGGACCGTCTCCTGCAAGCATTGGTATTGCTGGGCTATGTATATGCGGGCTTTTCCGGCAATTGCATCGATCTGTTGTTTTGGGAGCATTCCGCTTTGATCGGGATCGATCACGCCGGCCTGGACCAGTCGGGCGAGAGCGCCGACGCGGACCTGGAAGAATTCGTCGAGGTTCGAGCTGAAAATCGAGATGAATTTCAGTTTCTCAAGGGCGGGCGTTTCCGGGTCCTCGGCTTCTTCGACCACCCGGCGATTAAACTCGATCCAGGAAAGTTCGCGGTTCAACAGCAAGGAAGGACCCTTCAGGTTGCTCTCCATTGTTGCTTTCGCCTTCTTGGGGGATACGGTTGTTTTCCTGTTCAAACGCCGATGGCCTCGCCCATTTGCCGGATGATAACTACCTTTACGGCAATAAACTATAAAGAGATGGCAACGTTGTGTCAAGGGCTATCTGATCTGCTATCGGACAGGCCATTCATGTGGGGACACCTTGCGGCAAGGTGTCCCCACATGAATCGACTATTCCGATAGCGTCATCTTCAGGGTTCCCCCCCGGCCCAGGATGTCATGAAGATGGACATACCCCTTGATGCGGTTCTCATCGTCGGTGACCACGAGTGTGGTGATCTCCATCCGCTGCATCGTTTCGACGGTCAGGGCTACGGAGATGTTATCGCGAATGGACTTGGGGGAGCGGGTCATCAGGGTATCGATCCGTTGATTTCGGAAATCGATGCCGGTGCGGACGAGACGGCGGACATCGCCGTCGGTCAGGATCCCGAGAAGCTTGTCCGTCACGTCGGTGACGAGAACGAACCCCTTGTTCGTTTCATCCATCTCCCGGAGGGCGTCGAGGACGGTCGCATCGATATCGACGCGGGGGATCTGGCTGCCGCAGATCATGACTTCTCGAACCTTGGCCCGGAGTCGCGAGCCGAGGCTTCCGCCGGGATGAAATTTGAAAAAATCCTTCTCCTGGAAATTCCGGCGATGGATCAGCGCAACGGCCAGCGCGTCCCCCATTGCCAGGGCGGCTGTGGAACTGGATGTCGGCGCAAGACCGAAAGGGCAGGCCTCTCTGGCCACCCCGACATCGATCACAATGTCACAGGAGCGGGCCAGGGTCGAGGAGATGTTGCCGGTAAAGGCGATGCGCGGCACGCCGATGGCCCGGATGCTGTCGACGATCATGTTCAGTTCGTCGGTTTCACCGCCGTTGGAGATGGCGACCAGGACATCGTCTTTTGTAACGATCCCCAGATCCCCGTGGAGGCCCTCGACGGGATGGAGGAAGAGGGCCTGCGTCCCCGTACTGGTCAGTGTCGCCACTATCTTTCTGCCGATCAGACCCGATTTGCCGATCCCGGCGACGATCACCCGCCCCGTGCAGCGGTAGATCAGTTCGACCGCCCGCGAAAAATCCTCTCCCACCCGATCGACCAGTTGAAGAATGCTTTCCGCCTCAAGCTGGAGCACCTCTTTCGCCCGTCGGATGGACTGGTCTTCCTCCATGAACAACCTTTCCGCCGATGTGAACCGGCAATACTGTTATGATAGCATTCAACTTTTTACGAGGTGTAATGCTATCAGAAATCTGCGGTCCTGACAAGGCGGATTTTGACGGCTCCGGTATTGACACCCCATCGGACATTCCCTATAATCCGTCCGGAAATGAGGATCATTGGGTGGAAGTTGGTTTCCCGGGGGCGGAAGATGGGAAAAAGTAGAAACTGTTGGCACTGGTTTGCGGGAGGGTGCGTGATATTGATCTTCACGCTTCTCCTTGCCATACGCCTCGTCGGTCTGCCCAAACCGTTTTCCGGAGCGGCGGAGACCCTTTCCCGTCAGCAGGGAGTCATTCCCGTCGGCGAGTTCTGGATGAATATCACCCAGGCCGGCCGGAAGATCGGCTATGCGCAGCGCAACTACTCCCGGACGGAAGACGGGTTTCGCTTCTCCGAGAATATCTTCATGCGGATCAATACAATGGAGGTTGTACAGCCCTTGACTGTCCGGACGGCGGCGGAGCTGAAGCCCGACCGGACGCTTGCGAGCTTTCAATTCGATCTCGGGTCGAACCTTTTCAAGTTCACGGCCCGGGGGGTGGTCGAAGGGAAGAAGCTGACCGTTCGCATCGGCGGACCGGCCGAGGAAAAAATCAGTGTCATCGCCTTGGCGGAGCCGCCCTATCTGGGCGGCGGCATTTTAGAGTCCGCCGGGGCAGGGGGACTCAAGCCGGGGGAGGGGAGGACATTCCCGGTCTTCGACCCCGTCTCGCTGGGGCAGAGGCCGGTCCGGATTACCCTTCTCGGCGAAGAAGAGCTGACGATCATGGGAAAAAGCCGGCGGGCCCGAAAACTTTCCGTCGATTTTATGGGGATGAAGCAGATCGCCTGGGTTGACCCGGACGGATCGGTGCTCCGGGAGGAGGGTATCCTGGGGATTGCACTGGAGCGGGTCACGCGCGAGGAAGCGTTAGCGGGGCTTGAAGGCGCGGTCAGCGCGGATCTGACGGAGATCGCCTCCATCCCCTCGTCGAAACCCATTGAGGGCGCCGCGGCCCTGAAAGTCCTGAAGATCCGGCTGGGTGGTGTTCAGCAGGGCTCTTTTTTTCTCGACGGCGGCCGTCAGATCTATCGAAACGGTGTGCTCACGATCCGGCGCGAATCCTCCCTCGATCCTTCCGCCCGCTCCGGCGGCGCTGCCGGCGACCTGGGGGGTTTTCTCAAACCCACGCCCTTTATTCAGTCGGATCACCCGAAGATCCGGCAAAAATTGGCCGAAATCGTCGGTCCGGGCGATCCGGACGGCGTGAAGGCCGACAAACTTGTGGCCTGGGTCTACAAGAACCTGGAGAAGCGTCCGGTCCTGTCGGTCCCGAACGCGCTGGAGACGCTGGAAAACCGGGTCGGCGACTGCAACGAGCACGCCGTCCTGCTGGCGGCCTTTGCACGAGCCGCCGGGCTGCCGGCCGAGGTGGAGGCCGGGGTCGTCTATCTGCGCGGCCGTTTCTTTTATCACGCCTGGAACGTCCTCTACCTCCGGGACCGGGGCGGCTGGGTGACGGCCGACTCCGTCTTTGGACAGATGCCGGCGGACGTGACACACATCCGGTTCGTCCGCGGCGATGCCGACCGTCAGCTCGATCTGGTTGGTCTGATCGGCCGTTTGAAGTTAGAGATTCTGGAGATGGAACGATGATCGAATTGACCAACCTGACCAAACAGTACGGAAGCACGCTGGCGGTGGACCACCTGAACCTCCGCGTGGCGAAGGGGGAGATCTTCGGTTTCATCGGGCCCAATGGGGCGGGAAAGACGACGACGATCCGGATGATGGCGGGCGTGCTGGGGCCGACGGAAGGGACGGTTCGGATCAACGGCATCCCGATGGCGACGGATCCGGAGGCGGCCAAGCGGATCATCGGTTTCATTCCCGACCGGCCCTTCCTCTACGAGAAGCTGACCGGCATGGAGTTCATGCGGTTTGTCGCCGACCTGTACGGCTGCGGAGACGGGCTCTTCCGACCAAAGGCCGAGGGGCTCCTGATCCAGTTTTCCCTCTACGACTGGGCCGATCACCTGATCGAGGCCTACTCCCACGGGATGAAACAGCGGTTGATCATCGCCTCGGCCCTGTTGCACGAGCCAAGGGTGATCATCGTCGATGAACCGATGGTCGGTCTCGATCCGGCAGGGATCCGGATGGTCAAGGATCTCCTCCGGGAGCTGGCCGCAAGCGGAACGACGATCTTCATGTCCACCCATACCTTAGAGATCGCCGAAGACCTCTGCGACCGGATCGGGGTCATCCACCGCGGGCGGCTGGTGGCGCTGGGAACCACCGGCGACCTGCGGGGAACGGCGCTTCTCCAGGAGGGCGATCTGGAGGAGGTGTTCCTTCGGCTGACCGGGAAGGAGGCGCCGTGAGCGACGGCTTCGTAAAAAGCCCGGATGCTGCGTTGCGCTTCATACCTCCCCGGCTTTCGCCGGGGCAGGCTTGCGGCGTACGACGGAGTACGTCTCACTCCTCGGTATTCGCGCGCCTTGCCTGCGGACTTTTTACGAAGCCGTCCCATTTACGAGACCTTGATGAATTTGTTGGGGATCACCATGAATGAACTCATCGCCCTGCTTCGGCCGCGGTTCCTCTCCTTCAAGAACGCCGGCGACTCCCAAAGCGCCGGCAACCGCCGGATCCGCTATCTTCTCTTCGCCGCGATCGGTCTGGCCTTCTGGGTCGGCGCCTTCCTACTTTTCTACCGGGTTCTGACCTATTTTCAGGGAATCGAGGAGTTCGGCGACGTCCTCGCCCGGAAGCTCCTCTCGATGGTTCTGTTGACCTTTTTTTCGCTCCTCGTCTTCAGCAGCATCATCGCCTCCCTCTCGAAGCTCTACCTCAGCCGGGACCTGCTTCTGGTCCATTCGCTTCCGGTATCGGGGGGGAAGATCTTTCTGGCGCGCTGGCTGGAAAGCACGATCGACAGCTCTTGGATGGTGGTCCTCTTCAGTCTACCCGTCTTTCTCTCCTACGGGATGGTCTATCATGCGGGGCCGTTCTTCTATGCGACGGCGGGGATGGCGCTCATCCCGCTCTGTCTGATCGCCTCCGCGACGAGCGCGCTCGCGGTCGTCATCGCGGCCGTCCTTCTTCCCGCGGGACGGATCCGGACGGTCTTCGTCTTCTTCGGGCTGATCCTGATCCTGGCGCTCATCTTCGCCTTCCGTCTGATGCGGCCGGAGAGGCTGGTCAATCCGGAGAACTTTGCCACACTGCTTATCTATCTGCGGGAGATGGGGACGCCCGGCTCACCGTTTCTTCCGACGACCTGGGCCTGCGACAGTCTCAATGCGGCGCTTTCGGGTCTCAAGGGCGAGGCTCTCTTCCATCTCTCCCTCGCCTGGAGCTGCGCGGCGGCACTCGCCTTCGTTGCGACCTGGGTGGCGGGGGCGTTCTATTTCAAGGGCTACACGAAGGCGCAGACCACGGCGGAGAAACTCTTCCCCCACAAGAATGGCCCGCGCGGAAAACGCTATCCATTTATGGAGAGGATCTCCGGACCGGCATGGGCGTTCACCGTCAAGGAGTTCCGGACCTTCTTCCGGGACCAGACCCAGTGGCCGCAGCTTTTTCTGATCGCGGCGCTGATTGCGATCTACCTCTACAACTTTTCGGTTTTGCCGCTGGGACAATCGAAAATCCGGACGATCTACCTCCAGAACATTTTTTCTTTCCTGAACATGGGGCTGGCCTCCTTCGTCCTGACGGCGATCGCCGCCCGCTTCGTCTATCCGGCGGTCAGTTTTGAGGGCGACGCCTTCTGGATCGTCCGGGCGGCGCCGATCTCGCTCAAGACCTTCCTCTGGGTGAAATTTGCGGTTTATGGTCTTCCGCTGCTGATCCTCGCGGAGATCCTGATCGTGAGTTCCAATCTCCTCTTGCAGGTCACGCCGTTCATGATGGCGCTCTCCGTCGTCACGGTCTCTCTGATGACGCCGGGGGTGGTGGCGCTGGGGGTTGGTCTTGGCGCGGCCTATCCCGACTTCCAGTCCGAGAACCCGGCCCAGGCGGTCACCAGCTTCGGGGGGCTGCTCTTCATGCTGCTCGCGGCCGGGTTCATCGCGGCGGTGATTGTTCTCGAGGCGGGACCGGTCTATCAGCTCTTCATGGCTGACTTCCACGGGCGGAGCCTCTCCGGCCTGCAGTGGGCATGGCTGATCGCCTCGTTCGCCCTTGTCCTGCTCCTCTGCATCCTTGCCGTGTTCCTCCCGATGCGCCTCGGCGAACGGCGTCTCCGGGGTTAGCCCTTTTTTATTTTTCGTTCTTTTTCTCTTGGCATGAAAGGTGAAACGCTTAAAAGCGATTGTTCAAGTAAATCATCACACATCCCCACCCTTGTATGAAATAAAAGAGGCCATACGGTTTTCACCATATGGCCTCCAAGGAAAACACCCTACAGGAAAACACCCTACTTCTTGATAATGTATTCTGCCGCGGCCTCGACCCTCCGGTTCTTCTGACGCCCTTCCTTCGTGGCGTTGGATGCAATGGGCCTGATCGGGCCGTAACCCTTCGCGTTCAGACGGGAGGCTTCGATGCCTGACTTCGTCGTCAGGTATTTCTTGACGGCATCAACCCGGCGCTGGGAGAGTTTCTCGTTGTATGCCAGCCCGCCCACATTGTCGGTATGCCCCTCGAGCGTGATCTTGAGATCGGGATATTTCTTCATGACCTCCGCCAGCTTGCCGATCTCATCATGGTACTTCTTCTTGATAATCGCCTTGTCGAAGTCGAATTGCACATTCAGGGTAACCCTTCCCTTCTCCACGATCGCGGCCTCCATCGCGCTCGCCGCCTGGGGCACGATCTTCTGGACCACCGGGAGAGGACAGCCATCCTGGTCGACCTTCGCGTCTGCAGGAGTCCCGGGGCATTTATCCAGGTAGTCGGGAACGCCGTCACCGTCGGAATCAAGCGGGCAGCCATCCTTGTCCGCCTTCACGCCCGCGGGAGTTCCGGGGCATTTATCCAGGTAGTCGGGAACGCCGTCGCCGTCGGAATCAAGCGGGCAGCCGTCCTTGTTCACCTTCACGCCCGCGGGAGTTCCGGGGCATTTATCCAGGTAGTCGGGAACGCCGTCACCGTCGGAATCAGGTGGGCAGCCGTCCTTGTCCACCTTCATGCCCGCGGGAGTTCCGGGGCATTTATCCAGGTAGTCGGGAACGCCGTCCTTATCGGTATCCGGAGGACAACCGAACTCATCCACTGCGACGCCTGGCGGCGTACTGGTGGGACACTTATCGTAATATTGCCTTTTAATGAAATGTTGATCATAGCGATAATCGTAATTATCGAATACGCGGTCTTTGTCCGAATCGACAGGGCCCTGAGTCGAGATGTGGGCACAAGACGATAAAACAAAGGGAAATAAGAAGGCTGCCAAAATGAATGCTGCTGGAATTGTTTTTCTCATGATATTAAGCTCCTTTGTTGAAATGATTAAAATGTCATGTATTGAGTCCATGATCCTTTCCGATAATATAGACTTGTACTGCAAAATCTTTTGATAATGACTTCTTTTATTGGAGTGCATAAGATTGCCCTCCTGACATCAAGAATTCGACTTCGTGGAATGGAGTATAAGTGAATGTGTTCTTGAATGTCAAGACATTTAGTGACAGAAATTTTGGTGACAACCATTTTTCAGCTCTCCTTCGGTAACATTTTATTTGAGGCAATTCGCGTTGTCAATATCCTATTGACACGCAATACCGTTCTTCGTATACTCTCATAGCAAAAAAACAATGCCTGATCATTTTTTTTCGATCTCGCAGGAAAATGTGTTATGCGCTCTTAAATGCCGATGCATCTCGCTGGTAGCGTGGGCGTTTTTGACGACAGGGTCAGCAGGGCGCGAGTGTCCGCAGTCGGGAAATGTCAATGACCGGTCAGGGCGAAAAGCGACCATCGTTAAGAGATCGCTTACGGCCAAAAGCGGCCCGTTGCATTGGCGTGAAAGGCGTCCGGAAACTCTCTCAGCCGTTGCTACCACCGGCGCATATGCGGACATGATGCCGCCGCAGTTCTGCCTTGCACCGGACGTCTGTTTAGGGGGGATGATATGAGATTTATATGCCGCATAGCCGTGGCCGTTGGTTGCGCAACTCTTTTATTTTGTTGCCTCGTGGATGCTGCTGAGCCGCCGACCGAACCTATTCTGCGCATTGAAACCGGCCGACATACCGCACCGATCAGGCGCATTGCGACCGACGCGGGGAGCCGCTGGCTGGCTACCGTCTCTGACGACAAAACCCTCAGGCTATGGGATCTGCAAAAAGTTTCGATAATGCAAACCCTGCGCCCACCGATTGATAATGGCAACAATGGCAAGCTCTACAGCGTGGCGATGTCGCCGGATGGCGCTTACGTTGCCGCTGGGGGTTGGAATTTGTGGGAGAAGGGCTCTTCCATTTACGTATTTCAGCGTGACGGAGGACGGCTGGTGCGTAACATCACCGGCTTGCCCAACGTCATTTACGAACTGGTCTGGTCGCCCGATGGTCGTTACCTTGCCGTTGGGATGGGCGGCAAGAGTGGAATTCGCGTCTTCCGCTGCGACAACTTCGCCCTGGCAGGACAGGATAGAGACTATGGCAGTTTAGTCAATTGCCTCAATTTCGACCAGCAGGGGCGGCTGGTCACGAGCAGTAATGACGGTTCGCTTCGCCTGTACCAGATCGGCGCAGGCGGCCTGCAGCTACTGTCCAAGAAGATGGCGCCGGGAGGAAAGAGACCTGTCGGCGTGCGTTTCTCCCCAGACGACAAAAAGATTGCAGTCGGGTTTTATGACGCACCCGCTGTCAACCTGCTTTCCGCGGATTCGCTGGACTTTATCGCGGCGCCTGAGGTGCGGGGCATTCGAAAGGATGCAGGGCTGCCCGTGGTTTCCTGGTCTGCCGATGGCAGCACCTTGTTTGCAGGTGGGACCGCCACGTCAGCGGATGGCAAATCCAGGATCATCCGCGCCTGGTCGCAGGGCGGACGTGGGGAGTTTCGGGATCTCACTGCCGCATACAACACCATTCAGGACATCCTGCCCCTGGCCGGCGGCGGGGTGGTGTTTAGCGCGTTTGATCCTGCCTGGGGCCTCTTCGATGCATCCGGCCAGCGTACAGCTTTCGTTCCTGCGGAAATCGCTGATTTCCGTGACAGTTTGGCGAGCTTTCGCCTCTCCCGTGATGGCCTCAGCGTGCGCTTCAGCCTTGCGCCGCTGGGCGTGGTCCTCGCCCGTTTCGACTTCGCTGAGCGCCGCTATGGGGTGTCAACCAGTGATGCCGGCCTGCTTCCGCCGCGCGTAACGGCCGAAGGCGTTGACGTCAAAGATTGGACTTCCTCCACAAAGCCCACCCTCAACGGTCAGGCGCTGGGACTGTCCGACAATGAGAGATCCCGCAGCCTTGCATTTGCTCCCGACGGGCAGAGTTTCGTGCTTGGCACAGAGTGGTTCCTGCGCCGCTTCGATCGCGTCGGCCGGGAACTGTGGAGAATAGAGGCGCCCGGCACGACTTGGGCGGTCAATATCTCAGCCGATGGGCGATGGGCAGTGGCGGCTTATGCAGATGGAACAATCCGCTGGCATCGACTGTCTGATGGCAAGCAAATCCTTGCTTTCTTCCCTCACACCGACCAGAAGCGCTGGGTGGCATGGACTCCCTCCGGCTACTACGATGCCAGCCCCGGTGCGGAGGAACTGATAGGCTGGCATCTCAATCGCGGGACAGATACGGTGGCGGATTTCTTCCCCATCTCGCGATTCCGCGGTAAGCTCTACCGCCCGGAAGTGATCACAAGAATCTTCAATACCCTGGACGAGGGTGAAGCGCTGCGCCAGGCGAATCAAGACGCCGGTCGTCCTGACGACGCCAAGCCGCCCGAGTTGAGGAGCATCCTGCCTCCCATCATAGAGATCCTTTCACCCAAGGATGGCACGCCTGTTTCCCAATCAAAGGTCACACTGAAACTCAGCGTTCGCGCACCCAACGATGCGCCGATCACCGGTCTCCGCGCCCGTGTCAATGGCCAGTCGGTGACCGTTACCGGCAATGCCCCTGAAGTGACCATTCCCATCCCGCCGCAGGACAACGTAATCCATCTCTTCGCCGAGAACAGGAACGGCATCTCCGCTCCGGCAATCCTGATGTTGGTGTGGGAGGGCGCCGCCCTCGCCAAGAGCAAAAATGAGTTTGAAGTCAAACCCAAACTCTATGTGCTGGCGGTGGGGGTAAGCGACTACAACAACCCCAAGTACAAACTGGGGCTGGCGGCCAAGGACGCCAAGGACTTTGCTGCGGCGCTGCAAAACCAGAAAGGCAAACTGTATCGGGAGGTGGAAGTGAAACTGCTGACCGACAAGAAGGCCAGTCGTGACGAAGTCCTGGAGGGATTAGACTGGTTACAGAAGCAGGTTACCTCCAAGGATATTGGGATGATGTTTCTGGCCGGGCATGGCTTTAATGACACCACCGGCGTTTATTACTTTATGCCGTCCAATGCCGATTTAGAGAAGTTGAAAAGTACAGGCGTGGTGTTCACGGAAATTAAAAACACGTTGTCCAATCTTGCCGGCAAGGCGCTTTTCTTTGTCGATACCTGCCACTCCGGCAATGTACTGGGCGGCGCGAGGCGCGCCATCTCCGCGGACATCACGGGGGTCATCAACGAACTGGCGAGCGCCGAAAACGGGGTGGTGGTGTTCTCCTCGAGCACCGGCAGACAGTATTCGCTGGAAAACCCGGAATGGGGCAACGGCGCTTTCACCAAGGCGCTGGTGGAAGGCTTCAACGGCAAGGCGAATTACAACAAGACCGGCCGCATCACCCACAAGATGCTGGATTTCTACATCTCCGAGCGAGTCAAGGAAATCACGGAAGGCAAACAGACGCCGGTGACTCAGGCCCCCGGCGGAGTGCCGGATTTCCCGATTGCTCTGGTGAATAACAGTTGATGTGGGAGGCCGCACAATGTGGCGCGGCAGGATATCGCCAATGTGCAAAAAGGGGAGAAAGTGACTTCGCTGATTCCTTTTGTTTCTCGGCTGAAGTGGCTGTTTTTGGCGCTGTCCGTTTCATTGCTGCTGGTCGAGGGCGTATATCGATTCTCACCCCTGGAAACGGCCGAACATCTCTATTCCGATCTGTGGCACCGCCTGAGCGGTGTACGATATACCCCGCAGCATGTGGCGCTTGTTGCGGTTGATGATCCGTCGTTGGCCCAATTCAGCGAGGATCCGCTGGTATTCTGGACGCCGCTGTTCGCCCGGGCATGCGAAACCTTGCAGCAAGCCGGCGTTGCCGTGATCGGGATGGATTTTCTGTTTACCATCACGCCCGAAAAATGGATTGCCAAACTGCAATTGAAGGACATCGAGGGGCTGAAGAATTACGACCAGGCTTTCCGGCAAATGCTGGGCATAGGCAAGATCGTCCTGGTCGGATCGCTCGTGCGCGGCAATGTGGGCGCCGACGATACCCTCCTTCTCCCGCATCAGGACTACCTGCTTTCCCTGCCGGATTTCGACCTGGCGTCGCACATCGGCTTTGCGAATTTGAAAACGGACGAGGATGGCAGCATTCGGCGCTATGAAATTGCGCCTGTCTCGAATCTGGCGCCGGGGTTGGCCGAAGGAGCGCCGCGGCTCGCGCTGGGGGCGTTGCTGGCGGTCCGTGCGCGCGGACTGCGCGCGGATGCGAGCGTGTGGGACATCGCCGGTCGGACCATTTCTCCGGATCGTCCGGCCCACATCAGCTATGCGGGGCCGCCGGGTACCTTTCTGAAAATTTCCTTTTCCCGGCTGCTGGACGGGAACGCGGCAAAGGATCCGGCCGTGCTGGCCCTGCACGGCAAGGTCGTCATTGTCGGCGGCGATTTCATCGGCATGAACGATGTCCATGACACACCTTACAGCGGCAGCCTGAGCGGCGCCGGCGGCGCCCTGATGACCGGTCCTGAAATCCAGGCAAACATCGTTGAAACGCTGTTGTCCGGCAAGGCAACGGCGCCCGTCTCCGACGGGGTGCGGTGGGGGGTGTGCCTGTTGCTGATCGCCTTGACGCTGTACCTGTACCGGAACCTGTCACCCTGGTCGGGGTTGGGGGTTCTGGCCGCCGCAATCGCGCTTACACTGCTGATTGCGTGGGGGCTTTTCCAGTGGTTCCGGCTTTTCCCGGCTGCGCATCTTCAGTTGGGGTTGCTGGCGGCTTACACCCTGTCCTATGGGGGCAGACTCACCCGCGAGGAACGCGAAAAGAGGTTCATCCGGTCGGTCTTCAGGCGCTATGTCGCGGACCATGTCGTGGATACGCTGCTGGCCTCAGGCAGGATGCCGGATCTGGGCGGGGAAAAAACGACGCTCACGGTGCTCTTTTCCGACATCCGCAATTTCACCACCATCAGCGAAAAGCTCGACGCCCACGAGGTGGTCGAGTTCCTCAACCGGTATTTTGAACACATATGCGCGATCATCCTGGAACAGGGAGGCACCATCGACAAATATATCGGGGATGCGGTGATGGTGCAGTTTGGCGCGCCTGTGCCACACCCCGACCATGCCGCCCGGGCCTTGCGCGCCGCCCTGGCCATGCGCAATGCGGCAGCGGAGTTTGCGTCCTGGATGTCGGAGCGGTTCGCGGACCGGAATTTGCCGGCGTTCAACATCGGGATCGGTATGCATACGGGAGAAGCCATCGTCGGCAATGTGGGCTCCTCCATACGTATGGAATACACGGTGATTGGCGATACCGTCAACCTGGCATCAAGACTGGAGAGCGCAAGCAAAACCCTGGGCTGCGTGATTGTGGCGAGCAGCGAAACCTTGAAAGCGGCTGGTATTGCCGTCAGAACCGGCCTGCACGATGTGATTCAAGTCAAAGGACGGGAAACCTCGGTCGAAATATTTGAGGTGATAGGTCTGGAAGGATAAGGAGGCACTATGTGGCAATGTGTGATCGGAGTTCTGTTGCTGGGATGGGCACAGACAGGGTTTGCGCTGACCCTCGATGTCGGGATGCTGACCCAGATAGATGGGAGAGTGGAGATTGTAACGGCAAAAGAGGGGAAACATCCCGCAACTGCCTTTCTGAAGGTGGCGCTCGGCGACAAATTGGTGTTGGGCAGGGATGCGCGGGTACGGATCGTTTATTTCGAGACGAGCCGCCAAGAGACTTGGAAGGGGGCGGGCGAGGTCGCGATCGGCAACGGCGAAGGGCGTAGTTCTAGTTTGCAGCCGGAGACCAGTAAGCTCCCCCCTCTGGTGGCGCGGCAACTGGCCAAGACGCCCATGAGCGGGCAGCATGGCAAGAGCGGCATGGTGACGGTCCGCGCTCTCTCCTCGGACACGGCGGAAAGCCTGGAAAAGCAATACAACGAGTTTCGTGCGGCGGCGGCAGATGGGGATACAACGCCCGAGGTATTCCTTCTGACCGGTTTGATGGAAATGAAGGAATTTGAACAGGCCCAAACCGCGCTGGAAAGATTGCGGGCGACGTTGTCAAGAAACCCTGCGCTGGCGGTCGTGATCTCTCATTTCGAACCTCTGGTCAAGGAGGCTGCCGCTAGACAATAAGCCCGTTCCGGAGAAAGTTAAACAATTGCACCCGCGTCAGGTTCGGCTCACAGGGGAAGATAACCTTCGGGGATTTCCAAGCCTCTCCCTATAAAGAAACAAAAAAGGAACTCTCCGGGTCAGGCCGGGAATGTCGTCGTCCTGCCAAGCCGATAACCGTATTGCCTTCGGCTGTCTTCTCCTGCAAAGTGGCAGCAGCTCGGTGATATTCCAGGCGTGTATCATGGCGCCAGTAGCCCACCGCGGCCTTCAGGCCCAATGAGCTCCCTGCCAATAAATGCCGGGAGCAGCGGGGCATAAGGACGATGTGCTGAACCTCCTTGAGGATATTCGGCATCATGAGGCCGCGTTTCCAGTTTGATCCGGTCGCAGGCAACTCCTCATAAAAGGCGTTCCATCCGCCTTCCTCGAACCAATGCATTTCAGCCCCGGAGGACTGAACAGATGGTCAATTTTCGGTTGACATTTTCGATTCCAACGATTTCTTTGAGCTTGAGCCGTTGAATCTTGCCGGATGGGCCTTTGGGCAACTCTTCCAGTAGGACCATTACCTTGGGAGTTTTGTATTTCCCTAAATGACGCAGGCAATGTTCTTTAAGTTCCTCTTCGGATACGGAGCATCCGGGTCTCGTGGTGTAGCACACCATGATCTCTTCCCCGTAGTTTTTATCCGGGATGCCTACGGCGGCCGCATCCTGAATGGCGGGGTGTTTGTAGAAACATTCATCTATCTCCCGAGGGGCGATGTTTTCCCCACCCTTGATGATAAGTTCTTTCAACCGGCCGGTAACAAAGACGAAGCCATCCTCGTCCATATAGCCCAGATCTCCGGTGTGAAACCAGCCATCGGGCTCCAAGGCCTCTGCCGTTTTGTCCGGAGCCTTGTAATATTCCTTCAGCACGTTGTCGCCTTTAATCATGATTTCCCCGACTGTGCCCCAGGGGACCTCATTACCCTGGCGGTCCACGATCTTACCCTGGCACCCTACGGGCTGACCGGGAGAGCCGATTTTATGCTTGGCAGGGTCCAGAGGGTTGGAGAAAACCGGGGCCGCGCACTCGGTAAGCCCCAAGGTTTCGACAATGTGACAGCGGAATTTATTCTCAAACTCTTTTTGCAAGGAGGGTGGCAGAGGCGCGGAAGCAGACCGTCCGAATCGAATCTGCTCCAAATTGTATCCCTGGCCTTCGATTTCCGTACCGGTCACCAGATAAGAGCAGATCGTGGGGACAATGGAGAACCAGGTACACCGATATTCCGAGATGAGCGGCCAAAAGGAGCTGGCCGAAAACCGTTCCGGAACTACGATGGAAGACCCGCTCACCAGCGGCGCCATCGCCGAAACGATTTCGGCATTAATGTGGTAGAGGGCTAATGATACCAGACCTCTATCTTCCGGCGTCAGACAATGAGCCAGAGTGACGTTCTCCCCGCCGGCCACCATATTTTTGTGGGTCAAAATGGCTCCCTTTGGAAGGCCGGTGGTACCTGAGGTATAGAGCAGGAGCGCCGGATCGTCTTGCGTTACCTCCGGCAACTCATACCCGGAAAGGTCTTCCGCGGGAAAGATTTCCGCCGTATGATTATCGATGACCATTACCTCGACATCTCGTGATACTTCCTTCAAAGCTTCTTCCAGGCGCTCCCGGTTCAACTCCGTCACGAAAACCAACTTGGTGTCGGAGTGGTCGAGGACATAGATTAATTGGGTGGGTTGGGCCAAAAGGTTGAGAGGCGCAATGACCAGGCCGGAATACATGGCGCCCAGAAATATCTTCATGGTCTGATAGCCGTTGCCCATGAAAAAGGAGACCTTATCACCCTTACGCAAACCCATCTTTAGCAGTTGTTTCCCCAGCTTGATGCAAGACTCCTTGAGTTGGGCATAGGTGAGTTCCAGTTTCGGCTCCGGAGCGATCATAAAAACCTTATCAGGCTGTAACTCCGCCTGGTTATCCACGTGAAACCTTACCGAACGCATAGCCTCTATCCCCCTTCCCTGATAATTTGTTGAGTTTATAAGGTATTGCTTTCGATGAATGGAAGTATAGGGGGGCTGTTTTTGCTTGTCAAGGGATGTTTGGCATGATGTCAGTAGCAAATGATATGTCCGGTATTGTAGCACACAATCTGTCCGGTTTAGGATGGTCGCCGTTGGAGGTGACGGGTGGCGGATCGCTGACACATAGAGGAAATATTTTCCTGATCGTGAACTTGAGGTAATCCTGCCAGCGCCGTCATTCCCGTATCTTTTTCTCCTCTTCGTACTTGAATAATAGAACTCCTTGTGCCATAATCCCTTAACTTCGTTGATGATAGATTTTCGCCTATAAGGCGGGGTATACGGGATGCGCTCCCGATCCATTTTGAGGTGATGGTATGGACCCGGAATTTATCGATACGCTGGTGTTAAAAAACGATACGAAGATTATCTTTCTCATCATGGACGGTCTTGGCGGCCTTCCTATGGGAGGAAGGGATCAAACGGAACTGGAATCGGCAAGAACACCCAACCTCGATGCCCTGGCCAGAAAGTCCGTCTGCGGGCTTCTGGATCCGGTCGGATACGGTATCACACCGGGAAGCGGTCCGGCCCACTTCGCCCTTTTCGGTTATGACCCCATTAAAAATAACATCGGCAGGGGAATCCTGGAAGCGGCGGGGATCGATTTCCCGATGACGGATCGGGATCTCCTTATCCGGATTAACTTTGCCACGATCGACGCAAATGGGATCGTTATGGATCGGCGAGCCGGCCGAATCGACAACGAGACCAACAAGCGAATCTGCCGGAAGCTCCGGGAAAACATCCAAAAGCTTTCAGACATAGAGATCATCTTTGAACCGGTTCGGGAGCATCGCGCCCTTCTAACTCTGAGGGGGGACGGTCTCCGGGAGGAAATCCTTGAAACCGATCCCCAGAAAACAGGGCTTCCTCCATTTCCCCCGAAAGCCCTGGTTCCGGAGGCGGAAGAAACAGCAGCCCTTCTTCAGGAACTTATCCATAAAGTTAGGGAAATCCTTTCCGACGAAGAAAAGGCAAATATGATGCTTCTCAGGGGATATTCCCGGTACCGGCGCTACCCCACCCTGACGGAACGGTATGGACTGAATGCCCTGGCCATCGCCAGTTATCCCATGTATCGCGGTATCGCTCGTCTTCTGGGAATGGTAGTTGGCCCGCAGCCCTCATCCATAAAGGAAGAGTTTGTCGCTCTTCGTGACCATTACGATAAATACGATTTCTTCTTTCTGCATGTTAAACCCACGGATTCCAGGGGTGAAGATGGGAATTTTGACGCGAAGGTCGCAGTGATTGAAGAGGTGGATAAGCTGATCCCCCTGGTTATGGAACTCAAGCCCGACGTCCTCGTCGTTACGGGAGATCATTCCACGCCGGCCGCTCTCGCCTCTCATAGCTGGCATCCCCTGCCGGTTCTGCTGTCATCGGCCACCTGCCGACCGGACCGGGTGGATCGATTCGGCGAAAGAGATTGCATCGCGGGCGGTCTGGGGAGAATACCCACGGTGCACCTCATGGGACTTGCCCTCGCCCACGCCCGCAGACTGGAAAAATTCGGGGCCTGAGCCCATCCCATAGAGACAGAGAAATTCATGGAAACAGACAAACCAAAGAGATGGAAATAGGGAAGCGCGCCGGGTATGATTTCCGGTGTTTTTGCAAATTTTGGGAACCATGCCGCAATCTGTTGTACTTGTTAGCGTAGGCTGGCAAGAGTGAGCATGACCCCTTTGGAAACCCCTGTTGTGCCCCTTCCCTTAAGACACCACTGTCACAAACCGCCGGCATATTTTTCTTGACACACAACTCACTCTTCCCTATACCTCCCCAATGGAAAGCAAGTTCTTAGTGCGCCAGGCTGTCTCAAGTAATGAGAAAAGGAGCTGACACATGTTAATGAATCCCTATTTTGAGTCGACAGAAACAGGAGATTATGCCTTTGCCGTCGAAGGAACACCCCTGAAATTCGGGCCCGGCGTCTTGGCCGAAGTTGGAGAAGATGCCAAGAACCTGGGAATGACCCGCGTGGCCGTCTTTACGGATCCCACCGTCGCCAGGCTGGAACCGGTGGCAACCGTCGTCAAGTCGCTCCGCGCCGCAGGCATGGATACGGTGGTTTACGACGAGGTTGCCGTCGAACCGACGGACGCATCCTTCAAGGCCGGCGCCCGCTTTGCCGCCGAAGGCAAATTTGACGGGTTCGTCTCTGTCGGCGGGGGTTCCGTCATGGATACCTGCAAGGCTTCCAACCTCTATGCGACCTACCCCGTCGATGATTTCATGGTCTATGTCAATGCCCCGATCGGCGCCGCCAGGCCCGTCCCCGGACCCCTCAAACCGCATATCGCCTGCCCCACGACGTTCGGTACCGCCAGTGAGTGTACGACCATCGCCATCTGTGACTTTCTGGAAATGGAGGTTAAGTCCGGCATCGTTTCGAAACGTCTCCGTGCCAGCCTGGGCGTGCTCGACCCGACCGCACTTTATACCCTGCCGCCCATGGTCATCGCTGCCAACGGCTTTGACGTGCTGACCCATGCCATTGAAAGTTATACGGCGCGACCCTTCACGAAAAGACCGAAAACAGCCATTCCCAATCAGCGACCACAGGCGCAGGGCGCCAACCCTTACAGCGACATCGCCTGTCTTGAAGCGATCCGCATCGCAGGCCGCTATCTCGTCCAGGCCGTAACGGACCGCTCCGATCGCACCGTCTTCGAACCCCTGATGTTTGCCAGCATGCTGGCCGGCATCGGTTTCGGCAATGCCGGTTGCCATCTGGCGCACGGCATGTCCTATGCGGTTTCGGGTCTGGTCCGCGATTACCGGGCCCCTGGCTATCCGTCCGATCCCCCGATGGTGCCACACGGCATCTCCGTCATAGTCAACGCACCGGCCGTTTTTCGCTTCACCGGCCCGGCATGTCCGGAAAGGCATCTTCAGGCGGCTGTCGCTCTCGGCGCCGATCTGCACCATACCGATCCAGAGAAGGCCGGCGGCACCATCGCCAACCGTCTCACGGAAATGATGCGGGTCACAGGCATTCCCAATGGCCTTTCCGGCGTCGGCTACGGGCCTGACGACATTCCGGCACTAACGGAAGGCGCTTTCCCGCAGAAACGTCTTCTGGATAATGCCCCGCTGCCGGTTTCCAAAGACCAGTTAGCAAATCTTTTCCGTGACAGTATCCGCTACTGGTAAATACGAAGAGGGCCTGCTTGTCGCTCCTGCGCAAGTTGTGGTCATGCGCCGGGGAAAGCTGCAGCACACCTCATTCCTCAGGGGTGAGGAGTTATTTTTGATCGGGCCGACAAAGGGGGCATACTTGCCAATGGCTCCGAAAAGGTGGGCTCGAAAGGAGGTGATGAGGATAAAGGGTTCATAACAACCTGAGACAAAAAGCACACCCCGTGAAAGGGAGGGAAAAATCTATTTAATCCTTAGATTTCCAGAAAGGAGACAGGTATGAGAAAAAGCAGAATAATAATTTTTGCTCTTGTATTGTCGTGTTTTCTGGCATGGTCTGGCTATGACGTCCAAGCCGCAGAAAATTACACGCTGAAAATCCAGACCGCCGTCCCCAGCGCCAGCATCTATTTTAAGCTGATCGAGCGCATGGGCGGGCGGATTGATGCCATGTCTGCCGGCAGACTCAAGATCGAAGTGCTGCCCGCCGGAGCGGTGGTGGGTGTCTTTGAGATCCTGGATGCGGTCGACAAGGGCATCGTCAACGGCGGTTTCGCCTGGACCCACTACTGGTCCGGGAAACACCCGGCCGGCCTGCTGTTTTCGTCTCCGACCGCCGGTCTGGGCGTCGGGCTGGACCAGGTCAGCGTCATGTCCTGGTTCTATGACGGCGGCGGCGATGCCCTTTATCAGCAGTACTTCACCGACATCCTGAAATACAAGATCAAGGGTTTCCTGTGCATGCCCATGGGGCCGGATCCCTTCGGTTGGTTCTCCAAACCGATCAATTCCCTTGCGGACGCCAGGAAGATGAAATACCGTTCGCCCCCCGGCATCCCTGCCGAATCCTTCAAGGAGATGGGCATGGCCACCGTCTCCATGCCGGGCGGTGAAATCGTCCCCGCCGCCCAGCGCGGCGTCATCGACGCGGCCGAGTGGATCGGCCCGGCCGACGATGCGGCCCTTGGCCTGAGCACCGTTTGGAAGCACTACTACCTCCAGGGCCTGCACCAAGCCAGCGACATCGGCGACATCTATGTGAACATGGACTGGTGGAACACGCTCCCCAAGGACCTGCAGGCCATTTTCCAGACCGGGATCATGGCCCTGGTCACCGACACCTACAACTGGAACGTGAGCCAGAACAGCAAAGCCCTGAAAAAGTTCGTGCTCGAGGACAAGGTCATATTGCACGACACCCCGGCCGACATTTTCCCGGCCTACATGGCGGCGTCCAAAAAAGTCCTGGACAAATACGCCAAACAGGACCCTTTCTTTGCCAAAGTCTACAAGTCGATGGTCGACTGGGCCAACCTGACTGTGCCCTATCAGAAAATGACCAACGGTGTGTTCTATCAAATGGGCAAGAGTGCCGTAGATAAAAAACTAGTCGGTTACGACAAGTAAATCCCAGATCGGCCGGACGCTTCCGGCGTCCGGCCGATTACAAACAAAGGCGGATATTGACAATGGAATGTATCGCGGAAAAGCCGACAGGCGGACTGCACAACGCGCCGCCGGAGCTGGCTAAATTTATCGGGATTATCGACGGGATCAGCATCGCGAGCGGCAAAATCGTGGGGTGGTTCATATTCCCCATGGCCTTCAGCCTCGTCTATGAGGTTGTCGCCCGTTATGTTTTCAATGCCCCGACCATCTGGGCATCCGACCTGAGCGACATGCTCTACGGTTCGTTCTTCATGCTCGGCTCGGCATACACCCTGCAGCGCCAGAAGCACATCCGTACGGATTTTATTTACAGTAAATGGTCAATCCGAACGCGCGGAATGGTGGACTCGGTATGCTATATTGGTTTGTACTTTCCGGCCCTGATATTATTTATGTGGGTCGGCAGCGAGTTCGCCTATCGGTCCTTCCTGTTTAACGAGAAGATCGTCACCAGCGCCTGGATGCCCATCATCTGGCCGCTAAAAATGACAATTCCCATAGCGACTCTGCTGCTGATCATTCAGGGGATTTCCGAGCTTCTCAAGAGCCTTTTCGCTGCAAAGACGGGTGTGAGTCTTTTCGAGGAAATCGAAGGGGCTGAGACATAACAAAGGAGATAATTTGATGAGTCCTGAAATTCTTGGATTGGTGGCATTGGCGTCGCTGTTCATCTTAATCTTCGTGGGGTTTCCGATCGCCTTCACCCTGCTCTTTCTGGGTCTGATAACCGGCTATATCGGCATCGGCAAGGTGGTGTTCAACCTGATGACGCTGCAGATCTATGCCATCATGAACGAGATGGTCCTCGCGGCAGTTCCCTTCTTCCTCTTCATGGGATACATCCTGGAGCGCTCCGGGCTGATGGATCGCCTCTTCAAGGCCTTTCAGTTGATGCTGGCCCGGGTCAGCGGTTCGCTCTACATCGCTGTCACCGCCACAGCCACCATATTCGCCGCAGCCACAGGCATCGTCGGCTCTTCTGTGACCCTGCTCGGAGTCATGGCGGGGCCCACCATGCGCCAGAACAATTATAACGTGCGTCTTTCCGCCGGGTGCATCACCGCCGGCGGCACCCTGGGCATCCTCATTCCTCCGAGCATCATGCTCGTGGTTATGGGGCCGGTAGTGGGAGTCCCGGTGACGGACTTGTTCGCCGCGGCAATCCTCCCCGGTATTCTCCTCGCCAGCTTATATGTCAGCTATTGCCTGATCCGCTGCAAACTCAACCCGTCTTTAGGACCAGCTCTTCCCAAAGACCAGCACAGCACCTCAGCGGCAGCGTTGCTCAAAGAAGTGATGCTCGGCGGGATGCCCGTGACGCTGCTGATCCTGGCCACCCTCGGGACCATCATGTTCGGCATGGCCACACCCACCGAGGGTGCTGCGTGCGGCGCAGTGGGTTCTCTAGCGCTCACCCTGGCTTACCGTCGGTTGACCTGGAAAGATGTGAAGAGTTCCATGTGGCGAACTGTTGAAATCTCCTCCATGATTCTGCTGCTCTGCGGCGCCTCGAATTTCTTCGGCGCGGTGTTTTCGAGGCTCGGTTCGGCCACCTTGCTGACCAAAATGCTTCTCGGCTTGAATCTCGGCCCGATAAGCATGCTCGTCGCCATTATGGTGCTCATCTTCGTGCTGGGCTGGCCGTTGGAGTGGGTGCCCATCGTGCTGATCATCGTCCCCGTCCTCATGCCGCTGGTCCGCGAAATGGGTTACAACCTTACTTGGTTCTGCATTCTGGTGGCGGTAACGCTCCAGACCGCTTGGCTGTCCCCGCCGGTGGCCCTTTCCGCCTACTTTCTCAAGGGAGTGGTGCCCCAATGGAAGCTTCAGGACATCTACGCCGGGATGATGCAGTTCATGGGTCTGCAGATGTTTGGGATGTTCATCGTTCTGGTATTCCCGGCGCTGGCGACATGGCTTCCGGTGGTTTTCAGGCGCTGACCCGGATCGAGGAGGTGTAAACAGAAGTCGGCCTCGACAGGCCGCTTTTTTTGGTGGTGCGCCCGGGGGACTATGCCAAGGCGAACCCCGGCAAGATCACCATCGGCATCTCGGGCAAACTCTCCGGTCATCACATGGCGTCGCTGCAGTTTGAGAAGAAAACGGGCGCCAAGCTGACGCTGGTCACCTACACCGGGGCGGCGCCCCAGGTGACGGCGCTTCTGGGCGGCCATATCGAAGCCATCTGGGGGAACTCTTCCGACCTGG
>Ga0315286_10001105_pt1 | contig 24099 bp, 27 predicted proteins | sample YL17G10_0_MG_FD_205038 | JGI IMG/M metagenome (GOLD analysis project Ga0315286, IMG submission 205038) | Sediment microbial communities from Yellowstone Lake, YNP, Wyoming, USA - YL17G10_0 | ecosystem: Environmental > Aquatic > Freshwater > Lake > Sediment | place: USA: Wyoming | collected...
GATTGGACGCTTGTATGCAGCCATTCGATGCGCAACTTCCCCATGCGACGATGGCCGCGGCGCCTTCTGCCGCTTCTTTCACGGTCGCCAACGCAGTCTTTCCCGCAATACAACAATAGACACCGTCTGCATCGGTCGGTACCGACCCTTCCACGAGCATCAAATATTGTCCTTTGTACTTTTTCATCGTATTGTGAAGCGCTTCTTCGGCTTGATGGCCTGCTGCCGCTTGAAGTGTCTCGGTGTAGTCGAGGGAGATCTTGTCCAGCACGATCTCGGAAACGATCGGATGAGACGACCGAATGAACGATTCGCTGCAACAGGTGCACTCCTGGAAATGGAACCAGACGACCGGGAGCCGCGGTTTTGTTTCCATCGCTTTCACAACCTGGCCTATCCCGGATGCTTCGATCCCTGCCGCTGCAGCCAGCCAGCCCGAGAATCTCAGGAAATCCCGCCGGGTGTATCCCAGGAGTTCCATGTGTTCCCACATGGTCAGGCGTTTATCTTCCATGAATGCCTCCTTCTTGTTGATGGTAGTATGGTGGGGATGTGTGTGACTCAATCACTAGCGTGTCGTATCCTGGTGTGGTTCGCGCACCGTAAAATCGTTTTGCACGGTTTCAATGGTGAGTTTGCCGTCGATCTGGACGGTATCTTCCAAATGAGCTTCGGGGACATAGTCGGTCGGAACATCCAGATAGAATGAATTCATAGCGAGTCGAGTCACTGGCTTGCCCTCCTTCTCAAACATCTCAACGACCTTGCCCGTGACAGAAACATGTTCAGGAATGCTGGCTTGTTTCATTGCTTGGTGAAAATCGTTGGCGATAACTCTTGCACATCGCGTACCAACACTGAAATGTCGATTTTCGCGAAATCTAAAGGATGAGAATCAGTTGGGTAACGGAATTCCGCAGTACCGATGACGGATTTTCGTTATTTGCGAAAGAACTCATGATACCACGGGGCGAAGACAGAGGTTACTGCACGATCGGCCGCACTTAGTCTTTAAACAGTCTCAAGACCGTGCTTCTTCAGTTTGTCGCGGAGTGTGGAGAGATTCATGCGGAGCATCTTCGCCGCTTGCGAACGATTTCCGTTCGTCTGGTTGAGGGCCTGGCGAAGTAGATTTGTTTCGATGCAGTCAACGACTTGCTCGAATGACATGGTTCCGTCGACAAAACAGCGACCGCATGCCTTGGCGATGGTATCGAGAGGATTGTCATGGCGGATCTCCAGTGGAAGGTCGCCAATATTGATTCCTCCCTGCGCGAACAACGCCAAGCGTTGAACGACATTTCTTAATTCACGGATATTGCCCGGCCAGGAATATTGAGCCAACATCCTCATCGCATCGTCTGCAATTCCGGCGGAAGAATCCTTCGCGTAGCGCTTGAGGAAGTGTTCTACCAGGAATGGAATGTCCGCCTGCCGCTCCCGCAGGGGTGGAATAACGATCGGAACGACATTGATCCGATAGTACAAATCTGACCGGAAGAGACCCTTATCGACCAACTCACGCAAATCCACTTTCGATGCACTGATCAGCCGGACGTCGACGCCAATCGGACTCGTTCCCCCCACGCGCATCAGTTCATGCGATTCCAACACACGGAGCAGTTTTGACTGAAGGCCAAACGGAAAGTCATCGATGTCATCCAGAAAAATACTACCGGTATGAGCAAGTTCGAACAACCCCTTCTTTTCACTCGAAGCGCTGGTAAACGCCCCTTTCTCGTGGCCAAAGAGTTCACTTTCAAGAAGTTCGGGGGGAAGGGCTGACAGTCCGATCTTCACAAACGGAAGTTCGGCGCGCAAGCTTGTGCGGTGCACGTACTCTGCAACGAGTTCCTTCCCGACACCCGTTTCTCCAATAAGCAGAATGGAGCTGTTGGATTGAGTAACCATGTCGATGCGGGAAAGGATCGACCGCATGACATCGCTATTCGCAATCAACGCGAGCGTCGGAGGCGTCTTCATGAATGCATGTTCACAACCATGGATTGATTCCCTGCATGTCGCTCAGGGGCCACAAGGTTAGCCGGTCTTCGGGGTTTCGGTAGTGTGATGGTGCAGAATATTATTGACAACTTCAACACCTTTATCGGCCAGGTGTGCCGTTTCGGGGGAGAGCTCGTCACCATAGTCAAATGTGAACGCGGGAATTCGAATCAGATAGCAGCAGGAAGGGGCAGTGCCGACAAGCGTGGATGCCGCGTTGACAAGTGACTGCGGCGAGCATCGATGGGAACTCCATGGCTTGGCCGATTTCTGGGGCTTGATTTCAGAGACCACTACATCGTTAATTCCCAGTGCCGCATCGACAAACACAAGCAATTCGTACCGAGCAATCCGTTCCGCCATCTCCGGGAGCAACTGATGAGATATGAGGCAATCAATTTCCGCATGTTGCTCAGCAATCCTCTCTGCGACACGAACGCCCGCGCCATCGTCTCCCCGGAGCGTATTGCCATATCCCACGATCAGCGTCTTTTTCATCGATTCGTTTCTTCGAGCAGTTGGCCATCGGAATCGAGAAGCTGGATGTGCAGCGGCATGGCTCCGATCGCGTGGGTCGAGCAGGAAAGACAGGGATCGAACATTCTGATGCCTGCCTCCACTCTGTTCAAGAATCCCTCGGTGATTTTGTTTCCGTCGATAAAGTGTGAAGCAATTTGCTTCACGGCCCGATTCATTGCCAGATTGTTCTGACCGGTGGCAATGAGGAGATTCACCTTCTGCAGGACGCCGTCGTCATTCACCCAATAGTGGTGGAAGAGGACGCCGCGCGGGGCCTCAGTCGCCCCGATGCCTTCGAGCCGGTTAATCATCGCCTTGGAGCGGACATTCTGTCCGAGCAAAGCCGGGTCGTTCAGCAGCATTTCGATCTTTTCGACGGCGAACAGCAGTTCAACAAGCCGGGCATAGTGGTAGTAGAACGAATTATTGACAACACCGACCTCCCCCGCCAGAGCCTTGAACTGTTGACGCTCTGCCTCGGCCAAAGGCGTTTCAATGTAGTCGCATACATTCAACCTTGCCAACGGACCTACCCGATACATTCCCTTCGGATAGCCAAACGGTTTGTAGTATGGAAACTTGAGATACGACCAAGGCTCTGTTGCTTCTGCGAAATGATCCCGGTAGGTTTTGGGGTCGATCTGATCGGCAATCGTGTTGTCTGCCGCATCTTTGATTCGCAGAGACCCACCATAGTATTCGAGTCCTCCGTTCTTCGAGACCAACCCCACAAACAGTGACCGGAAATTGCCGAAATTCGGGATCTCGTGTTGATATTTGACATGAATCGTCTTCATCAAGTCCAGCGCGATCCGCGTCGTCTCTTTCGCTTCTGGTATTCGATCCAGGAGGTACCCTTTCTTTGAGGGATCAAAGGGTTCCCTCACCCCTCCCGCCACGGCCCATGGTGTATGAATTTTTCGACCGCCGAGAATCTCGATGATGTCCTGGCCGAATTTTCGCAGCCGGATACCTCTCCGCGCGATATCCTTATGATTCTCCATCAGTCCGAAGACGTTTCGCTTGTCAGGATCCGAATCGAATCCCAGCAGGAAATCGGGGGACGAAAGATGAAAGAAGCTCAGCGCATGCGACTGAGTCCATTGCGCCAGGGTGAGCAAACGACGCAGTTTCTCCGCCGTCTCGGGAATTTCGATTGCGAAGATGTCATCGCCGGCCTTCGCCGATGTGAGCAAATGGCTTGCTGGACAAATGCCGCAAATACGCGACGTAATGCCAGGCATTTCCCACATCAATCTCCCTTCGCAGAATTTTTCAAATCCTCGGAATTCATTGACATGGAATCGGGCGTCGCTGACGATGCCGTCCTTGTCCAAATGAATCGTGATCTTGGCGTGACCCTCAATCCTGCTAACTGGTGATATGGTAATTGTCTGTTCCATAGGTATTCCAACGTTCTTGTCAAGACTTATGATAACTCCGAGGCTGCACGTCCCTCGGGATGCACATCGACCACGTTATCCGTATCGCAGAAAAACCGTGCTGAACTGAGGTATTCGACCGGCAAGGAGCTCATTCATGGCGAACCAGATCTCATCGGCGGTTGGCGGACATCCGTGAAGGAATGCATCGACCTTGATGATTTCGTGAAGCGGCCTGGCTGTCGGGAGCAACTTGGCCACTGTCGAGTACTCATCGGGACGGACGGGACGCCCATCCGCAAGATCTCCGTAGACGTGGTCGATTACTTCCTTGATGCCGTGCGTATTCCGCAATGCCGTGACATTTCCGGACACCGCGCAATCACCAAAGGAGAGAACAATGCGCGAATTCTTGCGAATCACATGAGCAAATTCTTCATTCTCCTCGTTCGTAATCGCCCCTTCCACCAGCACAACATCAACATTCCCGGGGTACGTCTTGATGTCGGCAAACGGCGAATAGACCAGATCGATCTTGTCGGCCAACTCGATCAGTCGTTTGTCGAGATCGAGGAACGACATATGACACCCCGAGCATCCTCCAAGCCATACCGTTGCAACTCTTGTTTTCATGCCATCCCTCTTCCTTCTATGAGAACTAGTCTTCGTCGGTCCGTCCGCCGATCCACTCTTTCTGCGTGCGCGCAGTGACGATGTACTTGAGGAACTCTCTGTTCTTCTCCATCTCCGCCACCGTCGCCCCCTTTTTGATCAAAGCCCCCGTCGGACAGACGAGTACACATTTTCCGCAGGAGGTGCAGCTCACGGACGAACCCCAGGATTGGTTGAGATCGGATACGATTTCACAATTGATGCCTCGCCCCGCAATATCCCACGTGTGGGCTCCTTCGACTTCGTGACACACTCGGACACAACGTGTGCACAGGACGCATCGGTTGCGATCGATGATGAAGCTTTCATGGGTAGCGTCGAGCTCTTTCTTCGGGTAGATATACGGAACACGTACATAGACCAAACCGACGCTGTAGGCAAGATCCTGCAGCTCGCAATGGTTGTTGACGACGCAGACTGCGCATTGGTGATTGCCTTCGGATGCAAGCAGTTCGATGATCATTCGCCGATATTTCTTGAGGCGCTCCGTGTTGGTGTGGATGACCATCCCTTCCTGCGGCTTCGTCGAACACGCCGGCATCAGTTTGGGAGAGCCCTCGATTTCGACCATACATAACCGGCACGCACCGATCTCCGAAAGTCCATCGATGTGACAAAGGGTCGGTATCGGAATCTTGTGCTGTTGGGCGATGTCAAGTATGGACTCATCGTCTTTCGCACTGTATTGCTCCCCGTCCATCGTAATTGTGAGAATTGCCATTGTTTATTCCTCTTATGCAGTTGCCTTGCCGTCGCTCGAAGGGATGAAGACTTCGGGCGCCTTCAGGAGAGTATCATACTCGTGGCGGAAAAAGCGGAGTGTGGACAAGACCGGGTTGGGTGCTGACTGGCCCAGTCCACAGAGACTCGTCTGCTTCACCATCATGCAAAGTTCCTCCAGGAGCAGGACGTCGTCCGCCGTGGCCTTGCCCTTGGATATTTTGTCCAGGAGACCATGCATATGTTTCGTACCGACACGGCAAGGAACGCATTTCCCGCACGATTCGTCCACGCAAAACTCCATAAAATACTTTGCCACATCGACCATGTTCGACGTAGAATCCATAACGATCATACCGCCACTCCCCATGATCGATCCGACGGTGGCAAGGGATTCGTAATCGACGGGGAGGTCGAGGTGTTCCTTGGGAATGCACCCGCCCGAGGGACCGCCGGTCTGAGCAGCTTTGAATTCCGTGCCTTCCGAAGTCCCACCGCCAATATCGAAGATAATGCGACGCAGCGGAATACCCATCGGCACTTCGATCAAGCCGGTATTGCGGATCTTTCCAGCCAGCGCAAAGACCTTTGTTCCCGTACTCTTCGGTGTGCCGATCGCAGCAAACCACGCGTGTCCGTTGACCAGGATGGGAGCTACGTTCGCGTATGTTTCGACATTGTTGATAAGCGTCGGCATCCCCCAGAGTCCTTTTTCTGAGGGATACGGGGGTCGGGGTTTGGGCCTTCCTCTCCTTCCCTGGATGGAGCGAAGGAGTGCGGTCTCTTCTCCGCAGACGAAGGCGCCGGCTCCGATCCGTATGTCGATTCTGAAATTGAACTGCGATTCAAGAATCTTATTGCCGAGCAGTCCCATCCGTTCGGCTTGCTTGATCGCAAGTTTCAACCGTTCGATCGCGAGCGGATATTCCGCACGGATGTAGATGTAGCCTTGATTCGCACCCACAGCATATCCGCCAATGGCCATACCCTCGAGAATCCGATGAGGATCTCCTTCCAACACGCTACGATCCATGAAGGCTCCCGGATCCCCCTCGTCGGCATTGCAGACGACGAACTTCTGTTCACTTTGACCTTTGCGGACGATTCCCCATTTCAAACCTGTCGGATAGCCAGCACCGCCTCGCCCGCGCAAGCCGCTCTTCCGGATTTCCTCGATAACTTCGGCAGGCGTCATTTCCGTGAGCGCTTTTCCGAGGGCTTCATACCCTCCGGCGGCGATGTACTCGTCGATGCTTTCAGCGTTGATCTCTCCACAATTCTTCAGGACGATCTTCTGCTGTGACGCAAAAAAGGGGGATGCCGTGTCCACCCGGTTCTCCTCAACTCTTTTCCCCGCGACTATATGCTGTTCGACAATCTTTGTCGCCCGCGTCGCATCCACCTGTTGATAGAGAGTGTCGTCTGTCTGTATTTTTACCAGAGGCCCTTCACCACAAAGCCCCATGCATCCTGTCCCCAGAACTTCGCTTTCCTGTTCGAGATTCTTTTCTTTGAGAGCTTTCTTCAGTGCATCCCGCGTCGCATTGCTGCCGCAGGAGACACACCCTGCTCCCGCACAATAGAGGATTCGGTGCTTGTACTGACTCTGTCGCTTCTTTTCCTTTTCCGCCACTTCGATGAGTTCTTCGATTGTCATGCGGGCACCTCTTCCGGTTTGCGCTCCCACTCCTCGATCCGTTCGATCGCCGCCTCGGGTGAAAGCTTTCCCACAACCTGATTGTCCATCACGGCGACAGGTGCCAGACCGCACGAACCAACACATCGTGCTGAGATGAGAGAAATGTTCTTATCCTCCGTCGTCTCGCCGAATTTCACATTGCATCGGTGTTCAAGCGCCTCCTGGACTGCCTGAGCTCCTTTCACATAGCAGGCAGTTCCTGTGCAAAGGACAACCGTGTGCTTTCCGTTTGGCTTCAGCCGGAAAAAGTGGTAGAAGGTGGCAACGCCGTACACCTGGCTCAGCGGGCGTTTCAGGGCGCGGGCGATGTAAATGAGAAGATCGTTTTCGAGGAATCCGAAGATATCCTGCGCAACATGCAACACTTCGATGAGCGCATCCCCTTTTGCCTGATGTTTGGTTATGGCTCGGTCAAGAAGCTTGAACCGATTGTCGCCACTGGGATGGGTTGTCGTTTTTGACTTTGGCGCTTCCATGGTATGATTGTGAATTGCGATTACACAATTGTGAATTACGATCTGATGTTACGCAAGGGTATGGTTTAGATCGTTTCTATGTCGCTCCTACGGAGCTTGAATACAGGTGGATCATTCGTTCTACAAATATATCGTCCCTGCCTGACGGCAGGCGAGCCTCCGGGACTGTAAACCCATGAACTTTGCTGCAATAACGCGTATTTCCAACGCTCCGTTAGGCCTGCCTGCCGCAGGCGGGAGCGAACTATCTGTAGCAACGCACAAGCATCAATGTTCAAGCCCCAGCCGGTCCGCCGGAGTTGTAACGTAGGCGGAAGGGGCGACATGATACAGGTTCTTATCCTTCTGCGTAACGTGAGTTACGATATCAAAAAGGTGTTGGTTTTTGCCGCCAACACGACGTACCGGCCATGATTCTTCGAATCACACTTCACCCGGTCAACTTTGTCCTCAGCCACTCACACCACTGTGCGATACCTGCCTTCGTCGTGCACGAAGTCTCAAAGATCAAGAGCCTGGGATTGATCTTGAGGGCATTGCCCCGCAAGGTGTTGAGATCACAGCTGAGATAGGGCAACAGATCGACCTTGTTGATGAGGAGGACAGAGGCGTTCAGAAACATGGAAGGATACTTCAGCGGCTTGTCATCACCTTCGGTCGTACTTGCAACGACGACCTTCATCGCCTCGCCAAGGTCATAGTTCGATGGACAAACGAGATTGCCGACATTTTCGATGATCAGAAGCTGGATCGTGCGCAGGTCAAAATTGGCCAGCGCATCCTGCACGAGCTTTGCTTCGAGGTGACATCCACCGTTTGTCACAATCTGGACCGCGGGTACATTGAATTTCGCCACTCGCTGCGCATCAAGGTCGGTTTGAACATCTCCCTCGACGACAGCGATAGGAACCGAACCGTTGAAGTACTCAAGGGTGCGCTCGAGAATGCTTGTCTTTCCCGATCCTGGAGAACTGACAACATTGATAGCGAAGACCTTGTTTTTGCGAAACGTCTCACGATTGCGAGCAGCCACTTCGTCATTCTTCTCGAGAACCCTGCGTTCAATCGTCACTATTGCCATTCGCGATCCCTCCTTCTGCTTCTCACGCTATATGCTTCAAATCGCAATATATATGCCGACAGGAAACGGCTGAATTCGTCGAAATCAGCTTCTGGATTTCTTGAGACTGAGAAAGAATGATGATGGGTTCCCGAAAATGAGGAGTGGAAGCGACGAGGCACTTCCATGACGGCAACGCTGTTCGCCTGTTCCGGGCTTTCAAACAACCCTCGAATCCTGCATCAGTGTTTCCTCGGTCGCATACTAAAACCTTCCTTCAGAATCAATCCAGCCAAGAATCCAAAACTGGTTCCGAGTAACACCATGTTCAAATGGATGCCGATACCGAATATCGAGATCAGACTAACGTTAACGCCTACAAAGCCAGCGAGAACCACCACCAGGAAAACCGCTATCCAGCCCACAACACTTTTCGGACGAGGTGAGTTGTGGGCGACATCAAACCCGAAGATAACGAAAGCGCCAAATGTGACAAATCGCGCTATTGTGTCTATGTTCCAGTACGTGTCGATCGATGTCACCGAGTTTGCTTCTTCACCGGATGCCTCAGGATCGTCTTCATGTTTTGAGGCTTTGCCCGTCGGGGATCACTCATGTAGATCTCATGATGCTTATCCTTCATTTCCAGACCGTGCTCCGCTACGAACTCATCGAGCTTCCTGAGTGTAAGTGTCTCTTCAGCATACGGGCCAAGATGCATCACTTGAACCGACAGTCCTTCTTTGAATGTCTCAAGCCGCAACGATGCCGGTGCCTCGAGTTTCTTCTTTTGTTCCGCTTCCACGAGCGTTTTGTTCATAAGCGATTTCGTGACGATTCGGGGCTGCAAGATCATCAGTGTCCATCGCCAATCGGTCCTGCGGTTCTGGTCAAAGGCGGCATTATCCGCCATCGACCAGAGGCCTTCGAGTGCCATGACAGGATAGTCTATTCCTTTTTCGAACTTGGATTTGAATTTCATGGTATACGAAAGAGTGTAGAGCATCTGGATGGCGTTGTGGAATTCCGCGGAGCTGTTTGGATCACCACTTCCATCGACCATCAGAAATCGGAACTCTGGCACACGTACCAGCTCCACTTCCTTTGGTGACGGATTGTACAGATGCTTGAGCTCGTTTCGAAGATCGATTCGTTTCATGCCACCGCTCTTTCAATTCACAGCTTGCTATGCCTGCGGCATCCTTCCAAGTAAGGATCGTACCCAACGGTGGAATTTGTGGAACGACTCGAGCGGTTCGGCGTACATGAAGATACACTCTCCGTGTACAAGGTCAAGCCCATATTGTTCACAATATTCGATGGCCGATCTGGATTCCGAACCTTGCTGCATCCAGATCCTGCGAATTTCAAGTCCTGCCGCTTCTTTGACCACTTGCTCCGCTTCCTTCGGTGGCACAACGACGACGACGACGTCGACTTTCTTCGGAAGCGCATGAAGGTCAGGATAACACCGGTCTCCTTCCGCATGATCTGCAAACGAATTGATCGGAAAGACCTCTTTCCCTTTCTCCTTCAACATTTTGTAGATCTGGTTTCCGAATTTCTTGCTGTTCCGCGAAACACCGACAACCGCGAAGGAGCGTTGAGCCAGAAACTCAGCAATGGTCTTCTGTGAATTCATGGATGATTGTCCCTTCTGCCACTATTGTTCAAAGATCTTGTTCAACGCTTCGTAGCGTGAATGAAGTGCATCGACTTTCTCGTTGATGATCTTCTTGTCCTTGGAGCTGAGTGACGCATCCAGGAGTATGAGCGATTCCGAGAGTCTCGTTCGGGCGTCAGCAAAAGCGGCTTCTTTGTCCTTCATTCGGGCGGGCAAGACTGCCTTGTTGAGCGATTCCATGGCGGCTGTGAGTGCCGTAACCGAACTCGCGATCTTCTCGAGATTGAATTCAGGCATGTAGTAATGATACAGGGGGTACAAGACTGCATGGAATGAGTCCAATTCCTTGAGTGCGGGACGTATGATACGGACGAGCTTTTCATACTGTGTGTGGAGTTGTTCCGCTACGCTCAGCAGTTTTTGATCGTCCTTACCCTGTGCGGCCGCTTTGTAGTCTGCAACGATGGCCTTCATCGTCCCGATGTTGAGGTTCCAGAGAGCTTTCTTTTCCCGGAGAATGCCCGGCAGTTCAGCTTTGATGAGATCCGCGCTCAGTTGGTCGACCTCCGGCTCCAATTCTCTTAGCATCGCCGCATTTTTCTCTGGCCATGCGGTATGCCAGATTTTGTAGATCACGTCATGGAACTTTGTCAACGCCGGAACCTCAGCTTTTGTCTCATCGGCCACCGGCATCTTCTTTTCCTGTGCCGGAAGACCTGAGAATGCGATGAACGTGACGATGAGGAATAACGTCGCTACCCGTAGCTGTTTCTGTATCATTGTTCTGTCCTTTGGTGTGGATGTTGTTCGATCGTGATCACCGTTCGGATCGCGTGCACACGCGATACGTCGAACAGTGGAAAACTACGTTGTCGCCCGACAAGTCGGGAGTCATGGGCCGGGGACTTTGCTGCGAAGCATGGAGTGGATTTCCGCGACGATCGCTTCAATCACCTTGTCTGCGGCCTGCATGACCGGGTGAGAAATGTTCGTACCCGATCCGAAATCTTCACCCTCAATTCCGAAGATAACGCATGTCTTGGGGAGACCACCAATGACTTTCGCCAGCTCGATCGATTCCGCTATGCCGAACGCATGCGTCGAATGACGAAACGCGGAAGGCTCGAGTTTGGCGTTCCATGCATCGATGCGGGAGACGTGACCCGCTTTCCGGCCGCCGGACGTGGCATCGACCAGGAAGACTGCGTCGGCCCCTTCCCACCCCTCCATCAGTTGAGTCCCTTCTCCCGACAGTTCGAGCACGGAAAACAACCCTTCGGAGACTTTGCTCAATTTGCGCGCGACAAGGGGACCAACAGCATCATCATTTCTGTATTCATTTCCGAGCCCAATGACCCGAATACCAGATTGCACTCCGTGCTCCTTGATCGACATGGTACTCGGGTTTGAAGTCGTTTCTGTCACACGCCTCGCCCAGCATATTCAAAGCTGCGTCCTCGAAACCGGTTCTCAGGAGATACTATCCTCTTTCTTCTGGACGGGTTCGGCGAACTCCGCCACAATCGGGCGCACCATCTGTTCATAGTCTACAAACTTCATCCGGATGGACTCTGTGTGCGTGCAGGCATTGAAAACGATTGTCTCATCATCCGAAAGCGACCTATCAACAATCACCGGCAACGCGTACAATTTTCCGAACGGAGGCATGGCACCAACTTCACAATCCGGGAAGAACACTGCCAACTCTTCTTCGGTTGCCAAACTCACATGCTTTGCCTCCAGTGCATGTTTGAGCAGCCGCTGGTTGATATGATAGTCAGCACGAAGTACCGCCATCCAGTATTGCTCGTCTGCACGAATGAGGAGCGTTTTTGCCAGATCGCGATCAGCGACGTGAGTGGCTAACGCCACAGAATGGGCCGAGTACGCCGGGACATGTGATATCACTTGGTACTGGACACCGTTGAGGTTAAGGTATTTTACCAGGTCCAACATCTTAGCCATGGAATATCTCCTTCGATGAAACGGATAGATGGTTGATCGGTAGCGTGTACCAGTAGTACTTCAGAGAGAGGCGGGACCGCCTCATGATTCTATCACGAATTCTCGCGTTGGATTTCAACTCGCAGAAAATGCGTCGCGCATGAAATGCATGGATCATAGTTGCGAATTGCCTGTTCACATTGCCACGTCAAATCTTCCTGGGAAAGATTGAGACGACCCGGCACAAACATACGCAGGTCTTGTTCGATCGTCTTCTGGTTCTGCGAGGTCGGGGGAACGATTTTGGCTTCCGCGATCTTTCCTTTGTCGTCGATACGGTAGTGATGATAGAGGATTCCTCGCGGTGCCTCCGTACACCCCGATCCGACTCCCGCACGCGGCTTGAACGCTACCTTCGCCTCATCGGGAGTCTCATACTGCTTTATCAGCCGAAGGGCTTCTTCGCACGCGTAGACGGTTTCGACTGCCCGTACGATGATGCTTTTGAATGGATTGTTGCACGTTGTACCCAATCCCGCACTCTGTGCAGCATCGCGCGCGGTTTGGGTCAGGCGGTCATAGTTCAGGTTGTAGCGTGCCAGCGGTCCAACAAAGTACGCCCCACGCTCCCTCAGGGTTGAATGGAGCGCGTTGGAATGTTCGACGTGTTCTTCGAAGAAGTGAGACTGAAAATCCTGCGCAGCGATATTTAATCCCTTGCTCGAGATGATTCTTCCTTCGTTGAAGGGGTATTCGTTTTCATGCCGGAGCGCAACGAATTCATAGTCTTGTTCAAAATCGGGAAACGACAATCCCCCCGTAAACTGCACCATCTTGAGTGAGAACTCCAAAGCCCATTCGAGCTTCTGAGCCAACTTCTGCAATCGCTGTTTGTCGGGCAGTTTGTAGAAACCGCCGACGCGCACATTGATAGGATGGATCTCCCTCCCGCCAATCAGGTTTACAATTTCATTGCCGATCTTCTTGAGCTGCAGTGCCTGTTTAACCAGATCCGCATGATCTTTTGCCATTTGGATCACATCCTGATACCCCAGGAAATCAGGGGCATGGAGCATGAAGACATGCAGGACATGACTTTCGATCCACTCTCCGCAGTAGAGCAGTCGTCTCAGCCCCCTCAATTGTCCCGTGACCTTGACGCCGAGTGCATCTTCGATCGCATGGACTGAACTCATTTGATACGCTACCGGACAGATTCCGCAAATACGGGCGGTAATGTCAGGCACCTCTTCGAACGACCGTCCCCGAAGAAACGCTTCAAAGAAGCGGGGAGGCTCGAAGATGCGGAACTTGACATCGGTCACCTTGTTGTCTTTCACTTTGATCAGGAGGGCTCCTTCGCCTTCGACGCGCGCCAGGTAATCAACCTTGATAGTTCTATTTTTCATGCGATTCACTTTCTTTTCGAAACGCTTCCGCGTAGGCATTGAATCCCCGGAACAATCGCACGAGTTCCTCTTTTGCGACTCCAGACCCCGACAGTTTTGAACTCAAGGATGCTGTGTTCGGCGTCTCTTTTGGTCCGAAACAACCAAAGCATGCTCGATTGTAGGATGGACAGAGGGCGTCACATCCAGCCTGGGTCACAGGTCCAAGACAAAGCGTGCCGTGCGCAACCATACCGCATACCGTGCCCCGGCGCTTGCACTCCACACACACGCTGTAGGTGGGCGTGTTGGGTTTGCGTCCGTTCAGAAAGGCGCTGAGAACTTCGACAAGTTGTTCCTTGCTAATCGGGCATCCACGCAATTCAAAATCCACAAATACATGATCAGCGATCGGCGTCGATTTGTTCAACGTCTCTATGTATTGCGGATTCGCATAGACAATCGAAATGAAATCGCGCACATTTTTGAAGTTCCTCAGTGCCTGAATACCTCCGGCCGTCGCACACGCCCCGATCGTCACAAGTACCTTCGATGAGCGGCGCACCTGGTGGATGCGTTCCGCGTCATGGGGAGTCGTGATCGAGCCTTCGACAAGAGACACATCATACGGGCCTTTTGTTATTGCCCGTGACGCCTCGGGAAAATTCGCAATATCCACTTCACCGGCCACAGCAAGAAGCTCGTCTTCACAATCGAGCAGGCTGAGCTGGCAACCGTCGCAAGAAGAAAATTTCCATACGGCAAGCTTGGGCTTCTTTGCTTTGGCCATGTCAGATCTCCCATTTCATGATGAGGTCTTTGATGCTGCCGTACCGAAATACCGGTCCATCTTTGCACACAAAATGGTGGCCGTATTGGCAATGTCCGCACAATCCGACACCGCATTCCATGTTCCTCTCCATGGAGACATAGATCTGTTGGCCGTCCACACCGCGCTTGATCAACTCCATCGCCGTGAAACGCATCATCACTTCCGGGCCGCAAATCATTGCAACCGCATTCCTGGGATCGAAGGGCGATTTCGCGATAAGCGTCGTCACCACACCAACGTTGCCCTTCCACCCAGCCATCGCCCTGTCGACCGTCACGAAGACGTCAAGGTCAAACCGTGCGCGCCATTGCTCCAATTCCTCTCGGAAGAGTATGTCCGCGGGAGTGCGGGTTCCGTACAGGAGCACAACCTTCCCGTAGCGGTCACGGTTCTGCAGGAGGGTGTACAGAGAGGGACGAAGCGGCGCAAGCCCAATACCGCCCGCGACGATCACCACATCCTTCCCGACAGCTTCGTCGACCGGCCAGGGGATCCCGTACGGACCCCGTATGCCGATCATATCTCCCTTCTTGAGTCTGTCCATTGCTTTTGTGACACTCCCCACTGCACGTGTTGTGTGGACCAGAACTCCCCGGGCCGACGGGTCACCGCTGATCGAGATCGGTATTTCGCCGACCCCGTACACATACACCATGTTGAATTGACCCGGGAGAAACGTGAATGGATGCGCCGAGGGCTTCGGCTCGAGTTCCAGCGTGAACGTGTCTTCGGTCTCCCGTTTCACGCGTCGTATGACATACGGCTCCGGAAGAAACGGAGATCCTTCGATATACAACGGTTCAGTGGAAACGTTATGCTCGAACATCGTACAGGTCCAGTAGTTGAATTCGTGTTGATGCAAGCCTCTGTTCCATGATGTGCGCGAACCGCTTCAGGATCTCGAATCCCAGATCATGGTCGTCTTCGCACTTCTTGCGGAGGCACTTGCCATCGAGGGCAATGGCTCGCGTCGCTTCGATCGCCTTGGCATCGAAATGCCAGTTGTATGGAGGGATAAGCCAGGACCACCCCACGATGTCCCCTTCATCCAGTGTCTCGATCGTAATGTGACCCCGATTGGGAGTGAACAACTCAATGGCAACCCTCCCCTCACGAATGAGATAGAACTGGTGCGCTTCCTCCCCTTCGCGGAAGATGAACTTCCCCTCATTGAAACGGACATTTGAGGCGCACCCGGTGATAAGATTGATGTGGGCTTGGTCGAGCCCTTTGAAGAAGGGATGAGCGGTGAGGATTGGTTCAAGAGATTCCATGTCGCGTCTCCTAAGTCATTTGTTCTGGTTCCGAAGCGCTGCCCTCGCGAATGATCCGCGCTTCCTCAGTTATGTCTATTGCCACCGGGCACCATGTGATGCAGCGGCCGCAGCCGACACACCCTGATGTTCCGAATTGGTCGATCCATGCAGCCAGTTTATGCGTCATCCATTGACGATATCGCGCCTTCGAGGATATTCTCACGCTTCCGCCATGGATGTAAGAGAAATCGAGCGTGAAACAGGAATCCCATCGCCGATTTCGGATTCCTTCGCTTCCGACGAGGTCCGTTGCATCGTCGATTGTGTGACAGAAACAGGTCGGACATACCATCGTGCAATTCGTACAGGTCAGACAACGAGCGGCGACTTTTTCCCATTCCGGGTGTTCATGGTTTTGGTAGAGCAATTCCTTGATATCCGTGGTATCCAGCATCTTCTGCATGGACGCGGCGGCCGAATTCAGCACAGACTCGGCCTTCGCGAGATCTTCTGTGCCAGCCGGTCGATGCTCCACACTCATGAGAACGTCTTCTCCGAGCTTGGTGCCCCCTTCCGCAAGATAGAATATTCCTGAAGCGTCGGCAACTTCGGTGAGGGCAATGTCAAATCCGCCGGTTGCCTTGGGCCCCGTTGCCATCGATGTACAGAAGCACGTGTCAGAGGGGCGAGAACAGTTCACGGCGACAACGAATAGCTGCTCGCGAAGCCTGCGATAATGCGGGTCCTGGTAGGAAGGGCCAATGAACACTTTGTCCTGAATGCCAATTGCATGCAGCTCGCATGACCGGACGCCGAAAAATGCCAATTTCTTTACCGGGACGCCCGTCTCATTCATGCCATTTCCTGGCAACGTGACTGTTTTGCCGTTCCGGAAGGCAGAGAAGAGACGAATCGTTGGAGGGAAGAGGAATTTCTTCCAAGATTGGGGACCGACGGTAAATGCAAAACACGTTGCATCGCCATTGCTGTGCAGACGATAGTGTCCGGGCGATTGTTCGTCGGTATATCCCTTGGGCAGATCGGCCGAAGACGACAAGACATCATACACGATGGCCCCATCCCGCGGAGTAGGACCAAGAACTGTGTAGCTTCGTTGCTGTAAGACTTCTATAAGGGACTGGAGAGCAGCAGTTTCTAATCTATGAGCCATATGAGTCACCACAACAATAGGCGATGAGCGGTGACCTTGACTGATCGTTAGGGGGACGCCTGTGTCAGTGAAGGTCGGTGCCAAACCCGGGCTTCTACATCCTCACAAATTTCTCATTCTTCGTCGAACAGATCGGGCAAAGCTCGGTTTTTTCGGACGTGACGATGTAACCACAACCAGGACAGATATAATAGGTTACACGGGAAATATTGCCCGCATAGTCCGACGCCTGTTTAAGGAGTTCGGCGTGACGGGCATCGGCCTCTTTCGTTTGTCTGAACTGTGTGGCCACCTCGGGCCATTTTTCGATTTCGGCCGTTCGTATCATGCTTGGATAAAGTGATTCGCACTCAAAGCTCTCCATACTCAAGCCCATCTTCAAGGACTGGCGCGTGACGCCCAAAGGGACGGAGTCAATCGGTTGTTCGATGGGCTCGATGCCCCGCGAACGAAGGAGGACTGCATGATTGGCGGCGTGAACTTCTTCCGAGCGGGCGATCGCTTTGAACAGCAAAGCAACGTTGGTCAGTTTTTCTTTGTCCGCCGCTTGAACGAATCGAGAGTACCAAAGCGCCCGTTTCTTTGCGCTTCCATAACTCGTCTGAAGATTTTGCGTCGTCACGAGAGATTTTGCCGAGCCGGCGTCGTCAGATTTTTTCTGACAGCTGCCACCAAGAACGATGATGACGATTCCAACAACCAGCTGGGTTATGAACCTTGTGCAGTGTTTCATGGCTAATTCCTCCATCCATGAAGAACGCGACATTCACCATCCACACCAATGAGTTCAGACACGCTAATGCAACAATCATTCCAACGACCGTTGCCCAGAACCAAGCAATATCACGCCCGCGTTCTAATATTTGACAAATGAGTTCTTGCCGTTAGGAAGTTGAACCCGACATTTTCTCATCCTGGATAACCGCGTCACTCCCAACAGCCACCCGATTCCCGAAAGGGACATCGGGTGGTCTGTCCGTGAAACGACCTTGATCCTGATCGGTCAGCGAGCTTTCTGCTGTTGTGATTCAAACACGGCCATCGCCGTAATGTTGACGATGTCGGTTACATCGCAGCCAGGCACAAGGAGATAGACTGGCTTCCGGATCCCCAGCAAAATTGGTCCGATGGCCGTACCTCCGCCAATCCGGGCAAGGAGTTTGTAGGCAATATTCGCCGAGGTGAGATCGGGGCAAATCAGCACATTGGCAGCACCCTTCAACGTACTGAACGGATAGATTTCAGAGACAATCTCGGGGGCTGTTGCCGTGTCTGCCTGCATCTCGCCGTCGATCATCAGCTCCGGCCGCCGCTTTTTTACGAGTGCGACCGCCTTGGCAACTTTTTCCGCGAGCGGGTGTTTCGTCCCGCCGAAATTGCTGAAGGAAAGCATCGCAATGCGCGGCTCCACGTCGAGCTGACGAACCTTATCGGCTGACAACAATGCGATTTCTGCAAGATCCTCCGCCGTCGGTTCTATGTTAATGGTCGCATCCGCGATGAAGACGGTCTGGTTCTTGAATACCATCATATACAATCCGGCAACCTTCTGGACACCATCGCGCTTTCCGATAATTTGAAGCGCCGGACGAACGGTCTCGGGATAGTGTGCCGTCAAGCCGGAAATCAAACCGTCTGCGTCATCGAGTTCCACCATCATCATACCGTAGATATTATGCATCATCATCTCACGTGTGGCGGTGAACTTTGTGACGCCTTTTCTGGAACGGAGAGAGTAGTACGCATGGACATACTCCTCGAAGCGAGGCGACTTCCCGGGATTTACAATTTCAGCTCCCTGGAGGTCAAGACCGAGTTCGGCGATCCGCTGTTTGATGAACGTCCTGCCACCCAACAAAATCGGTTTGGCAATCCCTTCATCGATAATCTGTTGCGCTGCGCGCAAGATCTTGTCCTCTTCCCCCTCCGGGAAGACGATGCGTTTCGGTTCGCTCTTCGCCTTGTGGATGAAGAATCGCATCACTTCACGAGATTTCCCGAGCCTGGCTTCGAGGGAATCACGGTACGCTTCGAAATCCTTGATCGGAACACGCGCCACTCCTGTCTCCATCGCCGTTCGAGCCACAGCTGTCGCCTCCCAGAAGAGCACGCGAGGATCGAAGGGTTTCGGAATGATGTACTCTTTCCCGAACTCAATACGCTTGCCGCCGTAGGCACGAATCACGGAATCCGGCACATCCTCCTTTGTCAGTTTCGCCAAAGCATGCGACGCTGCGATTTTCATCTCGTCATTGATGATTGTCGCGCGCACATCCAATGCGCCGCGAAAAATAAACGGGAATCCGAGGACATTGTTCACTTGATTCGGGTAGTCTGACCGGCCTGTCGCCATGATGATGTCATCCCGTGCAGAGCAGGCATCGTCGTACGTGATCTCCGGATCAGGATTCGCCATGGCGAACACGATCGGCTTGTCAGCCATCGATCGGATCATCTCTTTCGAGAGGATACCCTTCACCGACACTCCGCAGAATACGTCGGCTCCCTTCATGGCATCCGCCAGGGTTCTGGCATTGCTATCGACGGCGAAGTACTCTTTGTAGGGATTCATCCCTTCTTTGCGTCCTTTGTAGACGACGCCTTTGGTGTCGACCAACAAAACGTTTTCGCGCTTCACGCCCAATTTCTCGTACAGCTTCGCGCAGGCGATCCCGGCCGCTCCCGCTCCGCTGAAGACGACCTTCACGTTGTCAATCTTTTTGCCGACGAGTTCGAGAGCATTCACGAGTGCCGCTCCACTGATGATGGCCGTGCCATGTTGATCATCATGAAAGACAGGAATGTTCATCGTTTTCTTCAACTGCTCTTCGATATAGAAACATTCCGGCGCTTTGATATCTTCGAGGTTGATACCTCCGAACGTTGGCTCGAGCATTTGAACGGCCCGGACAATTTCATCCTGGTTGTGCGAATTCAGTTCGATGTCGAAGACGTCGATGTCGGCGAAACGCTTGAACAACACTCCCTTCCCTTCCATGACCGGTTTGCCGGCGAGGGCTCCGATATCCCCGAGACCCAGGACTGCCGTGCCGTTTGACACCACAGCCACGAGGTTTCCTTTTGCAGTATAGAGATATGCATCATCCGGATTTTTTTCTATTTCTCTGCACGGTTCCGCAACACCCGGTGTATACGCGAGAGACAAATCCCTTTGCGTTTGACAAGGTTTCGAAGATACTACTTCGATCTTGCCTTTTCGTCCTGTTGAGTGATAGTCCAGTGCATCTTGTTTTCGGATCATAGGTCAGCTCCTTTCGAGGAAGATCGTTTTTGTGTTCTGGTAGATTTCTTGGTGCAGCGAGTACATAATTCTGCGGTTGGATTTTCTGCCAACTGTCGGCGCGAGATCGTCTGGCCGCACGACAGGCATTGTTTGAGGGGATTCTTCTCAACTGCGTGAAGGACCTGAAGCTCCGTTCCTTCACGGAACATGTGGAAACACGTGGCTCGCATGTCTGACTTGCACGGCTGAACCGGCATATTGCAGACGGAACAAATGTATTGATCGGCTTCGAAAAATGAAGTTTGAGGAGAAGATTCCGCAAGCTGTTCGAGCGTCTTCCGGAGCTTGCGGACAACGGGGGACTTGGTGTGGTGTTCTGCTGGACGGGTCATAGTCAACACCTGACCCTTGAAGCTACAGCTTAATCTCGTACAATTCAACTTCGGAATCGTTTTTTGAATTGCGCGACGGCAGCTTCAGATTTCAGTGGGCAAGGTTCTCAAATCTTGGAATGGCGCAGACGGCGTTTGCCTTCCATCGCCTGGATCATGTATCAAAACTGGAAATGACGCCATCAAGCACTTCGGCGCGTGCCTTGATTTCTTTGAGCTTCTCAGATATGCGATTCGCCAGGAGGCCATGCGACTCCATCATCTCCTTCACGAATTTGCGCATTTCCGGCTCATCACACTCAGCCAGCATCGTCTCAAAATGGCGGACGATATCCGTTTCTTCCTTTAGTGCTTCGGCCAGCAGAGCGCATGTATTTCTGCATGCGTGCTGACAATGCGCCTTCTCGAGCCCCATGACTTCCTCCGTGCTGTGAACTGTTGATTACCCTGGTTTCTACTCTGCTACGAGCCGCGCTAAACCGCCGCGTGGAGATACTCCGAGACCAGCTGTTTTCCCCGTTGAAGCGCCTTCTCATTCAATGGAAGCAGATGGTGATGACGCTCCGGAAGGACTTCTTTGAGTGCCTTTAGGACATTTTCCGGCGCAACGATAGGCCGGCGATCAAGAAACGCGCCCAGCATGATCATGTTGGCAACTTGTTTCTTCTTCATCTGTTGGGCTTCTTCCGTCGCCGGAATACTCATGATTTCGATATCTGTTCGAGTGCAGGGGTTGATGATTGCTGACTGCTCGCACAGGAGCAGACCTCCGGGCTTCACCCGACTTGCGAACTTGTCCAACGAGGGCTGATTCAAGACGATCGCCGAGTCAAATTGCGTGATGATGGGCGAACTGATGCGTGCCTCAGACACAATCACGATACAGTTGGCCGTGCCCCCGCGCATTTCCGGTCCGTACGAAGGCATCCAGCTGACTTCTTTCCCTTCCTTCATCGCTGAATACGCAATGATCTGTCCCATCGAAAGGACTCCCTGCCCGCCGAACCCCGCTATGATAATCTCGTGTGCGAACGTCATGGTGAGAACTCCGTTTGTTACACTCTGCAAGCCATTCTGTGGTGAAGTTGCGCTCTTACTTCGGGACTTTCAGGTCACCGACGGGATACAGCGGCAACATGTTTTTTTCCATCCATGCATTTGCCTCTACCGGCGTCATTTTCCAGCCGGAGGGACAATTCGAAACGACTTCAATGAAACAGGTGCCCTGATTCAATGTCTGATACTTGAAAGAAGCTTCGATTGCTTTCTTGGTCTTTCGGACTGCCGCCGCCGTGTGAACGGTCTGACGGGTGACAAAGTACGCTCCGGGAAGTTGCGCGAGGAGATCTGTGATCTTCAAGGGGAATCCCATGACTTTCGATTCACGGCCGAATGGTGTGGTAGAAGTGATTTGGCCGAGGAGAGAAGTCGGAGCCATCTGACCGCCCGTCATCCCATAGATCGCATTGTTGATGAAGACCATCAGGATGTTCTCGCCTCGGTTCACTGTGTGAATCGTCTCTCCTGTCCCGATCGCGGCAAGGTCGCCATCGCCCTGGTACGAATAGACATACTTGTCCGGGAGCACTCTTTTAATTCCGGTCGCCACAGCACTGGCACGGCCGTGTGCCGCTTCCTGCATGTCGACGTTCATGTAGTTGTAGGCAAACACGGAACAGCCGACCGGTGCAACGCCAATGGTCTTCTCCTGGATTCCCATTTCCTGTATCACTTCCATCAACAATCGATGGACAACACCGTGTCCGCAACCCGGGCAATAGTGGTACGGAGTTTCTGTCAACGTGGACGGTCTCTCGTAGACGACTTCCAATCCCTCCGGTGCTGCGACTGTTTCCATTGTCAATCCCTTTTAGACTTGTGCGATTCTGCTTTTCTCGGCAATTGTTTCAATCTCCATCATGATATCATCGGGTGACGGAATCACTCCGCCCATGCGACCCCGGAAATAGACCGGCTTCTTGCCGTTGACCGCCAGTCGCACGTCTTCCACCATTTGCCCCGCATTCATCTCAACGGTCAACACCGCCTCGACGTTCGGAACAATCTTTGCGATCGCCTCCGTCGGGAAAGGATAAAGCGTGATAGGACGAAGGAGGCCAACCCGAATTCCTTTTTCCTTTGCCAGTTCAATTGCCTTCTGACAAATGCGTGCCGAGAGCCCAAATGCAACGAGCAGAATATCCGCCTCTTCCGTATTGATTTCCTCAGACCGGACTTCCTGATGCATTCTTCGGTACTTGTCCTGCAAATGAAGATTGATTTCCTCCATCTTTTCAGGAACAATGTGAAGCGACGTGATGATGTTGCGCTCGCGAGTCGCAGGCTTGCCGGTCGTAGCCCACGGTTTTTCGGTATAGGGCAATGATCCGGCCGGAGGCATGAGCACCTTTTCCATCATTTGACCCAAGGCACCATCAGTGAGAATCATGACCGGGTTTCGATACTTGTCTGCGAGTCTGAAGCCGTCGAAGACAAAGTCGGCCATTTCTTGTACTGAAGCCGGAGCAAGGACGAGCAAACGATAGTCGCCGTGCCCTCCTCCTTTTGTGGCTTGAAAGTAGTCCCCTTGTGATGGCTGAATCGTCCCAAGTCCAGGCCCCCCCCGTTGTACATTTACCAGGAGACAAGGAAGTTCAGCGGACGCCATGTACGATATGGCTTCCTGCATCAGGCTTATCCCGGGACTTGATGACGACGTCATGACTCTCGCTCCGGCACCGGAAGCGCCAAAGATCATGTTGATGGCTGCCAATTCACTTTCTGCCTGCAGCACAACGCATCCGTGCTTGGAGCCTTCAGCCGTCAGGTACTCGAGAATTTCCGACTGGGGTGTAATGGGATAGCCGAAGTAACCTTGCATACCCGCACGCAGTGCAGCTTCGGCCAGTGCCTCGTTGCCCTTCATAAGCAGAGGCGTGTTCTCTGATCTCATTTCCGTACTCATTCTGATTTTCTCCGCCTTCCAGGCTTGACTGAATTCCTAACTCTTTGCAGACTCAAGTGCAGTTGCAGGTTGTTTTACCTGCTTTGGCTGACGGTAAACAGTGATCGCCGCATCGGGACAAACGAGCGCACAGTTGATGCAACCCGTGCAATTATCCTTTACGAGTTCGGCAAAGCGATAACCGTTTTGGTTGATATGATTTGACAGGCCAAGACTATCCTGCGGACAAGCTTCGATGCACAATTCACATCCCTTACAGACGTCTTTTTCAACGGTCACCGAACCACGTATCATAGTTGCTCCATGTTCATTGTTCGCCTGATTCCTCCAAATTGGCGCAAATCCTGTGCCAACTGCAACAAAACTGAAAAGCCGAGAACTGATGAAAAAGCACCGATTCATTTTCTCAGATTTAGCAAAAGTAGGAAGATCGCGCCCCCCTTTTCCTAAATCCAATAAGGCCTAAAAGACGACTTCTGAACAAGGTTGGAGAAGCAAATGACCTCTCATATTCATCGAACGAATCGAAGGCCATCAATTTCCAACCAGAACACGCTGCGGTGAATACCAATGAGGAGTCTGGAGGAGATCGGCTTGGAAGCTTTCCTGCAGAACTGACCGAGGGGAACGAGAGCGAAGAGCTAGCCCAAGTTCGACAGTCAAAGAGAAAAAATGTTGATTCCGTGCGTAAAAGGGCAAAAAGGTGTAAAAGTTTGCACTACAATTTGAGTTTCATTTCAAGCCTGGTAGG
>Ga0315286_10001106_pt1 | contig 24092 bp, 15 predicted proteins | sample YL17G10_0_MG_FD_205038 | JGI IMG/M metagenome (GOLD analysis project Ga0315286, IMG submission 205038) | Sediment microbial communities from Yellowstone Lake, YNP, Wyoming, USA - YL17G10_0 | ecosystem: Environmental > Aquatic > Freshwater > Lake > Sediment | place: USA: Wyoming | collected...
GCGCCCACCGGATACGCAGATCCGGACGGGTTTGGTGCGCCGGTCGTCACCTGGCATTCGCACCTGGCTCCGACAGGGTACGCAGATCCCGATGCCTTTGGGACACCGGCGGTCACGGCGCATGTGCATCTCGCGCCGACAGGCCACACAGATTCGGATGCGTTTGGGGCGCCGGTCGTCACTGTTGGTCATGTGGACCTGGCCCCGACCGGGTATGCGGACCCCGACTTGTTTGGGGCGCCTGTAGTCGCGAGTCACAACGATCTTGCACCCACAGGGTATGCGGACCCGGATGCGTTTGGGGCACCCGCAATCTCGGCCCATTCGCACCTGGCACCAGCGGGTTACGAGGACGCCGACGCGTTCGGCAGTCCGACCCTGGCGTGGCACTCGCACCTGGCGCCCACGGGTTACGCCGACGATGACAGCTTTGGCGCTCCGGTCGTCACTGTTGGTCATGTGGACTTGGCACCGACCGGGTACGAAGATGCTGACGCCTTTGGAAGTCCGATCATCACGCAGCCGGGAGCAGGGACACAGTACCTCAGTCCGACCGGGTATGCCGATCCGGATGCCTTTGGGGCGCCAGCGATCAGTACCCACGTTGACCTCTTGCCAACGGGGTACGCCGATCCCGACGTCTTCGGCGCGCCGGCGATCAGTGCCCATTCGCACCTGGCACCAACCGGGTACGAGGATGTCGATGCGTTCGGCGCCCCGGTTGTCACCCGCGGCCACGTCGATCTAGCGCCGACCAGCTACGCGGACCCCGATGCGTTCGGCGCTCCGGTCGTCACCCGCGGCCACGTCGATCTAGCGCCGACCAGTTACGCGGACCCCGATGCGTTCGGCGCTCCGGTTGTCACCCGTGGCCATGTAGACCTTGCGCCGACAGGGTATGCCGATTCGGATGCCTTTGGGACTCCGGCGATCAGTGCCCATTCGCACCTGGCTCCAACTGGCTACGAGGACACTGACGCCTTCGGGTCGCCTGCGGTGTCGGCCCATGCGCATCTTGCGCCGACCGGATACCTGGACCCTGACTACTTTGGAAGTCCGATCATCACGCAGCCGGGAGCAGGGACACAGTACCTCAGTCCGACCGGGTATGCGGACCCGGATGCGTTCGGCACTCCGTTGGTCGTCTCGCATGCGCATCTCGCCCCGACGGGCTACGCGGATCCTGACGTCTTTGGGGTCGCGGTTGTCAGTACCAGCTCGACGACCTGGCAGCAGCGCCATCGCCACCATCGTCGCAGTCGTCGCTGAGAACTAGCAACATCACACGGTAACCATCGGCCGTTGGGACCGGCACCTGCCGGCGACCTGACGGCCCTTTGCTTTCGGGGCCCACCCATTCCGGGAGCCCATTACCCATCGCTGACCCGCACAGCGGGAGCGAGAAAGGACGCAGCGTCATGGCCAAGCGTCAGCAAAGAACCACGTCTGAATCCACTCCTGAGTCGAGCATCGACCGACAGGATGCGGATTCACCGGCAGCCCTGTTCGCCAAGTCAACACCCGTGCCCACCCCCACCGAGGAGCCTGACAAGGCTAACCCCGACGAGGAGCCCGAGAAGACGGACGACCAGAGCACCAAGGAGCCGGATGGCACCACCGAACCCGAAGTAGAACCGGAGACCCCAGAGGGCAAAGAGAAGCCCCCGGATGCCAAGGTCGAGACCGTCGCGCCCAAGAAGTTCAAGTTGTGGACCGGGCGCGAGATCACGGCCGCGGAACTCGCCACCAACCCCGAGTTGGTGGAGGATATCATCCAGACTGCCAACCAGTTCCCCAACCTCCAACGGAAGCACGTCGAGATGCTGGAGACGCTGGCGAGGCAGGCAACCGCCAAACCGGAACCCAAGCCGGCGGAGCGGCCGACGACCGAGCCAGAACCCAAGGCCCTAACTGTTGAGGAAGCCCGCGAGGACTTCGTCAAGCAGATGCAGCCATTGGTCGGAACTCTGGTCGAGCGCGGCCTGCTCACGCAGGACACGGTTGACGTGAACCCGGACCTCGCGGTACTGGCTGCCTACCTGATTCGACAGGATCAGAACAGGCAGGCTTTCCAGACCGAGGTTGAGAAGGCATGGACAAATCTGTTCGTGCCGATGTTCAAGGCGGCCGAGGAAGCATACGGGAGCCAGCAACAACGGGAAAGGGACGTGAAGCTCGAAACACGGCTGACCGGCCTTGCCTCGTCGCACAGCGCGCTCAAACCCCTGGGTGACACCGAGGTACGCAGTTCGTACATTCGCCACCTGCGCGAGACGGTAAAGGCAGAGGACGATGCGATGGACGACCGCTTCCTGATGGGTCAGTTCCTCGCGTTCCAGGCAGATCCGATGTTACAGGCGTTGGCGACCGTCGCCGAGGCCAGGGACAAGCAAGCGACCCGTGACACGAAGCGCGCCACGGGGGACGGCGGCGGCCCTGCCAAGTCGAAGGTCGTAGCCAAGAACGCCGACATCAAGGACCTGTTCTCGGGCGGCTGAGCCCGAACCTAACTCGCGCCGGGAGGCCCAACAGGAGTAACGAACATGGCTTTTCTCGGAATGCAACACTACGGAACCCTCGAGGAGCTGGAGCGCCCGAAGGCGTGGCGCCAGGGCATCTACGAGGAGTACCCCAACGCAACTCCACTCGTTCACCTCACCTACCGGACCGGCAAGGAGAAGACCTCCGACGTCGAGTTCAACTGGTACGAGCGCCGGTTCCCGACCCGCATCATGACGGTCGTGACCGGCCCCGGCGTCGGCAACCACGGCGAGACTGACGCGCTGGTTGTCGCCACAGGCGAGGCATACAACTCCAAGAAGGACAGCCTCATCATCTCGCTCGAAACGTTCGAGCGTGCCCTGATATTGGCTGATACGACCGACGGCATCACGTTGAGCATCAAGCGCGGCATCGGTACCGATACTCACTCCCTTGCCGACTGGACCGCGGCCACCAAGGTGGCGGTCTTTTCGACGGCTGTTGCCTCGGGTGCCGATGTTGGCACGGCGATCAACTTCGCGCCGGTCAAGAAGAGCGGCGCGTGCCAGATTTTCCGCAACGTCGCCGACGTAACCCGTACTCTCAACAAGACCCTCACCCGCACCGGCAACAAGTTCAAGGATGCGCAGAAGAACGCCCTGCTCCTCCACGAGCTTGACAAGGAAGGTGTGGCTCTGTGGGGCATCAAGTCTGAGGACCTCACCGCAAGTCCCGGCCCCCGGTATACCTCCGACGGTCTGCTTGCGGTGATCGAGGCCGGTGCCGGCGAGGCCAACATCGTTGACTTCACGGCCGGGCTGACTCTCAAGGGCTGGAACACGTACATCGCCAACGTCCTGGCCAAGGGCAGCGACGAGAAGATTCTGTACGCCGGCTCTTCCCTGATCGGCGCCATCAACGACATGGCGCGGATGTACACGTTCCAGTGGGAGCAGATGTCCAAGCAGGACACGTTCGGTATGGACATCACCGTGCTGCGGTCTCCGGGCGGAAAGCGCCTGGCAATCCAGGAGCACAGGCTGATGACCGAGAACCCCGTGTTCAAGTCTTGGGGATTCGTTGTGGACCCCGACTGCCTCTACTACCGCGTCGTGGACGACACCGAATGGATGCCGAACCGCGAGGACAACGGTGCCGACCGGATCATCGGCGAGTACCTGGCTGAGATCGGATTCGAGGTCCAGCAGCAGTACCGCCACGGCGTCATCAAGAACTGCTCCACCTTCCTCGGCTAAACACCCGTCAACGCAGCACTAGTGCGAGGGGGGCGGCTCAACCGCTCCCCTCGCTGCATCAAAGGAGGATTCAAATGGCTAAGGGTAACACTACTTTCGGAACCCCCGTCTTCGCGAAGCCGGAGTGGGGGGGGCTCAAAAAGGCGTATTGCAAGGTCACGCTCGTCGATAACTACGAGACGAATGGCTACGACTTTGCACTCGACACCATTCTCAACCTCGGCGAGGTCCTGTTCGTGGGCCTGCCGCCGACCGTACTCGGGTACATCCCGGCAGCTAACCTCACCACCGACAAACTCCTGTTCTACATGGCCGGAGTCGGGGCGGGGGCAAACATCATCGACCGCAAGATCGTCACGGCGGACAAGACCACGGTTCCCATCTCACAGACGGGCGCCGAGGTCTACCAGTACACCGTGCCAGAGAACGCATCTCTGGTCAGCGTGCGGGTCTACTGCACGGCCACTGCCGCAACCGCGTCCGTGGATGTCAAGAACCAGGGTACCACTGTCCTGACTGGCGTGGTGACTCCGGTTGCGGGCAGTGACGAGGCGGGCACTCTCACCGGCGGTGCTGCGGCACTTACGGCCGGCAATGTAATCACCGTGCTCGTCACCACGAACGGGTCCGGCACGATCACCGACCTCTCGGTGAGGCTCGAAATCGAGACCTTGCGGGCGGTGTCCTTGGCCGGCGGGTTGACGCAGATGACCGACAACAGTGCGGCCCTCGCGGGACAGATTGTGTCCTTCGAGGTGATCCACAGGGGAGTCTAACATGACGGCCCCCAAAACCTACCGCTGTCTTTCCTACCCCTCACTCCAACTCGGCGAGCTCAAGTTCGAGAACGGCACCTTCACTACCGCCGAACCCCGAGAGCAACGCTTCGTCGAGCGCCACCCGGATTTCATTCGGGGCGCGATCAAGGTTGCTGACGGGTTCCAGGTGGCGGGGGCCTCTTCTTCCACCAAGATACGACCAGACCCGGGACTGCACCAGTTCTCGTTCCCGGTCCACGTTCCCCTGCCCATTCCACCGCCCGACCCCAGGCTGCTAAAGATGCACGGCCTACTTCCCCCGGAACCTACGTTGACCCCCGAGGAGCAGGTGGCTCTCGACAAGATCCTCAACGGAGAACTGCCGCCCGTTGTCCAATCGACGGACATCGAACCGGACAAAATCGCCGCAACGCCAGTAGTTGCAGTAGTTGAAGTGGACACCCCGGCGGACATCGCGCCGCTTGAGAAGTTGCCCTATCCGTCGATCGCGCGCCGGTGGGGGCTCGGGCGTCTCACTGAACTCGCGGCCGACCGCGGACTTGCGGTTCCCGAAGGCGCGGACAGGGACGCGGTGATGGACCTGCTGTACCCGGACGCGGAGTAACCCATGACTCGCGGAGAGATCAAAGACCACGTCCGAGGATGGCTCGGTATCCCGTCTAACGACACCCGGCGGCTGCCCGAGACCACACTCCACAACTGCATCACCGACGCCATCGAGAGCATCTGTACCCGTCGCAATTGGCCCTTCCTGCTCACTCAAATGGAAGACGCAGTCCTCACCGCGGGCCAATGGCAGGTGACTCTCCCGGCTGACTTTGCGCGCCCCTTCCTGGTTCTGTTCTGGATGGGCGGCGTGGATGAACCGTTTGAGCCCACGGCCGTCACCTACGAGGAACTTCTCGAGGCGTTTCCTGTCCCGTCCTACTCTACGGAGTGGGGGACGCCCGGAATCGTGGCGCTTGTCGGTCGAACCATGCTGGCTATTGGACCCCCGACGACCAGTGAGATGACGGTGATGTGCCAATACTACAAGTTCCCTGCGGTGCTTGCCACGGACGGCGCATCCAATGAGGTCACGACCAACCTGGCGCGCGCCGTCAAGTGGTTTGCGACCGCCGAGGCCGCCGACTACATCTTTGAGTCGCAGCGCGGCGACCTCGCCAGGGCCAAGGGCGAGGCGGCGCTCAGCGAGGTGGAGATCGACCTGACCGACGCGGCGCGCATCAACCAGACACCACAGATCGAAGAACCCTAGGAGACACAGATGCCAACCTACCGCCTCAAGACAGCCCGACTCGATGACGAGGATACCGGCAGCCTCATCGACAACGCCCTTGGCGAAGTCGAAGCAGCGGTCGCCGGACTCATTGGCGCGACCCTCGACCAAGACTACACGGCGACCATCGTTCAGCTCTTGTCAGGAAAGAACGCCGCCAGCGGTTACGCCGGACTTGACGCCAACGGCCTGATGGACAGTGACATCGGACTGGACCCCGCGGTGGCGAACGGAACAGCATCGGGCGTCAAGGAGTTGGGGGTTGCCGGCGAGACCCTCGCGTTTGGCGACTCCGTGTATCTCAAGGCGTCGGATGGCCGGTGGTGGAAGACGAGCGGGGCCTCTGCGACCTCAATCCTGCGCATTGCCATGTGCCTTGCGGCGGGTGGGGCCGGCGACTCGGTTGGGATTCTCGATGTCGGGTACATCGCCAAGACGGGCTGGACGTGGGCGGACGCCGGACCGCTCTTCCTGTCGGAGACCAGTGGCCTGCTCACGCAGACCGCGCCCTCTGGCGCGGGCAAGTTCGTTCGGATCGTCGGGCACGCCAAGAGTACAACCATCGTCTACTTCAACCCTGACAACTGCTGGGTGGAGACGGTGGCGTAATGGCGAGCCAAGGACCACTGTACCCGGGAACCATCGCCACCGAATACTACGTGGGCGCGGTCGGTGACTGGGCAACTCCCAATAACGCGAAGGTCGAAGATGGCACAGAGACGAGTGCGTATAACCACTGGAATGTCACGGGCCTCTACAAGATCAAGGCCACCGGCTTTAGTTTTGCGATTCCTTCTTCCGCCGTCATTGACAGGATCACGGTGGAATACAAACGCAGGGCCTCCCAAAACGTGACCACAGGTGGGTCTGAACACTACATTGCCCTAGCCGACATTTATCCGGTCAAGGTTGGATCGACCCCCGAAGGATGGGCAATTGAATCGCCACTCCCCCTGTCGCTGGCCTGGGTCAGTTTTGCGAACTCCACCAATGCCGGTCACGAGGACGATCCCCTGTGGGCGATGTCATGGACGCCCGCCAACGTCAACGATACAGGGTTCGGGGTCGCCGCGGTCCTGGTTGTCCACACACACGACAATGCGACTGATGTGACCGCCTACGTTGACGCTTTTCGGATCACGGTGGACTACACCCTCAGTGGTTACCAGCACAAGGTCCTCGGTGTCCCCGCCGCCAACATCGGCAAGATCATGGGCATTCCCACGGCCAACATCGCCAAGTTCAACGGAGTCTAATTCGTGCCCACATCCCTCCCGATTATCCCATGCCTGCCAAGCAAGGGCGGTGTCCGCCGCGATATGTCGCGCCTCGAGGCCGGGTGGAATTTCTATCCCGACTGCGAGAACGTCATCCACCACCGGGGAGAGTTTCGTGTGCGCCACGGGCTCGCAAAGTTCGGGGATTCGCTCAGCCGTTACGCAGGCGGCAGCATCACGTTTGTCGCCAAGGCGAACCTCATAGACGGAGAGACCTTTACGGTCAGCGACGGCACGACTGCCAAGGTTTTTGAATTTGACGTTGACGGAGGTGGCGTGGGCGGCAGCAACGTCCAGGTCAACGTGTCCGGGGTGACGACCGCGATAGAAGTTGCTGGCGTCGCTCATACGGCCATCAATGCGCAGACGTTCAATGTCACCTCCACCAACCCCGCAACCGGGACGCTCGCCTTGGAGAATGATGCCAGCGGTTCGGCGGGCAATGTCGCCATCACCGACACGGTGGCCGACAGCGGGTTCACGCACATCGGGATGGGCGGCGGCGGCGGGCGTCCTGCCGGGATGATCTCGTACCCATGTGAAGACGAGGCAGCGCGGCTTGTGGCTGTCTCCAGTACCGGGATGGCCCACTACGACATCGGTACCGGCCTGTGGGTTGACGTGACAGATCCGGAAAACCCGCTCACCGGGGGCGTGGGGAACGTCGGCGTGTTGCGAGTTTTCCAAGGCGGCGCGTCCCTGTTGACGATTGCTGTCAACGGCAAGGACGAGCCAGTTGTCTGGGAGAACGAGGACGCCGTCCACTACCGGAAACTCGACTGTGAGACGCCGCGCACCGCGCGGTGCCAGGTTTTGTGCGCCGACCGTCTGGTGTTCGGGAACATCAATGAGCTGGGCGCGAACGGCATTGACTTCTCGGACCACCTCGACCCGGACCACGGGTGGGGGGCGAACGAGCTGTTCCTCGGTGACACGCCTGGGGACATCGTTGCGATGCGCGAGTTCAGTGGCGGGACGTTCGTGGTCTACAAGTCCGATGCCACCTGGATCGGTCGGCTTGTCGGCGGAGCAGAAACGTTCGCTTTCCAGCGCACGAGTGCATACAACATCGGTCCCGTAGGGCCGAACGCCGTGTTGTCGGTGGGTGAAGGGCTTCACCTGTATCTCGGGGACGATGGCGGAGTCTACAAGTTCGACGGCGTGCAACCCGTAGTGCTCAGCGAAACCCTGCGCGTCTACATCGCGCAGCGCCTCGATCGCGCACGGGCGGGTCGCTCGTTTGCGTTCATGGACCCCGAGACCAACCTCGCGTGGTTCGTGTTCCCGGTCCAGGGCAGCGACGAGACCAATGCGGCGGTGGTCGTGGACCTCGCGGGTGGTGCGGCGTGGCCGATGCGTTGGCCTGCCCGCGGCCTGTCGTGCGGCATTGCGGCACCAGTGCAGTCCGGTATCAAGATCGGCAACCTCCCGCTCATCGGCGAGATGACCATGACCTTCGGCGAGATGGAGTCGTCGGTCCCCGCAGTGATCCTGGGGGGCATAGATGGACAGTGTTACCGGGAGTCGGGGTACACCGATGACAGCGCCGCGATTCCGTTTGTCATTGAGACCGGCGACAAGCCTCTCGGCGATATGACTGCACTTAACCCCGTGACCCACTCGACCCACCGATTCAAGCCCACCGCATCTCCCCAGTTGGTTGAGTTCGAGATCGGCGTCTCGGAGGATGGCGAGTCCCTCGTGTGGGAAGGCCAGCAGACGCTCGACTTGTCTGAACCGGGGGCACACGAGCTCGGGCATCGGGTCTCGGGTCTCACCTATGCCCTGAGATTCAGTGGGCAGGCCACACAGCCGGTAGTGTGGCTCATTTCGCAGATCGGCGCCTATCAAGGGGGAATCCGGTGACGCTTCCCCTTTTTCTGCCGCAGCCGCCAACTGATGTGTTGCAGATCCCTGACTACCTTCGGCGGCTCAACGTGGCGATCCAGACATTCTCCGCGCAGATCGAAGAAGCCACCGGGCCCACCGGACCCACCGGGCCCACCGGTCCAACCGGCCCGGCTGGTGCGACTGGCCCCACAGGGGTTACCGGCCCCATCGGCCCCACAGGGGTTACCGGCCCCATCGGCCCCACAGGGGTTACCGGCCCCATCGGCCCCACAGGGGTTACCGGCCCTGCGGGGGTTACCGGCCCCATCGGCCCCACAGGGGTTACCGGCCCCGCGGGTGTCACTGGTCCTGCGGGCGCCACCGGTCCGGTCGGTGCCACGGGTCCCGTCGGTGCCACCGGCCCTGTCGGCCCCACAGGCCCCACGGGGGCCACCGGACCAACCGGACCATACACGAATCACGGCTACAAGCACGCCTACTCATCGGTTGACAAGATCGACTGGTATAAGAGCACGCTTTTGTGCGAGGTCGATGGTGATGGCGCTGCGGCCAGCGCAACACTCCGCAGCCTTGGGGCGAACTCGGTCCAGGCGGCCGCCGGGAATCACACGCATAGCACTTACTGCCCCATTGCTGGCCCGGGAGGCGACTTTGTCGTTGGCGGCAACCTGCAAGTCGGTATCCCGATTGGGTACAAGGATCTCTACGTCTACGGCGATGGCGTGTTCTTGGAGGGTTTCGGCTGCAACGGGAAGTCGGCGCAGGCTGCATACGCCAAGGGCACAATTCCGCCGTGGTATGGCTCGTATCAACCGGACGCCGGGAAGTATGTGATCTATTGGGCCAACGGAACAGATCCGCATGATTTCTTCGACCTGGTGATTGCCATAAAGAATGCGCTAGTCGCGAACGGGATCTTGGTATAAGGAGAAAGGCGTGCGCTTCCACATCCTCGGTCTGCCTCACACGCAGACCACGCGGGAATACTCTGCCTGCGCGTTCACGCAGAAGGTGCGGCTGCTTTGCAAGATGCTCCACGACCGGGGTCACGAGGTCATCCACTACGGCGTGGAGGGTTCGAACCCCGAGTGCAGCGAGAACGTGGTGGTTGTGCACTACGACAAGTGGGCCAAGCTCCACAAGGCGTACGACTGGAAAACCGCGGGCTTCGTGATGGGGCGCGACAACCCCGTGTACTGGAAGTTCGTCGAGAACGCGGTGGCGGAGATCGGGAAGCGGCAACAGCCCGGAGACTTCCTGCTTTGCGCTTTCGGCTTGGATCACAAGCCGGTCGCGGACGAACTGCCGGGCCTGATCGTCGTCGAGTCCGGGATCGGCTACGAGCATACCTTCGCCAAGCACCGGGTCTTTGAGAGTTACGCCTGGATGCACCTGCACTACGGCATGGAGCGCAAGATCCTCGAGTCGAGTTTCTACGACGCGGTGATCCCCAACTACTTCGACCTGGCGGACTACCCGTTCCAGTCGCAGAAGGGCGATTACTTCATCTTCCTGGGGCGGCCAACGCCGCTCAAGGGTCTGCACGTCGCAGACGCGGTATGCCGCGAGCTCGGTGCCAAACTCTACGTCGCCGGCCAGGGCGCTCTTCCGCCGGGCATTCAGGCGACGCACCTGGGCGTCTTGAGCATCGAGGAACGGGCCAAGTGGGTCGGTGGGGCCAGGGCGCTGTTTGCCCCGACGCTCTACATCGAGCCGTTCGGCACCGTGACCATTGAGGCGGGGTTGTACGGAACGCCCGTCATCACCACGGATGCCGGCGCGTTCACCGAGACCGTGATCCACGGCAAGACCGGGTTCCGGTGCAGGACGCATGAGCAGTTTGTGTGGGCGGCCAAGAACATCCACACGATCAGCCCGCAATACTGCCGGGCGTTCACGGAGACGAACTTCAGTCTGGAGCGAGTCGGGGCCATGTACGAGGAATACTTCCAGGGCCTCGTCGCGCTTTACGACACCCGCGAGGGCAAGGGCTGGTATTCAGCGAATCCGACCAGGACGAACCTTGATTGGTTAAGGAGAAACACATGAACGGCGGCATTTCCGACACAACCACAACTCCCACAGGCCAGACCAATGATCCGGCCGCCCTACTCAACACACTGATGGCGTCCGCGGGCGGAACCCCGCCGAGCACCGGCCTTGCGAAGATTCTCCCGAGCGGTCTTGGCGGAGATGCGTTGTCGGCGAGTGCGGCGTCGAGTGGGGGGACGCTGGCCGGAACGTTGAAGGATGGGATCTTCGGGTACGGCTACTACGATGACGCCACTGGCACCTTCACGCCAGCAGAGCGCCCCGGCGGCACGACCGGGGGCGCCGCAGGTGGCACCGCTGGTGGCACGACCGGGGGCGCCGCAGGTGGCACCGCTGGCGGGCCCGGTCCCGGTCAGAACGGGTATCTGTGGTCGGACGGGACGTTCCACGCCACCCCGGAACCGTCGGCTGGCGGCACGACCGGGGACACCGCAGGTGGTACTGCTGGCGGGACAGTGGAGGGCGGGCGGGCGAGGAAAAAGTGGCCGCCGGGCGAGGGGTCCGTCAACGAGGACGCGCGCAAACGTGGTGAGGCGCTGACCGCATTCCTGGCAAGTTTCCAGGCGGCGTTTCAGCGCCAGAACCCGAACTTCAACTTCACCCGCAACCAACGACTCGCTGCGGGCCTGGGCCTGCCGTGGTCTGGAGACCTTGGCCGATGACCATTACCACGCTGCACCGCGGCAACCCCGTTGCACGGGACCTGATGCCGCAACTGCTGGCCAGGGTCCGGACGCTCAGCGAGCAACTTGAGGGGGTCGGAGATCCCGGGATTCTGTGCCGGTCGATCGAACTCAACTTCATGGCCCCCGACCCGCAGATCATCGCCATCGTCGCCGTAGACGATGGGCGAGTTGTAGGGCATACAGTCTGTAGTCTCGATCAATGGCTCGGGCACAAGTACGTCATGGTGTTGCAGTATCAGCTCGACGGGGCACTGCCGCGCGAGATCGTGCGCAAGCAGATGGCCAAGGTCGAGGAGTGGGGTCGCAATCACGGCGCTGTTGAGTTGCGTGCCCTCGTCACAGGCGACACTCTCGAGCGCGCGTACCGCGCTTTCTACGGATTCCAGCGCAAGCAGGTTCTTATCACCAGACCAATTCCACAGCGGCAGGAGGCATAACATGGGCGGCGGCGGCCAATCAACCACCAATCCAATCATCCCACAGGCACTACTTCAACTTTTGCAGGGGACCACGGGTAACGTCGTCCCGAACCAGAACCGCGCATGGCAAGGCGGTCCGGTCCTCTACTACACGGACGCCGCAGGCAACAAACTCCAGGTCGGCGACTACTACCAGAAGACCCAGGAATTGAAAAACGCCGAAGACGCCATGTCGCGGCTCAGCATAGAGGTGGGTGCTGACCCCAGTCGGCAGGCGGAGTTGGATGCGGCGCAGGCCCAGTATTCTACTTTGGCCAATGATCTTGGCAAGTACGGTGAGTACCGGGCCCCGGGTGGAACTCCCGAGTTCATGCAGAAACAGAACTATGAGGATTACTTCGGGAGGCCCGGAGAGGGGGCCAATTACACCCCCGACACCGCATACGCCGCCCTCGAGCAGGCAATGGGTGGGCAGGGCATAGAGGGATTCGCCTCGCCGTCAGTCTACGAAGGGATCGCCGCATCCTCGGCACTCCAGAATCCGCTTGCGGGCGGACCGTCATTGCAGGCCCTTGGGGAGAGGACTCCCGACCTCAGTACCCTCACGAACAATCCAATGGTCACGAACGCCATGAAGACGTGGAGTGACGTTCAGCTCCCCACCCTCCAGAATCAGGCCAGTCTCATGGGCCTCGGCCGTTCGTCTTCACTGCTCAAGGGCATAGGAGCCTCGAAGAACGCATTCATGTTGCCGATCATGCAGCAGGCGGCAGGTTACGAGAGCGAGGCAATCGGGCGCGGACAGCAGGGCGCGACAACGGAGGCCGCCAACGCCCTGACCGCCCAGCAGAACCAGTTCGGCAACCTGTTCAACCTGTCGAACGCCGACACCCAGCGGAAGTTGGCTGCCAGTCAGCAACTCACGAGCATGGCGGGGACCGAGCGCGATTGGGCGAAGGAGAGAGGAAACTTCGCGCTACAGGATCAACTGCGTCGTCAGGCGCTCGGCGAGAACCTGCTGTTCCAGCCGCTCGGCGGAACGGCGTCGATGGTCGGGTCAACGACCAGCGGCGGGAAGTAGGGGGCCAACATGGACCCGATTACATGGGCCGCCATCATCAGCGCACTCGGCATGCTCGGTTCCTCGTACATAAGCTCCAAGAAGAAGATCCCCGGCCCCACCGGCCAGGGGCAGATGGGCGGATTCAAGCCGTCGGCTGAGAACTTCATGAAAAAGCCGGAGGATGACTCCAGCGCCGCCGCGCTTGCGGCCATCCTTGGTGGTAGCGGCTCATCGGCGGTCGATGCCGCGATTCAGCAGCCCGTCGAGACGCCAACCCCTCCCCCGAACTTTGCGGCCATGCAAGAAGAGGCAGTGCTCAACAAAGCCACTGCCGACTTCCCGGCCTCAAAGGAGGCGGGATTCGACATCGCCGGACTGCTGCCGTACATCCAAGCCGCCTCGCAGGTCGGCGGGGCGATCTCCGAGGCCAACCGACCGCAACCCGTCGCACTCCAGAAGGGTCACATGGGTGGGTACAACCCGACCGTGCCTGACGCTCAAGAATTGCTCCGCAAGATGCTTGCAGAACTGTTTGGGAGGCGGTAATGCCCAACTTCACATTCCAAGACTTCCTCAAGGCAATGATCCCGCTCATCGCTGGCGGGGTCTCCGCCTACTCACGTCCCGCTGCCCGTGCGATCAGTGGCACCACTGGATCACTCATGGCCCTCGAAGAGAACAAGCGGCGCGAGCAGGAGAGCGAACAAGAGATGGCGTTGCGCGCATCCGAGGGCGAGCGCCGTGGGCGCATGCTCTCGCTTCAGGAACAGGGGGCGCAGGGCGAACTTGAGGACAGGACAAGCAAGAGGAAATCGCAGCAGGGCATGCTCGACGCGCTTGGCATGGCCATCGCCCAGATCACCGGCGAGGCACAGGCTCCAGGGCCGTTCGGCGGCGGCGGGCCGCTGTCGCCCGAGACCATTGACCGGCAGACCGAGGCGCGCGAAGTGGCGCCGGACATCCCGCTCGTCCAGTCGATCATGGCCAAGGCTGGTCCGGAGGGGGCTGCGGCCGCTCTGGAGTATCTCGGGAAGTCACAGACTGAGGCCCGGGGCCGGGGTGAGGCCCGGGGGAAGGAAGAGCGAGCGACCGCACAGCGAGCCGGAGAGTTCGAGAAGACCCACGCCCTGCAAAAGACGGAAGCCAAGAATCAGGCAGCTTACTGGAGGGAGCTGGGCGCAGCCCGCACAGAAGAGGCGGGAGCGCGCAAGACTACGGCAGAGAAGGGCGGCAAGAGTACTGGCACGAAGGCCGAGGAGGGCGGGGTTGACACCGATGCTATGGCCAAGGTCAACAAGCGGATCGCCGAGCTGACTGAGAAGGGGGCACTGCCTGGGGCTGGAGGTCTGACCCCCGGCGAGATGGCCGAGCTCAAGGCCCTGCAATTGAAGGCGGCCGCCCTCGGCGGTCTCAACACCCCCGCCGGATACCTGTCGTATCTCGGTCTTGGACCGCAAACCGGACGGCCCTGATGCCTCGTTTTCTCGGAGAGCTTCCGACTTGGCCAGAGGTCGAGGAGGAACTGAAGAAGCGCCAGGCTGACCCGGCGACCATCGCCACTGTTCGCACGAAGTATTGGGCGGACTACGCTGGCACTGAGGAGATCAAGGCGCTGCCCCCGATCCATGTGGAGGCGACGCGCTCCCGGTTCTTCCAGCAGCCGGTAACACCCACCGAACCCAGCCTGACGCTCATGGAGAAGGTGGCCCCATTCTTCTCCTCGGACAAGCTGCCGCAAATCACAATCCCATCGGGTCCCTCGCCTGCGGCCCCCCCCGGCACGGCGCGGGGTGAAGTGGCGGCCCCCCCCATCACACCGCCCCTCGCCGCTACTCATCAACCTCCACTACCAGGCCCCATGAACATTGCGCAGGCCATTGTCGCGCCCATGACCGGCCGAACGATGGCCGATCTCGACCAACGCCCACTGGTTGTGCCATCGCACGTACCAGTACGCCCCGAGACCACCATTGGTCCGGCCGCCGGACCTCTACCGCCGATCCTCCCGCCCGTGGAGCGCCGCGCCCCGGCGCCGCAGACGGCCGGAGAACAGGCCGGTGCCTTCGTGAAGGGCTTCGGGGTAGGCTACGAGAAGGGCGCTGCCGACTACCAAAACGAGTTGAGAGACCTCACCGTTGGTCTCGCGCATCGCGCCGGTGTCATCTCCAAGGAACCGCCCCGCGCCGAAGCCCCCGATACCTCTGGCGTGCCTGCCGGACTCGCCGGCTCCACCGGCATGACCCTTGGCAGTCTACCGGCGACGTTCCTGTCGATCTTTGAGACGGCGGGCATAGGCAGGGCCGAAAAGGCCGGGCGGGCCGCAGCCAAACTCATACCGAGGATCGTCAAGAGCGCAGCCGACTTCGCGGCGCGGTTCGGCACCAAAACTGCTGTCGAGACCGTCGGTGCCGGTGGCACGCCCAAAGAAGTTGCCAAGCGCGGCGGAATCAGTGCTGCCGGTGCGGCCGTGTTTGGGGCCGCCGGACCTGCTGCCGCGGAGACTGCGGCGACGGCCGGGCGCATGATCGGCAAGAAACTGGTCGAGAGTGGGGTTGCGGTAGAGACCGCCGCCCTGGTCGCCAGTGCGGTCGAGCGGGTTGTTCACGGGACCATTGCGGCGACCCCGATCTACCCGATGGCGAAGGCGCAGGGCGCGAGTGACGAGCAGGCCGTTACTGAGACGCTGGCGTGGATTCTCTTTGGAGCGCACAAGTCCGGAGCGGGTGAGTGGGCGGCGAAGAGGACGGATGCCGTCAACCGTGGCGCAGCAGTGTTTGAGCGCGGGGGAATCCCCCCAGCCGAGGCGAAGACATCGGCAGAGACCATCGTTGATCTTGCTCACTCAGGGAACACGCGGGGAGCGGAGGCCGCGCTTCGTGCCGTCTCGCGGGAGGCAGCAAAGACCCTCCAAGAACTCCCGGAGCGCCCAGGACTCGCCCCCGAGGTCCCCCCACAAGCCCCCCAGGGCCCCGCGCCGAAGCCCCCGGCGCCACCCGCAGCGAAAGTCGCCGCCAAACCCGTCCCGCAGCCCGAGATCATGCCAGAGACGCATGACGCCACCCCCGACACCTCGCGTCCGGGGTTTGTTCCTGGCGACGACACTGGAATCGGCCCCCCTCCGGGAACCCGATGGGAAACCGACCCCGGAGCGATGCCAGGCGAACCGTACTTCGCACTCGACATCCCCAAGGATGGCGGGGTGGACGACGGCAAGGCATTCATCACCGAACGTGAGATTGAGGGCAAGGGCGCGGTGTGGGAGGCATGGCTCTCGGACGGACGTGGTGGGCAGTTCACGAACGTTGAGGATGCGGCGAAGTGGGCAGAGGAGCAGACAGATGCCAGCGCAATACGAACACGTCAGGGACAGCGAGTACCGGAGGCTGCGCAAGAAGGGCCTCAAGCACAAGGCGGCGCTCAAGAAGGCCAAGGAGATCGCGGCGCGGACCTGGAACAAGCGCCACCCCGAGGACCCGAACCCGTGGTCGAGGGAGGCAAAGGACCTGTTCAAGAAGTAGCGCCTATCGACTATCGGTCGCCAGCGGTGCAAAAGGAGGACGCCAAAGCCGACCGCGAACTAGAACGGCGCGGCAAGGCATGGTTTCTGGACGTTGACGACAAGCCGGTGTACACCGACCGCAAAACCGCTACCGACCAGGGCATGAGGGGTCCGTTCACGAAGCAATACGTCTCAGAGGCGGTAGGGGTATCTCCCGAAGAGTTGAAGACGGCGCCCGTAGAAAAGGTCGGCACTCCTCCAGAAGTGCCGACAGTTCCACCAGCCCGCGTCATCCTCAAGACCGCCCGCCACCTCGGCCCGGTCGAGGTGATTGACGACTCGAACCCCGACACCGTACAGGTCAGGCTCCCGTCGGGTTCGCGCGTCACCATCCCTCGCAAGAACACGCAGCCGACCACGGAGGTTCCGGGGGCGCCCGGGATCGTGGTCAAGTCGCTGGTGACGGGGCAAGGGGAACGGTTACCCGTCGAGAAGGGCTGGACCGAGATCGGCAAGAACGAGATCGGCCAGACTCTTTATGAGGACCATCGCGGGGTCCGGTCCTACATCGAAAATGGTGTGAGGATCACCGAGCCGGTCGCTATGGTTCCGACCAGGCAGGGAACGATCGTCCGGCCGAAGCGAAGCGGCAACGTGTTCAAGTTGACCGGCGAGCTGGAGCCAACGGAGAAACCTGCGGCTCAGGCTGGTTTCACGTTCGAGGCAATTGGCGTGCCGGGTGGCGTTGTTGTGGGTGGGGAACGCGCCAAGCGCCCCGATGGCCGACTCATCCCCCGGGATGGCGACGAGGTGTACTTCGACATGGGCGGGGGCACTGGCGTCGTCGGTGGTCGTGTCTACCAGTCGAAGAACGGCAAACTCCGCGTCAAGATCACCGGGGGGCGCAGTCTCTTCGGAGGCGGCTACGCCGGTCCGAAGGCCGTGGACCTCGACACACAGTGGACCGTCGTTGGAGACCCGCGCCCCGAGGAGTTGCGGCAGGAGAAACTGGCCGAGGACACCACACGGATCAAGGACGAGCAGGAGAAGTATCAGGCGAAACTGAACACCGACCGGGCGACAGCCATCAAGGCGATCGAGACCGGCCGCCACGCGAGTCTCCGGACCGCCTACCAGCGAGGTCTTCTTGAACCTGGCGCAATCGTCTATGACCACTCCACGAACCTTGCCGGCGAAATCACCGACGTAGAAAAGTCGGGATCAAAGGCCCCGAATCCCCAGGTCTTTGTCCGGTGGTCGAACGAACCCCCCGGGACGGCCGGAGGCTTCATCGGGGACCTGGATCGGGGTGTCGTGACCCTCGTGACCCCCGACGCCGCTCCCATCACACCCGCCACCACTGAGCAGCCGCCCGAGCACGTTGTCCGTGCGCTCCAGAAGCCCTGGCGGGTGGTATCCGATTCCGTCATCACCAAGACCAAGGAGCAGGCCAAGGAGACCCTACGCGAGGCCATCGCCAACGGCACCGTGACCCGCGACACTCCCGTTCGACTGACCGACACCAGGGAACTGCACAACCTTGCCACGTCCGGCGAACTCACCGAGGAGAAGTCGGCGCAGATCGTTGTTGGGGAGAATGGCGAGGCGTTGCCCATCATGGGTTACGGCCACGGGATCTCGGCCGCCGTCATCATGCCGGAGGGGTACAGCCGTCGAATTACCGGAACCGAAGAGGGACAACCCAACGAGGTCAAGATCGACCCGAAAGCCCCCGTCGAAGAGATGCGGTTCATCGTAGACGGCTACAAACGGCTTCTGACCTACGCCGAACTCGTGGAACTGATCGAGACGGGCAAACTGGCCGCTCTGGAGCAGGCGGCAGCTTTGCGTGGGGAGAAGCCGGAAGTTATACTGAAGGGAGGAGAAGGGTATCCGGGTGAACCAGAAACCACCGCTCCCGCCGCCCCGCCGCTGGCAGGGGGAGAGCCTGGCGGATTACATCCGGCGGCTGGAGAGCTTGGGGTACGAGGTAGTGGGCCTGCGGTGGGTGCCGAAAGACCAACCGTCCCCGCCGCTCCTGCGCCTCGTGCCGAAGAAGTAACCCCCACCGAGACACCTACCGCCAAACTGACAGTGCGGAAGGGGAACGGCAGGCACCCCTACACTGCGACCATGAAGGGCAAGGGTGTGTATGGTTTCGGCAACACGCCGGACGAGGCTCGCGCGAAGTTTTGGGAGCTCAAGAAAAGGTTCGACGAAGAACGGGTTGCTCGTGTAACTGCCAAAGAAGTAACCCCACCCGTCGAGCGCCGCAAGATCGAGCAAAAGACTGAGAAGGGCCGCACCGAAGTCAGGATCGACTACCAGGACCCCAAAACCGGCGACTTTCTAGGGGGGGTATCGAATCTCCCCTCGTTCTTCGGTGGGGTTCGCCAGGAGATTTCCGTCACACTCTCCAGATACAAGGAGGACGTTCCAGGGCTCGAGCGCGCGCTTGGTGACGACTTCATGCGGTACCTGACCGAGCAGGGGCTTGCCAAGGTGCCCGTCTCGGCGGCCACTGCCCCTACTCCCGCTGCGGACGCCGCCCGCCGCGTTGCTGAGGAACTTGTCACACTCACCGAACTGACCCCCAGAAAGCTCAAGGAGATCGGCGACGCGGCATGGGGTGGGACGCAGGCGCAAGGCACCTACACCTCGAAAGACCTGTCCGACGCGATGGAACTGGGCGTCAACCTCTACCTGCGGCAGCAGGAAGAGGGGAAGGCAGACCCTACGGTACCGACCGCCCAGGGGGCCGCCAAGCGCATCGCGCTTCTGGAACACCTGACGGATCTCCTGCCGACGCAGACCCGGCGCACCGACGAGATGGTGACGCACCAGCAGTTCTCGACGCCACCAGCCTACGCCTACCTCATCAACTGGCTCGCCAACATCAGGCCCGAGGACACGGTGCTGGAACCCTCGGCCGGGAACGGCGCTATCGCGGTGTTCGCCATGAACGCGAACCCCAAGGAAGTCGTCGCCAACGAGATCGCGCCACGCCGCGCTGACAACCTCCGCACCCTAGGCATCGGCCGCGTGTTCACTGAGGACGCCGAGCAACTCAACAACGCGCTCCCGGGCGACGTGCGGCCCACGGTTGTCGTGATGAATCCGCCGTTCTCGCAAACCGCCGGCCGGATGGGTGACAAGCGCGAGATCATGACGGGGGCCCGCCACATCGAGGCGGCTCTCAAGCGCCTGGTGCCGGGCGGCCGCCTGGTGGCCATCGCCGGTCGCGGCATGACGATGGACGCGCCAACCTACCGGGCATGGTGGACTCGCATCCAGAAGGAGTACAACGTCCGGGCCAACGTGGGGGCCCCGGCCAACGTCTACGCCAAGTATGGCACGGCATTTGCAACTCGTATCCTTGTAATTGACAAGACCGGCCCGACCACCGGAATCGTGCAGGTCGGGAATCTTGACACCCTGCAACAAGGGACCGATCTACTAAGTGAGGTCAGAAATGATCGCCGAAGCCCGAACCTTGAACAAAAACCGATTGAACCGGGTGGCGGCCCGCTTCCTCAAGAAGGCGGAGGAGCGCCCGGAATCGCACTGCCTTTCGAGCCTACTGCTGGCGATTTGGGGGTTGGAGAACCTAAACACCCTGCCGGAGTTGGAATCCAAGTACCAGGTGGAACTCCTCGAGCAGGCAAACCGCATGTTGAGCTGGCCGCCGGAGAGGGCGGAGGCCCTCCTGGTGAACCAGGACTCGGGCCTATCGCTGGAGAAAGCGGCGCTGGAAACCTGCCAGCAGATCGAGGGGTTGGACTCGGAACAGGCGGCGGCTTACCTCATCCAGAACCTCCTCAGCAGCCTGAACAAGTAGCGGGCACCGTCGAGGTTGCCGACCAGGGAACCGCAAGGAAGTCCGGCGCCCTGGATGAAAACGTCATCTTCGAGCCATACACTCCGCAACGCCTCTCGATCCCCGGCGCACAGCCTCACCCCGGAGCCCTGGTCGAGAGTGCGGCGATGGCCTCGGTCCTCCCGCCCAAGCCCACCTACAGCCCGAACCTGCCCAAGGAGGTCATCAGCAAGGGGTTGCTGTCATTGTCTCAGCTCGAGGCCGTGGTCTATGCGGGTCAGGCGCACGAGGAGATGCTGCCCGCGTCAGAAGGCGAGACCCCGTATCGGCGCGGGTTCATGATCGGCGACGGCACGGGTGTCGGCAAGGGCCGCGAGATCGCCGGCATCATCATGGACAACATGCGGCGGGGCCGAAAGAAGGCCCTCTGGATCACCGAGAAGCGGATACTCGTGGACGATGCGCGCCGCGACTGGACGGCGATTGGTGGCGATTCCAAACTCATCATGGACTACGGCAAGATCAAGGCCGGGTCGGAAATCGCGTCTACGCACGGGATCATGGTCGCCACCTATGACACGCTCAAGAGCGGTTCGGAGTTTGCCGGCATCCCCAAGAAGAAGAAGGCGCCGACCGAGGAAGGACAGGCTCCCGAGAAACAGAAGGCGTCACGCCTCGATCAGCTTGTGAGGTGGGTGGGCGAAGATTTCGACGGCGTGCTGGTGTTCGATGAGACTCACAACATGGGCAACGCCATCGAGATCAAAGGCGTTCGCGGCAAGAAGCAGCCCGCCGCCAAGGCCCTTGCCGGAGTCGAGCTCCAGCGGAGACTGCCCAATGCGCGCGTTGTCTATTCCTCGGCAACGGCAGCTACCGAGGTCTCGAACCTGTCCTATGCCGACCGGCTTGGCTTGTGGGGGCGCGGTACCGCTTTCGCCACCAAGCACAAGTTCATTGCGGACATCGGCGCCGGGCGCCTGGCCGCGATGGAGATGGTCGCCCTCAACTCGAAGGCGATGGGGGCGTATGTTGCGCGCAGCCTCTCGTTCAATGACGGCACCCCCGAGGGTACCGTCGAGGTGGGACGCATCACCCACCAACTCACGGAGGGGCAACGCGAAATCTACAACGAGCTGGCCGAGGCGTGGCAGGTCGTACTCCAGAACTTTGAGAAGGCCCTGGAGATCGTAGCCGGAGCCGAGAACCGCCGCGGCGAGATCAAGGTCAGCAAGGAAGCCCGCAAGAACGCGATGTCGCAGTTCTGGGGCACGCAGCAGAGGTTCTTCAACCAGGTGCTCACCGCGATGCAAATGCCGTCGATCATTGCGGACATGGAGACAGAACTTGAGGCCGGGCACTCGTGCGTTGTGCAGATCATCAACACCAACGAGGCCGAACAGGAACGGCAGATCGCCAAGGCGGAAAGCCCCGAGGACCTTGAGGAGCTTGACCTTACTCCGCGCGAAGCCCTGATGCAGATGGTCCAGCACGCCTTCCCGGTGTTCCAGCAGGAACAGTACACGGACGACAACGGCAACGTCGGGTGGCGACTTGTGGTTGACTCCAAGGGCAACCCGGTTGAGAACTCCGAGGCGGTCGAAATGCGCGATCGGCTCCTCGACCACCTCGCCAGCATTCGCGTCCCGGATGGTCCCCTCGAGCACCTGTTCAATCACTTCGGCGTGGACAACGTAGCGGAGGTCACTGGCCGGACGCGGAGGATCGTGCGCAAGACGATGCCCGACGGCGGCCAGAAGACCGTCGTGGAACGGCGCTCGTCGCACGCCAACGCCGCCGAAACGGACGCCTTCCAGGAGGGCAACAAGCGCATCCTCGTGTTCTCGGCGGCCGGGGGCACGGGCCGCAGTTACCATTCTGACCGCACCGCCAAGAACCAGCAGCGGCGCGTCCACTACCTCGCGCAACCCGGATGGCGCGCCGATACGGCTGTCCAGGGACTCGGCCGCACCCACCGCACGAACCAGGTGTCGGCGCCCATCGTCAAACTCACCGAGACCGACATCAAGGGGCACAAGCGGTTCATCTCCTCGATCGCCCGGCGCCTCGATCAACAGGGGGCGTTGACCAAGGGCCAGCGTCAGGCGGGCTCTGGCGGGATCTTCTCGGCCGCCGACAATCTGGAGAGCGCCGAGGCACGTGACGCGCTTGAAACGTTGCTTACAGACATCCATCGCGGCGACGTGGAGGGGATCACCAACGCCGAGTTCGAGTCGAGCACCGGCCTCAAGTTGACCACCGAAGACGGCAATCTGAAAGAGCAGCTCCCATCAATCACCCAGTTCCTCAACCGCCTTCTGGCCCTCAAGGTGGATGCTCAGAACAGCCTGTTCGATGCGTTCGCCGAACGGTTGCAGCAGAAAGTAGACCAGGCGATTGCATCCGGAACCCTCGATCAGGGAATGGAGACGGTCAAGGCCGACTCGATCGCCAAGAAGGACGAGCAGATTGTCTACACGGACCCGAGGAGCGGCGCCGAGACCAAGTACATCAAGCTCGAGGTGAAGAACAAGACCAAGGTAACCACGTGGGAGGCGGTCAACCGCGGGACCGGCCTGGGCGGCAAGAAGCCCGAGTTCTTTGTCCGCTCGTCTCATGGCAAGGTCTACGCGGCCGCCGATGGCGGCACCAAGACACGACCCGACGGGTACGTGATGCGGCAGTACCGTCTCGCCGACCAGCGCAGTTTCCACTACGTTGACACCGACAGTATCGACTACGATTACAAAAAGAGGTACACCAAGATCGACGACCTGGCCGAAGCCGAGCGCCAGTGGAACGAGGCCGTTGCCGAGCTCCCGCAGTTCACATCGGAGGATCGCCACCTGCTGACCGGGGCGCTACTCCCGGTGTGGGACCGCCTGCCCACCAGCATGACCAAGGTGCAACGGATGGTCACGGACGAGGGGGAGCGGTTCCTCGGTCGAGTGATTCCCCCTGGGCAGATCGGCGCCGTTCTGGAGCGGCTGGGGGCGGGCGCACCCGAGAGCGAAATCAAGATCACGCCAACCGAAGCGATGAACAAAATCGCCGACGGGAGGATCACCGTCAAGTTGTCGAACGGGTGGACGGTCAAGCGCGCGATCGTTGGTGGCGAGCCGCGCGTGGAGATCGTCGGTCCCGACTTCCAGACCGACAACGAACTGAAGCGCGACGGCGTGTTCACAGAGCGCATCGCCTACGCCAAACGGTACTTCATCCCGACCGGGGCCCAGGGTCCGGAAACCTTCCGGCGAATCACTGAGTACCGGCCGGTGGCCGAAGTCGTACATCGGAGTCAGGTGGAGACCCCGGCGCCCAAGGCCAAGCATGTTGCGCCTGCTTCGGATGAGGAGATGGCCAAGGCCCTCTCCGAGAGGATGCTGAACCAACGTCGGGGCACGCCCGAGAAGGGAACGCCCAAGCGCCCGCCGGAGACACCTCCAACGCGCGGACGCCATTGGTACCGCATTGTTGCCCCCCTCACCGCCGAGACGCGCGGAATGGTTCCGGGACGACCGGACCTGGGGCCGATCACCTGGGTCGAGGGCGTTCCTGATGTGAAGATTGCTGGCATCATGGGGGCGGACATCTTCGCCTACCAGAACGACGACGGCCTTTGGATCATCTCCGAGG
>Ga0315286_10001107_pt1 | contig 24078 bp, 17 predicted proteins | sample YL17G10_0_MG_FD_205038 | JGI IMG/M metagenome (GOLD analysis project Ga0315286, IMG submission 205038) | Sediment microbial communities from Yellowstone Lake, YNP, Wyoming, USA - YL17G10_0 | ecosystem: Environmental > Aquatic > Freshwater > Lake > Sediment | place: USA: Wyoming | collected...
CAAGTACCTGAACGAGGTCGGCCGGCTCACGCCGGCCTCGGTCAAGGCCGCGGCCGCGGCGCTCCTCCCCCAGGAGGATTTCGTGCTCGTCGTCGTCGGCAAGGCGGCGGATATCCGGCCCCTGCTCGCGAAATACGGGAGCTGGCAGGAAAAAAAGATCACCGACCCCGATTTCTAGGCCGAAGACGCGGCCGGGGGCGGAGGAGAGAGGAATCCATGACTGCTCGTAAGATCGCGGCGGCGGGCCTGCTCGTCGGGGCCCTGGCCGGGATGTCCGGCTCGCTCGCGGCCCAGGAGAAGGTCGCTCTCCGGTTCGCCCCCGCCGAAGGCACCCGGTTGACCTATACGCTGACCAGCGTCGTCAACGTGGACGGCAAGAGCTTCCTCGGCAAGGACCTGGCCCTTAACGCCGATTCCCACGGCGAGATCCGGCTGTTCGCCAGGCCGTCGACCCACGAGACCGTCCGGGCCGACCTGACCAGCCCCGGCATCGAGGTCAACATCCGGCTCTCCGACCGCGTCCTCGCCCAGAAGCTCGGCACGACCGAGGGCGAGGCCCTCGAGGTCGTCTTCAACCGGACGGGCAAGGTCGAATCCATCCGCAACCCCGAAGCCCTCGGCTCGGGAAACCCGTTCAACATCTCCATGCCTCAGATCCTGCGCGATTATTTTCCGGCTTTCCCCGTCCAGCCGGTCCGGCGCGGCGACACCTGGACGGAAAGCCGGCGCCTGACCATCCCCTTCCAGGGACTCGACCTCCGGGTCGACCTGGTCATCGACTACACCCTCGACGACATCATCCCCACGGACGACGGACGGCTGGCCATCGTCTCCGCCGCCTACCGGGTCGCCGTCTCGGGGACCAAGGACCTCGGGGACACCCAGGGTGTCTTCGAGGGCCAGGGCGCGGGCGCGGGCAGCCTCCATTTCCATATCGACAAGGGCTGGTTCTCCGAATACCGCCTCGATTTCAAGACGGACGCCGCCTTCGTCATGAAGAAAGGGGCGGACCGGCTCGTCGAATTCCCCTTCTCGTTTTCCGCGTTCGCCGAGATCGCCCTGATCAACGTCCAGCCGCCAGATCCGATCGTTCGCTAGGCGACGGAAGCCGCCGCCTAACGAACGGCCGGCGCAGGCGAGGGGATCTTTCGATATTTTTTTGCCCTTCCCTTGAAATCCGGAAAATTTGGGCGTATTATTCTATCTGCATCAGGAGAGGCCCGACCTTAACAGGCCGGACCCGGCAACCTGGGACGGACACCCGAGGTGCTCACTCGCCGGCAGCGAGGATGTGGTCGCGAAAGCGCAAGCGGCAACCAAGTGTCCACGGCGAAAGACCCGTTCCCCTGATGTCGGTGGAGCGGGTTTTTTATTGGCGGACCGAAAGCCTATTGCGGCCCCATCCCAGCCCCTGAGCGAGCCGAACAATTTCGCGTGCCCGGAAAGGAGACTTCAATGGCCAAGGATTTCGTGTTCACCTCGGAGTCGGTATCCGAGGGCCATCCCGACAAGATGGCCGACCTCATCTCCGACGCTTTTCTCGACGCGGTCCTCGAGCAGGACCCTTGCGGCAAGGTCGCCTGCGAGACACTGCTCACCAAGAACTTCGCCGTGGTCGCCGGCGAGCTCCGGACCACCGCGCAGATCGACCCTGTCCCCATCGTGCGCCAGACCGCCCGGGAGATCGGGTACAACGACCCCTCGGACGGGTTCGACTCGAACTCCTGCGGGGTCCTTACTTATCTCGGCCTGCAGTCGGCCGATATCGACATGGGAGTCAGAAAGGCCAACGGCGAGATCGGGGCCGGCGACCAGGGCCTGATGTTCGGCTACGCGACGACCGAAACCCCCGAGCTCATGCCCCTGCCCATCCGCCTCGCCCACCGGCTCGTCCAGAAACAGGCCGAGGTCCGCAAGAGCGGCCTCCTCCCCTGGCTCCGGCCCGACGCCAAGTCCCAGGTCTCGGTCCGCTACCTGGATAAGCGGCCCGTGGCCGTCGAAAAGGTCGTCCTGTCGACCCAGCATTCGTGCGATGTCGATGACTCGACGCTCCGCGACGGCGTCATCGCCGAGATCATCGAAAAGGTCATCCCGGCCGAACTGCGGTCGAAGACGATCGAATACCTCGTCAACCCGACCGGCCGTTTCGTCATCGGCGGCCCCGTCGGCGACACCGGCCTCACGGGCCGCAAGATCATCGTCGACACCTACGGCGGCAGCTGTCCCCACGGCGGCGGGGCCTTCTCGGGCAAGGACCCGACCAAGGTCGACCGTTCGGCGGCCTACACGGCCCGCTACATCGCCAAGAACATCGTCGCGGCCGGCCTGTCCGACCACTGCACGATCCAGCTGGCCTACGTCATCGGCGTCGTCGAGCCCTTCTCGGTCATGGTCAACATCCACAGCGGCGGGAAGGTCAGCGAAGAGGCCATCGAAAAGGCCGTCCGCTCCATCTTCCAGCTCACGCCGGCGGGGATGATCAAGATGCTCGACCTGCGCCGTCCCATCTACAAGCAGACGGCCGCTTACGGGCACTTCGGCCGGGAACTTCCCGATTTCACCTGGGAGAAGACCGACAAGGTCGCGGAACTCAAGGCCTACTTCGGCTATACCAGCCTCGAGGCCGAACGGACGCACTCCGTCGTCTGAATGGCGGGAGGGCCTGAGGTCAGGCCTTTTCGACCTTGAACCAGGCGTCGTATGCCGTGAAGTAAAGTCCGGATTCCTTGACCTTTTCGCCCGTGATCTTTTCCCAGAACCGGCTGTAGAGCTGGACCTGCGGCCGGTAATATTCCACGCGCGCGTCGAGGGCCCTCTTCGCTTCCTCCGCTCCCTTGTCCAGGACGGCGTCGGGTATCCTGTCTGTCTTGTAATCGGCGATGACCCAGCCGTCCTGTTCCCGGAAAACGAGGTCGATCGCCCCGGACAGGAAAACCGGCGCCCCGGGCACGACGGCCACGGGCTTCTTCCCCGCGAGCGCGACGAGCGGTCCGCGACTCATGAGGTCGGCATAGTCCGGGTCCTTCGGCCCGACGCGGATGGAAAACGGGACCTCGAAGTATTTTCGTCCGGCGGACATGGCCCGCCCCCAGAATTCCGAGACAACGATAGACCGGACGAGAGCCGCAAGCTCCTTGTCTTCCTCCCTGCCGATCTCCACGGAAGCGAGCGCGTTGCCGGCCAGGCGCAGAAGCTCTCCGTCGCTCACGGGCAGGCCGCCGGGCTGGGGCAAATTCGCAGCCCAAGCCCGCCCCAGGGCATTCAAGAGACTGTGGATCGCCGTTCCCCATTCTCTGCCGAGCCCACCCGGCTCCCATTCTCCGGGTCTCGGGCCGGTTTTGGCGAGAGCCGTGACGGTCTCGAGGCGGTAATGGGCCCGGGCGGCTTCGATCCTTCTTTCCTGGATGCGCCGCCGGGCCCCGGCGACCTCCCCGGGGGAAAGGGTGAGTTTGGCCGGCGGCTTGCACGCCGTCTCCCCCCCGGGAAGCGGTTCGAGTTCGGGGACATCCCCGAGTTGCTCATCGAGGATCCTCCAAGCTCTCTTCCCCCCCAGATCCCCCTGATACGTGCTGACGACCAGCATGTCCTTTGCCCGCGTGGCCGCCACGTACATCAGCCGGTGCTCCTCAGCCTCCCGGAATTTGGCGGCCCGGTCGACCACTTCGGCCCAACCGGCCGGCTGGGAGATGAGAAAGACCTTGTATCCGGCTCTTTTCTTGAACAGGAAATAGCCGCGCGGGCGCTCTTCGACAGGGCCGGAGTCCGTGCCCCCGCCGAGCCGGACGATATGCTTGTCCGGCTCTCGGTCCCTCATGCCCGCGGGGTTGGCCAGGAAGACGACGGGCGCTTCCAGCCCCTTGGCCTTGTGGAGGTTCATGAGACGCACGGCGTCGCGGCGGCCGGGCGTTAGGCTCATCTCTTCGACCGTCTCCAGCCTGGCCGGATCGCAGATGAAATCAGCGATCGCGGCGAACGATGTCGTCCCTTTGGATTCGAGGCTTCGGACGATCTCGACGAGCTTGAGGACGTCGCCCGCCCTGCTGCTCCCCATGCCCGTCGAAACGAGGTAGCCGAGCAGGCCCGAGGCCTCCAGGATCTTCTCCAGGACGACGGATGGGGGGTATGATTTCGTCAAGGCCAACCATCCCCTGAGGCTGACCAAGGCCCTTCGGATGGGGTCGGATACGGCGCCTTCCGCGACGGTTTCCCCAGAGAAGGCCAGAGATCCACCCGAGGCCCGGTGGTCGAGGAGGGCCTGATCGCTCACGCCGAAAAAGATGCCGCGCAGGGCCGCGACGGTATATACGGCGTTGGCCGGGTCCTTGAGCGCCTGGAACAGGACGGCGATCTCCGCGATCTCCGCGCTTTCGGAGAAAGCGTCGCTGCCGGAGATCTCGTAGAGGATACCCTTTTCTTCGAGGCTCCGGGCATAGACGTCCATATTTTTCTTGTAACGGAAGAGGATGAGGAAATCCCCGGGCCGGGCCGGTCTTCGGCCTTCGATCCCATCGGGGCCCTTCTCCGAGACCTTGAGGCCGCCGGAAACAGCCCTGGCGATGAAGTTGGAGATCACGGCGGCATCATTTCGGGCGATCGGCTTCTCCGAATGGCGGAGCTCCTTGGGAACCGGGATCTTGAAAACCCCCTTGGCCCCGCCTTCGCAGCCATCGCGGTGGGCGATCAGGGGCGCGAATCGGGCCTGGTACTCCGTCGCCGTCGCGGGAAAAATGTCCTCTCCCTCTTCGTCCTTCTTCGGCTCGAAGACGGAGTTCACGTACTCCGCGATGCACGGCAGGGAGCGGAAGTTGGCCACGAGCTCGAGGACCTCGCCGCCGCCCGCGACGATGATCTTCTTGACCAGGTTGTAGGTATCGATGTCCGCCCGCCTGAATCTGTAGATGGACTGCTTCGGATCGCCGACGAGGAAGAGGGATCCCGGCGCCGGGTGGAGCCGGGCCCAGTCGGTCCCGGCCGTGTCCGTGCCGGTGAGATAGAACAGGATCTCCGCCTGGATCGGGTCGGTGTCCTGGAACTCGTCGACGAGGATCCGCTCGTACCTGCCCTGGAAATATCCGCGCACCTCGGGATTGTCCCTGAGCAAGGCAGCGGTCAGGAGGAGCTGGTCCCCGAAGTTGAGCTTGGACCTGGCTCGACGGCGCCGCTCATAGAACCGCAAGGCGGGGCCAAGGAAGGCCAGGGCCCTGTCGTGCCGGTGCTCCCTCCAGGCCAGAAGGGCGGAGGCGACCGGTCCGCTCTTGAAAACCTCGAAAGCTCCCGAAAAGCGGACGGCCTCCTCCTTGGACCTCCAGCGCTTTTGGACGACCGACGGGTTCCCTTCGAGGAGCTCGAGTGTCTCCATGAGGAGCCGGGGATCCGTGAATCCCAGCCGTACGCGGCGGCCGGAAAGCCGGCGTATCAGAGTCTGGAGGCCGTCCCAGCCGGCCTCGGGCCGGGTCCCGGGGATAAGGGGGACCGCCGTGTCCAGGAAGCGCTCGAGCGCGGTCCGGGCGGCCTCGAAATCCGGCGGCTCCTTGCGCCCCGGTTCGGGCTCCACCTCGGGGTACATCGCGAGCTCGTCGTAAGCGTCCCTCAAGTCCTCCGGGAAAAGGCCCACATCGTCGAGGGCCCTGAGGACGTCATCGGACTTCAATCTGGCCTCGGCGAGAAAATCGTGCCAGCAGGCTTCCCGGAATATGGCGTCGTCGATCTCCTCCATCTCTACGAACTCGGGGTCGACGCCGCACTCGACGGGCCGTTCCCGGAGGAGCCTGGCGCAGAAGGAATGTATCGTGCCGATGAAACCCTGCTCGAGGTCGCGAAGGGCGTCCCGAAGCCGGGCTTTCTCTTCCGGCCCCCACGTTCGTTCCCCCTCCCGCGGCGTGTCGCCGAGGCTGCGCTCGAGGGCCACCTGGAAACGTCCGCGGAGCTCGGCGGCGGCCTTGCGCGTGAAGGTCACCGCCGCCAGGGTCTGGATCGTCGCCCGGCCTGTCGCGAGGAGGGAGATCATCCGGTCGACGAGGCTTTTCGTCTTGCCCGAACCGGCCCCGGCCTCGACGAGGAACGTCGTATCCAGGTCGTCCGTGATCCGGAGGCGCATCGCGCCGTCCGGCATCTTGGCAGCCCCCGCCTTCCTAGTCATAGGCCTTGAGCCTTTCCAGCGCTTCGAAGATCTCCGGATTGGCCTCGATCTTCCTTTTCGTCTCCGCCGGAACGCCGCCGCAGACGGGAGAGAAGTCGCAACGGCCGCACTCGTCCTTGAGGGCGCTGACGAAAAACCCCTTAGAGATCAAGCCCAGAATGTCGCCGAGGAGATCCCGGAACGCCTGACGGTCGAATTCACGGACGATGACTTCCCCTCCTTCGCCCCGCCGGGTCGGGAAGGAATACCCGCTCTCGGTCACCCGGGCCTCCCGGGCCAGGCCCTCCGCGACGAGGAACTTCTCGGCGGCTACGGCGTACAGGGCATGCTGGATCACCCGGCCCTTGCCGAAGGCGACCAGGTCCTCGAACGGCTTGGGACTCCCCGTTTTGTAATCGAGGATCCGGAATGTCCCGGGTCCTGTTTGGTCGATCCGGTCGATGAAGCCTTTGAGGAGGAATGAACGGCCTCCCCCGACCTCGACCGGGATGCCGGCGAACCGTTTCTCGAAGACGAGCGAGCGGACGTCGGCCGGACGGCCGCTTTCGACTTTCAGGAAGAGGGCCAGTGCGGCGAAGATATCCTGTCGTTCCTTTTCGAAGATGCCCTCGGACGGCGGCGGCACGTCCCTCTTCCAGGACTCAATGGCCACGCGGGCGACATCATCCATTAAGGAACCATGTCGCCCGAGGTCAGGCCTTTCGCCCCTCTTCGTGACTTCGGTCATGAACTCGCAGAGGATCTCGTGGATGAGACGGCCCCGTTCCTTGGGATCCAGCCACAGGGATCGGTCGAGCTCGAGCTCCTCGGGGGGTTCGATCCGGAGGACATATCGGAGGAAATAGCCGAAGGGACACTTGACCAGGCTCTCCAGCCGCGAAGCGGACAGCTCCAGGCCGTGGTTAACGAGAGGGTCGAACCGCTCGCCGTCGAGCCGGACAACGCCCTCGTATTCGGAGAGTCTTTCCCCGGACCGGGCCTCCTCCGCTCTCATGCCGTCAGCCAGACCGGGAAAATTCTTGCGGACGGCGGCCAAGCCGCCGACCCGCCGTCCTTCCCCGGCAAGGCGCCCCAGCCACCAATCCGTTTCGTCGACCGCTCCAGCGGGAGCGTCCGGCAGGAATCCTGCCGGGTCGGGCCGGCCGGCGTTCTTCGCGGCCGTTGCGAGAGCATCTTCAAGGCTGGCGTAGTCCCGCCGCGCGTCACCGCAGAGGAGACGATGGACCTGAAGGACGAGCGAAGAGGGGAACGCGGCCCGCTCTTCGAGGATGTCGTAGGCCGGAAAGCTGAACGTCACCCGCCCGCGAAGCGAGGCGAGCCGGGCGGCCATGGAATAGAGGTTTTCCCGGAGCGAATCGGCCGTAGTCGGCAGGAGGGGGGACAGATTTCCCCGCTCGGAGTCGAGGAGCACGGGGTCCTGCAGGCCGTGGCCCGGAAAGTTAGCGTCATCGAGCCCGACGACGAAGGTCATGGGCCTTCCCGAGTATCCGCCGGAGGAAAAGCCCGAGACATGGATGTGGCCGGGCCGCGGGGCGGAGGCGCCGACCGAGAGCTGGGAAACCGCCGTCCTGAGACGATCGAGGGACGCCTCGAGGTCGACCGGTGCGGGCTTGCGGTCGTCCGCAGGGGGCGCTCCTTCCCATGGCTCGCCGGCCAGGACCCGCAGCTCGCCGGTGATGAGCCGGAGGGCTTGGCCGTCCCGGTCCTCGGCGTCCGGACGGAGGACGGAGCACGTTTCGAGGGCCATCGACAGCCCCTGGCATAATTCACGGAACACGACCGGCCCCGGCGAAGAGGTGTCCGGGATGAATGCCAAGAAAGCCCGGACGGCTCCGGTCAATCTGTTCACCTCGTCGGCCGCCCGCTGCAACTCTCTCCTCTCCTCGTCCGGCAGATCGTCCTCGCCGCCGGCCCCGACCTCACGGAGCTTCGCTTCGAGGCTTGAGCCCAGGCCCTCCAGACGGTCGATGGTGCGCTGCCTTCCCCAGCCGATCATGGCTTTCTGGAAATGCCGGCTGACCGCCTGAGGGGGAACCTCCTCATCCGGTCCCCCGAAGGGAAGCCTCAGGTCCTGCGATTCCACGAGCCGGCACAGGCCCGCGGCGGGAAAGCCGTTTTCGATCCAGTCGACGAGTCCGGCGAAGACCCGGCCGGGGGCCGTGAACGCCAGGGGCAGTCCGTCGGAGAACGTCACCGGAACGCCGGTCCGGAGCGAAAGATGATGAAGAGACGTCGTGTAGGCGGGCCGGGCCGGGCAGATGATCTCGACATGATCGAAGGGCAAGCCGCCGCCGAGGATCCTGCGAAGGACTTCGCGGCACTCGTTCATCGGACCGATGGCCCGGAAAAGTTCGATGGAACCGTCACCGCAGGGTTTCGGAGCGGCCTCGGGCTTGAACAGCCACGGCAACCGTCCGCTATCCGACGAAACGGGCGAAGGCGGGGGTACGCAGGTCTCGTCCGGAGCCCGGAAAAGACGGGGACGCTCGAGGCCGACGACGGGGTCGCGGGGGGCGAAGATCAGCCGGCCGCCCGCCGCCTTCCCGAGAAATCCGTTCTCGGCCCGGCTCAGGGCGACGTCCTCCGGACATAGGAACCAGGCCGGGCCGCCGTCCGGGGAAGCCCCCTCCCGCGAAGCGACCGCCGACCCTGCGGGCATTTTCGAGGCGATGGCATAGAGGCCCGGAAGATCGACGCCGCCCGCCGCTTCAAGGCGCCGCTCATATTGTCCGAGGAGCGTGATCATGTCCCGCCCTTTCGACGCGACCGAAAAGGCGGCCGAATCGAGATCCGTGCTCGCGAGACCTTCCATCCTTAGAGACCCGATGGCCCTAAGCAGCGCCCGGGCGACTCCAGGCGCCGGATCGAGCCGGACGAAATACTCGAGCCGGGCGGCCTCCTTCAGCTCACGGAAAAGCGTGTCCACGAAGACGAGGAGTCCCGAGCCCGAAACCAGCCTGAGCTCCCGACGCGAGAGTTCGAGGGCGGCCGTTTGCTGAGCCAAAGACGCCAGGGTGACGAAGCGCAGGTTGACCCATGACCCGGCCTCCCGGGCCAGGGCCTCGCCGATCTGGCGCCCCACGATGAAGGAGGGAACGATGAAGATCTTCTCTTCGAGCGGATGCTCGCGGCAGAAGCCGGCCAGAAAACGGACCGTCGCGCTCGGCGGGCCGGGCTTCTTCATTTAACACCGGGGAAGCGATAAAGATGGATCTTGTGTTCCCGGTCTTTTTCGTCGGTCATGACCTCGCTCCGGACGAGCCGATCGTCCCAGCCGGGGATCTGGTAGTCGTGGGATACGATGCGGACCCCGGGGGCCAGATCCCTCTCGAAAAGGGGCTTGAGGATTTCGAGCGATTCCGGCAGGAGATAGAGGGCCAGGACGGTCGCCTCGGTCACCCGGGCCTTGGTGGCGTCCATGTGGAGGAATCGGACGAGCTTTCCGACGCCTTCCCGGGCGGCGCCGGCCCGGCACTCCTTGATGCGGGCGGCGTCGAGGTCGATGCCCACGCCGCGGGCCCGGTATTTCTTCGCCGCCGTGATGACCATCCGGCCGTCGCCGCAGCCGAGGTCGTAAACGACGTCGTCCCGGCCGACGGCCGCGATCTCGAGCATCCGCTCGACCACCTTCTGCGGCGTCGGGACGTAAGGGGCGAGATCGGCCGCGTCCGCATGGCCGTGCGAGCCCGGATAGACCCTGATGACATTATTCTCATCGTAACGGAGGGAATAAGGCCTGCCGGGATGGACGAGATAGACGAACGTCCTCTTGCCATTGTCAAACGAGATCTCGACAGGCAGGTCGGTCGCGATCCGGTCCACGGCGCCGACGCGGAGCGTCCGAGTTCGCGGTACCCGCCAACCGGATCCTGGTTTGATCGTATAGACGATGTCGCGCCTGGTGACGTTCCTGAGGGTTGCCTCCTCCCTGAACATTGAGGCGGAGGAGGGCCGCGGGCTGAGGTCGATCCTGTTCTCCGCTTCCCGGCCGGTGCGGCCGACGAAGAGGGCCAGCCCGACGAGCGCCAGGAAAGCGACGACGAGCCCGGCCTGGATGGCCCGCTTCACGGCCTTCCTCCGGGCTGAACTCCTGTCCACATCGGCTCCAAGTTAAAACAGCCCGTGAGGGAAGTCAACCGGCAAAGGAGCGCGCCCGGGCCCGGCGGCGTCTTCCGGCTAGAAAACGACCAGGACCGCGATCATCAAAGCCGCGAAGGCCAGCAGGGTGACACGGAAGAGCGTTTTCATTTCGTATTCTCCTGTCCTCGGCGAAGGCGCCCGGCTTTGCGGACCGCCTCCTTGAGGACGTATTCCATCTGGGCGTTGATGCTCCGGAGCTCGTCGGCCGCCCATTTCTCCAGGACGTCATAGAGCGCGGCGTCGAGCCTCAGAAGGAACTTTTTCTTTTCACCCACGACTCACTTTCCGTCAGGTGTGGAGTGTTCCCGTATTGACGATGGGATGCATTTCCGATTCGGAGACCAAGGCCACGAGGAGGTTGTTGACCATGGCCGCCTTCCTCTCCTCGTCGAGGCGGACGACGCCCTGGGCTTCGAGGCTCTTGAGGGCCATCTCGACCATGCCGACGGCGCCGTCGACGATCTGGCGGCGGGCGGCGATGATGGCCTCGGCCTGCTGGCGGCGGAGCATGGCCTGGGCGATCTCGGGGGCATAGGCCAGGTGGGAGAGGCGGGCTTCGACCACGTGCAGGCCGGCGACGTCGAGCCTGTTCTGGACCTGAACCTTGAGCTTTCCGGCGATCTCGTCGGGGTTGGCCCGAAGGGATTCCGTGTCCTTGTCGTGGGCGTCGTAGGGGTAATGGGTGGCCAGCTGGCGGATGGCCGTCTCGCTCTGGATGGCCACGAAATTCTGGTAGCTCTCGACGTTGAACAGGGCCTTGGCCGAATCGACGACGTGCCAGACGACGACGGCTGCGATCTCGATCGGGTTGCCCAGGGCGTCGTTGACCTTGAGCGTCTCGCTGTTGAAGTTGAAGATGCGCAGGGTGACCCTCTTCTTGACGGCGAAGGGGTTGGTCCAGAAGAAGCCGGACGTCAAAGCGCTGCCGATGTATTTCCCGAGGAAGGTGAAGACCTTGGACTCGTTGGGGTGGATGAGGAAGAACCCGCCGAAGGTCATGAAGGCGAGGATCAACCCCAAGATGGCAAGGACCATGCCGGCCGTCGGGGCCGGTCCCGCGGCATGGCTGATGAGGTACCGGCCGCAAAGCGCGGCGACCCCGAGGTCGACGAGGACCATGACCCAGCCGTTCGTGCTGAAGACGCCTTTTTCCTGGATATCTTTCATGTCAGCCTCCTGTAATAGCAATATAATATTAATATGATATCATCTTGTCAAGTGATTTTTTAGCCACAAAAAGGAACCTTTTTTCCCGCCGCCAGACGCTGCCCGTTTTGTCAGTGACGGGAGCCATTCCATCCCCCGGCCCCCGGGAACCAGTCCCGGCGGTTCCCCCGCCGTGAACGGCGGGTCCCCCTCCGCTACGGGGGCTTCTCATGGTCCCGTCACTGCCCGGGCATCATCAGCGGCGGGTAATCGTAAAACTGCATACTTCTCCCCTTGATATCCCTGGAAACGGGGAACGATATAAAAAACCCCCGCCGCCTGAGGCGGACGGGGGTTGGGGGAATTCCGATAAAACGCGGCTTAGGCGAAGAAATCGCCGGGGACAGTCCGCAGACGGGAGATGTCCCTGACGCGGTCGGCGATGTCGAAGCCCTTGACGCAAACGGCCGAACAGGACGCGCAGGAGCCGCAGGGGTTTTCGGCGACTTCGAGGGAGCCGACGAGCTCGTGGGCGGCCTGAAGGTTCCTGTAGCCGTAGGCGTACATGTAGCTTCTCATCAAGTCCGGGATGGGGAGCGATTTCGGGCAGCCGGGAACGCACTGGCCGCACTGCTGGCAGTAGAGCCCCGCCACCTGCTCGCCGAGCTTGAGGTCCTTCATTTCCTGCGGGGTGAGCTTCAGGTCGGTCATGACCGTCAGGTCTTCCTTGAGCTGGTCGAAGGTGGTGAAGCCCGGGATGGCCGTCGTGACGTTCGGGTCGTTGAGGACCCACTTGAGGGCGGCCCGCATGTTGATCGGCTGCTGACGCTCCTTGTCCCAATAGACGCCGGCCTGGGTTTTCATGGCCACGACGCCGATCCCTGCCGCGGTGGCCTCGGCGACGGCCCTGCGCAGATCGTCGCGGTAGTCCTGGCGGAAGTTATAGGCCGTCAGGACGACGTCATAGACCTTGGCTTCGATCGTGGCCCTGATGACGGCCGGCTCATTGGAGTGGGTCGTTATGCCGATGAACCGGGCCTTGCCCGACTTCTTGGCTTTCTGGAGGGCTTCGATGATGGCCGGGTTCTGCACGTCTTCTTTGGTCTCATTGTTGTGCAGGTAGAGGATCTCGACATGGTCGAGCCCGAGCCGCTCGAGGCTGAGATCGAACTTATCTAAAAAGATCTTCTGAAGGGCCTCGCCTTCCAGCCCCTTCATGGACCGGTCCTTGCCTGGTCCGGGGACCTTGGTCGCGATCATGTACGAGTCGCGGGGCTTGCCCTTGACGACCTGGCCGATCATCTGCTCGTTCCGGCCGCGCTGGTAGCCGTGGGCCGTGTCGAGCATGAAGATGCCGGAATCGAGGGCGGCCTGGACGACCGCAGGGTTGTCGGCGTTCATGACGCCCATGCTGACGACGGGGATCTTGAGGCCGGTCTGGCCGAGGGTCCTGACGATCGGCTTCGCCTGGCCCTGCGTCTCGTCCGGGCCGGTCTTGCGGTGATCCGCCGAGGCCAGGGCGGCGGCCTTGATCGCGCCCGGCAGGGCCCCGACCGCAGCCAATCCGGTCAATCCCCTCTTGAGGAACGTCCTTCTCTTGAGTTCGTTCGCTTTTTCGGTCAACGGTTTCTCCTTCCGAGCGATATGGTCCTCGTCCGGCCCCTCCCCGAGAACTCCCGGGGACGCCGAATTAACAGAAAGCCGATAGGATGGATATCTATTGTATAGATGGGGCCCGGAAAGTCAACCGGCGCGGCGGCCGGGAAACGGACGAATTGACTTTTCCGGACCGGGGATTATACTTCCTGTCGATGGCCAGAAAAGCGCGGTTCTTACTGACCTCGGCGATCTTCTTTTTTTTCACTACGGACCTCCCCTCGGCCGGACAGATACCCGAGCCCGCCGCGTCGCCGCCGCTGAGAACCTTCTTCACCGTCCGCTCGGCCCAGCCGGACGACACGCTGCCTCCGGAGATCCGCGAGGAGTTCGAAAAGGACGACGGCAGCCCGTTGAGGTCCGTGGCCGTCGACCTCGACGGCGACGGGAAGGAAGAGAAATTCGTCCTCTGCGGCGTGCCCTCCGCCACCGGCGGGCTCCAGTGGCTCGTCTACGACCCGGCGACGGGCGCGTCCCGCGGGATCGTCGTCGGCACCATCCTCTTCATCGGCCGGGAGTCCGACGACGGCTTTCCCAGGCTCGAGACCTATTGGAAGCAAGGCGGCGCCATGTCGGTCGTCTTCCGCTACAAATACGCCCGCGGCCGGTACGGCCGCGCCGGCACTCAGGCCCTGACGCTCTGGGAGACGAGCGAATATTTCCGGGCCAAGCCGCCCCTCGACCTCGACAAAGAGCTTGTCGAGATCAAGTAGTGCCCCGATGGCCGGACCCAGCCGCGTCCTCCTCTCCGCGCTGATCCTCGCCCTCATCGGGGGCGCCGCATGCCGGGCCCCGGGCGATGGCCGGGGGTCGGATCGGGGCCCGTTGAGGATCGCCGTCATCCCCATGGGCACGACCCACGAATTCTGGAAGTCGGTCCACGCCGGCGCGCTGACGGCGGCTCGCGAACTCGGCGTCGAGATCGTCTGGAAGGGCCCGCTCAAGGAAGACGACCGCAACGAGCAGGTCCAGATCGTGGAAACCCTTTCGGGCGCCGGCGTCGATGCCCTCGTCCTCTCCCCTCTCGACGACCGGGCTCTCATCCGGCCCGTGGCCGACGCCCGCCGGGCCGGGATCCCGACGGTCGTCTTCAACTCGGCCCTTCAGGGTGAAGAGCATGTCGCCTTCGTCTCGACCGATAATTTTCAGGGAGGCGTCATGGCCGCCCGGGCCCTGGGCCGGCTGACAGGCGGCCGGGGGCGGCTCATCCTCATGCGGCTCAAGGTGGGCGTCGAGGGCACGACGAAGCGGGAGGAGGGGTTCCTCTCCACTCTTCGTGCGGAGTTCCCGGCGATCGCGGTCCTCTCCGACAACCAGTACGCGGGGACGTCCACGGAAATGGCCTGCCAGACCATGGAGAATCTTCTCTCCCGGTTCACCGGGGTCGACGCAGTGTTCACCCCGAACGAATCGACGACGTTCGGCGCTCTCCGGGCCCTGCAGGACCACGGCCTGGCCGGAAAGGTCGTCCACGTCGGTTTCGACGCCTCGGCCAAGCTCATCGAAGCGCTGGAAAAAAGGGAGATCCGCGGGCTCGTCCTCCAAGACCCCTTCGCCATGGGCTACCTGAGCCTGAAAACGGCCGTCGCCCATCTGCGCGGCGAGCCCTACGAGAAAACGGCGGCCACGACGCTCGTCCTGGCCACGCCGGAAAACATGAACGAGCCGACGGTCCGGCGGCTTCTCCGGCCCGACCTCTCCATTCTCAAGGACTGAGGATACAGATGATGAAACCACCGCCCGGAACAACCGCCATGATCGCTTTCCTGGCCTTCTCGGCTTCGCTCTTCGCGGCGGCCGTGCCGGGAGGAACTGCGGAGGACCCCGTGAAAAGCCAGAGAAACGCCCCCCCGAAAAACCCGGCCGCAACGCCGGGGAGTCTCCACATCATCTCGTCGAGCCACCAGGACATCGCCTGGATGGATTCGCCCGAGAAATGCATCGTCTTCCGCGACACGAACTGCATCACGCCGGCCCTAGCCATGATGGCCAAGGACCCGGCCTACTCGTTCACCATGGAGAACATGCTCAACCTCATGGAGTACGTCGAGAGCCACCCGGAGCGCGCCGAGGAGATCGCCCGCCTGACCCGGGAGGGACGGATGGAATGGGGCGCCACGTTCAATCAGCCCTACGAATCGCTCTATTCCGGGGAACAACTCATCCGCCAGGCCTATTTCGGCCGCCTCTGGATCAAGCGGAATTTCCCCGGCGCCGACGCCCGCGTCTATTTCAACCCCGACGTCCCCGGCCGGGCCGCCCAGATGCCCCAGATCCTGGCCAAGGCCGGCATTCCCTACCTGGTCATGAGCCGCTACCACGAGGGTTTCTACCGCTGGGCGAGCCCCGACGGAACGTCGGTCTTGGCCTACTCGCCCGGCCACTACGGGAACGCCGCAGCTTACCTCAACGCCCCGCCCGCCGAAGGAGCCAAGGTGATCCTCGAGAAGCTCGCGAAATGGTCGGGCTATTATTCGGCACGCGGCCTGCCGCCCGAGTATCCCCTGCTCAACTCCGTCGATTTCTCCCAGCCGACCGACTTCGGCGGCCTCATCCGCCACTGGAACGGGACCGCGGTCCAACAGGGGCCGCAAGCGGCGGCTATGAAGTACTCCACGGCCCGGCGTTTCTTCGAATCGATCGACGTCAGGACGGCCAGGCTCGAAACGATCACGGGCGAGAGGCCGGGCCTCTGGCTCTACATCCACGGCCCCGCTCACCACTCCGCGATCTCGGCCGAGCGGGAAGCCGGCCGGCTCCTCCCCGCGGCCGAGGCCTTCAGCACGGTCCGGGCCCTCCTCGACGGGAGTTTCGCCGGCTATCCGGCGGGCCGGCTCGAAGCCGCCTGGATGGCCGCGATCTACCCCGACCACGGCTGGGGCGGGAAAGAGGGCCAGATCACCGATAGGCTTTTCCGCAAGAAATACGAGTTCGCCCGGGACGAAGGCCGCGAGGTCCTCACCAGCGCCCTGGCCGGGATCGCCGCCCGGGTCAAAACCCGGCCTGAGAAGGGAACGCCCCTCATCGTCTTCAACTCGCTCTCATGGCCGACGACGGACCCGGTGACCGCGCTCGTCGCGCCGCGGACCCCCACTTTCCGCCTCGTCGACGCGGCTGGCGCGGATGTCCCCTATCAGCGGCTTCCGTCGGGCGACCCGGTCTCACCCGGCATCGCCCTCATCGAGTTCATCGCCCGGGACGTCCCCGCCCTCGGTTACAAGACCCTCTACCTCGTCGAAGGCGACGAGCCGTCTCCTGATAAAGGCGCGCCGGCGGCGGGCGCCGAGGTCCTGGAGAACAACTTCTACAGGATCGAGCTGGCCCCGGGCGGGGTCAAACGCCTTTACGATAAGGAACTCGGGCGCGACGTCCTCGACACGGGAAAATTCCTGGGGTTCGAGGTCTTCACCATGCGGTCCGTGGGCAACGGCGCGGGCGAGTTCGGCCGGGTCCAACAGCCGACGATGGAGGGCTTCGACAAGACGAGCCTCCACCGGCCGGACTGGCGCCTCGTCGACGGAGAGTCCGGCCCGCTCAGGACCGTGGTCCTCCTCGAACAGCCGCTCCGCAACTGCACGGTCCGCGAAAAGCTCATCGTCTACCACAGCGTCAAAAAGATCGATTGCGAGGTTTCGCTCCTCGGCTGGGACGGGGAGCCCTACCGGGAATTCCGTCTCGCGCTTCCGGTCGCCGCCGCGGACGGCCGGGTCGCCTACGAGATCCCCCTCGGCGTCCTCGAGGTCGGCTCCGGCGAGGCCAAGGGCACCGGAGGGCCGGCCTACGGGAACCTCGTCTACGACGAGCTCCTCTCCGACATCCGGCCGCGGGAGGTCCAGAACTTCCTTTACGCGGGCGACGGACATTTCGGCGTCACCCTGACGACGAGCGCCGCCGTCAACGATTACAAGGATCCGACAGACGACCCCGTCGCTTATCCCGTTCTCCAACCCGTCCTGCTGGCCTCCCGGCGAAGCTGCCACGGCGAAGGGAACTGGTACCTCCAAGAGGGTGACCACCATTATCGGTTCTCCGTGACCAGTCACGCCTCGGGTTGGAGGAACGGGTACCGGGCGGGCATCGCCGCCGGGAACCCGCTTATCGTCGTCGGGAATCCGGCCGCTGGGCCCGGGGCCGACCTGCCGGAGACCCAAAGCTTCTTGCCTTTCAACGCACCGAACCTCGTCCTTTCGACCATGAAAAAAGCGGAAAACGACGACACCGTCATCCTCCGGGTCTACGACATCGAAGGGCGGGACACGGAAACGGCGGTCGAGCTCATCCGTCCGGTGCGAAGGGCCGTGCGGACGAACCTCATCGAGGAAGAGAGCGTTGAGCTCAAGCCCCGGAAGGGACGGCTCATCCTTCCGGTCGGCCATCACGCCGTCGAGACCCTCAAGCTCTTCCCGGACTGGGCGAAAAAGTAAGGACCTTTTCCCGATTTCGGGGAAGTCCTCTATTCGGCTTGGCGAAGGATATCGCCCTTAGCCCCCCGGCCCCCCAGGGGACCAGTCCCGGCGGTCGGCCAGGGTATCTTCAATATTACGAATCTTCTGAGGCCTGATATCCAAGACTTGATCCAGATATTTCCCAGAAGTGAGACTACGAGTCGCTCCGCCTCACTTCTGCTGGTCGCTTCTCAGAATTCGCTCCCTGCCGCCCCTCCGCTACGGGGGTCTTCAGGGCGACATCCATCGCCGCCTCACGACGGACATTTCCGTATAGTGCGAAGTGCTAGAAGTTAAGAAGTCGCCGCCCGGCGGCGCGCGTCGGTCCTCGTAGACGCGGGTGAGCTCGAAGACGGCGGGGGTGAGAAAGAAGGCCGCCGTCCGCCGTCTTATTCATCGAAGACAACGACGGGAGGTTCGGATGAAAAGCAAGCTCACGCAAGAAGAATTCGTCAAGCTGGCCATCGCCAGACTCCGCCTCGAGAACTACAAGGGGATCCACTCGGTCTACAGCGGGTTCAACGACGCGTTCAGAACCTACTTCGACGGCGGCAACCCCATCGACGCCACGGGCGAGCTGGCCAAGCTCGGGAAGGTCGTGATCAGGCCGGTCAAGGGCGGCGTCATGCTCTACGTCCCCGGCGAGGGGCCGGAGATGAACCGCGGCGACATGGCCTTGAAAAAAATGGGTCTGCTCGAAAAGGCGGACGCCCGGGACAGTTGATTTTTGCCGCCCGCCGTTCCATACTCTCCCCCGAAGGAGAAAGCCCATGGAACGATGGACGCGCCGGAATTTCCTCAAAGGGACGGTCCACGCGGCCGCAGCGGGAACGGTCGCGATGGGGACGTCCTGTGGCCGAAACGCGGGAAATTTCGAAGAGGGCCAGCCGGCCGCGGGCGTGTGCGGTCACGAAGTTGTCGCCCTTTCCGGGTCGTGGTTTTTCCGCACCGATCCAGAGAACCGGGGGGAGAGCTCCGGCTGGCACGGCCCCGGCGCCCTTGGCGAAGGATGGGAGGAGGTCTCCGTCCCCTCCACCTGGCAGATCTCCGAAAAAACCGCCGATTACATGGGCCCGGCCTGTTACAGGCGGGAGTTCGACGCGCCGGAGGCCTGGAAGGAGCGGGTCGTCCGGGTCGAGTTCGAAGCGGTTTACCACTCGTCCGTTGTCTTCGTCAACGGACGCAAGGCCGGCGAGCACATAGGCAAAGGCTACACCGCCTTTGCCTTGGACATCACCGGGCTCCTCGAATTCGGCAAGCGCAATGTCATCGCCGTCCGGGCCGACAACTCCTTCGCCCCGGCCATGCTGCCGAGGAATAATTCTTATGACTGGACCCCGGACGGCGGCATCACCCGGCCGGTCAGTCTCATTATTACGCCTCCGGTCTATCTCGAGAATGTCTGGATCGACGCTCTCCCCGACCTGGCTAAAGACAAGGCCTCCCTGGCCGTCCGGGCCGTCGTCCGCAACACGACGACGCAGGCGGCCGGCTTCGAGCTCGGCTTCAGGATCGTCGACGAGGCCACCGGGCTCGCGGCCCTTGGAAAAGCCACGGCCATCGAGGTCAGCATCCCCGCCGAAACGTCGCGCGAAATCTCCCTTCCCGAGGCCGTCCTCGACAACCCCAAGCTGTGGCACTTCGACCATCCCCATCTCTACACCCTTGAAGTCCGGCTCTCGCGGAAGGGGAAGGCGGTCCACGGCCTCCGCGAGAATTTCGGCGTCCGCCGCATCGAGGCCCGGGGAACGGAGTTCCTGCTCAACGGGGAGCCCGTCCGCCTCGCAGGCGTCGAGCGCATGGCCGGCAGTCATCCGGACTTCGGCATGGCCGAGCCGGACGCTTGGATAACGCACGACCACGACGACCTCAAGGAATTGAATTGCATTTTCACCCGGGTCCACTGGCAGCAGGACCGGAGGGTCATGGATACCTGCGACAGGAAGGGGATCCTCATCCAGGTCGAGGTGCCGACCTGGGGGCCGGACACGTTCGGCAAACTCGAGGGGAACGTTTTCGAAGAGATCGCGGCGAACGGCCTCGAACAGCTCCGCGAGATGATCGGCCGCGAGCGGAACCACCCGTGCGTTTTTTCGTGGGGCCTGTGCAACGAGGTCGACGGCCAGAACCCGGTCGCCCAGGAATTCGTCCGGCGGATGCTCCGGGAAGCCAAGCGCCTCGACCCGGGACGGCTCTGCTCTTACGCTTCGAACTCGCTCCAGGCGACACCGGAGCGCGACGTCGCCGGGGAGATGGATTTCATCGAATGGAACGAGTATTACGAAACGTGGTACGGCGGCGACCCCGAGGCCATGCGCAAAAACCTCGAAGCCATCCACCAAGCATTCCCCGACAGGCCCATCGTCATCAGCGAGTACGGCTTCTGCGCCTGCACCGCGGAGCGGCCCGAGAACGACCCGCGCCGGGTCGAGATCCTCAGCCGCCATAATGCGATCTTTCGCAACTGTCCCTGGGTCGGCGGGCTCATCTTCTTCGATTACAACGACTACCGGACGCACATGGGCGACAAGGGTCAGGGCGTTCTCAAGCAGAGGGTCCACGGTGTCGTCGACGTCCTCGGCGGCCGGAAGCCGTCCTTCGAGGCGTTGAGGCGGGAATCGAGCCCGGTCGAATCGCTCACGGTCAGGAAGGAAGGCGGGGCAAGGCGCGTCGTCGTCCGGACGCGGCCGGACATCCCGTCCTACACGCTCAGAGGCTACAAGCTGCGCTGGACGGCGTTCGGGAACGGCGGCATCCCGCTCGAGAAGCACGAATCAACGCTTCCGGACCTCGAGCCGGGCCGCGAATGGGAGCTTCTGCTCGAAGTTCGCGAAAAGGACGTCCGGCGGCTCCGCGTCGACCTCGTCCGGCCGACCGGATCCTCGGCGGCCACGGTCTTCGCTTAAACCGAGGCGGCCGACTGGGCGGCCTGTCCGGGCTGCTCTTCCATGTACTGGATGTAGAGGTCGGTCAGGTCCTCGTTGGCCAGCTCCTTGGCCGTTTTCATCATGACCAGCCGGCCCTTGCGCATGAACCCGATCCGGTCGGCGATGAGTTTGGCCCGGAAGATGTCGTGGGTCGACATGAAGACGGACTTGCCCGTGTCGCGCATCTGGACGAGGATCTCCAGGAACTCCCGGCCCGATTGGGGGTCGAGGCCCGAGGTCGGCTCGTCGAGGAGGACGTTGGCGGCGTCCTTGACCACGGCGATGGCGATGCCGAGCTTCTGGCGCATGCCCTTGGAGAAATTCTTGACCCGCCGGTCGAAGGCCTCCTTCTGGAGGCCGACCCGCTCCAGGACCGCGGCGTAGTCTTTCTTCGCGAGATTCCGTTTTCCGGCCAGGCGGCTGAAGTAGTCGAGGTTCTGGATGGCCGTGAAATTTCCGTAGAGCATGACGTTCTCGGAGACGAAGGAGACGTGGCGCTTGGCCTTGAGCGGGTCCTTGGCCACGTCAATCCCCTCGATGAGGGCCGTCCCCGAAGTCGCCGGGATGAAGTTCAGGAAGAGGTTGATGGCCGTCGTCTTGCCCGCCCCGTTGGCCCCGAACATGCAGAAGATCTCGCCCGGCTCGACCTTGAAGGTCAGGCCGTCCAGGGCCAGCTCGCCGTCCTCGTAACGCTTGGTCAGGTTGATCGTTTCGAGCATGGGGTTTCTCCTTAACGGACGTCGTAGCGCAGGAACGAGACGTAGGCACCGACGAAAAAGACGATGATCATGACGGCGAGCAGGGCGAAATCGGGGATGGTCCGGACGAGCGACCGGCTCAGCCACTGCGGCTCGTAGATGTGCTGGGGCATGTCGTCGATCTTGAGCTGGACCTGCTCGCCGGTCTGGAAGTTGATGCTCTGGCCGAGCTTGGAGTTGATCCACTTGGTGTAGATCGGCTTGTAGGCCCGGACCGAAGCCAGGAACCTGTCGAAATCGTCGATTCCCGTCCGGGCCAGGGTCATCGAGCCGAAGGTCAGGGCCGAGGCCGGCGAGATCCGGGACAGGTTGACGGCCAGGCTCTGCTGGGCGCGCTTTTTCTGCTGGTAGTCGCGCTCGAACGCGGCGTTGCTCTCGTCGATCTTCGAGGTCAGCTCCTGCTGGTAGTCCTGGATGAACTTCCGGAATTTTTCCTGGTAGGCCTTGACGTCCTTCTGGGCGTCGGCCGCGTTCTTCTTGGTCCATTCGATGTACCCCTTCTGGCCTTCGGTCTGGATCTGCTGGAGAAAGGCGTCCTTCTTGGCGGTGATCTCGTGGACCGAGGGGATGGGCCGGATCTGCCCGGCGGTGATGACCGCGACCTTGGGGATGACCATGACGAAGACGACCCAAATAAAGAGGAGCACGAGAAAACTCGTCGACGAGCGCGACGTCCGGGCTGAGACGAAAAGACCCAGGCTGAAGAAGACGGACAGGTAGAGGAAGAACATGAGGAATATGAGGAGGAGCCGGGCCCAGTCCTGGCCGCTGAGCGAAATGTCGGGCGTGATGAGGAGGATGAGGAGGCCCAAGACGAGCGGGATGAGGAGGGGCAGGAGGAGGCTGATGTAGCCGCCGATGGCCTTGCCCAGGATGAGCCGGTCGCGCGGCACGTCGTTCGACAGGGCCAGCTTGAGCGTCCCCTTCTCCTTCTCGCCGACGATGGCGTCGTAGGTGAAGAGGATGGCGAAGAGGCTGAGGACGATCTTGACGATGAACATGAGGTCGAGGGAGCCGAAGACGGCGAAGACCGGGTTGCTGCTGTACTTGGAGTCGATGAGGTTCGGGTCGGCGGCGATGTTGACCGGGGCGACGCGGCCGACGGCCTCCTCGATGCCCGTGACAACGGTCCCCAGGACCTGCGGCGGCTTGCTGACCTTGATGCCGATACCGGCGAGCGATTGATAGTTCGGCTGGTTCTCCATGTTCTTCTTGTTGAGGGCCAGCGCCGCGGTGTATTCCTTTTTCTCCGCTTGATAGTTGGTCACCCCGGTGTAGATCGAGAGCAGGATGAGGATGGTGCAGAGAAGGAAGGTGAAGACGAATTTAGGGCTGGTGATGTTGTCCAGGATCTCTTTTTTGATGATGTCTCGGAGCATGCCGTCCTCCCTCGAATGTGTCGCCATCGACGAATGAACCCTCGGGCGGGTTTCCCGGGTATTATACGGCAAATCGCCCCGGCGGTTTAATGATTTTTGGGATCAGAGGGACTGTCCCCATCGGTCCCCGGTGGGGGCTGCCCCTCTTTGACGGCTTGGCCCCCTAAGGGGGCTGCCTCCCCTCGACGGCTTGAGGCCCCCGAGGCTAAGTTGACGGCGAAGGTATCCGAAGTCTGTCCCCCAACTCCCTGAGCCTTCGGGCATCGTTCTCGTGGACAGGGCCGCGCTTGTCGGGCGGGATGTTGAGCAGGAGCTGGGCGTTGCCGCCATTCGATGTTGACATCATCGGGCCCATGATTTATGCTCTCCGTAATCCGGCCCGACGGTATTTCCGGGTTTTGGGCGGACGGAACAGCGGAAAGAACAATGGCGGCGTTTTGACCGGGCATCCCGGGACGCATCCCGAACCCGCTCCGGCCAAACGTCCCGAAGATCCTGAACGAGGAGTGACAACATGGATCGAAAACGGCTCGGTGTTCTGGCCATCTTCGTCGGTCTTCTGCTGATCAGCCGCGCCACTGGCATCTCCGGCGAAGTCAAGATCGGCGCCCACGGCGGGCTCAGCATTCCCAGCATCAGGGGAAGCGAAACCGACCTGTTCAGCCGGGGATTCAAATCGCGCCAGGGACCCTATTTCGGCCTGACCGCGGACATCGGGATGGCGCACCGCTTCTCCCTGGTGGTCGATCTCAACTACACGTCGCAGGGCGGCTTGCGCACAGGGATGCAGCCCATCACGATGGAACTTCCCCCCGGCCTGCCCATCCCTCCGGGTACGATCCTCTATGCCGACTTCCGCAACGAAACGGTCCTGGATTATATCGAGATCCCGGTCCTCGGACGGCTCACCTTCGGCGACAAGATCCGCTTCTTCATCGACGCCGGGCCCTACTTCGGCTTTCTCGTCAGCGCCCGGGCCCTGACCGAGGGCACGAGCGCGTTCTATCTGGACGAGGCCGGCACCATGCCCATCATTATCCCGCCCGCCACCGACCCCCCGGAATTCGATTTGGGCGCGGACACCGACGTCAAGGACAGCCTCAAGACGACGAATATCGGACTGGCCGGAGGCGGCGGACTGATCTATCCTCTCGGGCCGGGAGAGCTCATCCTCGAGGCCCATTTCCAACTGGGCCTGACGACCATTCAAAAGGACATCGAAACGAGCGGCGAGAGCCAAACGGGCGCCATCGTGATATCTCTCGGCTACCGGTTGCCCTTGGCCAGGAAAAAATAGGCCCGCATCCATCCGTTCCCTGTTAGCCGTTGACATCTTTTAGGGCGTGATTTATGCTCCCCTTGCGCCGGAGAACCGGCCGGTGTCCCCCGCGAAGTAAGCAAGAACGGGGACACGTACCGGAGGTACATGTCCCCGCCCGCCACCGACCCCCCGGAATTCGATTTGGGTGCGGACACCGACGTCAAGGA
>Ga0315286_10001109_pt1 | contig 24065 bp, 12 predicted proteins | sample YL17G10_0_MG_FD_205038 | JGI IMG/M metagenome (GOLD analysis project Ga0315286, IMG submission 205038) | Sediment microbial communities from Yellowstone Lake, YNP, Wyoming, USA - YL17G10_0 | ecosystem: Environmental > Aquatic > Freshwater > Lake > Sediment | place: USA: Wyoming | collected...
GCCGACGGCCAGATGAACGGCTCGAACCGCACGATCTCGGGCTTGGGCTGTCCGAAGGCGCTTTGGAAGGGAATCAACACGATGATGAAGACCGCGCACCGACACAGGACGTTCAGCGAACGACCGGCTTCCACTTTCTTTCTCATGAGCATTCTGACTTCTCCTTGTCCTTCACCTTCACCTTCTCCTCCCGCCCGTTCTCATCGGAGCTCAAGGATGGATCGAAGAGCTCCCGGGCGTGATCACCCGGACCGGCCCGAACAGACCCGATCTCATGAGCGGCGGAATCTTGTCGTAAACAGGCCGCGTCTTCCCGCGCGGGACCTGGCCGTAGGAACTGTCCGACGTCGGATCGGTTTGGATCCGGTCGATGTTGCTCCGGGTGAAACGATCCGACTCAGGCCGCACGGAATCGGCGTTCAGCCGGTTGGCCCAGAGATTCGCGACCCGGATCTCCACATCGTTCCGGCCGGGGCGAACGGCGCCCGAGATCTCGATCCGGCAGGGCGGCAGCCAAACCAGCCCCAGCCGTTGTCCGTTGAGCGTGACTTCGGCGATCTCCGCCAGTCCGCCGAGTTCAAGGAACAGCCGGCCTTTTTTCGCCAAAGCTTCCGGCAGCTCGAAAGTCTTGCGGTACGCGGCGATCCCCGAAAAGAACCGGATCCCCTCGTCGTCCGACTCGGTCCAGCTTTGCAGCTTGGCGAAGGTCGCCGTTTGCGGCGCACCCCAACCCTCGGGAAATTTGACGTCCCAGGGCCCGTCGAGGAGGAGGGGCGCGGGAGTGTCCGCCGCCTGGAACATATCGCGAGCCAACGGATCAAGCGCGGGACAGTCGGAGGCCGTGGACTTGCGGAACACGACGAAGACCGATCCGAGGGCCCCCAGCTCCAGGCTCAATTCGGTCCGGCCTTTGGCCACAGTTTTCCAATCGCGGCACGCGCTGCGGCGGCCCGAATCGGGCCACCAGAATTCGGGCGTCCGCCCGTCGGCTTCGGCGGCCACCCGAAACCGGCAGGTCAAGGCCTGCGGCTCCCGCGTCGCGTTACGGACGAAATAGAATTCATCGTCCCGGGTTCTCCGGTGGACGAAATCAAACGGCCCGAGGTCCCCTTCACGACGCCCGGAGACCTCAAAATCCGGATCAATCCCGATCTCCCGGAGCGCCCGGCTCCTGTCGCCGGCGTTGATGAAGCGTCCCAGGCCCACGGGCCGGATCGACACCTCCGGCCCGTCGCGTCCGTCCGGCGGCCCGCTCCGGCCCCAGATCTCGTCGGCCAACCGCGCCAACTCCCGGGTCATTTTTTCGCGGCCTTGGAGGCCAGAGGAGCGGGTCGGCCGTTTGTGGCCTATGACCGTCGCGCCGTCGGCGAGCAGGGCCCGGACCTTCTCGAGAACCTCCAGCGGAATATAATCCTGCTCCGGGAGCACGAGCGCCGCATAGCTCATCCCGTCCGGCAGGACGATCCGTCCCTTGTCCACGCGCATCCTCTGGAGGATCACCTCCGAGGAGCAGACGTCGAAATCGTTCCGCGGGTCGAGGCCCTCCAGCAACGGCTTTTGCGGCACGTTGCAGAACGGGGGGTAGAAGTTCGGCGCCTGGTCGCCGTAGTAAAAGCAGACGTCGGCGACGAACCAGCCCTGGCGGAGCATGTAGGAACACCGGGCCAGGTAGTCCATCAGTCCGGAGGCCATCGGCCACCACGTGGCCGAGGGATTGATGTCCGTGCCGGCATGATAGGCCCAGCCCGGAAGCCCTGCTTCGGGCGGGGAGCTGGCGAATGTGTGCAAGGAGAAGGAGTTTAGGCCTTCGCACAGGGCCCGGTCGGCGATCTCCTTGTGATTCAAAGGCCCATCGACCCAGCGCCGCCAGGTGGTGAAGGATTCCGCGTCGACCAGGCGCTTGTCGTACACATGCGCGGCCGAAGCGATCTCCTTGACCAAAAATATCCCGCGATGGCGGATCCAAAACTCTCCGCGCGGGATATCGACGGCCCCGAGCGCCTTGATCCCGTCAACCGGGTTGGAATCCCAGATCGGAGGCCCCGGCCCGCCGGCCTCGGCGATGAGCTTCACTCCATAGGAGGCGAGGAATCTGCGACCCGCCACATAATGCGACTCGATCAACCTGTCGCTCACCGTCTTCCGCCAATCATAGAGAAATCGCTCCTGCGTTTCGCCGTCCGCCAGCGTCCAGCCGGCGAGCAGAGGCAGGAACCGGATCGCCGAATATCCGGCCCGGCGCTGGAACTCGGCGGCCATGGATCCGTTCCACGGCGTGAAGCCGTCGAGCTCCATGCTGTCGAACTCCATCGTTTTGAAGCTGGTCCCTTCGAACGTCGTTCGCCCCATCTCCTTCAGGACGGCCGTGACGATATGGCGGAGATGGAATTCCGTAGAGGCGGGGTCGAAGAAATCGATCATCCGCCCCCCGGAATTCGGGCTGGGCACGATTAATAGCTGGCCATGGTTGGTGCAGACGAAGCGGAGGATCGACCAATCTCCCGCCGGGACGTCCCAACGCAGATTGCCGTCGGGCCCGACCTTGTCCGTCAGGTCGAGGATCCGGTCGACACCGGCGATGGTCTTCTTTTCGTCGTGAGGCAAGGCCAGGACGGCTACTTCGCGCAGAAATATCGGCCGCCCCTGCTCGTCCCGGGGGCAGAGCTTCGGCAGCTCGGGCAGGGGCAATTCCCCCTGAAAGGACCGGGGCCCCGCGACCCTGGTCAGGGACTGATAGAGGCCCTTCCCGGCGTGCTCCGGCGGGATCCAGCTTCCGCCGGCGTTCCAGCCGCTCGAGGCCACGAGACCGATCTCCAACCCGAGCCGGTCCGCCTCGCGGATCGCATGGACGATCAGCTGCCTGGACTCAGGCCCGAGGAAGGCGGGCCCGGCGGGCACGCGCCCATCAGGATCCGCATACGCGGCCACGTCCCAGATCTCGCCGCCGCGCATGCCGGCCCGTTTCATCGCCTCCAAGTCGCGGGTGATCTGCTCCCTGGTGATCGACCCGTTGAGCCAGTCCCAGAAGCAGCCGGGCCGCGCCTGCAGCGGCGGATCGGCGAAAGCGTCGGGGGAAAGACGGTCATCGGCCCTGGCCGTTCCCGTCGGTTTTTCTAGGAAACTGGTCACCGGAAAATCGGCCGACGTCTCCCGGCTCTGCCGATGACCGTTCGGCCAAACGAACGCGACGAGGAAGAGAATAAGGATAGAGCGCGATGCTCGGACTCGACGGCGCGATCGATGGATCTTCATGACGGACCGCTCTCCAATCATCATGATAGCCGGCGCGATCTCGGCCCACACGCCGGCGCCGGATCGCTGTCTCACCAAGCGGCGCCCGCGGCCGCTTCCTGCCGCGTCACGATCGGGACGTAGCCGACCTCCAGCCCCTTGGGAGGCGTGACGAGCAGGGCCGGATCGAGCGTCGCGAGCTTCCCCCTCCGAAGGGGAGGCATATAGTCGCGGTCGATCGTCCAGGCGGCGTGGACCCTCTCGATGAAGGCTTGGAGCTTGGCCTTCTTGGCCTCGCTGAAGCGGTACTGCTTGAAGGACGGCTGGTCGACGAAGCGGTACCAATAGTAAGTCGCGGTCGAGCCGTCGGCCAGGGCGGCCTTGTACGGGCCCGTGGCCGGCCCCGGCTTGGCCCAGACGCCCACGGTCGGCGACGTGTAGGGCTCGCCCGTCTCGGCCATGGGAAACTCTTGCGTCCGGAGTCCCGTCTCGAACGGCACTTCGGATTCGGAGACCATCTCCCGCTCTTCCCCGACGTGCTTATAGTAGCGCGGGAACTTGCCCATCGCGCTCTTCGTGCCGTCGAACCACTCGAGGCCCCAGATGTTGGATTCGAAGATCTTGGTGTTAAAGACCTTTTCCACGCCGGTCATCTTCTTGCCGCCCTGATCGAACCGCGCCGTCTGGGTGGTCAGGGCGGACGCCCAGGAGCCGTTCTTGTCGAAGCGGCCCGTGGCGGCCGGGCCGCCGTCGCGCCAGGCCTTGACGGCATCGTAGAGGGCGGCCTTGGAATAATAGACCACGTCCTGGACGAGGATGGAACGGCCCTGATCGTCGACGGGGAACTGGATCTTGGGGAGCTTGGAGTAAGCGGTGCCCTTGGCGTCGAGCGCTTGGTAGCAGGGCACGGTGTTGATCTCCATGGCCCCGCCGTTGATCCGGCCCGGCCGGGCGTCGAGGCCGCGGCCGTAGATGTAGGGATAGTTGAAAATCTTGCCGAGCTTGCTCCAGGTCTCGGGGATGTAGTAGGCGATGGGGCCCTTGAAGTTGGCCGCGCTCAGGAAGCATGTCCAGGCTTGGTCGCCGGTCGGGGGATCGGCGGCGACGGGCTCGGTGAAAGGCAGGGCCATGTAGGTGTAGCCCAGGAACTCGCCGTTCGGGTTGCCCTGGAAAGGGAGGGCGTCGGGAGGGATGAGGATCCTGTTGCTCAACTGGGCGATGCCAAGGCGATCGTCGGGTAAGGCCTCATTCGTGTAAAAGAACGACCAGCCGGGCGAGCCCACCTCGTAGTCGTAGCCTTGCGGCGTGGCGTTCATGCTGAATTTCGGCGGGCCGTAGCGGAAGTGGTTCCTCGCCCAGTAGCCGAGGCCGCCCTCGACGGTCTGCCAGACGCTGGAATATGTCGGGCCGCGCTCCGGCCAGCGGTCGCGGGCCAGAGTGCCGATGGGCGCGAGGGGGACGTCTTTGTTGTCGGAGTTGTCGGGGACGATCCATGTGCTCGGCAGCCCGATCTGGAAACGGGAGAGGGGCTCGTCGATCAACGGCCAGACGGCCGCATAGAAGCCCATGCCCATGTTGTAGCCGGCTTCCTCGGGCGGCTTGGCGGCGGTGAAGCTGATATAGCCATGCAGGCCGCGGCCGTTGAGGACCGCTTTTCCGGGCTCGAGCACCGGAGGGGCCGGCTTTTGGGCGGTAGGCTTCGGCTTCGTCTGCGCCTGAGGGGATTGCGCCTGGCCCGCCGCGAGCCCGGCGAGAAGAGCGAGGGCTAAAATGGATCGCCGGCAGGTTGTCATGAGTCCTCCCTGTCGGATTCCGCGCCGGAGCGGCCCAGCGGTGCGCCGGCAGAAGCGAGGCGCCGACAGGCATCCCGACTTCAATTCTCATATTAAATAACTAAGCAGCCCGGCATTGTCAACAGATTCATAATGAAAATTATGTCGGCTTCATTCGGTCCTCGCCCGGTCTTGAAAACGTGGCCGGTATCATATTTAATATACCGGAGCAGGCCGGGCCGGCTGCGGGATTGGATCGCCCGCGCCGGCGATCCGATCGGCTTCTGGAGCCGCCCGATCCTCTGAGGGGAAAACCAAAGGCCGGTGGCGGACCCGGGGCCGTCGGATCCCGGACTTTTCGGTTTTTCTGATCGCGCCCCCGCGTCGACGGATTCACCCCACCGCTTTTAGGCCGCGGCGGGAGGCCTTGATTTAAGCCTTCGGGATAAGATATCGTGTCCCGAGACGTCATGCCGGGAGCGTTGGCCCGGCCAATAGAGCCGCGGCGACGTAAGGAGCGGATCGATGGCGCTGATGAAGGTGCGAGCGACGAATCGCCGCGATTTCCTGAGGACGATGGGCCTGGGCGGACTGACGTTCGCCTTCCCCGGCCGGAACAGACCGGCCGCGCCGCGGCCCGGCGGCGCATCGTCCTCGAAGCGGCCGAACGTCCTCCTCATCCTGACCGACGACCTGGGTTATGGCGACCTGGCCTGCCACGGCAATCCCGAGGTCAAGACGCCGAACTTCGACGCCCTCCACGGCCGGTCTGTCCGTCTGACGGATTTCCACGTCGATCCGACCTGCTCCCCGACCCGCTCCTCCCTCCTCACCGGCCGCTACTCGAGCCGGGCGGGCGTCTGGCACACGATCATGGGCCGGTCCATCCTGCCCACGGACGAGGTCACGATGGCCGAAACGTTCGCCCGGAACGGATACCGAACGGGGATCTTCGGCAAGTGGCACCTCGGCGACAACCACCCCTTCCGGGCCCACGAGCGCGGGTTCCAGGAGGCGCTCGTCATGGGCGGCGGAGCCATCGGCAACATGCCGGATTACTGGGGCAACGACTATACCGACGACACCTACCGGCGCAACGGCCGGTGGGAGAAGTCCGGCGGCTACTGCACCGACGTCTTCTTCAAGGCGGCCATGGACTTCATGGCGGGTGCCGCGGACAAAGGAAAGCCCTTCTTCTGCTATCTCCCGACCAACGTTCCGCATTGGCCGCACAATGTCGATGAGGCGTATGTCAAACCCTACCGCGGCCGCGTCCCGGACCGCCGGGCGACGTTCTACGGGATGATCGCCAATCTCGACGAGAACATGGGTCGCCTCCTCCGTTTCCTCGCCGCCCGCGGCCTCGAGAATGACACAATCATGATTTTCCTGTCGGACAACGGGACGGGTTTTGGCGCGGAGTTCGATGAAAGCGGCTTCCTCAAGGATGGCTACAACGCCGGGATGCGCGGGGACAAGGGCACGGTCTACGAGGGCGGCCACCGCGTGCCTTGCTTCGTCCGCTGGCCGGGCGGGCACGTCGGCGGCGGGCGGGACATCCCCGTCCTCGCAGCCCATATCGACCTCTTTCCCACGCTTCTCGACCTGTGTGGCCTGGAGAAGGGGGTGGGCGGCGCGTTAGACGGCGTCTCGCTGGCCCCGCTCCTCATGGGGACGGCCGCGGCCGGTCCGGAGCGGACGCTGTTCGTCCACAACCAGCGCGTGGACGAGCCGATCAAGGGGAAGGAATGGGCGGCGATGACCTCGCGCTGGCGCCTGATCGACGGCCGCGAGCTCTACGACGTCCGCGAGGACCCGGGTCAGCGGCGCGACGTCGCGGCCGCGCATCCCGAGGTCGTGGCGGCGCTCCGCGAAGGATACGACCGCTGGTGGGCCGAGATCTCGGGCCGCTTCGGCGATTACGTCTGGATCCCCGTCGGCACGGACGGCGAGAATCCGGCGCGGTTGACGAGCCACGACATCCACGGCCAGGTCTGCTGGGACCAGAGCCAGGCCCGGCGCAACGCGAAGTGCGACGGCTTCTGGACGGTCGAGGTCGCCCGGGAGGGGACGTACGAGATCGGGGTGCGGCGCTGGCCGGCCGAGGCGGGGATCCCCATCCGCGAAGCGCCCGAGGGAGCGAAGGTCTTCAAACCGACGCACGCCCGTCTCAAGGTCGCGGACCTTGACTTGACTCTGCCGGTCGGGGCGAAGGATGAGGCCGTCGTGTTCCGGGTGCATCTCCGGCCGCAGCGGACGCGGCTCCAGGCCTGGCTCGTCGACGACATCGAGAACGGCGAGACGAACGGCGCCTTCTACGTTGACGTTCGGCAAAAGGATTGAGTCGGGAGGCCCGGCCGCTGGCCCTCGGCCGCCGCTGACGTCGGCGGCCGGGGGACCTCGGTCCGTCTGGATTAGAACGGATTCTTACGGACGATCTTGAAGACATGGGCGCAGTCGCCCGTCTTCGTCTTAGGCGTCTCGATCGACAGGCCCGCGGGCGTGTTCTCCCACTTGAGCTCCTTGCCGTCGCCGAGCATCGTGACGGAGGCGATCTCCTCGGTGTACAGGCCGTTCCATCCGGTCCAGGACGAAAAGCGCGGGGCAAGGCTCTTGATCAGGAGCTTCTCGCCCGGCCAGTCGAGGACGACGGCGTAGAGGACGTTGTCCTTGACCGTGAAGCGAATGTCTTGGCCCGTGTACGTCAGGTCGTTGCGCTCGTTAAAGCCGGCCGTGCTCCGCTCGAGCCTGGTCGGCCCCTCGCCGGCCACGACCCAGGGCGTGGTCCCATATACGGCCTCGCCGTTTGTTTTGAGCCAGGCGCCCATCCCCAGCAGAAGCTTCTTGGCCTCGTCGGGGATCGTCCCGTCGGGCTTCGGGCCGACGTTGAGGAGGAGATAGCCGTTCTTGCTGACCCGGTCGACCAGATTGTCGATGAGGTTGTCCACGGTCTTGAAGCCCAGCCCCTTGACATAGCCCCAGCCCCGGCCGCTGTCGACGGTGGTGTCCGTGATCCAGTCGTAATAGGTCAAGTCGGCCTCCTGGCCCCGCTCGAGGTCGAGAAGCCCGGCGCCGGGGGGCAGGTCGTGCCGCTTGTAGGTGACGACGACCTCCTTGCGGTGCTCGACGGCCCGGTTGTAGAAGTGGGTCAGGACGCCCATCTTGGTCCAGTCGGGAATAAGCTCCAAGCCGTTGTCGAACCAGATGAGGTCCGGGTCGTACTTGTCGATGACCTCGACCACCTTACCCGCCCAGAGGTCGAGGAAGGCCTTGGTCGGCCGTTCGCCTTTCTGATGGATGGGGCCGTAGAGGCCGGAATAGCGCGGGTCGCCGCAATCGAGGCTCGTATCGGAGGTCGGGAAATAGACCCACTGCTCAGCGTGGTGGAAGGCCGCGACGAATTTCATGTCGCGCTTCTTCACAGCCCGGGCCATCTCGCCCACGATATCCCGTTTGGGGCCCATCTTGGCCGCGTTCCATTCCGACAGCTTCGAGTCCCACATCGAAAAGCCGTCGTGGTGCTCCGCCACCGGCCCCGCGAATCTGGCTCCGGCCTTCTGGAAGAGGTCCGCCCAGGCTTCCGCGTCGAACTTCTCCCCCGTGAATATCGGGATGAAGTCCTTATAGCCGAACTTCTGGATGGGGCCCCACGTCTGCTCCCAATATTTGCGCTCCGCCGAGTCCGCGCCCCAATACGCTTTGTTTGCGAACCAGGTGGCGTTCGGGCCCTGGGCGGGCACGGCATAGACTCCCCAATGGGTATAAATGCCAAACTTGCCGTCACGCAGCCACTGCGGCGTGCGCACCTTCTTCAGCGAGTTCCAGGTCGGCTTGAACGGCTTGTCCTGGGTTGGAACGGCGGCGAAGGCGGCGGAGAGGCCCGCCAGAATTAGAACGGCGGCCGCGGCCTTCCGCGGCCGGATAGGGATGCGGAATCGGATCATGATCTCCTCCAGATCCTTCTGATAATAGATTCCATGTATCAGATTCTCCAGCCGTTCGTCAATTCTTACGAAAAGAAAGAAAACAAGAATTGAGACGTTGCGGGAGGTGTCCGAATCATATATCAACCCATTCGACTCCCCGGGCTGAAGCCCGGGGTATGTTCAGGGTTAATACTGAGCGGCGCTTTTTTACCCCGATTTTAAAATCGGGGTTTTGCGCCGCGAACGTATAAAAAAGGATAGACCGGTCGGTCCCGCGAGCGGTCTCGACGCTCTGGGCGGAGCCGGAAAATCGCGTCCGACGAAAGGTGTATGCCATGATCCGGACTTTCCGTTCCGTCGCCCTATCCGCCCTCATCCTTGCCGGGGCATTCGCTTTCGGTTCCGCTCAGGAGCCGCGAAGCCCGCTCCTCAAGTCCTTCGAGTCCTATCTTTTTTAAAGCGGTCATCGACATTCAACCTCAAGTGGGTCCCGATCGGGCCGGTGATGAACTCGGCCCGATCGGCCCTGAGGGCTTCCGGGGCGGCGCTGCGCGATGTGTTAGGCCGGTAATTCTTCTTCTCAGGGGAATCCCGGGCCCTTTCCTCGCATCGGGCGGCTGAAGCCCTGGCTTCGGTATTTGTCCAAAAGAGTCGCCAGCGCGGCGGCGATCGGGAGATTCTCGGCGGCGAGGTTTCGCGTCTCCCGCGGATCCGCGTCCAAATCGTAGAGCTGGCCGCTCTCGTCCCCCGGTTTGGCGGCGATGTATTTCCATCGCCCCTGGCGGAGGGCCAGATCGCCGTTTCCGGCCTGGAAGATGAGAGCTTCATGAAGCGGCTTGCTTGAGGACTTTCCCATGAGCGCCGGGAGGACGCTCCAGCTGTCTTCGGCGGCATTGTCCGGAAGAGGCACGCCGGCCAGGTCGGCGAACGTCGCGAACATGTCGCCCAGGCTGACGAGCTCGCCGGATGCAGCTCCCGGCTTGACCTTCCCCGGCCAGCGGACGATGAACGGCACCCGGTGACCTCCCTCCCAAATATCGCTCTTATATCCGCGGAAGTTCATCGCGGATTTATGCCCGTTCGCGCCTTTCTGGCCCCCGTTGTCGCTCGTGACGATGAGGAGCGTATTATCGGAGATCCCGCGCTTCTTCAGGTGGGCGTCGACCTCCCCGACGACCCAATCGAACAAGGTGACGAGGTCCCCGCGCGGACCTTCCTTGCTCCTGCCTTTCATGAATTCCGGCACGAGCCACGGGACATGGGGGGAGTTGGGCGAAACGATGAGGAAAAAAGGCGCGTCCGGCTTTTGCTGGAGGTGGCGGTCGATGGCGGCCTGAGCCTTGCCGGCGAGGATGACATCGATGTTTTCCTCGGACCAATCGTCGGCCATCGGTCCAGGCAGGAATCCCGGGAGCCCGCGCCATTCCTCCCGACTCATTTGGGTCGGGAGCGCGACCGGCCGATCATTCTCGATGAAGACATAGGGCGGATCGTTGCTGGGGCAGCCGGCATTTCCGTAGAAATAATCGAATCCGAGACGGGTCGGCCCGCCGCCGACCGGCCGGCTGAAATCGACGCGCCATTGAAGCGTCTCGTCCGCTTGGAAAGGCTGGTCCCGGCTATAGAACTCTTCGGCCTTGCTTCCATCCTTGGTCGTCCATTCGAGGCCGAGATGCCACTTGCCGATATAGGCCGTGCCGTAGCCGCGGCTCCGGAGGAGAGAGGCGACGGTCATTCGCGAAGGCTCGATCAAGGGAAGCCAGTACGGCATCATGACGCCCTTTTTGAGCCGGGTTCTCCAGGGGTATCGCCCGGTGAGAAGGCTGTAGCGCGTCGGCGAGCACAGCGCCGCGGGGGTGTGCGCATCCGTGAACCTCGCGCCTTCGGCCGCGATCCTGTCCATACGGGGCGTCGGGATCAACGATCCGGGATTGTAGCATCCGGGGTCCCCGAGGCCCATGTCGTCAGCCATGATGATGACGATATTCGGCAGCTTCTCCGGCGGCCCGGGCTCTCCCCGGACGGCTTTGGCGAAAGGCCAGGTCAACGCGGGCGCGCCGAGGCCGAGAGTCTTCAGAAAATCGCGTCGATCCATGAGCGTCTCCTTCCACAAGCCGCCGCTTCAAGCCCAGGATGCACGTCCCGGGCTCGGCCCGAGCATAACGCAAGAAACTCGCCCGGCGAACCGCGCCCGGGGCGCAACGCTTCCGCCCAGGCCGCGGCCGGCACGGCGAGAGAGGCGAGGACGGGGGAGCGGCGTTCCCGAAGGACCATTCTCAAAGAGAACCTCATTCGGGACTTTCTTTCCTAATAAAATAAATGTAATCTATCCGACACAGACGCCGAAGTCAATGCATCTCCTGGGGAGGGCGAGGTCGATGCCCCGATCGAGCGTAGGCCCCACGGGCGGCGGGGCCGGCCGGGTCGCGCTGAATTAAACGCTCCGGCCGGACGCCGGACGCGCGAGGAGGACAACGTGACGAAGACGACGTCTCTGCGGACGACGCTGGCGCTCGCCGCGGCCCTTGCGGCCGGCGCTCCTTTTGTTCCGGCCGCCCAGGCGGCCTCGCCGGCGCCGCCGAATCAGGCTTCGGTCATCTGGTATACGAATCCAGCCGCCGCCTGGGACGCGGCCCTACCCGTTGGCAACGGCCGCTTGGGAGGCCTGGTCTGGGGCAAGACCGACGAAGAGCAGATCCTGCTCAACGAGGACACCCTTTGGTCGGGCGGGCCTTATTCGACAGTGGTCAAAGGCGGCGCGGCCTACTTGCCCGAGCTGCGTCAGGCCGTCTACGACGGCCAATACAAGAAGGCTTATGTCCTGTTCAGCCGGCATTTCCTCGGCTTTCCCGTCGAGCAGATGAAGTACCAGGCCCTCGGGACACTCGTCCTCCGTCTGTCCGGCGATGTCGCGACCGGCTACCGCCACGAGCTCGACCTTGACACCGCCGTCGTTACGACGGCCTACGAGCAGGCCGGCGTCCGCTATAAGCGCGAAGTCTTCTCGAGCCCCATCGACCAGGTCCTGGTCGTCCGGTTGACGGCGGACGCCCCGGGTAAGATCTCCTTCGTCGGCCAGCTGCGAGGCAGCCGCAACACGGCCCATTCGAACTACGCCACGGACTATTTCCGTATGGACGGCCTCGGCCCCGACGGCCTCGTCCTGCGCGGCAAGTCGGCCGACTACATGGGCGTGGAGGGCAAGCTCCTCTATGAGGCCCGCCTCAAAGCGACGGTCGAGGGCGGATCGGTCAAGGTCATCGAAGACGAGATGACGGTCGCCGGCGCGGACGCCGTAACCCTGGTCATCGCCGCGGCCACGAACTTTGTCAGCTACAAGGACGTGAGCGCCGATCCTGCGCCGCGGGTAGAGGCGACGCTGAGGGCGGTCCAAGGCAAGACCTATACGGCGATGCTCGAGGCCCACGTCAAAGAGCACCAGCGGCTGTTCCGTCGGACGACGATGGCGCTTCCGTCGACCGCCGCTTCCGCCCTCCCGACGGACCAGCGGCTGAAGGCCTTCGACGGCGCGAACGATCCGGCCTTGGCCGCCCTCGTCTTTCAGTTCGGCCGCTATCTCCTCATCTCATCCTCCCGGCCGGGCACCCAGCCGGCCAACCTTCAGGGGATCTGGAACAAGGACCAGAATCCGATGTGGGACTCCAAATACACGACCAACATCAACACCGAGATGAATTACTGGCCGGCTGAGGTCGCGAACCTGAGCGAGTGCGCTGAGCCGCTCTTCAAGATGATCAAGGAGCTGACCGACCAGGGAAGCCAGGTCGCCCGGCAGAACTACGGCGCGCGCGGCTGGGTCTTCCATCAGAACACCGACCTCTGGCGCGTGGCCGCGCCGATGGACGGCGCGAGCTGGGGGACGTTCACCGCGGGCGGGGCCTGGCTGAGCACCCACCTCTGGGAGCATTACCTCTACACGGGAGACGAAGCGTTCCTGCGGGAATACTACCCCGTGCTCAAAGGGGCGGCGGAGTTCTTTCTTGACTTTCTGATCCCGCATCCGGCAAAGGGTTGGCTGGTGACTAATCCGTCGACCTCCCCCGAGAACTTCCCCGCCGGGCCGCCGGCGGTCAAGTTCTTCGACGAGGTCACTACCTTCAACACCGGCTCCTCGATGTGCGCAGGCTCGACCATCGACATGTCGATCCTCCGCGACCTCTTCGCCGCGGTCGCCCGGGCCGCAGACGTCCTGGGCGTCGACGCCGACCTCAAGGCCAAGGTCCTCGCCGCCCGCTCCAAGCTCGCCCCGTTCCAGATCGGCCGAAAGGGGAACCTCCAGGAGTGGCTGGACGACTGGGATGAGTCCGAGAAGAGCCATCGCCACATCTCCGGCCTGTGGGGCCTCTATCCCGGCAAGCAGATCACGCTCCGTACGACCCCGGACCTTGCCGCAGCCAGCGCGGTCGTACTCGAACAGAGAGGTCTCGCGGGCAACGGCTGGGCTTCAGCCTGGAAAGCGGCTTGCTGGGCCCGGCTGGGGAACGCGGACAAGGCCATGGACAACTTCTCCTACGCCATGCGCACCTACACGACGCCCGCCCTATTCTCCATCTGCTCGCGGGCGATGCAGGTCGACGGCTCGTTCGGCATGGCCGCGGCCATCGTCGAGATGATCCTTCAGTCGCACGAGGGCGAGCTGAACCTCCTGCCCGCCCTTCCTGCGTCCTGGGCGTCGGGCGTGGTCTCCGGGCTCGTCGGCCGGGGGGGATTCGAGGTCGGGTTGAGATGGGCGAACGGCAAGCTCGAGCGTGCGACCCTGGTGTCCAAGCTCGGCAACGTCTGCCGGGTGCGGTCGGCCGTGCCCCTGACGATAACATCCCAAGGAAAGGCCGTCGCGGCCGGGAAGCCCGAGCCGGGCGTCGTCGAGTTCAAGACGGCGGCGGGCGGGACGTACGTCCTCGCGGCGGCAAAATAGGCCGGGCCATGGACAGGATCACACGTGCTGCTTCTCCGATCATCCTGAGTCTGACCGTCGCCCTGCTCGCCGGATGCGGGCCGTCGGTTACGCAAACCGACGTCCCGTACGCGTCCCAGCCCTGGCCGGCGCGCGTCTGGACATCCGCCGTCCCCGACGGTTGTCCGTTCGAGCTTTCGAAGGACCTCGCCGCCGCGGCCTTCACCCGGAATTACGCCGCCTACACAGACGCCGACACCTGGTACCCGTCCTGGGCCTCGGACGGGGCGATGTACAGCGGCTGGACGGACGGCGAGATCGGGGCGGAGAGCGTCCATTCCAACGGGAAGCGGGCGCGCACGGGGAACGCCAAGATCGTTGGCGACGATCCCCTTCGTCTGACCGTCACGTCCCTCGGATCGGAAGCCGCCTCGCCCGAGCCCTACGGCGGCCGGTATCCGAGCGCCAACCTCGTCCATGACGGCATCTGGTACTACGGAACCTACGCTGTCGACTTCGACCTTTCCAAGCCGGAATACCGCGACCAGTATAGCTGGGCGATCTGCGGCCCTTTACCCGGCTTTCGCATCTCCAAGGATTACGGCAAGACCTGGATCCCCAGTCCGCTCTCGCCCGAGAAGCCGCTCTTCCCGGAGTCGGGCAAGGCCGGGAAGCAGGTGAAGATGGGCACGCCCCACTTCGTCGATTTCGGAAAGAACCTCGAGCACTCGCCCGACGGGAAAGCCTACCTCGTCGGCCACGGGTATCTCGAGGGTGACCCCTCGCCCCGGATCGCGGGCAACAGCTGGATCGCCGGCGACGCGGCCTACTTGGCCCGGGTGACGCCCAGCCCGGCGAACATCAACGACGTGACGAAGTACGAGTTCTTCGCCGGGCGCGGCCCGGACGGCAAGCCGGTCTGGTCGCGGAATTTCGCCGACATCAAGCCGCTCGCCGCCTGGCGCCACCGCATGGGCTGCACGACGATCACCTACGACGCCCCGCTCCGAAAGTACCTGATGTGCGTCACGGACGGCTGGCCGGGCGTGGAGGACATGAACTCCTACCTGCTCGAGGCGGACGATATTGCCGGTCCCTACCGACTGATCACGTTCATGGCCAGGTTCGGAAAGCAGGGCTACTTCCTGACGTTCCCCTCCAAATTCATCGGCCCCGACGGCCGGACCGCCTGGCTCAGCTATTCGGCGAACTTCCACAAGAACTATTTCGCCAACCGGACCGTAGCCGACCCGATAGGCAGCCGCTATGCCTGGACGCTCCAGGAGGTCAAGCTCCTGGAGCCAGCCGCAGCCGCGGCCCTCGCGGCCGGGGCGCAGAAGGCTCCGGCCGACCCGCTCAAGAGCGAGGCCAACATCGCCCTCCGGGCGCGGGTTAACGTCTCCTCTGTCCACATGAAGGCCCGGCCCTTCACCGAGTTGATCGAGTACTTCGGCGAGGGCGCGTTGGACGGCGTCGCCGACGGCAAGGACGAGATCGGCTCCCGCGTCTGGGTGAGCCTGGGCGAAAAGCAGACCGCCATGATCCGCCTCACCTGGGACGCGCCGCAAGCCGTCCGGCGCGTGTGGCTCTTCGACCTCCCGAGCCCAAAGGATCATGTCACCTCGGGCGTGCTCCTGTTCAGCGACGGGAGCGCGATCAAGGTCGGCCCGCTGCCGAACGACGGCCGCGCGGCGCGGGAGATCGCTTTTCCGGCGAAGACGATCTCCTGGGTGGTGTTCGCCGTGGATTCCGTGTCTTCCGAGACGCGGAACGCCGGGCTGGCCGAGTTCGCCGTCTTCAAGGACTGAGGACGGCCGGGAGAACGAAGAATTTTGCATTGGATAGGGAGGATGAGACCATGAACCGCAAATCCGTTCGAAGCTGGTGGTTGTTCGCCGCGGCCCTCCTTTTAATCGCCGGATACGGCGGCGCCCAGGACGAGGCGGCCGATCCCGGAACCTTGACTCTCGAGCGGATCTTCGGCTCCCGCGAGTTCGCCGCCGAGCGTTTCGGCCCGGCCCGCTGGATGACGGACGGCGATTCGTACACGACGCTGGAGCCGAGCGCCGGCGGCGGCCGCGGCCGCGACCTGGTCCTCTATCGGGCCGCAACCGGCCAGCGAGAGATCCTGGTGGCGGCGGCTAAGCTCGTGCCGCCGGGCGCATCGGATCCGATCGCCATCGATGATTACGCCTGGTCTCCGGACGGCAAGGTCCTGATCGTCATGACCAATTCCCGGCGCGTCTGGCGGCAGAACACGCGCGGCGATTTCTGGACCTACGACCTGGTCTCTGGAAAGCTCCGCAAGCTGGGCCCGGAGTTCGAACCGTCGACCCTCATGTTCGCCAAGCTCTCGCCCGACGGCCGCATGGCCGCTTACGTGGTGAAGCACAACATCTACGTCGAGAATCTGGCCGACGGCGCGGTCCGGGCTCTGACCGCGGACGGCTCGGAGGACATCATCAACGGGACTTCGGACTGGGTCAACGAGGAGGAGTTCGGCATCCGCGACGGGTTCCGCTGGAGCCCGGACAGCCGCCTCATCGCCTTCTGGCAATTCGACACCCACGGCGTGCCCGTCTTCACCATGATCAACAATACGGACGCTCTGTACCCACGGACGATTACCTTTAAGCATCCCAAGGCCGGACAGCCGAATTCGGCTGTCCGGGTGGGTGTCGTCCCCGCGGCCGGCGGTTCCGTCGTCTGGATGAAAGCTCCGGGAGATCCGCACGACATCTATATCCCCCTCATCGATTGGGCCGGCAATTCCAAGGAGGTGGTCTTCCAGCAGCTCACCCGTCTCCAAAACACCAACCACGTCCAACTCGGCAACGCGGCCACGGGCGATCTCCGGACGATGTATATCGACAAGGACGAAGCCTGGCTCGACGACATGACGAGGTTCGTTTGGCTGGAAGGGGGGAAAGGCCTGTTCTGGCTGAGCGAGCGCGATGGCTGGCGCCACGCCTACTACGTTTCGCGGGACGGAAAAGACGTCCGGCTCATGACCCCCGGCGAGTATGACGTCATGAGCGTCGACGCCATCGACGAGAAGAACGGCCTGCTCTACGTGACCGCCTCGCCCGAGGATGCGACCAAGCGGTTCGAGTACCGGGTCCGCATGGATGGGAAGGGCAAGCCCGAGCGGGTGGGCCCTCCCGGGCAGACGGGTGTTCACCGTTACGATGTCTCGCCCACGGCTCGCTGGGCGTTCCATAGCTTTTCGAGCCTCGACACGCCCCCCCAAACCGAGCTCGTCCGCCTGCCGGGAGGAGAGGCGGTCCGTACCCTGGCGGCCAACGCCGCTCTGCGGGCCAAGGTCGAAGCGATCCGGCGGAACCGCGTGGAGTACACGAAACTCGACATCGGCGGTGGCGTCAAAGTGGATTCCTGGTGCATTCTGCCGCCCGGCTTCGACCCGAAGAAGAAATACCCGCTCTTCGTCTACGTCTACGGCGAGCCCGCGGGCCAGACTGTTCAAGACAGCTGGGGAAGCAACAACTATCTCTGGCACCTGATGCTGGCCCAACAGGGCTATATCGTCGCCAGCTTCGATAACCGCGGCACGCCCGCCCCGCGGGGACGCGCCTGGCGCAAGAGCGTCTACCGCCAGATCGGCATCCTGGCTTCGGCCGACCAAGCCGCGGCGGTCCGGGCGGCCATCGCAGCCTGGCCGTTCGTCGACGGAGACCGGGTCGGGAGCTGGGGCTGGAGCGGCGGCGGACAGATGACCCTCAACGCGATCTTCCGCTATCCTGAACTTTACAAGACCGGCTTGGCCGTTGCTTTCGTCTCCGATCAGAAGCTCTACGACACGATCTACCAGGAGCGGTTCATGGGCCTTCCCCAGGACAACGCCGACGGATATAAGAACGGCTCGCCGATCACGTTCGCCAAAAACCTCCAGGGCAATCTCCTTATCGTCCACGGGACGGGCGACGACAACGTCCATTACCAGAGCTTCGAGATGCTCGTCAACGAGCTCATCGCCAACGGAAAACAGTTCACCATGATGTCGTATCCGAACCGGTCCCACGGCATCTCGGAAGGGCGGGGGACGACGCTGCATCTCTACAAACTTCTGACGTCGTACCTCGAGACCCACCTGACTCCCGGTGGCCGATAATCCGCGAGAAGGGAGCACGGTCGTCCTTGCTTTTCGGCGGCGCTGGATTTAGTATTTAGGGTTGGTACGTTGAATTTGATCAAGAGGAGTTGCCGGGTGAAACATCGTTCTGCCCTCATCCTGGGCACGGCCGTCCTCTGCCTCTGTTCCTTCGCCGACCCGGATCCTTAAAAGGCCCAGCTGCCGGACCGCTACCAAAAATGGCTGAACGAGGAGGTCGTTTATATCATCACCCCGCTCGAACACGATGTCTTCCTGAAGCTCAAGTCCGACCGGGAGCGGGCAGGAGATTGGGCAAAGCCCGTAATCAAACCCAGCACAACTGGGAGAAAGATGCGCTTGTTGCCTACCATTTCAATCCCTCCTCTCTTGCTGCCGAAGAGTTGAAACTCCCGTGGACTGGAAAGATAGAAAGATAAGAATTGGCCTTACAGCGGACTGGCCGAGCGCGTTTCTTTGTAGCTATTTTCCCCTCCAACCATCATGAGGAAGCCTAGATCAAGATATCAAATCGTGTCAAGGACTTAAACCCCCAGCCTTCGGATCCATTCGCCGAAGGTCTGGATGACGGAGACAGTTCCAGGCTTGAAGGCTTTCCCGGCCAAGGCCTGAAAATAAAGCAGGAGCGCTCGGACGGCACAACGATATAGATCCCCCAGAAGCGTTGAAAAACACCCGCAGTAGCTTCGGGATCGCGACGACGATCTGGCGGTGGGAGACGTCCAGGAGGAGCGTCTTCCGCATCCAGTCCCCCCATTCCGCCAAACGTTAGGCATGGCACGAAGGATAGAATCGTCGGGTCTTGCAGGAAAATTTCAAGAATTAATCAGGCGCACCGCAGCATAGGGATTCGATCAAGTCTGGAGCGCCGATATAACGTACATCCGATTGGCCCACGGCTTCGTCTATCTGGTGGCCATCGTGGACTGGTACAGTCGAACCGTGCTGTCGTGGGCGTTGTCGACGACGATGGAGAAGGAGTTCTGTCTGGAGGCGCTTCAGGCCGCGCTGCGGACGGCCAAGCCGGAGATTTTCAACACGGATCAAGGGGCTCAGTTCACGAGTCCGGAATTTACCGGTATCTTGGAGAGTCAGGGCATCCAAATCAGCATGGACGGCCGCGGCCGGGTCTACGACAACATCTTCGTCGAGCGGCTGTGGCGGACGGTCAAGTACGAGGAGGTTTATCTGCACGAGTATCGGACCGTGGCCGAAGCGCGGGCCCATCTGGCCGCCTATTTTCGGTTCTACAACGAAGAGAGGCCGCACCAGGCGCTGGGCTATCGGACGCCGCACGAGGTTTATTTTGGGAGCTCGGTCCCGATGGCGTCGGCTGCGGAGGCTGTGGCTTAACATGGACCGTCTCAAGATCGTCGTTTGGAGGTCAAATGGCGAAGACGTTTTTCCCTCAATCATCAGGGAAACGGCTTTTGGAAAGGCAAAGGGATAAAATGGCACTCACAGCGGGCTCAACGTCCACCTTATTCAAGCCCTCCCGCTGTCCAAACTATGGGGTCCACCCCACATGTCTCCTCCCTGCAGGGTATCCTACAGGGTTTTCCCGTCGATTCTTGTCCACGATTTTCATGGGGAATTTTGACGATTTTTTTGCCCATTTCACTTTGATCATTCTGGGTACTTTGGGTTTATCATAAAGACTCTCAGATAGCCGATGGCATCCTCCTGGGGCCGGAAGAGAGCGCCCAGGACGGTCCCGGTCGCGTCGTCTGTGGCATGGAGGAGGCTCACGGCGGGCAACTGAGGGCCGAACCAGCGGTGGGGACTGCCGTCCCACTGCATGAGGAGCCCGATCTGAGGCCGCCGCGGACGTCGGCTGCGGTGTTGGGGTGGTCGGCGCCGCCGTTTCGGCCGAATCCCGGCCTCGCGCAGCCAGCGACGAACCGTCTCTCTCCCGATCCGAAGACCTTCGCGCTCCTCCAGCATCTCGACGAAGTGGGTATCGTTGAACTGGGCATAGACCTCTCGGTGGAGCGCCAGAACCCGCTCGCGGATCTCCGGACCCAGTGCGTTGGGGGCGGCTCGTCCCCTCCGCTGATGAGCCAGTCCCTTCGGACCCTCTCTCCGATATCGGGCCAACAACCGCTTGGCTTGGCGGTAACAGACCTTCATCATCCCCGTCGCCGCCTTCAGCGACAGTCCCCCCCGAACAACCTGATCGAGAACCTGGATCCTCTGAACTTCACGCTGGCTCAAGGTGATGGTTTCCTTCATGTCCGCCTCCTCGGAGGGGACATTCTAGCTTGGCAGTAAAAGGGGACATTATTGCTAGGCTAACACAATTGACTCTTCTTCTGTTCCTTGATAATCTTGAACCATTCTTGATTGAAGGGGTCAGCAGTGACTATCAAATGCCCCAAGTGTCATTCTGAGAATTCCGAGACTAAGCAGTTCTGCGGAGATTGCGGCACACCGCTTCCTTCCTCCAAAGACAGAGAACCAAGTACTTTTATCCAACTATTTTGGGAGGTTATATGAAAACCAAACAGATTATTATTGGATTATTACTTGTCGCATACCTATTAATAGGTTGCGTCAATAACTCTGGAAAAGTCGAAAACCTTTACACTTTTGCAAAAGTATATGGTTACGTTCGATGGTTTTATCCAGGTGATGAAGCCGCTCAAGCGGATTGGAACAAATTTGCAGTGTACGGCATTCGGAAAGTAGAAAATGCACGGAATGAAAAAGAATTAAAGAAGATCCTTGCTGAATTGTTCAAACCAATTGCCCCTGCGATACAAATCTTCGAAACAAACCTTAATGAAAAATTCGATTTTCATTCCATTACCCCACAAGATACCTCAGAATTAGATCCTGTTTCATGGAAACATTTTGGCGTAGGTTTTGAACGCCAACCATATAAAAGTGTCAGACTAAACAGGGATAGCATAAAGGAATTTAGACCTTGTTTCATTCACAATATGTTTGGTATTTCCCAATACCAGGGTAAACAGGTTAAACTGCTTTTTTCAGCCAAATCAATAGACAACTCGAATGGAAACGCTTATTTGTTTATGTCTTTTCAAGAAAAATCGGGAACTATTAAGGATCAGGGACAAACCACTTTAAAACTAGATACTGGTTGGAACGAATATTCAAGAATCATAAGGGTGGGCATGGATGATATTGGACTTGAATTTGGAGTAGGAATTGATAAATCGGTTACCCTCCTGATTAGTGATATTAGGTTGATGGTAAAAGAAAACAATTTCTGGATACCTATTAAACTAAATAACGGAAATTTTGAGCAAGAGTTGGATGGATGGAATGCTGATAACATTTATTATGATGTAAGGTTAGATTCCATAAAATCAGAAAGTGGGAATCGTTGCGTTAAAATAAACTATACTAATAACAAACCGAAGATAGGTGAATATATTAATAAGAATATTGGTAATAATCTCACCTTCATAATGCCTCTGGCTTTATATAGCAACAAAGAACATACATTTCCGGTTTCCGATTTAAACCAATTGAATCGTTTAAAAGAACAGCTAAACAAAATACCTGATTCTACCTTAAATAAAGAAAATCGTTCGGTCCAACTAGCTAATATTATTATTGTCTGGAACGTGGTTCAACATTTCTATCCATATTTTGATGTGGTTCATGTCGATTGGGAAAAAGAGCTAACAAAAACATTGCAAGACATTTACACCGTGAAAACCAAAGCTGAATATTATAAGTCATTAATGAAAATGACTGCAAAACTGGAGGATGGTCATGTAGGTATTACCGGAGGAGATTCCATAGCATATGGATTGAAAGTTAACGTTGATTTATTTGATAACGATTTAGTTGTTACTTCTTCCGGTTCAGATCTTTTTAAAAAGGGAGATATCGTTAAATTTATAGATGGCAAAAGTGCGATGGAAGAAATCCTTGGGATAGAAAACCTTATCTCAGGTTCGCCAAATGTAAAACGATATCGTGCCCTAAGGTTATTTGGTATTGACTTTTCGCAGAGTGATGCACAAGTTACTTTGATAAGAGATAGTAAGGAAATTAAAATAAAAGTTTCGCGCGTACCATTATCTGTCCAAGAATCCCGCATATTATTCGCATATTCTTCTTTCTTTATGATTGGTCAGCTCAATAATGCATTTGAAATTATTGACTGTGGGGATAGTATTTATTATCTGAAAGGACAAATCCAAGATATTAATTCAATTTTAGGCAGCCTGGTAAATGCAAAAGGAATAATAGTTGGCTCTGTGAATCAGTTGTGGGAGCTTTTACCACATATGATCAAGGAACCTGTATGGGGTGACAGAATGTTTATTCCCATTAATATTTACCCTGACAGGGAAAAGACTTTTTGGCCAAGTATTCATTTGGTGATGGCAGAACCGAAATTGCCATTTATCAAAGCAAAATTTGCAATTATAACATCTCCTAATGACATAAGTAGCAATGAAACAGTTTTAGGGATTATTGACTATTATAAGCTGGGAAAACTGATTGGAGATACCACAGCTGGATGCAATGGTAATACTAATTGGATTCCTCTCATTGGAGATAATTCCATCAAGATGACAGGAATGAAAGTTCTGAAACATGATTACTCTCAACATCATTTGATTGGCTTCTATCCTGACTATCCTGTAACCCGGACTAAGGAAGCTGTAATCCAAGGGAGAGATGAATATCTTGAAAAAGCATTGGAAATATTGAAAATAAAATAAACGGTACATGACAAAACATTATAGCTAATTGCCTTTGGCGAGTTCACTTCGTTCGGTTGGCTTCTCTCTTTCGCCGTCTATCATAGCCCATTGTGTCAACTATTTATCTGAACGAGAACAGACGGTGAACTCGTTCAGGTCAACGAAAATTGTGTCAAGGCAATATGAATATTTCCTCATGCCGATCCGCGGCCATCCGGCAGAACGCAAAAAACGGTTGACCTGCCCGACGGTTCCTTTTAGTATGTTCCTCCCGGCGGGATCCGTCGCGGACGGTGCGGGGAGTGCCCCGCGAATCTGAAGCCGCATCAGGAGGTTGGCATGGACCTGCAAGCGATCGTCGATCAAATCGTTGGCTATGTCTGGAGCGCTCCTTTGATCGTGCTGTGTCTCGGAGCGGGCATCTATTTCTCCATCCGGACCCGTTTCCTCCAGATCCGGCTGATCAAAGACATGGTCGGCCAGCTCTTTAAAGGCCATGCGTCGAAGAGGGGAGTGTCCTCCTTCCAGGGATTCGCCATGGCCCTCGGCGGCCGCGTCGGGACGGGCAACATCGCCGGCGTGGCCACGGCCATCAGCATCGGCGGCCCGGGCGCCCTCTTCTGGATGTGGATGATCGCCTTCCTGGGGGCCGGGTCCGCCTACATCGAGTCGGCTCTGGCCCAAGTCTGGAAGGAGGAGATCGGCGGCGTTTACCGCGGCGGGCCGGCCTATTACATCGAAAAAGGCCTGGGCCAGAAATGGTACGCCGTCATTTTCGCGATCATCACCATCCTATCCTGCGGCATTCTTTTGCCGGGCATCCAGGCCAACAGCATCGCCGTCGCTTTCCAGAATGTTTACAAGCCCATGACTCCGACCATCTCGGGAATCGTCGTGGCCGCCCTTCTCGGCCTGGTCATCTTCGGCGGCGTCAAACGCATCGGCCTGGCCGCCGAGCTGATGGTCCCGTTCATGGCCATCGGCTATGTCCTGATGGCCATCGTCATCATCATCCTCGATATCCGTCGCCTTCCCGGGGTGATCGCACTCGTCGTGTCGTCGGCTTTCGGCCTGAACGCCGCGTTCGGAGGGATCGTCGGCTCGGCCATCGCCTGGGGCGTGAAGCGGGGTATCTTCTCCAACGAAGCCGGGCAGGGCACGGGGGCCCAGGCCGCGGCCGCGGCCGAAGTCGCCCACCCCGCCCAGCAAGGGCTCGTTCAGGCGTTCTCGGTCTACGTCGACACGCTGTTCGTCTGCAGCGCCACGGGATTCATGATCCTGCTCACGGGGACCTACAACGTCGCCGACGGCAAGGGCGGCTTTATCGTCAACAACCTGCCCGGCGTCGAAGCCAGCCCGGTCTGGACGCAATTGGGCATCAATTCGTTGATACCGGGATTCGGC
>Ga0315286_10001110_pt1 | contig 24048 bp, 19 predicted proteins | sample YL17G10_0_MG_FD_205038 | JGI IMG/M metagenome (GOLD analysis project Ga0315286, IMG submission 205038) | Sediment microbial communities from Yellowstone Lake, YNP, Wyoming, USA - YL17G10_0 | ecosystem: Environmental > Aquatic > Freshwater > Lake > Sediment | place: USA: Wyoming | collected...
TCCTGTTTTCAACACCGAAGCCTGGTTGCGGTGTTGAGCCTCCACCATATTCCAGGATGCGCACCGGCACCTGCACGTCCGCAGGCCAGGCTGTCTCTCCGGCAATCAGGAGAACCGCCGGTCCTTTGTCTATGTACGCTATGCCATTGACCGAGGGTGTCTTTATTCTCGTCACGAGCGTGCAGCGGTCTCCCGGATACGTTGCGCTGGCAACATCCTTAAACCTCAGTTTTGCGAGGCAAGATCTGTCGTGCAGATAGTTCGCGTAAGCGGCATATGCCCCATGAAACGCCAGCATACCCACCGCGACAGATGCGGCGAGCACAATGCACACAGTACCAAGTCTCGATTTGCCCGGCCGGGGTGACCTCTTGCCGATCTTGACCCACACGGAACCGAGAACCACGAGAAAGAGGATGAAGGCCATGAGGAAGACGAACAATTTGGGATTGGCACCTAAGTTGCCATAGCCCGTGGTGCGCTGCCAAAAGAGTGGTAGATGGACGTAAAGCGCGAGTACGGCGGCTGCCCATGCCAGCACGCACAATAGATTGAGAATGTCCCGAGGATTGCGTTGCCGCCTCGGCGGTAACTCCGCCGGCGTTTCAGGGCTATCTGCCATTTTGTTTTCTCCTTTCGCCTATCGGCTCGTTGCTGCCCAACTACGTAGTATAGGGTTTTCGCCTAAGACCACTTAGTGAATTCCAGCCGCTAGGGTGCGTATCACGCACTGCTCCACCGCAGGGCATTCATGCTTACATCCGCGGCCTTGGAAGAAAAGGTTGCAGGGGAGGCCGTGTTGACGTAAAATTCACCATTTGGACTGGGATTTGAAAGGAATGGTGGATGAAGTACGATGTGGCCGATATGGCGTTGGCGTCGGAAGGCAAGCGCCGGATTCTGTGGGCGGATAACGATATGCCGGTGCTGGCGGCGATTCGCGAGCGGTTCGCGAGGACCAGGCCGCTCAAGGGCAAAAACATCGCCGCGTGTCTGCACATCACGGCGGAAACCGCCAACCTGGCGCGGGCGCTCAAGGCAGGTGGGGCCAACGCGGTCCTGTGCGCCTCGAACCCGTTGAGCACGCAGGACGACGTGGCCGCTTCTCTGGTGAAGGACTTCGGGATTCCAGTTTTCGCCATTCGGGGCGAGAATCGGGCGACCTACTACAGGCACATCAACGCGGCGATCGACCATCAGCCGGTGATCACGTTCGACGACGGGGCGGACCTGGTCAACGAGATGCACAGGAAGCGCAAGCAGGATGCCGGCCGGATCATCGCGAGCATGGAGGAGACGACCACCGGCGTGATTCGCCTGCGGGCGATGGACGAGGAAGGCAGACTGAAATTCCCGGTGATCGCGGTCAATGACGCCAAGAGCAAGTACCTGTTCGACAACCGCTACGGCACGGGGCAATCCACCGTAGACGGCATCATTCGCTCGACGGACTTTCTGGTGGCGGGGACCAAGGTGGTCGTGGCCGGCTACGGCTGGTGCGGCCGGGGCTTCGCCATGCGGGTCCGCGGGATGGGGGCGATCACAATTGTCACTGAGGTCGATCCAATCAAGGCGCTGGAGGCGGCGATGGAAGGCTTTTTGGTCATGCCGATGAAAGAGGCTGCCAAGGTCGGGGACGTGTTCGTGACGCTGACCGGCGATAAGCATGTGATTCGGCCGGAGCATTTCCGCGTGATGAAGGACCGTGCGGTAGTTGCCAACAGCGGGCATTTCAATGTCGAGATCGACATTCCCGGCCTGGCCAAGATGAGCCGCAAGATCAACCGCGGCGTGCGAAATCACGTCGATGAATATGTCATCGGCCGCAACAAACGCATCTATCTCCTGGCCGAGGGCCGATTGATCAACCTGGCGGCGGCGGAAGGACATCCCGCCAGCGTGATGGATATGAGCTTCGCGACGCAGGCCCTGCAGGCCGAGTGGGTCTGCAAGCACGCCGGCAAGCTCGAAGTCAAGGTCCACGACGTACCGTCGGAGATCGAGGACCAGGTCTGCCGGTTGAAGCTCAAGGCGATGGGGCTCGCCATCGACACGCTGACGCCGGAACAGGTGGCCTACCTGACCTCCAGCGGCGAAGGAACGTAACGGATTTACTGTTTGAGATTTACTATCTACTATTTGATGCTTGGGACCGGCGCTGGGGCACCGCGCGGCCGTGGGGCGCGCCTCGCGTGACACCGGTCAATCTTCAATCGTAGATCGTAAATAGAAAATCGTAAATGGCACCAGAGCTCGAAAAGTCGCCGAAGACACCGAAAACGCTCCTGGCCATCGGTCCCACACTTCACTACAGTCACAGAAACGTGCAGTTCTACTGGCTGCTGGCCGCCTTCATGTTCTGTCTGGCGTGCCTGTTCTGGTCGCGGATCGTGACGGGGACGTTCTGGTCCTTTGACTTCGAAGCGCAGGGCATCCCCGATTTCCGCGATCTGGGCGGGGCCACAATCACCGGCGTCAGCATCTTCGAGTACCCCTGGCAGATCATCGTCCTGGGTCTGCTGATGGGGATCATGGCCGTGGTCCCCGTGCTCGTGGCGCAGTTGATGAGCTTCGGGTACAGCTTCATCTTTATTCTGGCAGTGTTCTTCTTGGCGAATCTGCCGGGCTTCGCCGTATTCCTTATCGTGAGCTGCTTTGCGGCGGCGGCCCGGCCATTGCGATTCCGGTCCCGCATCATCGCGATTGCTTTGTGCATGGCTCCGCAACTGATCTATTGGGGGGCGTTCGGCGGGGCGCGCGGAGTGGAGCTGCTCGAATGGGGGTTCTCCTTCGCTCCCTGGATCTGGGCATGGCTGACGGGCATGACCATCGCCGGATTGGTGTTGGCCATCGGCCACTACACCCGCTACAAGCCGGGGCTGGTCTGGACCTTCACGACCACGACCCTGCTGCTGGCGATTGCCGTGTTTGGATGGAAGATCGGCTTCGATGATCTGGATTATCAGCTCTACGTGGCCCGGAACAACCCGGAGGAGGTCCCGGAATTTCGCGATCACAGCATCCGCGAGGCGCTGGACAAGACGATCACCGACCCGACGGAGAAGGAGTACCGCAAGACGTTCTTCTATCCGACCGAGATCATCCCGTTGCGGGAGGAGATGAAGAAAGAGATTCAGAGCAACCTGGCTCGCGACGACGCATGGCCGGAGTGGTTCATCGCGTCCGATGAACTGCAGTACGAGGACAAGAGAAAGGAGCTGAACGCACAGTACGACTGGTTCATCCATCCGCCCAAGCCCTGGTGGATGCCGGCGGTCGTGCATCGGAGAATCGGCGAACGGAGGTCCCGGAGCCGTCGCATGGCGATCGCTCTCTACTACAAGGCGACTCTGAACGAGTACAGCCCGGACCTGCGGCGGATCGCCCAGGACGAGATGCTTCACTTCTACAGCGATTATCCGAGGGGGTCGTCGCGGACCTGGCTGCGTCTGTGCAACGATCCCGGCAAGAGCCCGGAATCGGCGGAGGCCCGCTGGCGTGCGGCCAGGCTTCTCGTGGGCAAGAAAGGGCTGCAGGAGGCCAGGGCCATTCTCGTCGAGGCCGATGAGATCGTTCGATCGCATCTGGCGCGTCAGCCGAAGCCGCCGTCCGCGCCGAGCGACAGCTTGTTCAGCGCGTTTCGTCGCCCGCCGGACACGGTGATGACGCCAACGAAACTCCAGGAGTTGCAGGGACGCATCTATGAGCTGCAAACCCTCATCAGCGACGAGAATCTGGCGGGGGCCGAGGGCGCTCGGGAGCGGCTGGCCCGATTCGTGATGCTCAACCCCTACAGCCTGGAGTACGAGCAAGAGCTTGACCGGCTGCTGGCGCAGACGGGCGAGAAAGATGGATTGCGCGACAATATCCTGCTGGCGAAGGCCAAGCTGATCGCCGACGATCAGCACCGGGCTCAGCGTCTGAGCGAATTGAGCCGGCAGTATCAGAACACCGATGGGGGCTTGCAGGCGCTGTACGAGCTGACGCGGCTGAATATCGGGCTGTACGCCAGGGAATTGAAGCGGGAGAACCTCATGCTGGCCCGGGACACGCTGAACAGCTTTCTGAGCCTGTACCCCGAGAGCTTCTATGCCTCGCGGGCCAGGCAGAACCTGGAGAACCTGCCCCGGCCCGAGTAGATCGTCGAGGATGCCTTGCGGCCCACGTCCGGCACGCGCCCATTCGACGGGGAACTTCATTTTGCATTTTGGGCCGGCCCTCGGTACGATAGAGAAGGACGTTTGGCCCTACGGCAGACGGGCCGACGGGTGATGACGAGTAGGCAGGGTGTTCCGTGACGGCAAAAGGCAATTCGGGTCTTGGTTCGTGTGTGGTTGTGGTGGGCGCCCCGGGCAGTGAATTCGTGCGGACGACGGTTCGACTGGCGCGGGAATGGGCGATCGATGCCGTGCCGTGCGACGATGTGTATTCGGCGGTCGTGGGCCTCGCCGGGCAGGTCGGCCGACGCGTCCTGGTCCTTGGCGGCATAAGAGAATTAACGAGGGAAAATGGTGCGTTTTTCTCGATTGCCTCGGCCCATGCGGTCCAATGCTGCTGTCTGCTCGACAAGAGCAGCTCGGCGAAGCGGCGGGCCATGCTCGCGGCGCTGCGGGCCGGCGCCTCGGTGATCGGCGACGTGCAAGAGGTCGGGGGCGTTCTGAGGGAATGGCTCGCGATGGCCGGACAGGGTGGCTCGCCGCGTGCGCGGAACGCGTCGCAGACGAAACGCCTCTCGCACGACACCCCGGGCACGGTGTATGAGGATCTGCGGGCGACGGAGGCGGAGCTCAACGCGCTGCTGGGGTAGGCAGGTGACAGATGGACAGGGTGGTGAATGCGGCAACTTCGCCGGTGGACGGGGGCCGGGTGCTGCTGATCGGCGATATCAGCACGGCCTTGCTGGACGCCGCTCACGTGGACCGGTATCCGTGTGAGGTGCGCGCGAATATCCTGGAGGGGATCGATGCCGCCGCGCGCGGCCGGTTTGCGGCGGTCGGCGTCGTGATGGAGGGGACCGCCCATCAGCTCGGCCCGGCGTTGCAAGCGCTCCGCAAAGGCACGCGAGCAAGAATCCTTCTGCTGGCCCAGATGCATGAAGAGCCGATGGCGCGACGGTTTGTAGCCGGTCCGGATGACGAGAAACGGGCGGACGCCTATCTCGTCTGCCCGACGTGCCTGGCGAGTTTGTGCTCGCACGCCGGCGTGAGCCAAGAGCCGGAGGATGGAAGACAGATTGCGGGGGACAGCCGTCCTCCGTCCTCCGTCCTCCCGCCTCCGGAACTTGCCAAGCTGGAGCAGAGGATCCGGCATCTGGAGCGGCTGGCGACGACGGACGATCTGACCGGCCTGAAGAACCGCCGCTACATTTGGGAGTTCGCCCGGCAGATCTTGGAACATGCCCGGCAGACGAAGGGACGCGTCACACTGCTCGTTTTCGACATCGACGATTTCAAGCACTACAACGACGTCTACGGCCACCCGACCGGCGACGAGATTCTGCGGCAGGCGGCTATCCTGATGCGGCGGTGCTGCCGGACCCACGACGTGGTCGGCCGCATCGGCGGCGACGAGTTCGCCGTCGTCTTCTGGGACGATCCCAACAGAACGGCCGGCGAGATCGAGCGGGAGAGACGGTCCGCCTCAGCCGAGCATCCCAGCGAGGCGATCCTCGTCGCCCGGCGATTCCAGAAGGAATTCGGCAACGCTGATCTGCGCCTCCTCGGTCCCGACGGGCGGGGCGTCCTGACCATCAGCGGCGGCCTGGCGAGTTTCCCCCGCGACGGCACCACCGTCCAGCAGCTCTTCGAGCGGGCCGACCTGGCCCTGCGCGACGCCAAGGGCAGCGGCAAAAACCGAATCTACCTCGTCGGCGAACCGAAAAGCGACATCGCCGACATCCGATAGAACGGAGGCCCATCTCGATAAGTCCACACCAGACACGACTACGCAAGCGTAAACATAGCGCCCGCCGTCTTAGGTTCGACGTGACGCACCTTGCCGTCTCCATTGGCAGTCCGTTTATTCGAGACACTCCGGGCACGGCCGCGTCTGTATGGGTATAGAGGTTGTCTATCTGCGCCGGCGTAGCGGGCAGGAAGACGCCTTGGCAGGTGGCACAAGGAGAAAGAAGAAGTGAAGGAGAATGTACCGTCATGCCTGATTCCTTCTGTTGTGGTGGCGGGCTTGCTGTTGCTGTCTGTGGGATGTCGGGAGAAACAAGAGCCGATTCCGGCCGGGTCGTTTCGAGCCGTCGTGGAGGATGTGGTCGATGATGACCTTGTGCTCGTCAAGCGGATCACGATCACGGCGCCCGGCATGAGGGTCGTGAGCATTTCGGAAAAAGGCGGTCTGGATCACGCCACCGGCGACCCCGAGCCCAAGACAGGTCTCATGACCGCCCAAGTGGTCTTCGTGGCGGATTTGATCAAGCTCCAGCCCGCCTCTGAGAACATCCTTCGGTGGATGGTCCGGATTCGAACAGGCGGGGCCACGGTTGGCGGACCTGGATTCAGCACCGCAGGATCGGCGGGATCGCTCCGGGATGTCCTGTCGCTCAATCTGAGTCCCGGCATCCATCCTCTGTCGCAGGACATCACGCTGGGTCACGTTCAGGGCCGCGAGCTCGTCCTCCAAGTCAGGTAGGCCATCAGACGCGTCTTTCGTTTGCTGCTCGGTCATTTGGCGGTTAGAATTGCACGGACCCTCGGACGAGTTTCGCGGCCGAGCAAGTGAAGACGAATTCGAGAGAAAGGGGACCGTCATGAAGAGCATGAATGCCAATAGGCTCCGGCTGGCCGGACTGTTTGGGGTGTGCATCCTGGTGGCCGGCGGCTTGTGGGCCGCACAGCAGCCTCCGAAGAAGCTTAATCTGCCTATCGCCCCGGGGCCGTTCAAGCCGGAGTTCGAATCGTTCACGCAGTACCAGTGCCCCGAGTGGTTCCGCGACGCCAAGCTCGGCATGTGGGCGCATTGGGGACCGCAGGCGGTGCCCATGATGGGCGACTGGTATGCCAAGCACATGTACGTCCAAGGACACATGCAGTACAAGCATCACCTGGAGACCTACGGTCCTTCCTCCACGAACGGCTACAAGGACATCATCCCGCTCTGGAAGGCGGAAAAGTGGGACCCGGACCGGCTGATGGCTCTCTATAAGAAAGCCGGCGCCCGCTATTTCGTCAGCATGGGCTCGCACCACGACAACTTCTATCTGTGGAACTCGCAGCTTCACAAGTGGAATGCCGTCAACATGGGCCCGAAGCGCGACGTGGTCGGCGATTGGCAGAAGGCGGCGAAGAAATACGGCATGCAGTTCGGCGTCTCGGAGCACCTGGGCGCCAGCTTCACCTGGTTCCAGGACAGCCACAAGTCCGACAAGACAGGTCCCCAGGCCGGCGTGCCTTACGACGGGGCGGACCCCAAGTACCAGGATCTGTACCATTTCTCCGCCGAACCCGGCGACAACCAATGGTACAGCAACAACCCCCGCTGGCAACAGCAGTGGTTCGACCGTATCAAGGAACTGGTGGACATGTACCACCCCGACCTGCTGTACACCGACGGCGGCGTGCCCTTCGGCAATGAAGTCGGCCGCAGCCTGATCGCCCATTTCTACAATGCCGACGCCCAGAGGCACGGCGGCAAGCCCCAGGTGGTCTACACCTGCAAGCAGGATTCCAAGGGCATGTGGATCGACGACCTCGAACGCGGCGTCATGCCCGGCATCCGCCCGACGCCCTGGCAGACCGACACCTCCATCGGCGACTGGTACTACAACAAGAACTGGAAGTATCGCGGCACCGACTGGGTGATCCACATGCTCGTGGACATCGTCAGCAAGAACGGCAATCTCCTGATCAACGTCGTGCAGCGGCCCGACGGCTCGCTCGACCGGGAAGCCGAGCAGGTTCTCGCCCAGATGGCCGACTGGATCGCCCTCAACGGCGAGGCCATCTACGGCACCCGGCCCTGGCTGATCCACGGCGAAGGCCCGGTCCGTACCGCGGGCGGCAAGTTCAAGGAGGACTTCGCCTACACCGCCAAGGACATTCGCTTCACGACGAAGGGCGACGGGACCCTTTACGCGTTCGTCATGGGCTGGCCGACGGAAGGGCAGGTCACGATCCGCTCGTTGGCCAAGCTGCCGGGCGTGACCGGCAAGATCACCGATGTGAAGCTCTTGGGCTATCGCGGCACACTGAAATGGACGCATGACACCAATGGCCTGACGATTCAACTGCCTGCGCAGAAGCCGTGCGATTTCGCGGCGGCTTTCAAGATCTCCGGCGAGGACCTTCGGGGCTTCAAGCCCGAACTGGCCGCACCGGTGCCGAGCGCCATCGTCCAGCCCGACGCCTCCGGCAAATACACCCTGGCTCCGGATACCGCCGACCTGCACGGCAATCTCAGAGAGGAAACCCGCGGCGGCCGGCCCAATATCGGATTCTGGGACAATGCGAAGGACTGGGCGTCGTGGAAGGTGAACGTCAAGCAGCCGGGGAAGTTCAAGATCGCCGCCAGTTGCGCCACGGTGCATTCGGGCGTCTCGATTACGGTCGAGGCGGCCGGTCAGAAGTTGATGGCCAAGGTGCCTGCGACCGGGGTCTGGGACAAGTTCGAGGAATTCGCCGTGGGCACGATCGAGATCAGACAGGCCGGTGAGCAGGTTGTAAGCGTCCGTCCAAGCGATGCGCAAACCTGGAAAGCCATCAACCTGCGGCGCATCGTCCTCGTCCCGGAGAATTGACGAATCCACAGGGGAGATTCACGATTCAGTCTGAGCATTGTCATTTGCTCGGTGGTACGGCCGAATTTGTTGAGAATGTCCCAAATCCTTGAGATTAGGTTGGTGCAAGCTGCAAGAGCGGGTGGCAGCGGCAAGGCCGAAGGCTTTGCCGATGGCGGATGGGCAAACCATCGGCAAGCCGGCGCTTGCCGCTGTCACCCGGCGGAATAGAGAGTATAGGCTAAGCACGAGCAGAGCACGACCCATGTATGCGATAGAGTTGGAGAACGTGTGCAAGTCGTTCGGAGCGGTCCGGGCCGTGGATGAGCTGAGCGTTCGCGTGCCGCAAGGGTGCGTGTATGGCTTCTTGGGCCCGAACGGGGCCGGCAAGACCACGACGCTTCGGATGATTATGGACATCATCCGGCCGGATAGCGGGACGATTCGGCTGTTTGGTGAACCGGCGTCGTCACCCGCTCGCGACCGCGTCGGCTACATGCCCGAGGAACGCGGGCTCTACCGCAAAATGACGGTTACGGCGGTGCTCAACTACTTCGGCTCGCTTAAAGGCATGACCGCCGGTCAGCTCCGGCGGCGGGGGGGCGAATGGCTCCACCGCGTCGATCTGGCCGAGCACGCCGGCAAGAAGGTCGAGGAGCTTTCGCGGGGGATGCACCAGAAGCTGCAATTCGTGGTGACGGTGGTCAATGACCCGGACCTGGTGATTCTCGATGAGCCGTTTTCGGGCCTCGACCCGGTGAACCAGGACATGCTGCGGGAGATCATCAGCACCATGCGGCGGGAAGGCAAGACCGTCCTCTTCTCGACCCACGGGATGCACGAGGCGGAGCAGTTGTGCGATTTCATCGTGCTGATCGACCGGGGCAAAATCGTTGTCAATGGCACGCTCGACGAGATTCGGTCCGGGCACCAGGCCAACACGATCACCATCGAGCTGGAGGGGGACGCCGGCTTCGTCCAGGCGTTGCCGATGGTGCAGGCCGTCAAGCAGGACGGCCGGCGGCTGGAGGTGAGACTGCGGGGCGACGCCGACCCGCAGGAGTTGCTCCGGGTGCTCGTCGAGCGGGCTCGCGTGCGGGTGTTCGAGATCAAACAGCCCTCGCTGCACGAGATCTTCGTGCAGCTTGTGGGAGGCGGTCATGCGGAAGATCTATAGGGTCGCCGAGCGCGAGTTCATGGAGACGGTCAAGACCCGCACGTTTCTCCTGGGACTGCTGTTCGTCCCCCTGATTATCGGCGGCATCATGGTGTTCGGCGACAAGCTCGCTCCGCGCAAGGATGCGCCCCGCGAGCCGGTGCGGGTCCGCGTGACGAGCGCTTCGGAGCCATTGTCCGAGAAGGCCAAGGCCGTATTCGAGGAGTACAACAAGTCCCACCCCTCCGCCCCGATCACGTTTGACATCACGATCACGAGCGGCGCAGCGGCCCAGGAGCAGGGGAAGAAAGCCCTGCGAGAGGGCCGGTTGGATGCCTATGCCGCGATGGAGGGCGATCTGGAAGGCAAAGGGGGCGAGGTGCGCCTCTTCACGTACAAACCCAGACCTTCCCAGGTGGACGCGCTCGGGACAGTGGAGCGTCTATTGCGGGAAGCGGTGATCAACCGGCGGTACGAGACCCGCGGTCTGGATCGCAAGATGCTCGAAGAGATTTCGAGAGTATCCATCCAGTGGGCCGAGTTGGGGCAAGAGCAGGGCCAGGAGCGGGCGCAGGGCCAGGGTCAGCGGATGGCTCGGATGATGGTGCCCTTTGCCTTCATGTACCTGATCTTCATGGGCATCGTCGGCATGGGCCAGCACATGATCAGCAGTATCATCGAGGAGAAGAACTCCCGCATCATCGAGGTGCTTCTGTCGGCGGTCAGCCCGTTCGAGATCATGGCCGGCAAGATCGCCGGGCTGGCAGCCGTGGGCCTGGCGGTCATGGCCCTGTGGGGCGCCGCCGCGTACGCAGCGGCACGCTGGCAGGACATGCAGATCGACGTGGGCGCCGACCTGCTCGTTTACGGCCTCATCTACTATGTTCTCGGCTTCGTCCTGTTCAGCGCGATCCTGGCGGGCGTCGGCTCGATCTGCAACACGATCAAGGAGACCCAGAGCCTGATGATGCCGATCATGCTTGTGTTCGTCATTCCGATGATCGCCTGGCCGCGACTGGCCCAGGAGCCGAACGGCGAGCTGGCCCGTGCGCTGTCGTACGTGCCGCCGGCGACGCCGATGGTGATGGTCCTTCGCCTCTCGAGCGGCACCGAAATCTGGATGGGGGAGGTGGTTCTCTCGTTCCTGGTGTTGATCGCGGGCGTCCTGATCGCCACGTGGGCGGCTGCCAAGGTCTTTCGCACCGGCATCCTCATGTACGGCAAACGCCCCGGCGCCGGCGAAATCGTGCGCTGGCTTAGAGAGAGATAGGGCTCATCCATTGTTTAGCATACTTCCTGGATGCGGTGATGTGCGGCAGACTCTGGGACATGTGTTCAATTAGGTTGCGCCAATCTTGGGGACTCTGTCCCCAAGCCCCTGGCATTTGTCGCTTGTGACCAATAGCATGACGGTAGAATGATGCGACATCGTCTCGGTGGCGGCGAGGTATTCGTCAAGCGAGCCGTCACCTCCGAGAGCACGGCGGGTTGTCAGGGCTTCCAAGGGATTTATCATCATACACATCCGCCACTTGCCTCTTGCTGCCGACGGACGTTGCAGGTAATCTGCATTCACTGCTGCGGAGGATAGGGCTCTGCCGGCAAGCACCCCGAGCGCCGCAGCAGTCCAGTGGCATGGGCCATGCTGTTGTTTTGAAGGCATCGCCTTGCTTGCCTGCCATGCTATTGGCGAAAAGCGGAAAATGCCAGGAGTTCGGGGACAGAGTCCCCGTTCGTCGGATTGTTCTCAGGCCGCAAGTGCGTGAAAACCGGGTGAACCAAATGAAGAGATTCATTGGGCCATGATTCCTACAACCCTATACAAGTATCTGCCTTCAGAGTATGTGGAGAGAGTGGTCCGAAGGGGAGAACTTCTCTTTCGCAACCCGACCTATTTCCGGCAACATGAGGGAAGACATCGCGGTGATCCTTGGGAGGCACACCACAGGGATAGTCCTGACAACAAAGTCACGATCACACGTCTATCGAATGGAAGAACGGTAAGGGGGGATTTCTCATTTCTCAATACAAGTGTTAGGTACGTCTGAAATCCGTAATTGAAGGTACTTGGGACCTTCAGCACATGGTAATCGCGTGGGTGCCACATTGCCCGTCCCAGAGCAGATGTGGCACATGCAAAACCTGGGTATTGAGGTTCTATGAGTGTGATTGATGTCCATCCGCTGACGTGGGAAGCGCTGCTGTGCTGCCTTCTTTCCGGGATCATTATCGGATTGGAGCGGCAGTTGCGGGGCAAGCCCGTGGGGATGCGCACGAGCGCCCTGATCTGTATCGGGACGTATGTCTTCATCGCCATTTCGCGGCAGGTGTCCACCGGCGCTACGGACCCCTCCCGGATCATCGGCCAAGTGGTTACGGGGATCGGTTTTCTGGGCGCCGGCGTCATCCTGGCCCGGCATGGGGCCGTCGTGGGCGTCACTTCCGCCTCGGCGATCTGGGTCCTGGCGGCCATCGGCGCGGTGATCGGGCTGGGGTTCCCCTGGCTGGGGGTCAAGCTGGCCGTCCTGACGGTCGCGGTCCTCGTTGGCGTGGAGCTCATCGAGCACCGCTTCGAATTCCTCCAAAGAGGCGTCCACCACAACCTCAGACCTCCGCGGGAGCAACTGCAAGACCGGCCCTGGCGGCCGACTCGGGACTCGGAATGAACCGTCCAGCTACAGGATCTGCTCCTGAGAGGCCCGGTCAACTTGCGCGATCGGCGTCGGTGGCGCCGCCATTGAAGACTTGGATTTGGGTGCGACTGACGAGTTTGTAGCGGATGCCTCGCCAGCGAACGGTCCGCCCGACGGCCGATGAGAGCATCAGGGCAAACAGGACGAGGGACCAGAGCCAGCAGCCGAGTACGTCGGCAGCGGCGGCGGGCAGCAGTTGAGCCAGGTGCTCGTCCAGGACCTTCGCCGCGGCCAGTTGCCGCAGCACCGCCCGGAAGAGTTGCCCCGCAAAGAAGACGATCCACACAGTGGCAAAGAGCACGATGTGCTCGGTGCGGGCGACCCCGGCGTAAATCGTTGCTGCCGCCCCACCCCAGAGGCCGAGAACCGAGCCGAGACTACAGAGAAATCCCAGCCACCATGCGCCCGGGGCGTAGACCCGGGTGATCAGGAACTGCCGGCGGCCGAACTCGCAGAGCCTGCGCCAAGTGAAGGAGTCGAACGAGGCGACCAGGCACGCCGGAACGAAGGTGACCCTCATGCCGGCTCGCTTCACAGCCCGGCTGACGGACAGGTCGTCGCTCAGAGTCCGGGACCAGAGTTCCGCGATCCCCAGCCGGCGAAAATCCGCCATGCGAATAGCCATGGAGCCGCCCCAGGCCAGGTTCAATGGGCTGTTGCCCAGGAGTTGCGCCACGGCAGCGTTGAGCGCAGACGCCGCCAGAGTCGCCGCGTTGTTGGTTATCGGAACGAGCCACCGGTACCCGGTGGTGATGCCGCGATTGGGTCGGTACAGCGGGTGGACCAGGCGGCTGAGCCAATCGCCGTGCACGCAAATATCTGAATCGGCAAAAGCCAGGACTTCACACTCCGCTGAGACGTGGCGAAGCGCGTACAGGAGGTTGTGAATCTTCTGGCTGGAAGACCGGGATGGACCTGCGACCAGGGCTTGGATACTGAGGGCATGTGATCTGGGGCTCAACTCGGCGATCAACGCGGTCAGCTTCCGGTACGCCGGGTCGGATTCATCCTCGACCACGAAAAGCAGATCGTAGTTCTGATAATCCTGCTCCAGGAATGACGTGATGTTGGAGGTAAAACGGACGTCAATGCCCTTACACGGGATGATCAGGGCGGTGCGGGGCCGATAGAAGGAGCGTTTCCGCCTGGCGAGCTTCCTCGACACATAGTGATAATTACGGACGGCGTACCACACGGCAAGGAGTTGCGCCAGGATCGCCGCCCCGGCTATGAGCAAATACCAATCCATATTTGTGACCACAATAATCAAATCGCGGCAGAACGCCAGACTTTTTCCATCGGCAAGATCGATAGCGGTGCCTTCGGGACGTCTTCTGGGCAAGGGCGCGTCGCCGCCTCCAGTTGAGCGGGGCGCCGGGAACTCCTTCTGTGTCAACCGCCACGATGGGTGCGTGAACGGGCTCTTCTTGGACTGGTCCGTAGGGAAGATCGGCCTGAAAGAACTGTGGAAGCTGAAATGGTCCAAGGATTCCGATACGAATGGCCGTTGGACCAAAGCGGGCGGTGTCAAGCCGCAGGACTGGCCGCAATGGATGAGAAGGTTCAAGGACTATTGATGTGGTGCCGTCGTCCCGGTCCCGTGGATGGGCGGCGCAGAACGGATGATGCTACAATTCAGAGCCGATCGCCCGTGAACGTCGTTTGGCGAGTACGCCGGTTTCCTCGTTCTGCCGTGGGGGCTTTCTGTGGAAACGCGTACGGCGTGGTTCCGCCGGCCGCTCGGCGGCCTTTTCGCCTCTCGCGCCACCCTGTATTTCCTCGTGAAGAGAAACAGTTTTGAAAATCAATGGCGCGCAAGAAGGCTGCACTGCGGTCTCGCAACCCTGTTCTTGACATCGCCAAGTGGGTTGACGCGGGCCGCCTTGGCTTTCAAGAGGACCATTATTGAAAATATCCAAAATCTCGCAAGAATTCTCTTGACATATCCTATCCGCCCGTTGCATGATGGAAAGTACAGACACTCCGAAAAGCATCATTGATATTTGCATCTTGGCAGAAGTGGGCATTGGCCGGATGGGCTTCGCCCATATCGAGGGAAATCTGATCGCATAACGGCACGAAGACGCCGGCTCCCTTTTTAGAGAGAGGATAGAAGCAAGAGCGATGGGCCGCAGAGAGAGATGCGAAAAGAGCGTTCGATCAGCAAGGCGAGTCCTGTGGGGCTTTATGCTCCTTGAGTTGCTGACGAGGGGAATGGCGGCCCGAGAAGCAGGTCCTGCGGAGCCCGCCCTGATGGAACAGACCCTTGCCGCTGTCCGCGAGTGCATGGCCAAGTCACCTGCTCTCTGGCCGCAGGCGTGGCAGGATGAATACACAGATACGATTCGCCAAGTCGTTATTCCACGCCAGGATGTTCCGCGGTACGCCATACGGTTGCAGATCTTGCGCGACGGATTCGGGTCCTATTGGGAGGGACTTAAGAAAAATGGGGACCGATCTCCGTTTGAAGTGCATCGCGCCCAAATCCGCTGGTACGTGGAGAGCCTGATGGACGCGGAGCTTCCCGGCAAGCAGGGCAAGCAGAAGCTGCGGGATCAATTCAAGGACCTCGCAGATAACGCTGCCCATTTGCTGCTGACCCAATTCCCATTTCTCGATCCCAACGTAGTGCAGACGGCCAAGGCGGATCATCTCGGCGAGTGCTATCGCAACATCGACGCACCGCTGCTGCCGATCTTCCGGCATCCTCTTTCCGAAGAGCAGGTGGGGAAGATCAAGGAACGCTGGCAGGGCCTGCGCTACGCCCGCGTCGATCTGTGGCGACAACTCGGAGGCGATGCGAAGACATCGAATGCGAAACGAGATATGGCGCCAGGCGACGCGCATCCGCACTACCTGCTGACTCAGCGGAGTCTGGCCCAATTGCGCGCGCAGATTTGGGCCATTGTCGCTCCCGCTCCCGACTACTACCGAAACGCGGTGGTTAAGGACCTGGAGGCCCAGAAACAACGCGTTCGGTCGCGATCCGACGCACGGGCGCAGGAGCAACGTCTCGGGGGAGCCGTCGTGCAGACGGAATACCTCAGTTTTCTGCTGGCCGCCCTGTTGGAGACGCCGGGGTCCTTTCCAGAAGAGGAAGAATGAATGGGCGGGATAGCCGAAAAAAACGAAAGAAGACGAAACCACCCGGCAGATTCGCGTCGTCCCGAGCGGCGGTCTGGCCGAATCATCCATCATCCATCAACCATCATCAATTCCAACGGCTTCACGCTGATCGAGCTGCTGGTCGTCATTGCGGTGATCGCCGTCCTGCTAACCATCTTCCTCCCCGCGCTGCGCCTGGCGCGGGAGCGCGGCCGGCGGGCCGTCTGCCTGAGCAATCTTCGCCAACTCACGTTGGCCTGGACCGCGTATGCCGATCAACATGACGGGAGGCTCGTCAATGGCAGGGCCTTCAACCTACGTCCGGAACCCCGCCTGCCCTGCTGGGCGGGCACGGCCTTTCTCACCCCCCCGAGCCGTGAGGCTTTGATAAAGAACCCCGCCAAGGGCGCTCTGTGGCCCTATCTGCAGGACATCGACGTCTACCATTGCCCCTTGGCTTCGCGCCTCTTCTGGGTCTCCCATGGCATTGTCGCCGGCGCCAACGGGCCGCTGATGGAGGGAACGTATGTGCCCTACACCAACGAAGTGGAGAAGTCACCGGCGGGCAAGCGGATCGGCAACACCGTCCTGCGGCTGACCCGCCTGACCGACATCATCAGTCCGGGGCCGGCGGAACGAGCGGTCTTCGTGGATAAACGCAACCTCAACGGCCCCTCTGTCGATGTGGACTACCGTCACCCTTATTGGTGGGGAGGCAGTCCCCCTCCGATTCACCATGCGAACGGTGTCTTGCTCTCGATGGCGGATGGTCACGCGGAGTACTGGAAATGGAAAGGCCACGAGACCGTAAGCCTGCCCCTGATACCTGGGGGGCCCGCAGACCAACTCGATCTGGCGCCACCGGCTGAGTGGTATGAGGTGCAGACCGAGGACGGCCTGTATGACCTTCAGAGACTGCAAAAAGCAACCTGGGGCCGGCTGGGCTATTCGCCCCAGGGAGGTTCATAGAATGGCCAATACGCAGCTAAAGATAGCTTCGGCAAGACGGAAATAGCTTAGACCGGCAACGAGGTTTCTTCGACGGTGCTCTCCGGCGTCCCTTTATGACAGCGTGGATGGTATGCGCGCATGCAGCACAGGATCAATCCGAATTCTACTCGATTGGGGTTTGTTGCCACAAAGGAGGTAATGCCTATGAGGTAAGGAGCGACCCGCCCGACTTGAAAAGGAATCACATCTGGACTCATCAAAACCAAAAAAGGAATTGTATCATGAAAACAAAATCGGCTTTGTGGTATGTGTGTGCGATCGTGATTACGCTTGTGTCAAGTGCGGCGTTCGCCGCGATCATGCGGGGTGGCTGGTGTGACTCCGACGAGTGGGGACCGCACGGCACCGGAGGCGCCGGGTACACCTATTCGGTCTCAGCCGCAGAAGCGGACGGTGACAGCGATTACTCCGGGGGCTACGGCCAGGGTGAGAGAGTGGTCTGGACGACGGAAACAGCGACGCTGACAGCCTATCTCGAGGTCTACGCCTGGGCCGAAGCCACCGCCAATCCTGACGGTGAATCCGGCGACTACGGCTTCGCCAATGCGTCCGCCAGCGGACACATCGCTGGCTCCCCTTACAGCCCATCGGTTGAGGTTACGGCACAGGCCACCATCGAAGACACCCCGCATTACTACCAGGGTTGGTGTCCAGATGGTCCCCACACTTGGCCATTCACCATTGGCACGGGTGTCCATGCTTATCATGATGCCTGTTCCGGTGCCGGCTGCACTGAAGGCTCAGATGGCGGGACGTATGCTCATTCCTGCGCCGACGTCTCTTGCCGGCTGGACTACTAACGGCCGAGAGCAAGTCGGTCTCACGGCTATTGTGAACGCCAATGGAACCGTATGGGCCGAACGGGCGTGACGCCGGGTAGATCGTGACGCGTCCGCTCGTTTGGCTCGCAGGACAGTGACCTATGCTTCAGGATCATACGCACCGCGGGTTGACGGGGAACAGGAACAGAAGTGCGGTTTCGACGCGCGCGGGCGCCTTTGCCGCCGCGAGCAGGGTCACTGTCCTGCTCTTTTTGATGGCAGGGCATGGCGCCGCGCGGGGGGAAGACGTCCACGTGCCCGACCTTTCCGTATTCCAGTTCTCCTGCCGGTTCTATTTCCTCGTGGGTCCGGGTCATCTCGAGGGGCTGATGGTCTCGAATGGTTCCCAGCACCGCATCGCCGTCTATTGGATCGACCCGGAGGTGTTTCGCGAGTCTACGTCTTTTGTGCGCTACAGCGACTTTATCTTCGCGTCGGATGGGGTCCATTACTGGCTCCACCCAGGCACAACGCGGGGCACGCTTGCCTCTTCCGCCAAGGATCATGATCCGTTGCTGCCGCGAGAATACTCCCCGGAAGCGATTGTCCGGTCCGCTCTGGCCATCGTTCGTTCCATCGACGACGGGGAGCCGGGCGGCGTCCTCTCACTGGAGGTCGGCAGGTTCTTTCACGGGGGTCGCGGCTTGCCGAAATATGCGTACGAAGCCATGCAGGAGCCGCCCGACGGCAAGGATCCGCCCGCACCGCTGGACCCAGATGTGCAGACGCTCAATGTGCTGCCGGGAGGAAGGAGGTACTCCAAAGACGCACGCGTCGACGGCGCGGTCGTCTGGCACGTAGGAAGAACCTCGTCCGGGCCCCCGGTTGCCACGGTGATCGTCAAACGCGCGACCCCGATCCCCGAAAGCGACTGTCCCGGTGTCTTCGATCCGGGAACTCTGGGACGGTGGACGCTCGTCCCGGAGTCCTACCGGGCCTATTGGTCTTTCGACCGGGCCTTTTCCGAACTGCGCGGCATGCCGGATGCGCGTGCCGCGGGCTGTGCACTCCACGATCGGATCGAGTCGCACCTGAACGAAAACAACCTGCCGGTGGGATTGCGCCGAGCTCTGCATCGACTGGGGTGGAAGGCAGCCCTGGCGACCGGCGATACGGACCGGGTTCGCCGGTCGGTGCAGGCAGCGGTCTCAGGTCTTTTTGAGGATGCGTCGATGAGCAGGTATCGGGCCTTTCTGGAACTGGCCTGGATCGGGGGGGAGGTGGAACAACGTTATCCCGAACAGCCTCAGGAATGGCTTCGAGACCTCGTCGGGCAGATGGTGAAGCACGTCGGGGGCGATATCGGGAGCTATGTTGAGAGGTTGCTGCCGACCATCGGCGACAACCGATGGTTCACCTATGGCGCACTCCTGCTTGACGAAGTCCGTCGGCAGGGCGTGATGGAGGAGGGCAAGCTTAAGCAGACGGCTGTCCGCTTTGAAGCGATGCGCCTGGCCGCAGACACCAAACCGCCAGGTCCTGCTGAGTCGAGCGCGCGGGTGAGAGACTACCTGGCACGGCTCGACGCTGATCCTCCCAGAGGCCCCCTCGACGTGAACGCCGTTCGCCACATTCTGGAACAGGGTCTCGAGAAGTACTGCAAGAGCGGGGGGACGCTGACGAACCGTGACCTCGCGGAGGACATTGTCCGGTCGGTTCGTCTGGTCGTCGGCGATGGTCCCTTCTGCGGCAATCCAGAGGAACTCGCGGCCGCGACGGCGCGGTTCTCCGAGTGTTTTCTGGCGATCTATGGCCGGGCCGCGCCAATCGACACGGTCCTGGCCACCTTTCTGGCCTTGTCCTTCTGCGACATCTCCACCCCGGAGGATCATGCCGTGTTGGTCGCGCAGTTCCATGGGCAGTGCGTCGCGGTCCAATCGGAAATCAACACGATGTTGACCGAGGGAGGGCTGGGTGCGCTCGTTGGTCCGAACGATGTGGCACGTGCTTTCCGCGACTGTGAGCAGACGTTCGGTGCGTACATCGACGATCCTCTTTGGCCGCCCTTCAAGTTCCCCCTGACGTCCCATGAGGAGGCCAGACTCGCCGGTAGGTTGAAGCTGCGTCTCGCGCGGTTGGGGCCGATCTTGGAGGAAATATCCCTCAAGGTCAAGTATGGCGGCGCCAGTGCGCAACTGAGAGAGAGGACGGTCTCTGAGATCTCGTATGTTCCCCAGCAACTCCTGACCGAGACAGCGTGGCTCCGCAGCCCGGCGTATCCCGGCGTTAGCTGTCACTACCGCGCCAGATGCGGATTCACGGCAGCGATCATGGGCCCGCTCTACACAGAGGGTGATCGGCCGAAGGAGAAGTTCAAAGCGATGAAGTACTTCCACCTCGGCCACAGGCTTCAGAATGTCGTAGAACGGGAACGGGAGTTGACATCGCGTGCGAAGAAACAGGAGATGAGTCAATGAAACAGAACTATCGCAGGACGATTGCCGTCCGGTGTCGAACAACGGATCGCATGATTTCCAGGCGTGTGGCCCTGGGCTCGTCCGGTGTGGCCGTGCTGGGCGTGCTGTCGGGTTCCGCCTTCGGTCAGAGGGAAGAGAAGGAAGCGGATGCCAAGAAGCCGGCTGCCAAGCCCCCCAAGCAGATGCAGGAGAGAATGGAGCAGTCCAAGGCTTTCTCCGAGCGGATGCGCAATGCCGACAGCATGGAAGAACGCCAGCAGATCATGAACGAGCAAATGGCTTGGCAGCGGCAAAGGGCTTTCGAGGACTTGAAGGAGCAGTTGGGGATCTCGGATAAGGAATGGCCGGTCGTCAAGCCCAGGCTCCAGACGGTCTACGATCTGGTGCATCCCCGGCCGCCAATGATGGGCAGGAGCGAACAGCCGAAGTCCGAACTGGAACAGAGAAGCAGGGACCTGCGCGAGCTGCTGCGCGATGACAAGGCTGATGTGGACCAGATCAAAGCCAAGCTGACCGCCGTTCGGGCCAGCAAGGAGCGGACGGCACGAGAACTGGCCGGGGCACGTCAGACGCTGCGGCAGCTCATGACCCTGCGTCAGGAAGCGGTGCTCGTCTTGAACGGCCTGCTGGACTAAATCCGCTGCTGGGGACTCTATGCGATGGAGGCCAGCGGAACCAGGGAGTCCGCAAGCCCGGCGGTCGTGCAGGTCTTTGACAGGTCCATCTCGAGCAGGCAGCCGTGGTTGTGGTCCGAGGCGAGGATGATGAGATTGTCGCCGGCCTGGCTCCATCCGTGCTGCTGCGGCTGGTGGCCCAGCACGAAGATGTCCACGTCGAGCAGCTTCGCCATGCGGTTCAAGGCCCCCTGGCTGTGACGCCGGCCCCAGGTCAGCAGGTAGGCGGAGCCGGGTTTCTCACAGTCGTTGAGCCGCAGCTCTCTCTCGAAGATGCCCGGATCGAACTGGTCGACGCAGCGATCGTTCGGCAGAGAGTGGGAAACCCATACCCGATTGCTGCACTTGACGGCCAGAGGCTGCGAGAAGAGGAACTGCCGGATGGCCAGCCGGACATCGGGGCCGGCCTTTCCGAACTGCCGCTCCAGGGCCTGCGTCAGCGCCCGGTTCATTTCCTTGCCGTTCTTCATCACCTCGCTGCTGTTGATGGTGGCCGTATCGTGGTTTCCCATCACGAAATGGACCTGGTCCGGAAAACTCAGCTTGAACCGGATCGCATCGAGAAGCAACTGGTAGGACAGGCATCCGCCCGCATCGTCTTCCGGGCCGCCGTGGATGATCTCCTGGAGCACGAGGTGCCGGTCCGGGCGGTCGGCCAGGCAGGCGTGAGCGACGAGGCGTTCGAAGTTCCGGCGGTGTCCGTGGATATCGCCGCCGACAACCAACGAACCCTCCCTGGGCAGACAGATGAGGTTGACGCGTCGGAATCTGTCTGTCTGATTGGCTCGAATCCCTCTATTGAGCAGGTCGATGGTTGTTTGAGGCATGATTTCGGTTCGCTTTGATCTTGCTGCCGAAGATGCTGTGGATCATCAGGTCCAGCCTGGACATCACCTCGACCATGTTGCCCGGCCGCTCCGCCGGGTCTTGCTTGACGCAATCCATGACGAGCTTGGAAATCCCGATCGGCAACTGTCTGCGGAGCTCATGGGGGGCAAAGCACTTCGACGGTTCATATGCGCCGATCCCGCCTCTTTTTCCAACGAGGGTCTTCTTCGGGATGAGCGTCGGCACGTTCTTGCCGGTAAGCGCCCAGTACATTGTGGCCCCGAGGTTGAAAATATCCGTTTTGGGACCCAGCGTTTTTCTTCGGACCTGCTCCGGGGCGATGTAATCGGGTGTACCCTGGATTCGCGATTTGATGGTCCCAATGGGGCAGCTCTGGCCAAGGTCGATGATTTTGATCCCGCCGCTCTTGTTGATCAGAATGTTATTGGGCTTGATGTCGCAATGGATGAAGCCCTTCTGATGCATGGCGTTCAGTCCGGCCGCCACCATCCGAAAGACCAGCAGGACGTCGCCCAAGCTGAGCGTCGAGGTTTCCTCCAGGGGTTGGCCTTCGAAATGCTCCATGGACAGCAGCATCTCGCGAACCCGGAACATGCTGCGGATTTTTTGGAGCTTGTAGCATTTCCGGACATACGGATGATCGATTTTTTGGGCTACCTTGAACTCGTTCTCCGTCTGCTCGAAGACCCTGTGGTCCTCCGGCCTCTCGGAAATCAGGCGTTTCAATGCGACGGTACTGCCGTCTTCATCGTCCGTCGCCAGGTAGATGGTGCTGCGGGCCCCATTACCAATCCGTTGGATGATGGTGAACCCCCCGACACTGAGAATATCCTTGGCCATGTCAAACTAACCTAAGAACCTTGATCTAACGACGGCGCCCACGAATCGAGAAGATGCGCCGTGGCCTGCCCATGTTCCTCAAATTCCTCGACCGATCCGTGCCCCTGGATAAGGAGCAATCCTCGGATCACGATGGTGCACCAAGCTGACTTTGCACAAAATACGCAAACCACCCACTTTAGTCCATGGGCCCGCCCTTGTCCATCGCGTCGCGGTTTTTCTGTATCGGCAACTACAGATAAATCTTGACAAGGTAATGGAAATCCGGTTAGACTTTGCCGATACTGGTTGCTGTGGCTGTGAGTGCCTATGGACGGCCTCACCTTCGGGTGTATTCCCCGATAGCTCAATAGGTAGAGCGAGCGGCTGTTAACCGCTAGGTCGTAGGTTCGAGCCCTACTCGGGGAGTTGAAGCGATGACGGATTCTCGGCGGCAGTTTGGAAGGTGCCGCTTGTCTGCGTGTCCGTACCCTCGTTGGACCCGAAGCAGACTTTCCTCCAAATCGCAACCGCGCACCGGCTTTGTCAAAGTTTCTATAGGACGCTGGCGAGACTCTTGGGTCCATCACGTTTGAAGATCCCCTCCTCCACAGCAAGCCTGGCTGTGCCGTAAGTGATGGTTCTACAAATGTTTATGGCATGTTGACCCAATTGTGTTTAGAGGTGATCCATGCCTGGGCAGGGTCGCCGGTCGATGTGTGCCCTTTTGCCCTCGACCGAGCACGTCCCAAATTCTTTTTCTTGCCGATAAAGTGTTGACACTGAGTGGGTAAATGGGTAAAATACGTGATGTTGGTGAATAAAGTGCTTGGGATAAAAAAATGGATTTTTGGGTTTTTGCTCTTGACAGAAAACGTGAATCTTGGTAATCTTGGATACTTAGGCAAATGTGATATTCTGGAGATTTTTCGCTGGCAAGCCGGCACGGAGGTGTGTGATATCTGGCTTGACGGTTGGAGGGTGAGAAAAGGAGGAACGGCCGGGAGGCCGTTCGACAACACGTCCTTTTTCTCACACGGTTAGTCGGATCGGATGGCTTCGCTGTCCAGGAGTACGTGAGCGGTGGTCATCCGAGCCGAAGGTGCTCTCAGATAACCTGGTGTGTCAGATCAAACAAGCGCGAGCGCAGGGATAGCATAACGCCAGAGGGATGGAACTGCACAGGTTCTTGAAATGTGAAGATGGTTGTTGGGGGGCGATGAAATGCGGAATCTGGCGAAGATGTGTGCGGTTGCTGCGATCTGCCTCGGCATGGCCGGCGGTGCATGGGCACAGAGCCGTTCCAAGTCGAATCCGCCGAGGGTAGATCGATCCAGACCGTTTGCGATGGTGTCGGTACCCCGGACGCCTCTGTCTTTCGGCAAGGTTTCCGGGTCCGGGCCGCAGAAGCTCAAGGCGGAAACGACCGCCCGCGTGGTGGCGAATTGTCCTTACCGCGTGGTGGCCTCGTTTCGCGGGCTCACGGATCAGGCCGGCAGAGAGATCCCATTGCAGCAGGTGACGGTGGTCATCAACGGCAAGGAGGCTTCGCTCGGGACGAATCGCGTGCAAATTGCCGTCGGAGGACCAACGCCGCCCAGCGGCATGGATCTTCCGGTTGTGATCGAGGTAGGAGTGAAAGGATCGCTGTTGCTCCCGGCAGGGCGGTACGGTGGAAACCTCGTGCTCACCATCATAAAAGGGTGATAGTTCGGAGAGGGTGATGAACCCGGGGTTCCCCGGCTGATTCTGTCGGGCCGGTATTATCCAACATAAAG
>Ga0315286_10001111_pt1 | contig 24046 bp, 21 predicted proteins | sample YL17G10_0_MG_FD_205038 | JGI IMG/M metagenome (GOLD analysis project Ga0315286, IMG submission 205038) | Sediment microbial communities from Yellowstone Lake, YNP, Wyoming, USA - YL17G10_0 | ecosystem: Environmental > Aquatic > Freshwater > Lake > Sediment | place: USA: Wyoming | collected...
CCCATGAAATCAATAATATCCTGATGCCACTGGGTAATTACGCCCAGGTGGCACTAAGTAATCCGCAGGACAGGGAACTGACGGAAAAAGCACTGCATAAGACCATCCAAAACAGCGCAAGGGCGTCGGAAATCCTCGAAAGCATTATGGCAATGGTCAACGGCGAGGCAGCGGAGATAAAAGAGTGCAAGCTCATTAATCTTGTAAACGAGGTTTTTTTCTGCATAGGCAGAGACTTTGAGAAAGACGGAATAAATGTCAAGCTCGATGTGCCGGCGGATTTAACCATGCGTGTTGTGCCGGTGCAGATTGAGCAGGTGATAATGAATCTTGTCCTCAACGCGCGCGAGGCCATGATACCCCGCGGCGGCATATTGTTTATAAAGGCAATGCAGCAAAACGATGAAATCGTTCTTATCGTTGCTGATACCGGCAGCGGTATAAGCCCTGAAAATCTTAAAAAGGTCTTTAAGCCGTTCTTCACCACAAAAACACCCAGCTCCACCGCCGGCAGGACAGGCTCAGGCCTGGGGCTTGCCTTTTGCGCGGAAATAATTGAAGTGCATAACGGGAGTATATCCGTTCAGTCTGAGCCGGGAAAAGGAACTGAGTTTACAGTTACACTGCCGGTGAAAGGCTAACCCCCCACACACCACCCTACCGTTTTATCCCTCGTCTATTATCGCTTTGACGATGTCGAAGATTGCTTCTTTTGTATTGTAATTCGCGTCGTTTGTCAGGATTGAAAAGATATACTCGCCGCGGCTTGCTATGCATACCCCCGACAGTGCGCGAACACTGTTAATATAGCCTGTCTTGGCGAAGACCTTTCCGCGATATTTGTCCTGATAGAAATACTTTCTTAACGTGCCGTCGACGCCCCCTTCCGCGAGCGTGTCCTTGAAAACGGGCCATAAACTGCTCGCATAAGCGTCGTTAATGACCTTAGCAACAACAGCGGCAGATAACTTGTTCTGGCTGCTCAGGCCGCTGCCGTCGTCGATATTAAAACATCCCACATCGGCGCCGAGTGATACGAGATAATCCGTCAAAGCTTTTTGTCCCCCCTGCCAACTGCCGATATGGCTGCCGATTGGCTGTCTTGCGCCGAGAGTTTTAAACAGGCACTCGGCGGCGAGCTGAAAGCTGTCCTTGTTGCACTGTCTTAGAATATCAACTATGCCAGTTCGATGCTCAACGAGTATTTGCAGTTTGTCCGTGCTGACTTTATCAAAAGTCAAACGGCCGGAGGTTTTTATGCCGGCTTTGTTGAGATTTTCAGTAAGTAAAGTGCCGAAGAAAGCGGCGGGCTTCTCAATTGCCATATCAAACGAGGCGGCCTGCCTGCATTTGCCGCCAATTATGATGACGTTTTCTTTATCCGTGCGGTATGAACCTATCGCACTTTCTCCCTTGTTTGCCGGCTGAACCTTGTTAATCAGCGTCAGATACGCTGTGTTAGGCTCGATTGATAATTCCACCTGGCCGTCTTTCTGGAGGGCTGAAATCTTTATGCAGTTCGCATTGTAATTGAGGCCGCTTACCTGGCAGGCATAAGGCCTGTTAAGCTGCTCTTTCGGCCAGTTGGGGTGGACCCTTATATTGTCAAATACAGAAGTATCAATAACAATGTCTTCTATTTCCGTGATATTTCGCTCTTTGAGCGCGGCGACGATATCAGATAAAAAATTATTGCTGCCGGGGCCATTTTCAGGGGCAAGACCCAATAAGGGGTCGCCGCTGCCGATTATGACAAGCTTCTTGTCTGAAATCGCGGCTATCGTAACATATTCAAACTTCTGCCCCAGGAATTTCAAAGCCGTAAAACTTGTTACAAGCTTCATATTGGACGCGGGTATCAACGGAAGATTTTCATTGTAAGCAAAAATGCGCGTCGCAGAACGGGAGTCGGTTACGAGAATTCCGAATTTTACCCTGGCCTGGTCTTTACGCGAAATTATCTGCCCGATTTTCTCCTGCAAAGAGGCGGAACAACTTGCCGCAAGAGCCAAAACGAGAAGGCCAAATATGTATTTTTTAACGTTTCCAGATAACATAGGGGATGTTTCTACCATGAAACGGTCTCAAAATCAATAAATTATATAACTGCTTGTGATAAATAGACTTATAAAGATTTATTTTATTTCTTTGAGCCTGATTGACATTGCAGGAGGGACTGGTTATACTGCTCGGCAGTTTAGCCAACCCTTTAATAAGCAATATGATTCGAATTTTTACGGCTTTTAGCCGTGGCGAGCTTGGCGGAGTGTCAGTGGATGAATATTCCGCCAAGTTTTTTTATATCTTGACAGTTTTGTATGTAATTGTTTTTATAATAGCTACTTATGGCAGAAATAACGCCCCAAAAAGCAATTTTTACAGCCTCCGTGTCGGACAATAAGGCAATCAGCGAAAAATTTTTCAATCTCCGGCTCCGACTAAGCGGCAATGCCGCAGAAGTATTTCGGAAAGCTGAGCCGGGGCAGTTTGCGCAGTTTGACGTGTCGAGCCTTGCCCTGCCGAGACGAGAGCAAATCCCTGACGAACTTTCGCAGCGAGCCGGGCGGCAAATCCTTTTGCGCAGGCCATTCAGCTTTACGAATATCGAATTCGCCGGCGATGAAATAATCCTCGATATACTTTACTGCGTGCTTGGGCCGGCAACGTTAAGAATGAAAACGCTTAAACCCGCCGACACAATAAACCTGATAGGCCCGCTCGGCAACGGCTTTAAGATTTTCGACGATAAAAAACTGGCAATTTTAGCTGTCGGCGGAATGGGCGCGCCGCCGCTGCAGCATCTCGCAAAAGAACTGAAAAAGCAATGTCCACAAACAGAGGTCATTGTTTTTGCAGGCGCAAAAAGTCTTTCACAACTGCCCTACTTTGATATAAAACTTGAAAAAATTTCAAAAGAGCCCACATTTGTGCTGGGGGAATTCGCACAACATAACGCAAAGGCTCTTATAAGCACCGATGACGGCTCGGCAGGTTTTAAGGGGTTTGTAACGAAAATGCTCAAAGACTGGCTGAATGAGAAAAGACCCGACAGTAAAAAAACAATTATTTACGCCTGCGGTCCGGAGGCGATGATGTCGGAAATTGCTGCGATAAGCTCCAAATTCAATATCGCCTGCCAGGTGAGTCTCGAAAGGACAATGGCCTGCGGCACAGGTTTATGCCAGAGCTGCGCGGTGAAATGTATAAACAAACAGACGAAAGAAACCGGCTATAAACTCTGCTGCAAAGACGGGCCGGTGTTCCGGGCCGATGAGGTTGTCTGGTGAGTATGATTGATTTAACTGTAAATTTTGCGGGATTAAAGCTTAAGAATCCGGTGTTTACCGCATCCGGCACCTGCGGATATGCCGACGAACTGGACGATTTTATGGATGTAAGCCAGCTCGGCGGCTTTGTAACCAAAAGCATAACCCTGCAAAAACGAGACGGCAATAATGTGCCGCGAATTGTAGAAACCGATTCGGGTATGCTTAACGCGATTGGTCTTGCAAATATAGGCGTTGACAGGTTCATAGCGGAAAAAATCCCGTTAATAAAACAATACAACACGCCGTTTTTTGTCAATATAGCCGGCCAGACGATAGAAGAATATGTCTCTGTGGCAGGGAAACTGGCGGCGTGCGGTGAAATAGCGGGGCTTGAACTGAACATAAGCTGCCCAAATGTCAAAAAAGGCGGCATAACCTTCGGCACAGATTCGAGACTTGTATATGAAATAACGTCAGCAGTTAAAAAGGCCGCCGGCAAAAAAATCCTGATGGTAAAACTGACGCCTAATGTTACAGACATAAGCGCAATAGCTTCTGCTGCGATAGAGGCAGGCGCCAACGCACTGAGTATGATAAATACCTTTATGGCTATGGTAATTGACGTTGAAAAAAGAGAGCCGGTACTTGCGAACCGCACGGGAGGCTTGTCTGGGCCGGCAATAAAGCCGATTGCCGTGTATCTTACAAACAAGGTCTACAATGAAGCGGCAAAAGCGGCAAATATCCCGATTCTTGCCGGCGGCGGGATAAGAAACGCCGCCGACGCAATCGAATTTATCGTCGCGGGGGCATCGGCCGTCAGCGTAGGAACGGCAAATTTCATCTATCCCGACAGCACAATAAAAATTATAGACGGTATAAAAAAATACTGCCAGCGGCACGAAATCAGCAAAATATCAGAACTTACAGGCAGCTTGAAATAGCAATGCCAGTAAAGTATAATTAATTCACTATTAAGGATTCGAACGGCTGATGGAAACACTTAAAGCACTGCATGATTATTTTCCGACGTCGGTTTTTACCGGCAGAGCTTTGGTATTTATAAGCGAAGAGTGGCGGGTCGAACTGACGGAACATCAAAATTCCGATTTCAGCAAGACGTGCGGAAACTTTCCAGTTATAAGAGTCAAGGTTTTCAAGAGAGCACTGAACGGCGAATCACTGCAACAGGGCCATTATGAAGATTTCCAGATAAACTCCGTCAGCGACCTTGCAACACAGATTGAACGATATATCCAGGGCGCTGTCGGGAAAAATATAAGGGAATACGGCTTAGATGTCTGAAAACGCCGGCGGCAACAAGAAAGAAGACATAAAAATAATTCGCGGGCCCAATGGGGCGGTTTTTTATGTAAAGGCGATTCCTTCGAGCAGCAGAACTTCTCTCGAAGGCGTCCATAACGGCATGCTGAAGATTAAACTGGCAGCGGCCCCTGAAAAGGGCAAAGCCAACGAGGCCCTGGTTGAATTTCTTTCGGAAAAACTCGGTATCAAGAAAAAATTTATCAGGATAACCGCCGGCCTGACTTCAAAAGTAAAACAAATTACAGCCGAACAGATGAGGCCGGAAACTCTTATTGAAAAATTGGAAAGCATTCTATGAAAAAAATAGCATTCGCATTTTCAATATTTCTTATAGTTTCGGTATTTGCATCGCAGAACCTTCCGTATAATCCTGCGGGGCTGTATGTCGACTCGGTGGAAAAAGCACTCCAGATGAGCGATGACGATATCGACCTGGCGACAGCAGTGCTGCTGATAGGCAAGAGATGGAACCCTTCCATAAATATAGACTACTATCGCGGCAAAATCGACGAAATGGCGATTGCGGTGCTTGATAAACTCAACGGGCAAAGTCCGTCAGCAAACGGCCGCAAAACAGTCCAAATAATCAATAAACTGCTGTTCGATGAACTCGGCTTTGCGCCTGTAGATAACGCCGATAACCCACAGGATTTATTTCTCAATTCCGTGCTCGACACCAAAAAAGGCTATTGCCTTAGTCTTTCGGTATTATACCTTTCAATCGCGGAACGGCTTGAACTGCCAGTTTACGGAGTCGTCGTGCCGGGGCATTTTTTTGTAAGATACGACGACAAGGAAAAGCCATTCGATATCGAAACAACACAGAAAGGCGCAAGTCCGGGAGACGAACACTATATAAAAGAATTCAAGGTGCCGGACAAACAACGGGGAGTTTACCTGCGAAATCTCAATAAAAAGGAAACCATCGGGTGCTTTTTCAATAATCTTGCCAACGTATATTTCGACCTTAACGATATTGACAATGCCTATTACTACCAGCAAAAGGCCGTCGATATTAACCCCCTGCTTGCCGAAGCGAGGTCAAATCTCGGCAATATCCTGCTTAAGAAAAATATGGTCGACGCCGCAATCGGGCAATACCAGGCGGCACTTAAAATAAACTCCGCGGACGCCAAAACATATCACAACCTCGCAAATGCCTACAGCAAAAACAACCAGTTCGATGAGGCAATCAAACAATACGAAATCGCCATAAGTCTCGATCCCAATTTTATCGAAATTTACAAGGGACTGGCGAAGGCCTATTATTCAAAAGGGCTGACTGACAAGGCCATCGACATTCTCAAAAAAGGAATTGATGTCAATTCGCGCGATGCCGATATATATACAATACTTGCGGGCATATACCAGGACAAACAGAATTACGAGCAGGCAATTTCAAATTACCGGCTGGCACTGATATTTAAAAGCGATTCCATTCCGGCCGGCTACGGTCTTGCCTACGCATATCTTCAAAGCCAGATGTATTATGACGCAATAGAACAGTTCAGGGCGGTCCTTTTTTATGAGCCCACCAATGCAAAGGCATATTTCGGGCTCGGCCTTACCTATAACAAACTCGGCTGGGCCGAAGATGAAATCGCAGCTTATCAGAATGCTTTAAGGGCCGACCCCGGTATGGTTTCCGCCTGGCAGAACCTGGCGCAGGTATATATGAACCAGAAACAATATGACCTTGCCATCAAGGCATACCTGCAGGTGATTGAACGGAACCAGAACGCTTCCGCCGACATTTTTTACAACCTTGCCGTCGCATATTCGCTGCAGAAGGAATACCAGGATGCCAAGAAATATTATTTAAAGGCCATAGAATTGCAGCCTAATTATCCTGCCGCACACAATAATCTCGCAATCACTTATTATATGCTCGGTCAATACAAACAGGCACTGGAGCAGGCTGAAATCGCCAAGGAACAGGGATATGATGTTTCCGGCGACCTGCTTGAGCAGCTTAATAAAATTGCAGGCGAAGAACCACAAACCAAAAATTGAGATTAAGGGGCAGTAAAATGGCAAATGAAAAAAAACGAAAAACAGTTTGGCCAGGCGTATTGTTCAGCATTGCAGTATTGCTGGTTATTTTAGTTATCGCCTCACCGTTTATCATCGACAGCATTTTGAAGGTAAGTATTGTAAAGGCTATTGAAAATCAGCTTAACACAGGAGCTTCGGTGTCGCGAGTCCATCTCAATATGTCTGCGGGAAGCATTGAAGTCAACGACCTGAAAATAGACAACCCGCCCGGCTATGAATATAAGCATGTTATGGAACTCAAATCAATCTACGTCAAGGTCAATGTTCGCTCTTTTTTCTCGGACACTGTAGATGTAAACGAGGTCAGCCTTGACGGCGCAACGGTCGTAATAGAACAGAAAAGCCTGACAAACAATCTGGCCGACATTCTCAAATCAATGCCTAAAAAGGAAAAGGCGAAACCTGAGGCCGAAAAACCCAAACAGGAAGGGAAAAATGTTCACATTTCCTCTTTAGACATACGGGACATTAATGTGAAAGCCAAACTTTTACCCATGCCCGGCAAACTCGATACGGCAGAACTAAATATTTCCGCAATACATCTTTCGAATATCGGCGGTAAAAAGACAACGCTTGCAGATGCTGTCGGTAAGATATTCAACGAAATCGTAAATGCAATCGCCAGACAAGGCAGCGATATACTGCCCCGTGATGTGACCGGCTCGATTCAGGAAAATGCCGGGCAGGTGAGCGAACAGATTAAAAAAGAAGCCAAGGACGTAACGGAGAAGGTCAAAGGACTGTTTAAGAAGAAAGACTGATAACCGATGAAGCAGCAACTGCAACGGCCGCCGAAAGTCCTTGTCGCCGTCAGCGGAGGAGTCGATAGCGCAACTGCTGCCGCAACTCTCAAACAGGCAGGTTTCGATTGTACCGCTGTTTATATGAAGCTCTATGACCAGCCGGCACATAAAAGCGAAGACGCCGAAAAGGTCGCCAAGCATCTTGATATACCGTTTGAGGTCCTGGATTTGACCGGCGATTTTAAAAATGTGATTGAGTACTTCTGCAGCGAATATAAAGAGGCCAGGACACCCAATCCGTGCGTTTTCTGCAACAGGTTCATAAAATTCGGGAAACTCCTCGAATACGCAAAGGCAAAAGGCGCCGACTTTATCGCAACGGGCCATTACGCTCAAATACTCGAAGAAAAAAACGGGTTCGGGCTCTATGCCGCCGCAAACACGGCCAAAGACCAGTCTTACGCACTTGCAATGATTAACCGAGCGGCTCTCGAAAATGTTCTTTTCCCGCTCGGCAGGCTCGAGAAAAGCCAAACCAGAAAAATGGCGGAAAGCCTCGGTCTTGAAGTAAGCGATAAGCCGGACTCTCAGGAAATATGCTTCATACCTGATAATGATTACGCAGCGAAACTTGAAAGTTTATGCTCCGAACTTATCCGCCAAGGCAATATCGTTGACAGCAGCGGTAAAATTTTAGGAACCCATAACGGTATTCACCGTTTCACTATAGGACAAAGGCGAGGCCTGAAAGTCGCTATGGGTGTGCCTTATTATGTAACAAAGCTCAATGCCGCGGAAAACGCGGTCACACTTGGCCCTGAAGAGAAACTTTTGCATAAAGGCTTAACGGCCGGCGGCGCAAACTGGCTGATTGATGAGCCGACAGAAGCATTTGCCGCCTTAATAAAAATCCGTTATAATCACAAACCTGTATCGGGTCAGGTAAAGCCCGAAAAAGATATTGTAAGAGTTTTTTTTGACCAGCCGCTGCGTGCGATAACGCCGGGACAGGCAGTTGTCTTTTATTTGAAAAATGAAAAAGGTCTTAAGGTTGCCGGCGGCGCATGGATTAAAGAGGTTCTCGACTGATGGATGATGAAAATCAGGATATTCTTGATATGGTCCGCAAGGCTGAAAACGAGGCACAGCGGCTTGCAACACGGGCCCTTATAATTCAGCCCGGCGCCGTCGGAGACTGTATTTTTACGCTGCCGCTGGCTGAATTTCTTAAAACGCACCTGGGCATCGGCACAATCCTGATGCTGGGCAGGAGCCATTATATCGATTATTTCCCCGGCAGGACATGCGTAGACGGGATAAAAGACCTCGACTCGGTCGAACTGCACAGGCTTTTTATCAAGAGCAGCGAGTTCGAGTTGGAAGACGGAGATTCACTGATAAACACCTTCGCGGGCTATCAGCAGATTATCACTTTTCTCGGCGCTGCCGGCAGCGATTTTGAGGACAATCTCATTTTCACGGCATACTGCAGCAATGCTGTGGAAGTCACCACGCTGCAGCTAAAACCCCCTGCCGATTATACCGGACACGCAGCCGGATTTTATATTGATTCGTTTATCGCCGCTCAATCTCTCGAATTGCCCCCTGCCGAAAAGAATTTTAAAAAGATATATATTACGGCCGGTAAAAGTGATTTAATCGGCGGCAGAAAAATTCTCGAAAATGCCGGCATAAAACAGGGACAGCGCGTTGCGATAATTCACCCCGGCAGCGGAGGTGTTCACAAGTGCTGGCATATTGACAATTTCTATATGCTTGCCGAGCAGTTATGCGATGAAGATATAAGAGTTGTCTTTGTGCTGGGACCGGCGGAGATGGAAAGATTCAAAAAAAAGACTATCGATGCTCTTGGCGCAATCGCACCCGTTCTGTGCGAACCATCGCTGACAGAAGCTTTTCAGGTCATCAGCTGTTCGAAGTGTTTTATCGGCAATGACAGCGGCATAACACATTTGGCGGCGGCGGCTGGTATTCCAACAATAGCGTGCTTCGGACCGAGCGACCCTGCACGATACAGCCCTGTCGGACCGCAGGTCTGGACATTCAAATTCGAGCCTTCTGATTTTAATTCGCCCTGCCCCGAGAAGGCGGCGGCAGTAACAAAACAGGCTCTCGAGGTCTTAACTTCTTGACCGGCAGAGAGTAATAACTATAATAGCTATTCTTATGGAAAAGACATTAGCCCAGCTTGCTCAATATGTCGGCGGAAAGGTAAAAGGAAACGCCGATGTGAAGATTACCGCAGTAGCGACGCTCGAAAACGCCGCCGCGACGGATATCAGCTTTCTTGTCAATCTTAAGTACTCAAAGGCGCTGCAAAACACAAAGGCCGGCGCTGTGATTGTCGGCAAAGACACCGACGCACCGATACCACTGCTGATTGCTGAGGACCCGTATTACGCTTTTTCCCAGATAGTGATTCTGCTGCACGGACACAGACAGCATAAAAAGGTAGGGTTGTCCAAAAAAGCAGCCATCACCGAAACAGCGAAGGTCGGCAAAAACTGCCATATCCACGATTTTGTAACCGTTTGCGATAACGCCGCCATCGGCGATGATACTATTATCTATCCCGGCGTTTTCATAGGGCCGGACGCTGCTATTGGTAAAAACTGTATCCTTTATCCGAATGCTGTGATATATGACGGCTGCAAACTCGGCGATAATGTCATAATCAACGCCAACGCAACGATAGGCAAAGACGGCTACGGCTATGCGACACATAACGGAAAACATTACAAAATTCCGCAGATAGGCGTTGTAGTAATAGAAGATGATGTGGAAATCGGCTCAAACTGCTGCATCCAGAGAGGAGCTATCGAAGATACGATTATCGGCACAGGCTGCAAAATCGGCGACCTTACTAATATCGGCCACGGCGCAAAAATAGGGCCGCATTGTCTTCTCGTCGGCCAGATTGCGATTGCAGGCTCCACGACAATCGGACATCACTGTGTTATCGGCGGTCAGGTTGGGATTGTCGGGCATATAAAAATCGGCAACTATGTTTCGATTGCCGCTCAGGCAGGCGTGATAAATGATATTCCTGACGGCCAGAGCGTTGTCGGCGCTCCTGCAATCGATGCGGCAAAGGCCAGAAGGGCCTACAGCCTGATTGAGGACCTGCCGGAAATGAAAAAAAACATTCGTCGCCTTGAAAAGCACCTCGAAAATGAAAAGTGAAAAAATAATCGGCCTGATAGCAGGCGGCGGAAGACTGCCGATTCTGGTTGCCCAAGGCGCGCAACAGGCCGGTTACAGGGTAATATGCACAGGACTGGGAGATAATCCGGAGCCGCAACTTGCCGAGATAGCGGACTTTTACGCGGCAGTGCCGATAGCGCGGCCGGGAGCGTGGATACGAAAGCTGAAAAAAAACGGCGCAACATCCGCCATAATGGCCGGCAAAGTCCGCAAGGAAAAACTTTTTACGCCGTGGCGGATTTTGCGGTACCTGCCGGACTGGCGGGCATTCAGGATTTATTACTGGCGGCTGCGAAAGAAAAATAAAACCGACCAGACAATTTTACAGGCAATTGCCGATGAACTTGCAAGCGGAGGTATTATTTTGCAGGACTCAACGAAATTTTGCGGTGAATACCTGGCCGACAAAGGCGTGATGACGAAAATCGGGCCGAGCGGCGATATCCAGGAAGATATTGAATTCGGCTGGGAAATAGTGAAAAAAATTTCCCAAACAGGCATAGGCCAGGCGATAGCCGTCAGAGAAAAAACCGTTATTGCCGTTGAAGCGGTTGAGGGCACAGAAAAAATGATTGAACGAGCAGGACAATTCTGCAAAAAAGGCGGCTGGACGCTTTTAAAGGCCTCAAAGCCCGACCAGGACTGGCGATTCGACGTTCCCTGCGCGGGGCCTGAAACAATCAAATCTCTAAACGCCAACGGCGGAAAATGCCTGGTCGTCGAAGCAGGCCGAACTATAATTATAGACAAACCCCAAACTATTGCCCTTGCAAACCAGCTCGGCATCGCAGTTGTCGGCTTATAATATTGTAATGAGCTTCCAAAAAATAAAAATTTCAGGCTACAGACTTAAACTTTCCGACGATTTCCCGGCCGGATTTTTTCCCGATATCGCTGATACTTTGTCCTTTACCGATGGGCAGCGAAGCTCTTTCGTGAAACTGCCATCGTCAAAATTTGCGAATGTCTTCAAATTCAATGTCTATTTCAAAGGCAGAATTTACAATCTCATCCTGAAACAATATCTTAACCGGTCAGGTTTGGATATTTTGAAAAATCTTATACGCCCCTGCCGTGCACAAAGGGCATTTGAGGCAGGTCAGATGTTAAAACAACACGGATTTTCTTCGCCTGATATGGCTGCCGCGGGCAGAAAGACTTTTGCAGGCGTTACCGTCAGAAATTTCCTGATAACCGGCGAAGTCACAGACTCTTTGCCGCTTTATAAGATTTTGGAGACAAATACATCGCAAAAACAGGAGATTATTGCTCAGTTCGGCCAAACAGTCGGCAGGATGCACGCTCAGAACATCTTCCACGGCGATTTAAGACTCGGCAACGTCCTTGTTAAGAAGGTCAATGATAAGTTTGAATTTATCTTCCTCGACAATGAGCGAACCAGAAAATTAAAAAAGCTGCCTGAAAGACTGCGACTGAAGAATCTTGTTCAGATAAATATGTCTCTAAACGATTCCGACAAGACGATTTTTCTGGGGGCTTACCTGGCAGAGCAGAACGTAAAAATTAACAGAGAAGAACTTGCCGCTCAAATTGCCGCCGGCGTGAAAAAAAGACTTGCCGCAAAAGAAATCAGAACTGTTTGAGAAAACTTAAATCGTTTTCGAAAAGCAGTCTTATGTCGGTTATGCCGTATTTGCGCATCGCAAGGCGTTCAATACCAAAACCGAAAGCCCAGCCTGTATACTTTTCCTTGTCGATTCCGACCGCGTCAAATACGTTCGGGTCAACCATACCGCAGCCGCCGGCTTCAATCCACTTTCCTTCGCCGTTTTTATCGATAAACAATATATCGACTTCCGCACTTGGCTCGGTAAACGGGAAGAAACTGGGGCGAAGACGCCATTTTACGTCTTTGCCGAAAAAGGCGCCGATAAACTGGGCTATGGTGCTTTTCATATCGACCATTGAAATGTCCTCATCGACCACAAGGGCCTCGAGCTGATGAAACATAAACATGTGCGTCGCATCGACCGTATCAGGCCTGTAAACGCGGCCCGGGGCGATGACCCTTATCGGAGGTTTTTGCCTGCCCATAATACGAATCTGTATAGTAGAAGTCTGGCTTCGCAGGAGCCTATTGGCATCAATATAAAAATTATCGGACACGTCGCGGGCAGGATGCTCCGGGGGGATATTGAGAGCTATGAAGTTATGCCATTCGTCCTCAACCTCGGGCCCGTAGGCAATTGAGAAACCCATCCGTCCGAAAATTTCAAGCAGCTCATTTGTTGTCTGCGTGATTATGTGTTTTTTGCCGATTTGGAAATCCACACCCGGCAGCGTAACATCAATCAGAGGCACTTTTTTTGAGGAATCCTTTTTCAGCGAAGACTTGAGCTGCTCAAAGGCCGCGGTGACCTCTTTACTGATTTTATTGGCAATTTCGCCGGCCTGCTTTCGCTGCTCAGGGGTAAATGAGCCTATCCGGCTCAACATCTGCGTTACAGCCCCCTTTCGCGATAAAAAACGAATGCGGAACTGTTCGAGCTGCTCGGCATTTGTCACTTTTTTAAGCGATTCAAGAGCTTGCTGTCCGATTTTTTTAAATTCGTCAAGCACGGGGTCTGTTAGTCAGTTAATACCGGTTTGCATTAAAAGCAGCCCCGATGAAACACCGGGGCTGCTAATCCGTCCAACAATTCCGTTCGTCAAACGGCCAAATAGGCAAATCACTTCATGTGCACGACAATTTCAACTCTTCTGTTTCTTGCCTTGCCGCTTGCGTTGGTATTCGGTGCAATCGGCCTTCCCGGGCCGCAGCCAATAGCTCTGAGCTTGCTGTCCGGTATGCCGTTGGAATTAAGAAAACGAACCACTGTAAGAGCCCTTTGAGCAGACAATTCCCAGTTGTCTTTCCAATTGGACTTTTTTATCGGGTCGGTATCCGTATGACCAATGACGTCTATCCTCCTGCCGCTGTATTTTTCATTCAAGACAGAAACGATATGGTCAAGGTCACCCTTTGCGCCGGACTTGAGAGCCACTTTTCCGGAGTCAAAAAGAATCGTCTCCGGCAGCGTTACTGTTATGGTCCCTTCCGCCGCATTGAGGTCGACCTGATAATCGCCAAAGCCAGTGGCTTCTCCCGACGTCTTTTTACGTTCCGCCGTTTGTTTTTTCATATCCTCGATGGTTTGTTCACCTTCCGCAAGTTTCGCCGCAAGCTGCTCTTTTTCAGAAGAGCTGCTGTCGAGCGTGCCCTTGCAGTTATCATACAGACCCTTGAGGTTCTGATGCTCGACATTCAAAGCGTTGTATTTCTTTTTGTAGTTGACACATCCGCTCAAAAGACTGAACGAAACCATCACAACAGTTAAAAGAACAATTTTTCTGACCAAAGCGTCCATGACTTAACTCCTTTATCAAATAAATTTATTTTATTTTTTCAACGATACAAAACAAACTGCAGCCAGTTTGTTACCGCATCATGCAGAATCATAACCACAAAAAGGCCTATTGACAAGAAGGGACCATAAGGAATTTGCCGCATTTTTTTAAAAAACATACAAAAAAGCGCCCAAGCCAGTCCGAAGAAAGGCGCGATAAAGAAAGCCACTACCACCGGCCAGGCCCCGAGCACAGCACCTGCCGCACCCATCAGGTGAACATCTCCAAGACCCATCGCTTCCCTGCCAAAGGTGAATGTTCCGAGTATTCTCGTTGTCCAAACTATCGCACAACCTATAAAATACCCCCATAAACTGCCGAAAAGTCCGGCAACAACAGGCACTTGCGAAAAATCAATCCACCAGTCGGCAAATTGCGGTACATTTTTATAGAGTTTAAAGGCCGCAAAAGCTCCAATGGCAATCGGCAGCAGGAAAATTACCTCTTTTAACATTTCAAGACGATGATTGTGGTTTTCTTTTGGTTTTTCCATAATTGAAGATAATTCAGGGTCTGATTCTTCGCTGTAATAACTTCTTCTTATCGCGCCGGTCAGAAGCAGCAAAATAGAAATAATCAGACCTATCAAACCACCCATTGTTAAAACCGCTATCTTCGCCGAGGCCATAGGGAAAAGGTCATAACTTCGGATAGCGGCAGAGTCATAAAAAAACCTGCCAACCGCCGAGCCTGTGAAGCCTACCACCGTAACAATCCAGCAGATAGAAAGCGGTATGACCGAAAATTCCAAATCTATTGCCGACGCCGCTATGAAAGCTGAAAGCATAATAATATGTATAAGATACGGCAACAAACCTTCGCCAAAAAATTCGCCAAATCCCCTTCTCAAAGGCGTCATAAAATAAATCACATAAAGAGCTACAAAAATCGAGGCCGTCAAAAGCTCGATAATAAAATATCGCGGCGAAATTTTCGCTTTGCATTTGCGGCATCTTCCCATCAGCAGCAGCCAGGATAAAATCGGAATGTTGTCGTAGAAAGCTATCGGAGTTTTGCAGGATGGACAGGCGGAGCCGGGCCGGATAATCGACAAATCCTTCGGCAGACGGTAAATCACGACATTGAGGAAACTGCCGACAGAGGCGCCGACCGCAAAGAGAAATGCAATCACTAATCCATCTGGTATAACAATACATCCTGTCAAATATTATTCCTTATTCTTATTGACCGCACCGGCAACCTTCATCTGCAACCCAAACAGACGAATAAACCCTGTCGCATCGGTCGGGTTATACTCGGCGCCCATTTTGAAACTTGCAAGCGAAGTACTGTAAAGACTCTTTGGACTTTTAATGCCTGCCGGCGTGCAGCGGCCTTTATAAAGTTTCATTTTTACCGTGCCGGTAACGTTCTGCTGCGTTACATCAATAAATGCATCCAAGGCGTGGCGAAGCTGACAGAACCACAGGCCGTAATAAACCATTTCCGCATATTTCAGCGCAACCTGCTGCTTATAATGCAGCGTCTCGCGGTCGAGAGTCAGGCTTTCGAGGGCCTTGTGAGCCTCAACAAGTATAGTGCCGCCCGGCGTTTCGTAAACGCCGCGGGACTTAATGCCGACAAGACGATTTTCCACAACGTCAGCCTGCCCGATTGAATGTTTGCCACCGATTTTATTAAGCACTTCAATAATTTTCACGGGGTCTGTTTTTTTGCCGTTCAGACTGACCGGCACACCCTTTTCAAAACCTATTACAACATACTCCGGTTTGTTCGGTGCTTTTGATACAGGATTTGAAAGGACGAACAGACGGTCCAGCGGCTCATTCGCAGGGTCTTCCAGCTCCGCGCCTTCGTGACTTAGATGCCAGAGGTTGCGGTCGCGCGAATAAATTTTCTTTACGCTCTGCTCGATAGGTATCTTATGCTTTTTGGCATATTCAACAGCAGCCTCTCTGCTTGTAAGTTCAAATTTGGGGTCTTTCCACGGCGAAATGATTTTCAGTTTCGGATTTAAAGCCATATAAGTAAGTTCGAAACGAACCTGGTCGTTTCCCTTGCCGGTTGCGCCGTGAGCGACGCCCATCGCGCCTTCCTGCCGGGCGACCATAACCTGATGTTTTGCAATCAAGGGCCGGGCAATGCTTGTGCCGAGAAGATAGCCGTTTTCATAAACCGCCCCGCTTTTGAGCAGCGGCCAAAGATATTCAGTAACAAATTCTTTGCGCAAATCTTTGACGATGCACTTTATGGCGCCGGATTGAATCGCCTTTTTCTTTATTCCGTCAAGCTCCTCACCCTGGCCGAGGTCGGCGGCAAACGCAATAACATCATAGCCGTAGGTTTCCTTGAGCCACGGCAAGATTACACTGGTATCAAGTCCGCCGCTGTAGGCGAGAACAACTTTTTTATTCGATTTTGCCATAAAGAAGTCCTTTCGCACCAAAACGATACGGCGATTATACAATTATGTAAAATTTTAGCAACCCGTAACTTACCGGCATAAAGCCTCCTTACGGACCGATAATAAAACTAACACGGCCTAAAATGAACGCCCATATATAATTACAATAAAAGAACCCTGAACAAACCGGGGTATTTGTTAACAGCCTGATATATTAAAGCCGATAATATCGATGGTAAGACTTTGCTTCTTTATCTTTTAAGGGGAAAAGATAAAGCTATATCGGGGGTAAAACTATATTGCGTAGAGATATAACCTATATCCTGTTATTCTTCCTGTCAGCTATTGCGTTTTTCCCAAGCTACGGTCAAAAACAACAAGTTCCTTCAGGATACAAAGAATGGGTCGAGGCCTTTGATGTTATTGCCGAACTTAAATTAGCGAACGGCAGAATTCCCCGAAAGCCCGATGCTCCAAAATTCTTAAACCATACGCTCCTGGAAAAACTCTATGAAGATAGCAAATAAAATAAGCCTCTCTTTTCTTGCCGTTGCTTTAATTCTTGTGAGCACTGCTGGAACTACTGTCTATATAATTGTGAAAGATAATTTGCAGAAGTCTATATATAACAATTTAGCTACGGCGGTCGCCTCGCGGGCCAATCATATAGAAACCTACCTCACAATGTTGAAAATCTCTGTCGGACAGTTATCTAAAAGCGATACTCTGGAGAATTTTTTAAAAATAAAAGACAGAGAAGATTCCCGACAGAACGAAGCCTTCCGGCAGGTTATGCGCAGGCTCAAGAGGACAAAAGAGGCTAATTCTTCGATATTTGAATTTTTCCTGCTGGACGCAACAGGAAAAGTGGTGGTCTCCAGCAACGAAAGCAACATCGGAGCAGATAAGCCCACGGATGCTTATTTTCTCGGCGGGCAGAAAGAGGCCTTCATCAAGGATGTATATTATTCCCAGTCAGTTAAAGAACCTTTAATAGCCGTATCCGCGCCATTTTTAGACAGCAATACAGGGAAATTATTAGGCGTGATTGTGGCAAGGGTGAGATTAAATGAGTTAAATAATATCGTTACGAATAGAACCGGTCTGGGTAAGACCGGCGAGATATATATCGTCAATAAGTACGGGTTTATGATTACTCCTTCCAGATTCACACAAGATGCAGTTTTAAAACAGAGGGTGGATACTGAGAATGTAAGGAGAGCCCGGTTACATAAAGGCAGGGAACACGTATTATCCGAAGAGGAAAAGGCGAATGTTTTTCCTGATTATCGCGGCCAGAAGGTTCTGGGAACACATGAATTCATACCCCAGATGCAGTGGGTGGTTTTAGCCGAGATAAATGCAAAAGAAGCATTTGCGCCTTTGGCTAAACTGCGCCTGGTCTTTTTCCTGATTTTATTTATAGCGGTCAACATCGCGTGGTTATTAGGTATTGATATTGCGAGATTTATTTCTAAGCCGCTTCATAGGCTGCATAAGGGAACCGAAATAATTGGCAGCGGCAATTTAGATTACAAGGTAGGCACTGATGCAAAAGATGAGGTGGGACAGCTTTCCCGTGCATTTGACGTAATGACGAATAATTTTAAAAATACAACAATTTCCATTGAACATCTCAATAAAGAAGTTGTCCAGCGCAAATGGGCGGAGATGAAACTGCGGGAAAGTGAGAAGAAGTACCACAGCCTTTTCGAAAGTTCCCATGACGCCATTATGATACTTGAACCTCCTTTATGGAAGTTCACCTCCGGCAATCCGGCCACATTAAAACTGTTTGGCTGCAAAGATGAAAAAGAATTTATCTTTTTGTCGCCTGCAGATTTGTCGCCAAAATATCAGCCCGATGGGACGGCGTCTTCCGTAAAGGCACCGGAAATGATGAAAATAGCAATGGAAAAAGGCAGCCATTTCTTTGAGTGGATGCATAAGCGTATGGACGAAACAGAGTTTCCTGCTACAATTTTGTTGACGAGAACAAAAATCAAAAACGAAGAAGTGTTACAAGCTACTATTCGAGATATAACCGAGAGCAAGCAGACTGAGGATGGATTGCGTAAGTTATCGCTCGCTGTCGAACAGAACCCCGCTTGCATTGTCATCACGAACACCAACGGCGACATCGAATATGTAAACCCCAAGTTTACGGACATGACAGGCTATACTTATAAAGAAGCTATTGGACAAAACCCGCGATTCTTGAAATCTGGTCAAACACCTCCTGAAGTGTATAAAAATTTATGGGATACAATCAAATCCGGGCACAAATGGCAAGGCGAATTCTCTAACAAGAGGAAAAACGGCGAGATCTATTTCGAAAATGCATCTATTTCACCGGTCATTAATAAGGCGGGAGTCATAACCCACTTTGTCGCAAACAAGGAAGACATTACCATCCGCAAAAAAGCTGAGAAAGAAATGAAAGAAGCGGTTGAAATGAAAGCAAAATTTATTTCCACAGCCTCACACGAGCTGCGAACGCCTCTGACCGCCATAAAAGAGGGCATAAATCTGGTACATAGCGAAATGACTGGTCCGCTTAATGATGACCAGAAAGAGTTTTTAGGTATCGCAAAGAGAAATGTAGACCGTCTTGCCAGATTGATAAACGATGTTTTAGACTTCCAGAAAATGACTGCCGGAAGAATGGCCTTTAATATGAAACCGGCCAGCATAAATGAAACCGTAAGGCTTGTTGAAGAAACAATGAGGCCGCTGGCAAAAGAAAAAGGGTTAAATTTGATAATCGAACTTGATGATGCCGTTCCAGTTGTGAATTTTGATAAGGATAAAATTATCCAGGTGCTGACTAACCTTGTTAACAATGCAATCAAATTTACTGAAACAGGCAGCATAAAGATTACTACTTCCCGGAACGATAATAGTATTATTACATCCGTTAAGGACTCCGGATGCGGAATCAAACAGGAAGATATGCCAAAACTGTTTCAGGAATTTGAACAATTGTCTACTAATGACACCGAGAGAAAAACAGGCGGAACAGGTTTGGGGCTTGCGATTTCCAAAAGAATCATAGAAAACCACAACGGCAAAATATGGGCCGAGTCGGATTACGAAAAAGGAACAACCTTTTATTTTGAATTACCTATGGAGGCGATACCATGCCAGCTAAAATATTAGTTGTCGATGACGAAAAGGATATCTTAAGAATTGTGTCCTATAGTTTGCAAAAATGGGGCTATGAGGCCATAACTGCCAACAACGGTCAGGACGGATTGAATAAAATGGCGGCTGAAAAGCCGGACATTGTTCTGCTTGATGCCAGCATGCCTGTAATGAGCGGACTCGAAATGCTCGAACAAATACGCACCAACCCTGATTGGAGGGATATCCCTGTAATAATGCTGACAGCTCATTCGGACCCGAAAACCATAAATTGTGCCGCTGCGTTTGGTATCGTGGAATACATCACTAAGCCGTTCGATCCAATGGAGCTAAGAGAAAAGATTGACAAAGCTCTTACGCATTCGAACTCATAGACACAAAAAACCGGTATTCCCGAAATGAGGAATTTTCTACAGCGGTCTTGTGGGAACAGAAGCGAAGCTGCCAAGGCGACAACTTTTTTAAAATAATCTCTAATCCTATCGACGGACTATTTTTTAGACGGAATAAGAGCATTCAAAAGGTCAACTCTCCACTGATTTGTCTGCTGGTCGTAAGCGCCAAAATATTCATGGCAGAATTCCCAATAATGGAAACTAAAGCCTCGCTTCACAGCGGATTTTGCAACAAACACCGTCCAAAGAACCCGATTGTCCTTGTTGGCATCTTTGTAAACGCCGAATTCGCCAAGATTGAGCGGCCTGTTGTTCTTCTTTCCCCAGGCGGCGACTTTATCAAAGGCATCGGTAATCGCCAGTTTTTGCTCATCTGTCGCCGTCCAGGTTGTGCCTATCCAGGTCTTTGCTTCGGGCATCCACATAGCGCCCTGATGCGTAAATTCCTTCGGTGAATAATAGTGAACAGAAACAATGATATTGCGGTCATCCTTCGGAATGTCGAGTTTGTCAATAAATTCAACATTAGCATATTCCGCGGGTTCTACGACGATAGTTCTGCGCGGGTTCGACTGGCGAATTAAAACAGTTGCTTTTTTAAGCAGGTCATTCCACAACGCCGGCGTTAATGCGCTGTGCGGCTCATTCAACGGCTCAAACAAAACCGAATCGGGATAATCCTTATAATGCTCGGCAATCTGTTTCCAAAAACTAAGGAACCGCTCGCTGTGGGCATTAGGGTCGTCCATCAGCTCAAGATAATGATGCACGTTTATTATTACATAAAGGTTATTTTTAAGCGCGTTTGCTACCGCCCAGGCCACCCTGTTCAAAAAAGCGGCATCGATAGTATAAGGCGGCTCCTTCAATGCGTGGCTGGACCAGCGAATGGGAATACGAACGGAATCAAAGCCCGCATCTTTTATAATCTTAAAATATTCCTCTTTCAATCTCACGCCCCACTCGCCTTCGCTCGGTCCATCGAGGGCATTGCCTAAATTTATTCCCCTGCCGAGGAGCTTATTCTGTTTGAAAGGGTCAGGCGGTCTCTTTTTCATAATCTTTTTAGAATCTTTCGCCGCGAAACAGTTTAAAGCCAGTATCAAAAGCAGCCCTGCCATAACACATAACGATATTTTTTTTAAACTTGAACATAACTTTCATCCTTAAACTAAGATTTAAAAAAGCTGCATTTTCAATAAATATTGCAACCCAGCGGCTGGTATGTTATCATACCAAACCCAAAAAATATATGTCTGACTGATAAATTTTAAATTAACTTAATTCTGGATTAAGGAGCGGTAAGATGTTTTCCAAGGGTATTTGTAAATCTTTATTTTTGCTGTTGTTTTTGTCATTAACGTCCGCTTACGGCGACACCAATATTCTGGTTAATCCCGGGTTAGAAAACGGAACGGACGGCTGGGCCGGCCGAAGCTGCCAAATTCAGGCAGGCAGCGCACCAGTACACAGCGGTTCGGGCAGCGTGAAAGCAACCGGCAGAGACTCGAATTGGCAGGGAATAAAACAGTCTATGTTCGGCAAGATGACAGATGGAAAGACTTACCGGATATCAGGGTGGGTAAGACTTGATAACGCTCCGAGCGCTCCTGTTGCTCTATCCGTCGAGCAGCAGGACGGTGGCGGCACAAAATATCATAACGTAGCCAGTGCTGCCGCCACGGACAGCAACTGGGTTCTGCTTTCAGGCAATTTCACATTAGAGGTAAACGGCACTTTATCGGTGCTGGACGTTTACTTTGAAGGCCCGCCGCCGGGTGTTAATTTTTACGTTGATGATGCGAATGTATATGGCCCAGAACCCAATATTGCCAAGGCCAAACCTGTCGAACCCAACGCGACAGGCCAGGTTGATGCAGGTATACGCCACCAAAAAATCGAAGGTCTCGGCGCCTCCGGCGCCTTTCGCACGATGGAATTTGTCAACCACAAACAGAAAGCAGAGCTGTATAATCTGCTCTTCAAGGAGCTCAGCCTTGATATATTCCGCATAAGAAACACTTACGATATAGATTCAAACTCTTTCAACGAAACGGCAGAGATAGTTAGAGGCGCCAAGGCGGCCCTCGGGCAGAACCTGAAGATTATGATTTCCTCGTGGTCACCGCCTGCCCGGCTGAAAAGCAATGGAAAATTAATCGGCGGAACCCTTGCGAAAATCGACGGCAAGTATATGTATACTGAGTTTGCAAAGTGGTGGTACGACAGCGTGGCCGCTTATGCAAAAGCCGGCGTTAAAGCTGATTATATAACTATGCAGAATGAGCCTGACTTCGAAGCCAAATATGACGCCTGCATATTCGCTCCTACGGAAGATTCAAACCTGGCCGGCTATGACACCGCCTCCGAGGCGGTTTGGCAGAAGCTGAATTCTGAAATGGGGCAAGCTTGCCCGAAAATGCTCGATGCGGAAACGATGGGCTTTTCTAATGCCGAAAGTTATATAAACAAGATAAAAGATTTATCGCACGTTTATGGTTACGCACATCATCTCTACGATTGCAGCGGCTGCGGCGCAGCCCCTGACAGATATCTTTCCAAAATGGTCAACTTTAGTAAGTTTAATTCACAGCACGGCAACAAGCCTCTGTTCCAGACAGAGTACCAGCACCATGAACCGAATGCGTGGATGCAGGCGATAAATACGGCGATTTTGATGCATAATTCTCTGACTGTGGAACAAGCAGCTGCATATCTGTACTGGGATTTGTTCTGGGGCCCTGGAACTGTCAGCTTAGTGAGCCTTGATGACCCCTGCTCCTACTCTATCAATCACACTTACTATGCTTTTAAACAATATTCGGCTTTCATGGATTCGGGCTGGCAGCGCGTGGAGGCTTCAACCGAAAATTCCGGCCTAAGAATGTCAGCATATATCAGCCCGGACAATAAAAAACTGACCGCGGTCATAATCAATACCACTGCCGGCACCGATATTACTCTTGACTGTTCTTTTAAGGATTTCTCTACTTCCGAAGGTAAAGTTTATCGGTCCAGCCAGAAAGAGAAATGTGTTAATGCCGGTGATTATAGCGGGAGCGGTCCATTGAAACTGCCCGCAAACTCTATAACAACTCTGGCACTATCCGCCAGATGAGAGTTCTTTATTTATCGCCGAATTTGTTAAAATGAAGAACTCTGTTGAGCGGCCTTTTAGGCACGTGCAGGACATCATTTTTGTCGAGGTAATATTTTGTATCATCTGTTGCCGCGTCTTCCATAACGGGTTTTTCAGCGGGTTTTCCGAGCGCTACTACGGAATCAATAATGTATTTCTCGTCAATGCCCAGGATTTGAAATATTTTTTCTCTGGCCAGAGCTCCCAGCCAGCAGGAGCCGACACCTTTGCCCCAGGCGGCAAGCAGAATACTCTCTATGGCAGCAGCAGCGTCAACAACTGCTTCTCTTTTTATTTCACTGTCAATTAGCACTACAATGTAGGCTGCGGGCCTTTGATTTGGCCCCGGTTTTCTTTTCGGCCTTACGTGCCATGCCCAGGTAAGGGTCTTGAAGAGTTCCTCGCAGATTTTTGGCTCATCGACTACTACGTATTCGAGCGATTGTTCGTTGGCAAATGCCGGGGCGCAGCGCGCGGCCTCAACCAGTTCAATCAAAAAACTTCTGTCAAGTTTTTCCTGACTAAATCGTCTTACACTTCGCCTGGTTTTTATTAAATCGAGCATATCCATATAATACCTCGCTTGAAAAAAATGGGCGATATAGGGTTCGAACCTACGACCTCCTGCGTGTCGAGCAGAATCGGCCACTTTCTAACTTCTTGTTAATAAAGCACTTACCTTTTATAACATAAGGACTTATGAACTGTTTTCGAACTGGCCTAGAACTGGTTTCTGAACTGTTTTCAGACTGGAATTGGCACAAAACTGGCACAAATTCAGAAAACGCCACTGACTATTATAAGTCGATCCCTTAAATTATTAAAGCATTTAATGTACACAAGAATAGAGCTAATATAAGTGTCTGTATGGCAGGATGATATATCGCATAGAGCAACGGATTTCTAATCCGAATCAAGGTTTTGTAAGTGTTTGTCAATAAATGATTAATGATTGTCAAAAAAGAACTTATGAAGCT
>Ga0315286_10001112_pt1 | contig 24025 bp, 12 predicted proteins | sample YL17G10_0_MG_FD_205038 | JGI IMG/M metagenome (GOLD analysis project Ga0315286, IMG submission 205038) | Sediment microbial communities from Yellowstone Lake, YNP, Wyoming, USA - YL17G10_0 | ecosystem: Environmental > Aquatic > Freshwater > Lake > Sediment | place: USA: Wyoming | collected...
CCGCCCGGCTGCAGGAGCCGGGCGGCGTCGGCATCACGGCCTGCGGCGGAAGGAGAGCGCCTGCTTCGCCACCGGCGCCGTGCGCGCGGTCAGCGCGGCCATCTGGGCCGGGCTGAGCGGCGTGAACGCGCGTGCCAGGGCCACGTCCTCCTCGACCTGGGCCACCGAGTCGCAGCCCACGATCACGGTGCTCACCGGGAGCGACAGCACGTAGTAGAGCGCCTCGCGCATCTTGAGGGTGCCGGCTTTCGCCGGCCGCTCGATCTCGCGCTGCTGATCCAGTGGCGGTGGCGTCCACGAATCGAGGATGCGGCCCCGGGCGGGGATCTTCATGCCGATGATGCCCAACTGCTTCTCGACCGCCAGCGGCAGGAGCTTCTCGGCGAAGCTCAGGTGGTGCGGGTCCGCCGCGTTGAGCGCGAGCAGCAGCGTGTCGAAGTCGAAGCGGCGGATCGCCTCCATCAGGACCTCCGGGTCGGCGTGCCCCGTGACACCGAGGAAGTGCACCATCTTCTGCTCGCGTGCCTGCTGCAGCGCCTCCATGGCACCGCCCGGCGCGAAGATCTCGTCCACCTGCTCCAGGCGCGACAGATTGTGGATCTGCCAGAGGTCCAGGTGGCCGGTGTTCAGCAGGCGCAGCGACTCCTCGAGCAGGCGCAGCGAGCCGTCGCGCGTGCGGTCGTTGGTCTTCGAGGTGAGGAAGGCCTCCTTGCGCCGGCGCTTCATCACCTTCCCGATGTAGCGCTGGCTCCAGCGCTGCGGGCCGCCGTAGGCCGCGGCCGTGTCCACGTAGTTCACCCCGAGGTCGAGTGCGCGCTCCACGATCGGCACGGCGACCGCCTCGTTGTCGGGTTGCTCGACCGCCGCCTGTCCGCCGAGGCTGAAGAGCCCCACGCGGTAGCCGGTACGACCCAGGTTGCGCGTCGGCATGGCCTCGGGCGTGCGGGGGTTGACCGGCAGCGGCGGCAACGTGGCACCGGCGGGCGCGGCGCGGGCGCGCGTGGCCAGGGCGCCCGTAAGGAGCCCCGCGCCGGCCGCGGTGCCCAGGCGGATGAAGTCACGACGGTCGAGGTTCTGCGGATCGCGAAGCTGCGCGTCGCTCATGGGACACCTCCGGCGCGCGAAGGTACGACAGTGGCGCGGTGCGCGCAACGGGCCCGTGCGCGGGACGCACGCACGAAGGCCCGCGGCACGATCTCCGCGGGCCTCCGTCGGGGCCGGCTCGGCCGGCCGCCGGCCAGCCGGCTACTTCGTCATGATGACGAGGTGCTTGACCTTGCGGAACTCCCTCGCATCGAGGATGTGGATCTCCATCAGGCCGCCCACCGCCTTCAGTTCGTAGCTTGCCGGAGGCTGGGCAGTCACGACCTGCACCTTGGCCGCCGAGGTGGGGACGATGCTCTCCTGATCGGTGTCCAACGAGGTGAAGTAACTCTCCGTGTAGCGGCCCGTGGCCTCCACGGTCTTGCCCATGCCCAGCACGCCGCCCTTCGCCACGATGAAGCCCAACGTGGTGAGTTCCTTCTTCGAGCCGATGACGTAGTAGATCGTCGCCAGCTCGCGCCGCTTCTCCTCGATCGACTGGTCCCGGGCCCGGATCGTCTCCTGGCCCCGCTGCACCTCGGTCGTCAGCCCGGCCACCGAGGTCTGCAGGGAGTCCACCTGGCCCGAGAGCTGGGCGACGAGCGCCTCCTTCTCGATCATTGTCTGCTTGAGCGTGACGATCATCTTCTCCAGGCCGGCGACCTTGACCCCGCTCTTCCGCAGGCTGGCCTCCAGCTTGCGGATCCTCTCCTTGTTGCGCTTCAGGCTCGCGTTGAGGACGTTGACGCGGTCGAGCGCCTGGCGCCGCACCGCCTCGGTCACCTTCAACTCCGACTGGGCCCCGGTCGACAGCATCTGGACGGTCGTGTCCCCGACGGAGATGGCGTTCAGGCTGTCCTGGATCTCGGTGATGGCGCTGAAGGCCTCGCTGTAGCCGACGCGCGCGGTCTCTTCTGCCAGGCGCATGTTCGTGTAGTCCATCGAGACCTTCCGGTACCTCACGAAGAGCATGGCGGCGACGACGGCCAGCACGACAACGACGGCGATCAGGGCGAACAAGACTGGTTTGCGCATGGCTCCATCTCCTTTGCTTCCAGGCGGAGGCGCCCAGGGACGTTCCCCAGCTTACCGACGGCCGGGCTGATTGGTGAACGGACGAGCAAGAGTAGCCAGACTCGGACTTCGTGGCAACCCGCGGGGATTGCGTGTGGGGAATGCGCAGATCGCCTGAATCGCACGCGGCCCGCTACCGCGCCCTCGGTCAAGTCCGCACCCCCTGGTGGTGCAATTGTTGGCGCCGAGAGGTCCCCCGCCGGGTTCGAGTCCTGCGAGCCGCCCCTGGGGGCAGCCTGAGCCGCTTGCCGCCTGCTTGTCCGAAGTCCCTCTGCGATTTGAGCTTGGCCAGAGACGCGTCCTTCGCACCATCCCGCTGGTGAGCGGAAGACGATGGAGGAGAGGCGCTTCCCGGCAGAGGTCTGCCTCTTGCAAGCGACGAACATCGTACGACCTCGACCCCGGTTCCCGCGCTCGTGCCGCGGGAACCGAGAACCCCAACTTATCGCAGCGCCGGCGACCCGGACCGGGCCGACCGGGCGGCGCGTTCCAGGGAGTCTACGATGGCGTCTCTTCTGAAGAACCTGCTCGGCGACGGCTCGAAGGACCGGGAGTTCGCCGAGGATCTGCGCACGCTCCTGCAGCAGATGCGTCAGGAACGCGAACGCTTCGCGGCCCTGCTCCACGACTCGCGTGCGGCGGCCGACCGGCTCGAGCAGCTCGACGAGCCGATTGCCAGGGTGGGGAGCGAGGTTGATGCGGTGAGCACACGCCTGCGCGACCTGGAGCAGCGCCTCGAGGCCGTCACGCCGATCTCGGCGCTGGTCCAGACCCTGGACGAGCGCTCCGCGGGCATGGCGCGGGACCAGCAGCAGGCCGAGACCTGCTTCGCCACCGTGCTCGATGATTCCCAGCACGTCCGCACGGTGTTCGAGGAATTGAGCCAGAAGGTGGATCTCGCCGCGAGCCTGAAGGAGGGACTGGAGGCGTTCCTCGAGGTGGACAAGCCGTTCCAGGTCCTGCGGGACGAAGCCAGCGCGCTGCGCGGGCAGGTTGAGGGCACCGGCGAGCACCTGGCTCGCCTGCGGGAGCAGCACGAACGGCTCATGGACGCGCACAAGCTCGCAATGTCGAAGATGGAGGCGCTCGACCGGCGTCGCGACGAGCTCGGCCGTGACCTGCAGGACAAGGAGCGGCGGGTCATCGGGGTTGACCAGGCAGTGCGCGGGATGGACGGCGTGCGGCAGACGGTCGATGCCGTGAAGCGCGAGCTGGGGACACTGAAGGCCCTGGGTGACTCGCTCGCGCAGAAGACCTCGGCCCTGGAGGCGCAGCGCGAAGCCGTGGACCGCGCTCTGACGCAGGCGGACGGCCTCGAGCGCTCGATGCTCCAGATCGAGACCGGCGTTCGGCAGCAGCAGGAGAATGAAAAGAGCCTGGGCGCGATGCAGGACGCGGTCACCAACCTGAAGGCGCTCCATGAGCAGGTCCTGGACCGTTCCAGCGAGATCATCCACATCCAGCATCAGACCGAGGAACAAGTCGGGATCATCCGCCACGAGTTGACCGCGGCGCAGGACGAGATGAGGAACGCCGTCGAGCGGTTCGACTTCGAAGGCAAGGGCCTCGAATCGGTCAGCCAGCGCGTCGCCGATCTGCGCGGCGCGCTCGCGGACCTCGAGCACCGCTTCAAGGACTTCAAGGAGTCGAGCCAGACCGTGAGCCGCCTGGACTCCCAGACGCAGGCCCTGGCCGCGCAGGTGCACGGACTCGTGGCCGAGGCGGTCCAACTCGACGGGGAAGTGAAGAAGGCGCACGCCATCCGCCGGGATCTCGACGAGGCCGGCCGCAAGACCCGCGATCTCGAGGTCCAGGTCGCGCGGATCGAAGCGGCGCGGCCCGCGGTGGACAGCATTCTGAATGACCTCGAAGTGTTGAGCCGCACGCACGCGATGGTGAATGACTCGCTCGAGCAGACGCAGGTCGTGCAGGGCGAGCTCAAGCGCATGTGGGAGGGCCAGTCGGAGACCCGGTCATGGCTGACGGGCGTCGAGGGGTCGCTGGACGAGCTGAGGAGCCAGGTCGGCGAACTGCAGGACATGGCGCCGTCGCTCGAGACCGTGCAGCAGCAGACCCAGCGCATCAGCGAGTCGATGACGTCCATCGAGTCGCGGCGCGAATTCGTCGAGGCCCTGCACCGTCAGGTCGCCGAGATCGGGGCCCTGGGCGCGGACCTGGACGAACGCGGCCGGCAGCTGAGGACCCGCATGGATGCGGCCGAGCAACGGTTCATCGCCCTCGCTGCCCAGGCCGAGGAAGCCGATCGCGTCAGCAAGACGGTCGCCGGCGTCGCCGCCAGCGTGCGCGAGGCCGCACGGCAGGCTGCGGCGACCGGAAAGACCGTGGCGGCGTCCGAGGCGCGGTGCGAGTCGGTCGAGGGGATCGCGGAGCGCACCGGGGCGCTGCGCGAGGAGCTCGATCAGCGGCAGCACGCGCTCGAGGAGGCGGCCAAGAAACTCCAGCGGGTGTCGAAGCTGCGGCAGGAGGCCGCGGCCTCGGCCCAGCAGTTGGAGCAACTGACCACGCGGCTCGGCGCCGCGCTCGCGTCGGCGGACGAACGGGCGGCGAGCGTGGCCGAGACCTCCGCCCTGCTCGAAGACCGCGTCGCCAGCCTGCGGATCGTGGACGAACGCCTGGACCGGTTCGAGGAGCGGCTGGCCGGTTGGGAACTCGTGGACCAGGCGGTCTCCCGCTCCCTGGAGCAGATTTCGGCGCGGCAGGGCACCGTCCAGACGCTTCAGGCCGATCTCGATCGGATGTTCACCATGGCCGAGAAGACCTCCACGGACGTTCGCACGATCACCTCCGCCAGCCGGGAGATCGCGGAGAGCCGCGGCCTGCTGGACCAGGTCATGGGGCGCCTGAAGGAGATCCACGGCGCCACGGACGAGCTCAACGAGCGGAGGCGGCAGATGACCGTGGCGGAGGAGCGCCTGGCGCGCGCGGAGGGGGTGCTCGTGGACGTGCGATCCAGTCTCGAGGCGCTCCAGGGGCAGAAAGCCATGGTCGAACAGGCGGTCGAGAAGACCGGCTCGCTGCGGTTCCTGCTGAAGCAGGCCGAGGCCACGATCGAGAGTCTGAAAGACGAACGAAAGATGACGGCGGGTGTCCGCGAAGCCATCGCCATTGTCCGGGACGGCGAGAGAGCGGAGGACGACGCGGACCAGACGAAGGCGGCTTGACCGGACGCCGGCCTGCCTGATCACGCGCGGCGCGGCACATCCTGCCGGGCGCCGCGCCGCGCGGCTCTTCACCACGGCACGGGCTCGCCCGGCCGCGGGAGTCGTTCCGAGTCCATCGCGCCCGGCGGCGGTAGGGGCTTCCGCTGCGTCCGTCCGGGGATTGCCCGCCCCCGCTCCGCTGCGCTCCACATCCGCTCCGGCCGGGCCTAGTCTGTGCGGAGGCCCGTCGGATTGCGGAGCCCCCACGGCCACGGGAGCGATGATCCCAGGGCACGTGCCCGGGCGCCGCCGGTGGCAGGCCGGCACGCGGGCTCGCATGCGTCGCACCAGGATCGTCCGTTCCGCGCCGCCGCGCCCGCGGCCTCTCGGGAGACGGGCGATCGCGCAAAGGAACCCCGGATGAAGGTCACCAAGCCGCTCATCGTGGCCCTGGTCTCGGTCACGCTCATCGCCCTGGAACTCGCCTGGACGCGGCTGTTCTCGGCCGAGTTCTTCTACACCTTCGCGTTCCTGACGCTCTCGCTCGCGGTCCTGGGGCTCGGACTCGGAGCGCTGGCGCTGCGCCTCGTCCCCGGGCTCGATCGCGAGCACCATCTCGGCCCCATCCTGTCCCTCGTCGCTGCCGCCGCGCTGCTCGGCCCGCCCCTCACGTTCCTCATCGGCGTGGACTTCGCGCTGCTCTTCAGCCAGTGGCCCATGATCGGCAGGTTCGTCCTGACGATCCTCGCGCTGGGCTTGCCGTTCTTCTTCGGCGGCATGGCCCTGTCCATGATCTTCAAGCACGACAGCGACCAGATCCCGCAGCTCTACATGGCGGACCTGGTCGGCGCCGGCCTGGGCGTGCCGGTCGCGGTCGTGGGCATGAACGCGCTGGGCACGCCGCTCGCCGTGGCCTGGGTCCCGCTGCCGGCTCTGCTCGGAGCGCTGCTCGCGAGCCGCGGCTGGCAGAAGGCGATCCCGCTCGCGCTGATCGTCGCGGCGGCGGCGTTCGGCACCCGGGCGGACGGCCTGCTCGAGGCGAAGCGCGAGGAGCGCGCCCCGGTGATCTACAGGCACTGGGACGCCATGGCCAAGCTCAAGATCTACGACTACGAGGGGCAGGCGAGGGGCATCAACATTGACAACGTCGCGAACACGCCGGTGCTCCCTTTCGACGGGGACTGGAAGGCCCTGGGCCGCGACACCACGTACACCCGCTGGGACATCGACGTCGGCTACCTGGTCGACCGCTTCAAGCGTTGCACGTTCCTCTCGCTCGGCTCGGGTGGCGGCTCCGACGTGCTGCAGGCGCTGGAGAAGGGCGCCGCCGAGGTCCACGCGGTCGAGGTCATCCCGCAGATCAACCGGATGATGCTGGCGGGCGATCCGTCCGGTTACGTTGTGCGCGACTCCACGACCCTGGACTCGGCCGGCAGGATCGTCACCTGCGCGGCCTACTCGGGCCACCTCTACCGCGACCCGCGCGTGAAGGTCGTCACCGAGGACGCGCGGACCTATGTCCGGCGCCACCGCGGCAAGTTCGACGTCATCTACTCCCTCAGCTCGAACACCTGGGCCGCGCTCGGCTCCGGCGCTTTCGCACTGGCCGAGAACTACCTGTTCACCACGGAGGCCTTCAAGGACTACTGGAACGCGCTCAGGGACGACGGTTTCATGTCGGTCGAGCACCAGATGTACATGCCGCGGCTCGTGAGCGAGGCCGTGGACGCGCTCCGCCAGCTGGGCGTGGAGAAGCCGCAGGAGCACTTCGCCGTCTACCGGCTGCCGCAGTTGCGCCGCCACGTCCTGCTGCTCTCGAAGCGGCCGCTCACCGACGAGCTTCGTTACCGGGCCTACGGGCCGCTCACGCCCGAGCGGCAGGCCCATGTCTATCTCGTATACCCGGCGCCGGATTCCCTGAAAGGCCGGCTCATCAACCAGATCGTCACCCGCGGCTGGCGGCCCGTGGCGGACACCGCCCGGGTCGCCATCTCGCCCTGCACCGACGACCGGCCCTTCGTCGCGCAGATGGGCCTGTGGCGGAACCTCACGCGGGACAAGCTGGCGAAGGTGAGCCCGTACTCCGACCTCACGGGACTGCCGATCTCGCAGCTCATCATCATCATCGTCCTGGCCGTCGTCGGCCTGCTCATGCTCCCGCTCGTGCTGCTGCCGTACCTGACCAGCCGCGAGAAGCTGCCCGCGGCCGCGTGGCTCTACTTCCTGCTGATCGGGATGGCCTTCATGTCCGTCGAGGTGATCCTGATCCAGAAGTACACCCTGTTCCTCGGCGCCTCGGTCTACAGCACGGCGACCGTCCTGATCACCCTGCTGATCGCGGCGGGCGTGGGGAGCGGGTTCGCGGTCCGCATCGCAGCCCGCACGGCCTTCCTCGCCATCGTGGCCTGGCTGCTGCTCGACGCGACCGTGTTCGCGGCCGCCACGGGGATGCTGAGCGCGATGCCGCTGTTCGCCCGGGCCCTGGTGACGGTGCTGCTCATCGCCCCGCTCGGCTTTTTCATGGGCATGCCGTTTCCGCGTGGCGTGCTGCGCGTCGGCCCGCTGGTGGACTGGGGCTTCGCCGTGAACGGCGTCGGCTCCGTGCTGGGCGCGACGCTGATCGTCCTGTGCGCCTTCTCGTTCGGGTTTCGCCTGGCATTGCTCGCCGGTGCCGGGCTCTACCTGGTCGCGTTCGGGCTCCTGGCGGCGGAGCGTCCGTGGCGGGTCCGCCACCCGACGGAGGCCGGAGGCGTCCGCGCCGGGTGAATTCGCGGCGAGGCGGCGGTGCGCCCAGGTCACCCCGTGGACTTCAGGGCGATCTGTCTTCGGACGTGCTCACGCTTCTTGAACTCGGCGTGGCCCAGCCGGGCGGGGACGAATCCCGCGGCCCTGCATTCCACCTCCCAGGCGCCAGAAGGGGCCGGTCGGATCCGTGATGGGCCACGGCTTCAGCGCGGTGCCCAGCCTGCCCGGCGACGAAGCGGCAACCGCGTGCCAGGGATCGATCCTGGCGCCGGTGTCACCGCGGCTGGCACTCCGTGCAGGGCGCTTGAGAACATCGCCTGCGAGGGTCAGAATCAACCCTTGCGTGCGCTCGGCTCGCTGGGGCACAGGGACGTTTCGGTTCGAACCGCCTGCTTTGCTGGTTTGCGGGCCTGGAGGAGGGTGGTCGCATGGGTCTGAAGATCTCAGGTCTCACCAAAGGACTCGAGTTTCATGGCACCGTGGAGGGCAAGCGACAGACCTACCACGTCTTCTCGAGCGCCCGCGAGTACCTCGTGATGTCCCTCTCCGCCAGGAAGCGGGATGCCGGAAACTTCAACATCGTGCGCAAGGTCTCGGTGACGCACGTGCGGAAGCGGCTGCGGGGGCGGCAGGGCGCCACGGCCCGCATGGTCTTCGAGAGGTCGCGGACGCCTCGTCTCGTCCCGACACGATTCTGCGCGCTCAACATCCTCTACATCCTGGTCGCGCTCGGTAAGGCGAGGGTGGACACGCGGCACAAGTCGTCAGAGCTCTTCTTCAACGTGCGTTCCTGAGTGCGGCAGACCGTGACCACTTCCGACCCTTTCACCGCTCGCCCCCATCCCGGCATTGGATCACGGCTCCGGCGGAGGGTGAGCATGTACCTCAAGGAATCGCGAGTTCTGACACCGCTCGGGCTCGGCGTCGCATTGCTGCTGCTCATCGCTTGTGATGCGGGCGCGGCATCACGCTGGATGCCCCCATCGGGCTGGAAGGTCGTGGTCGGCCCGACCGCGAAGGTCGATACCGAGCATCGGCGCGACGTCACGAGTGAACTGGACCGAATAGGCTACGGCGATGTCAACGCTTCGGGGCGAGAGTGCATCGTCTGTTTGGCTGAAGACTACCCGGAGGAGAGGACGAGCAATACCCGCCTGTGGGGCACCGTGACTCATCTGGCGGCTCGCGGCTGGAGTCTCACCGCCCAGGTGGCGGGTACGGATCTCGGAGGGGGCAGGGGCTATAGCGGCTCTCGGGATGAATTCGTCTCCGTGCGCTCCACGGTCACGCAGATGGCGATCCTGGTGGGTTGGGAGCGTGCGCTGCGCGTCCGGGGGGGTCCCTCGCTCAACTTCGTCGTGGTGGAATCGGGCGGCCCCCTGTCGCATCGCCGAGCGACACGCCCGGGTTTGACCGGTGAACTCGGCGCGCGCGGTCGCGTGGCCGGCAGGTCCTTCATCGAAGCCGTTTGGCAAGCCCGACTGGTTGCGACCGGAGACCTGGGCTCGATATCCCTCGGGAGTGGGGCAGCGAACTTCTCGACCAACGATCTCTCCTTCAGCAACGACGTGATCAGCGTTGGGTTGGGCGTCGATTTCTGACGTCGGATGGTGAGTCAGTCGGGACGTCTCGACGCTTCGCCCGTCAAGGCGCCCGTCACCGGAAGCTGCCAACGCATGGACGGCGAAGCGGGGGATTCCGACTGCGCGCCGCCCACGCGGGGGAGCGCCGCGGCTCACCTTCGGGTGGGGGCCGCGGAGACACCCTGCTCCCGGGTGCCAGGTCCCGAAGACCGTTCCACGGCGACGGCGGGCGACGATTCGGTTACATTCGTCGGCATGATCGTCTGCAAGTTCGGAGGAACCTCGGTCGCGGATCGGGAGGCGCAGGAGCGTCTCGTCCGCATCGTCCGCGATCGTCTTCCCGCCCGCCCGCTGGTCGTGGTGTCCGCGCTGTCCGGTGTGTCGGACGCGTTGATCGGCATCCTGGCCGACGCGGTTGCCGGAGCCGAGACAGAGTCCGCGACGGCGCTCCAGGCGCTCGCGGGCCGGCATCGTCTCCTCCTCGAGGCGACTCCTGCTCCCGGCGACGTCGCGGAGGAATGCCGGGCCGCGCTGGAGGACACGCTTGGCTCCCTCGAGTCGCTCCGGCGGGGCATCGTCCTGCTGAACGACGCGAGCCCGTGGATTCGCACACGCTTCATCGCTGCCGGCGAGTTGCTCTCGAGCAGGATCGTGGTCGCGGCGTTCGCGGCGGCGGGGATCGAAGCCGTATGGCTCGACGCCCGGAACGTGGTCCGCACGGGCGGACTGGAGCCGGAGTGCGACTCTCCCGTGCCGGCCGAGATCTCGCGGCTCGCGGCGGCGGAGGTGACGCCACGGCTGGCGCCCGGCGGCGCCGTCGTCACGCAGGGGTTCATTGGTTCGGATGCCTCGGGACGGACGACCCTGCTGGGACGTGGGGGCTCGGACTACTCGGCTTCGCTGCTCGGCGCCGCGCTGGGCGCCGAGCGGATCGAGATCTGGACCGACGTGGACGGGGTGCTGACGGCGAATCCGAAGATCGTTCCGGAAGCGCGCCGCCTGCGCGGGTTGTCGTTCGCGGAGGCCAGCGAGCTGGCCTACTTCGGGGCCCGGGTGCTCCATCCAAGCACGATTCTGCCCGCCATCGAGGCCGAGGTGCCTGTCTGGGTCGGGAACGCCCGGCGGCCGGAGGGCGGCGGGACGACGATCGTCGCGCGTGCCACGCCCCCGGCAGACGAGCGCTCGGTGGTGAAGGCGATCGCCGACAAGCGCGGGATCGCCGTGGTCAACGTCACCTCGACGCGGATGCTGATGGCGCACGGATTCCTGGCGCGCATCTTCGAGGTGTTCGATCTGCATCGGACGCCCGTCGACCTGGTGGCCACGTCCGAGGTCTCGGTATCGCTCACGGTGGACGACGACAGCCGGCTCTCCGAGATCGTCGCCGCGCTGTCGCGATTCTCGAGCGTGGAGGTCGAGCGCGACATGGCGCTCGTCTGCCTGGTCGGGGAAGGCATGCGTGGCCGCGCCGGGATCGCCGCGACCGTGTTTCGTGCGATCCGCTTCTCACCCGTGCGGATGATCACGCAGGGTGCGTCGGCGATCAATCTGAGCCTGGTCGTGCGGGCCGAGGACGCCGACCGCGTCGTCGTGGCGCTTCACGAGGCCTTCTTCGGCGGCCCGCTGCCGGCAGAGGTCTTTGGAGAGGCGTTCCGTGATCTCGAGGAACTCGGTCGTCTCGAAACCGCGGCGCACTCCCGGCCCGGCACCGCCGGGCAGGCCCTGCCCCTGCCGCTGGCGGAGCTGGCGAGGCGGCATGGGACGCCGCTATACGTGTACGACCTCGACGCGATCGGGGCCCGCGCGCGGCAGGTGGCGGACCTTCTCGGGGGCGCCGGACGGCGCCTCTTCTACGCCTGCAAGGCGAACGCCCACCCGAAGGTCCTTGCGCAGGTCTCGGCCGCGGGCTTCGGTGTGGAGGCGGCGTCGCCGGGGGAGGCGGAACTCGCGCTCGACTGCGGCCTGCCGCCCAACGAGGTGCTCCTGTCAGCCAGCAACGCCAGACCGCGGGACCTGGTGACGGCGCTGGAGCGCGGCATGTTCGTGACGCTGGGGGCTCTCTCCGACATCCGGCGCGTGGGTGTTCTCGCTCCCGGTCACGACGTGCTGCTGCGCCTCAATCCCGGCGTTGGAGACGGCCATCACCCGCACGTGATCACCGGCGGCGCGCACAGCAAGTTCGGCATACCGCTCGAGGAGTTGGCGGCGGCGGTCGAGGCTGCCGCGGAGGCCGGGCTGGTGGTGCGTGGCCTGCACGCGCACATCGGCTCGGGAATCGCCGGGACCGAACCGCTTCTCCTGTCCGCGCGCAGGCTGCTCGAAGCCGCCGCGGAGATCCCGACCGTGCGGGTGCTCGACCTCGGTGGCGGCTTCGCCATCCCTTACCGCGAGGGCGATCGGGAGTTGGATCTCGCCGCCTATGCCGCCGGGCTCGAGACCCTGCTGGCCGAGTTCGAAACACGGCTGCTCGCCCGTCCCGAGCTGTGGTTCGAGCCCGGCCGCTACGTGGTGGGGCCGGCCGGCTACCTGGTGGCCGAAGTGACCTGCCGCAAGGAGTCCGGCGGATTGACCTTCATCGGTCTCGACACGGGGATGAACCACCTGCTCAGGCCCGCTCTCTATGGGGCCTGCCACAGAGTCGTCAATCTCTCGGCCCCGGAGGCGCCGCTGGAGTGGGTCGAAGTCGTGGGCAACGTGTGCGAGACGACCGATGTCCTCGCCTCCAATCGGCCGGTCCCGCGCCCCGAGGAGGGGCACCTGCTCGCGTTCCTCGATGTCGGCGCCTACGGTTACTCCATGGCGAGCCGCTACAACCTGTGGCCGCTCCCGAAGGAAGTCGCACTATCGGCAGGATGTGAGCAATCGTAGGAGGCGGCAAGCCCTGCTGCGTCCTGCGGAGCCGAGTCGGGGCGGGCGAAGGCACTCCGGGGTGCGACGTCGCCCGAATCGGCGTGCACCGGCACGAAACCGCCGACCCGCTGATCGCGGCGCTAGCGGACAACGGCCACGGTGCGCATCTGCTTCTCGCCGAGCGCTTCGATCGAGACGAGATAGAGACCCTCCGCGACCGTTCGGCCTTGCCGGTCGGCGCCATCCCAGCGCACGAGGTTGACCCCGGCGCTCATCGGCTCGCCCGAGACGACGTCGCGAATCAGTCGGCCCGCCCGGTTGTGGATGCGCACGGTGACCGCGCCTGAGCGGCCCAGGGTGAAGGAGATCGCGACCTGCCGGTCGGCGAATCCGCCCCCGGGCGAGAACACCCGGGGCGTGAGTGCCACGATCGAGAGTCCGCCGACCCCGGAGGCGACCCCGGCTTCGTCGAAGAGCGCGTAGCGTCCAGGAGCCTCGAGGGGTGCCGAGATCCGCCGGGCGTCTGCCTCCACCGTGCCGCCCAGGCGCCGCCAGGCGGAATCCGCCCCGGACACGTAGAGCGCGGGCGTGCCCGAGACCGGCGGCGCCGCCGCATAGGACAACTCGAGAGTGGCAGGCTTCGTCAACTCGCCGCCGCTCCAGTCGATCTGGTAGCCCGGCAGGAGGCGACCGCCGCCGTCGAGCGAATTGGGGACCGCTTCCCGCGTCAGCGCGGTGAGGGTCACGCGGGCATCGCGCGTGAAGGCGTGCGGGGGGAAGTAGAGATGCAGTTCGGCATTGGCGGTGAAGAGATGGCCGCCGCTCGCCGCGCCGATCGTGGCGGGGGCGGTCACCTCGGCCCACGGCTCGTGGTTGTCCACGATCACGCGCACGAGCACGGTGCCGGTGAGGCCCAGGCTGTCGGTGACCGAGAGGCGAAGCTCGTAGTCGCCGTCGGCGACGGTGACCGTCGCCCAGAGGGCGAGCTGGCCCTCGGTCACGGGCGCGGACGAGACCGCGAGCGTGTCCCAGGTCGCGGCATCGAGCGCGCGCGTCTCGACGCGGAAGCTCCGGAAGCGGGTGTCCGCCGTCGTCCCGACCACCCGCAGCGTGTCGCGAACGACCCGGCCCGCGGCGGGGCTCGAGATGACCGGCTGCGGCGCGGTGGCGTCCACCTCGAAGGCCCACGCAACCGGCTCGGACTCGACGTTCCCGATCTGGTCGCGGGCGATGACGCTCAGCGTGTGCCTCCCGTCGGTGAGATCCTTCAGGACGCGGAAGGCCTCCGGCGTCCAGTCGGTCCAGGGGGAGCCGTCGAAGGACGAGGAGAACGCGATGCCCCGCGTCTCACGAAAGGCGCCCGCGAACGTGAGGGTCTGCATCCGGCTCGCCGAGAGCCGGGGCGGTCGCGGCGTGAACACGGTCCGGGGGGGGATCGTGTCGCATTCGTGCCGGGTGGCGCCTCCCTCCGTCCCGAACCACAGGGCGCCGGTGCGGTCCTGCAGGATCTCCCGAACGCGGTCGTGCCCCAGACCGTCGATGGACGTGTACCGGCCCCACCGCTCGCCATCGAACCGGTTCACGCCGCCGTTCATCGTCCCGACCCAGAGGTGGCCGTCGCGGGCCCCCAGGATCGCGAAGACCTCGTCGCCAGCCAGACCGTCGGCAGTCGTGTAGGTCGTCCAGCGGGTCCCGTCGAAGCGGCTAATGCCCTGGTTGGTCCCGAACCAGAGATTCCCCTCGACGTCCTGACCGATCGCGCTCACCTGGTCGCCCGCGAGCCCGTCGGCGGTCGTGAAGGTCCGCCAGTCCGCCCCGTCGAAGCGGGTCGCGCCCAAGAGGGTACCGAACCAGATGTTGCCTTCCTGATCCAGGAACATCGTGGAGACGTAGTCGCTGGCGAGACCGTCCGCGATTGTGAAGGTGGTGCAGCGGACGCCGTCGTAACGGGTCACCCCGGAGGGAGTCGCGAACCACACGTTTCCGGTCCGGTCCACGACGATGGACTCCACCCAGTTGGACGCCATCCCGCTGTCGGACCCGAACGTCGTCCAGCGGCTGCCATCGAAGCGGCTTGCGTACCACTGCGTGCCGAACCAGAGATTGCCGGCGGAGTCCTGGGCCGCGGACTGGGCGAACCCGCTCGTCAGGCCGTCGGTGGTCGTGAAGGTCCGCCAGCCGGTGCCGTCGAACCGGGTCACGCCCTGGAGCGTGCCGAACCAGAGATTGCCGGCGCGGTCCTCGAGCAACGCCTGGATGCGGTTGTCGGGGAGGCCGTCGCTCGACGTGTACGTGCGCCAGTTGGCGCCGTCGTAACGGCACGCGCCCGCAGAGGTCCCGCACCAGAGATTCCCGATGCGATCCAGGCACAATGACCGGGTGCCGCCGCCGGCCAGGAACCCTTCGGCCGAACCGAATTCACGCCAGCTCGCCCCGTCGTAACGGACAACACCGAAGTCCGTTGCGAACCAAAGCACACCGGCGCGATCCTCGACGATGTCGTAGACGGCCACCTCCTCGTCCGGCCACCGGAATCGGTGCGGAGTCCAGCTCACTCCGTCGTAGACCGCCGTTCCCACGTCCATTCCGATCCAGACCCGGCCGGCGCGGTCCTCCATGATCGCCAGGGGGTTGCCCGAGCGCAGCGTGGAGATGATGTCGAACCGGCGCCAGGCCGTCCCATCGAAGCGGCTCACGTCGCACTCGCTGACGAACCAGAGGTTCCCGGCGCGGTCCTCCATGGCGTCCGAAACGAAACCGCACGCCAGGCCGTCGGCGGACGTGAAGGTGAGCCAGTTGGCGCCGTCGTACCGACACACGCCCTCTCCGATCGTGAACCAGAGGTTCCCGGCCCGGTCCTGGAGCAGGGGCGCCACCGCGTCGGCGGGAAGTCCGTCGGCGCTTGTGAACGTGCGCCAGGTCTCGCCGTCGTAGCGGCTGACACCGGATTCCGTACCGAACCACAGGTTGCCCGCGCGGTCCTCGAGCACCCTGTACACCGCGTTCGAGGCCAGGCCGTCCGCGGTCGTGAAGGTCCGCCAGTTCGCTCCGTCGTAGCGGCTGACGCCGTTGTCGGTGGCGAACCACAAGTCGCCCGTGTGGTCTTCGAGGAGATGCCACACCCAGTTGTCCGCCAGCCCGTCGCCCGTTCCAAAGCGCTGCCACTCCGCCCGGGCGTCCGTGGCGAGGAGGGCAAGCGCGGCAACGAACAGCGCCGTGGCGGTGCGTAGGCAGGGCCAGCGTGTTCCGCTGCCTGAGGGTATGGGCAAGGCCACCTCGACGCAGGTTCGGGGTCGTTGGGGAGACGCGCGGACGCCGTCGGCCACACCTGCAACGTCCCCATCCTACCTCATCCGCGCGGCGCTCCCCCACAGCGATCTTCGCGCGGCCGGGAGCCGGTGCGGTGCGGGGAGGCCGACCTGCGGGCGGTGTGGGGGAAGGCCGCCCCGGGACCGCTCACATGGTCTGCGGCGAGTGCGGGGAGCAGGTGGAGGAGCGCCACAAGACCGAAATGCTTCTGCGGGGCGAGTGGCGAGCGACCGCACGGGGGGACGGCAAGACCGTCGGCTTCCACCTCTCGGCCCTCTACTCGCCCCTTGGCTGGAAGTCCTGGGCCCAGTGCGCAGCGGAGTTCCTGCGGGCGATGGAAGACCCGTTCCGGTTGAAGACCTGGGTGAACACCGTGCTCGGCGAGACGTGGGAGGAGCGCGGCGACTCGGTCGCGGCGGGCTCCCTGATGGCTCGTGTCGAGCACTACCCTGCTGAGGTTCCGACTGGAGTCGGGGCGCTGGTCGCGGCCGTGGACGTGCAGGGCGACCGGCTCGAGGTCGTGGTCAAGGGCTACGGAGCTGGGGAGGAGTCCTGGCTCGTGGCCCTCACGCAGGTCCACGGCGACCCCGCCCGTGAGACCGTTTGGCATGAACTCGACAGGTTTCTCGCTCAGGAGTTCGACCACGAGAGCGGCCACAGGCTGCGAGTCGAGTGCACGGTCGTGGACTCCGGGGGCGCCCACACTGAGCACGTCTACCGCTACGCCCGCCCCGGCTGAACCGACGCGTGTTCCCGATCACTGGCGGCAACATTGCCGGCCGACCACTCGTGGAGCGGCCCTCGATCCACAACCGCTACCGGGTCAAACTGTTCGTGCTGTGCGTGGACACAGGGAAGGACATCGTCCTGTCGCGGCTGCACATTTCTTCGCCGGGGCCTGGGTTCGTCCACTTGCCGGACTGGGTCGATGAGGAGTAACTGGCCCAACTGACGGCGGAGAAGGCGATTCGGAAGTACGTCAAAGGCCGCGGCGCGGTGCGTGAGTGGGTGAAGCTGCGCGAGCGGAACGAGGCGCTGGATCTCGAGGTCTACGCGCTGGCGGCGCTCTACATCCTCGGGCCGGCGCTGATTCGGAGACTGCCGGAGCGTGCAGCGCGGCTGACCGTCCCAGTCGGGGCACGATTGCCCAACGAGGAGGAGGCGCCGAAGCAGATTCCCTCAGTCAGCGCACGGTTGCGGCGATTGCGACCTGGAGGCGGGTGGGTGAACGGTTGGCGCGGTTGAAGGCTGAAGTGACTCGCCATGACCGTCCATGGACGACTATAGCTGCGTCGCTTTGAATTGGCCGATGGAGACGCAGTGCGCGGACGTGGGGTATTGCCGCCTCTCTGTGGCCCACGGAGGGGTGGGCCACATGAGCGGTGGGGTTCGCAGCCCGAGGCAAGCCGGGCGTGACAAGTAAGTCGTTCTGGGCATGCAACACGTCACCAGCCAGGCCAAGCAGCAGGCTGCAACCCATTATAGTAGCTTCGTGGTGGGCAGAGGCCGTATAATGCCGGCGCCTCAATCTCCCCCCGTTCAGACGCGCTGGGCTGTGGGAGTCGGTGCGGGTGGGCTGGAGTGAAGGCTAGTGGTGAGTCCGCAGGCACGGGGACGGCAGTGGCAGGTGACGGCGTGCGCCGACACGATCAAGTTTTCATGCCGCAGGCTCCTGAGTCGCCACCTTCTCGCAACGAGGGCCGCGTCATGACAATCGAAACTCCCTTCTGCCGCGTCGGCGCGCCGCGCCGCCTGCTCCACGCCGGTCTGCTTGCGTTCCTGGTCGCGGCCTCGCCGGCCGCGTCGGCCCCTGCCGTGTGGACCGAGGCGCCGCAGCAATTCGTAGTGTTGCGCGCTGACGCCGGTCGCAGCCTCGAAGAATTCTCACGCGCTCTCGAGGAGGCAGGCGGACATGCCGGTATCCTGATCCCACCGCGCGCGGCCATCGTCTTTGCCGACGACGCGGTCCTCGCCGACAGGACGATCGCGAGCTGGATCGAATCCTCCCATCGTGATGCCGTGGACGCAGCGGCTCTCGGCGCGCTGTCGTCCGAGATCCGCGCTCTCGCACGGGCGTGGAATCAGTCGCTGGTGATGAACCGGCTGCCGCTTGGGGACGAGCCCATGCATGCGGGCATCCCGGATGCCGGGCCGCCGCCGCGGCCCTTGCTCGAAGACACCAGGCTGGCGCGAGGGTTGACCTCGAGCCGCCTGCCGTATGGCGCGCAGTACTACGACTGCAGCGAGTACATGTCGGGCAGCGCGGTTGTGGGGATCTGGCTGCTTGAGGCGGCGGGCTCGACCTACGACTGGAGCAAGGCCGAAGAGGATCAGACGATTGCCGGCATCCAGAATGGCCTGGTCTACTGGGTGCAGCGCGGAGGGACCGCGGCCGGCCTGAGCTTCTACTTCGACATCCACCGCGCGGTCCCGGTGAGCGGCGTGCCCATCGAGAACCCGATGGACAGCGACCAGCAATGGATCGGTGAAGCGCTGACGTGGGCGGGGTGGACGGGCGACAACGCGTTCGCGCAGTGCATTGAATACAACAACGCACAGCGCGACGCGTTCAACACCAACTGGTGCTACTCCATCTTCGTGGTCGACAGCGATCCCAAGGTGAATCAGGGCCTGTTCTCGGGTGGTGGCTACGCCTGGGCCTACTTGGGCGGGCCTTGGGTCTACATGTCGCGATACTCCTCCTGGGCGTACAACGCCACCAACTACTACAGGGCCGTTCCCATGCACGAAACCGGTCACATCTTCATGGCGACCGACGAGTACGACGGCACGCAGGAGTGGTCCGGCTACCTCAACGCCAGCGACACACCGAGCTCGTCGGTGATCTGCACCATGAACCGCAACGTTACGGGAACGGTCTGTCAGCCGACGCGCAATCAGCTCGGCTGGCGCGACCTCGACGGCGACGGTGTGATCGAGCCGCTCGACACCGCGCCCGCGGTGACGCTGACGCCTGTCACGCCGGATCCCTCGCCGGACCCGACACTCACGTGGAGCGGTGTGGCACAGGTGACGACGCTCCCCAACCTCAATCCGTACAGCTGGTACTACCCCCCGCACGCGATGACGCTGGTGCGCATCAGCCAGGTCGAGTGCCGGGTTGACGGTGGGCCGTGGTCGCCCGCGGCCCCGGTGGACGGGATCTTCGACGACTACCAGGAGAACTTCTCCTGGGAGGCGCCGCCACTGTGTCCAGGCACGCACACCGTTGAGGCGCGTGCACGCACGACCGCCGGGATCTGGAACACCGCGCTCGCGGCGGACGTCATCACCATCGACGACAGCAGCCGGCCGCTCGCGCCAGGTGCGCCGGGCGCGAGCACGGATCTCTGCGAAGGCATACGGTTGTCGTGGACGTGGACCGGTGCCGGGCCCGACGGTTTCAAGGTCTTCCGCAACGGTCTCGACTCGCTCGTCGCAACTCTGGCCGATCCCGCAGCGCGCTCCTGGCTGGATGCCTCGGTGCCCGCCGGCATCACGCAGACCTATCAGGTGCTGGCCTACAACGCCTGCGGCAACGGGGCGCCGTCACTGGTCTGCGCAGGATCCCGGCTCGTGCATTCGTGGAGCATCAGCGCGAGCGGCAGCCAGGGCCTGTGTGGGCGCATCGACTTGCAGTGGATCTACTCCGGGCAGACTCCTGATGGATTCACGATCATGCGTGGAGGGCCACTCGAAAGCGGAAGCGGGGGTCTCGCGACCGTCTTCCGGGGCGCCGACCCGGCGCAGCGTTCGTGGACCGATTCTACCGCCAGTGCGGGTACGTACATGTACATGGTTCTTGCGTATGATCGCTGCGATTCGATCGCCTCTGACGTCACGATCGGCTCCAGCCAGCCACTGCCGCCGCCGTTCTTCGGGACGTGTGCAGCCAACCTCGATCAAGCTGGCTCAATCGAGGTGCGATGGAGTTGGAACTGGCACCAAGCCGCAGTCGACGGCTTCCGTATCTTCCGCGACGGGCGGCGCCTCGATGCGCAATACCGCGAGACAGGCTCTGGCTTGGGTATCGGGTACTTTGCGTGGCGGGATACCGTCGTGATTCCGGGCGTCGTGCATGACTACGAAGTGCGCGGCTACGTCGCCTGTGGTGAAACGGTCCCAGGCGCGCTGGCCACCGGCGCCGCTCGTCCCTCGCCGTTCGCCTGGCCCGCGCAGCGAGTGCTGGTGTCGGACGCCGCCGCGGGACACGCGGCGGCGGTCGTGCCTGTGCCGCATCCCGAGACCGGCGAGGTCACCGTGGCGTTCATGCGGCACTCGGCCACCAGTTACGACCTGTACGCACAGCGCTTCGATGCGAGCGGGCAGCCGCTGTGGGACCCGGGTGGGGTGCCCGTGTGCACGGCGATTGGCGACCAGCACGCACCCGTGGCCGCCGCCGATGGTGAGGGTGGTGTCTACCTCGCCTGGTGGGACCAGCGCGCAGGCGACGACATCTACGCCCAGCGGATCTCGTCGACCGGGCAGCGGCTATGGACTGCCGACGGCGTACCGGTCTGCACTGCAAACGGATTCCAGAGCCTGCCGCTGATCCTGCCAAGACCCGGTGGAGTCGTCGTGACATGGTCGGACAACCGCCTCGGCGACTGGGACACCTTCGGGCAATGGCTCGACGCGTCGGATGGGACGCCGCACTGGGTGACAGACGGAGTCACGCTGGTCGGGGGGCCGCTGAGCCAGTCCGCGGTTAGCATCCTCGACGACAGCCGAGGTGGCGCATTCATCCTCGCGCACGATGGCCGCTGGGGGGGCACCGAGACCACTGTGCAGCACGTGGCGACGATTGACGGCACCCCGACGCCCAATGGCGCGGGCGGCTACTCGCCCACGACGTTCATTCCCGGTGCGCAGAATCCCGCGGGGATGGTACCGGCGGACTCCGGGCAGGTCATCGTGAGTTGGGTGGATGGCGGGATTCCCTCGGGCCGGCTGAGCGTGCTGCGGCTGCGAGCGGATCTGACCGCCGCCTCCAACTGGCCGGACACTGGGATGGTAGTTGGCGCGGGTTTGGACGGCTTTGGGGGCGACACGCGCATGTGTTCCGACTACGCCGGCGGCGGCTTCATCGTGTGGATCGGGCCAGGGATGGGGATCTACGTGCAGCATATCGACTCGGCAGGTCGGATCCCCGCAGGCGCAACGCTCGCCGGAGTGCCAATCTGCCTGGCGCCGCTCGCGCGCGGGAACGTCTCGCTGGTGCCCGATGGCATGGGAGGCTGCTACGCGGCCTGGGGCGACGGCCGCACCGGCGGCTACGGAGATGGCGAGGTGTACCTCACGCGAGTCGGCGCGAACGGGCAGATTGCGCCCGGCTGGCCCGCAGATGGCCTGGGCGCGGCGATCGGCCCCGGCATGCAGTCCGAGCCCGCGCTCGCCCACATGAGCACGGCGGGGGTGATTCTGGGCTGGCAGGAATCGGGTGGCACGCACGATGGCCTATACGTGAAGGGTATCGCGGACGATCTGCCGACGCCCACGCTGGTCGAACTGTTCCGCGCCGTGCCCACCGCGGCAGGCATCCGAGTCGAATGGCAGTTGAGCGATCCGAATGCGTTCCCATTGATCGAGCTGCATCGCGGCATGTCCGAGACAGGCCCTTGGTCGCCCGTGCAGCAAGCGCCTCAGGTGCAGGGCCGGGTCACGTCGGTCCTCGATGACGTGGTGGCGGTGGGGCAGACCCGGTGGTATCGCCTGAGTGGTGTGCAGCGCGACGGCCATTCGTTCACGCTCGGACTGACCTCGGCGGTGGCGCAGGAGGCCATCACCACGTTCGCACTCTCGCCGCTGTCACCCAACCCCAGCACTGGCCACTCGCTGATCACGTTCGCGGTCCCGACCCGCAGTTGGGTGCGCCTGACGCTCACCGACGTGCAGGGCCGCGAAGTCGCGACGCTGGCTGACGGCATTCGGGAGGCGGGCCGCTACACAACAGCACTCAGCGCGAGCGACCTGCGTGCGGGCATGTACTTCGTTCGGCTGCAGGCGAAGGGCGTGAACCTCACGCGACGGCTGTTGGTGGTGAAGTGATATGGAACGACCCTGAGTCAAGGCAATATGCGTGATGGGCATCGCGCCGAGCGGCACCGTTTCGGTCGGAGCTCCAGGTTCCGTGAGGCTCGACATCTCGCAGGCACATCCTGACCCTGGGTGCGGAGCCTTCCAAGTGAGACTCGTACTCGCCGGTACGCAACGCTTGGCGGCCGCGGTGTTCGACGTGCAGCAATGCCAAGTCAGTACACTCTTGGAGAACGGCGCTCCTGTAGCGGGCGAGCACCCGCTGGTCTGGGACACCCGCTCGGATGTGGGCCATCGAGTCACGCCCGGCATCTACGTCGTGGGCACTCGGGGGGGAGCGAAGTGCGGACATCGAGGGTGGCGGTAATCGAGTAGCCTGGCGATTGGAGTGCACACCCGAGAGAGGTTGGGGGGGCGACAGGAGGCCGCGCCGGTAGGCGAGGTGCGGGCCAGGGCTTGTCCCGGAGCCGAGAGCCCCACGATTGCAGCCGGTCGGGCACGTGCCGGCGGGAGTTCGGGGACAATTGGGGGACACCAGCTGTTGGGCGGGCCGTGGTCGTGTCCGCGGCAGCCGTGGTGATCCTCGTGCCGAGGGCGCTCGGCACGAGGACGGTGGAACAACAGCTGTTCCGGTCACAGGTCCCGTCCGCGACTTCACAGCCGCCGCAAGGCGGCCTGAGCCTGGGCGATCTCCGGCGTGCCGGGGTCGGCGGCGCGCCATTGCCTGAGGAACCGGCGATACGCTGCGGCCGCCTCGTCGCGCCGGCCAAGCCGCTCGAGTGCCACGCCGCGAAGGAACGTCAACCGCGCCACATCGTCCTGGTCCATGAGAGGCGCGCGCGTCAGCGTGTCGATCTGGGCCAGAGCCCGTTCGGCATGTCCGGCATGAAGCTCGATGCCGATGCGCGTGAAGCGGGTGACCGACTCCTCCACTCCCGCGAAGTCGACCCACCAGCGGCCCTCGCGCAGATACTCGAGTGCGGCATCGGGCCGTCCGGCCAGGTCCTCAGCCAGCGCTCTTCCGAAACCGGCCACCCTCCGCCAGGTGCGGTCCTCCGGAGCAGCAGCCGACTCGATCCGGGCTAGTTCCGCGCGCAGCGGGCCCAATCTTCCGAGACGGTAGTACACGCGTAGCGGGATGATCCTGCTCTGCGCGGGATACCCCTCGGAGCGCACACCGCGGACCGCGGTGCTCTCGGCCCATTGGAGCGCCCGTACGGGGTGCCTCGCCCCGAGCGCGGCGGCGATACCGTCGGCGATCGGGGATTTGTCGGGCTCCTCTTCGAAGGCGGCCCATGCGCGCTCGGCGATGCGTTCCGCCTCGGCGAAGCGGCCCCGGTGGAGGGCCACCATGTAGGCGTAGGCCAGCTCCAGGTCGCTGACCAGCCAGCGCCGCGGATCCTCGGCCATCATCCAGTCGCGTGCGGCCTCGACGCTGTCACGAGCAATGAGAATCGAGGCCGCCATCCAGCAGGCCGCGTGCTTGGCTCCGGCTTCCCGGGCGATCCGCGCGGCCTGCAAGGCGCCCTCCGGGTCCCACTGTACCGCGCGGGCGGTCACGATGGTGGTCGTCAGCCTCGAGCCCCGCGCGCCCCGGCGAAGGAAGTCGCGAGCCACGCTCTCGGCCTCCGCGTAGCGCTGGAGGTCGAACAGCGCATCGATGTAGTGATAGCCGGCGACCACGAACCCGGGGTCCAGTGCGAGTGCCCTGCGGGCCGCCGGGATGGTGCCCTCGAGGTCGCCGTCGTGATAGGCGGCCTCGACGACACCGTAGGCCACCATCTTCTCGTTGGGGTACTGACGGGCCAGCTCCGTGAAGTAGGCGCGGGCGTTCTTCCAGCGGAAGTCGAGCAGCCGTGAGAGACCTTCGAGGACGCCACGCTCCAGGGGCGAAAGGCGCGCCGCGTGCCGCCGCGCGGCCGCGGCATCCCCCCGCGCCCCCTCGACGTCATACCGCCACCACTGGAGGATTGCGCGCTGGCAGTGCGCCTGCGCAAATGTCGAATCGAGCACGATCGCCTGATCGAGCTCCCGGCTCGCGGCGACCAGATCGCCGTCGCTCTCGAGTTCCAGCCCCGTGACGTAGTGCCGCAGGGCCCGGACATCCGAACTCGCCCGGCGCTCGACGGGTTCGAGCGTCGCGGCGTTGGCGGTCGGCGCCATGTACTTCAGCAGCCGGGCGCA
>Ga0315286_10001113_pt1 | contig 24019 bp, 21 predicted proteins | sample YL17G10_0_MG_FD_205038 | JGI IMG/M metagenome (GOLD analysis project Ga0315286, IMG submission 205038) | Sediment microbial communities from Yellowstone Lake, YNP, Wyoming, USA - YL17G10_0 | ecosystem: Environmental > Aquatic > Freshwater > Lake > Sediment | place: USA: Wyoming | collected...
TCCGAGGGAAGGAAGGTGACGGAGGCCGACGCGTCGTTCCCACGGCCTTGGTAGGGCTCGTCCACATAGCGGATCTTTTGGCCGTAAGAGTAGCCGAGGGACAACAGGAGCCGCTTGGAGACCTGGCTGCTCCCCGTCATCTTGACGTTCGACCGATCGAACCGCTTGTCGAGAAAAACCTCCGTGGCGTATCGGGCGCCCACGGCCAGCTGGGTCGCGCGGGGGAGCATAAGTCGGAGGTCGAATTGTTCCGTCGTTTCCCAGAGCCCGCTGAACTTATCCCGGACCTGAATGACATGGACCATCGGATCGATCCTGAGGAACGTCTTCGATTTCGGATAGATCAGCGGGGCAAGGCCGGCCTTGAAGCGGGTCAGACCGTTCCGGGTCAGATAGCCCGCCTCGGTCTCAAAGTCCTTGCTCAGGTCTTGGACGGCTACGTCGAAGATCCAATCCCGGGTGTTATAGAAGTATTCGAGGCCGAGCGCGTGCCCCTCGGTCTCGGCCGCCGCCCCGCCGGGGCTCGTTTGAGAGACCAAGGCGTGATAGCCGAAGTAGCTCGAGGGCGAGATGCGGATCTGGCCGTCCCCGCCGGCCACAACATTATACCGCGGGCCTTCGAACCGGCCGGTCCAGAATCCGCCGACATAGCTGTCCTCGGTCAGGGCGTGCTTGTAGCGGACGATCGTGAAGTGGGCGTATTCGGAAGCGGCCCCGGCAGGCAGCGTGTCCATGGCGTAGATCGAGGCAAGGGTGTCCCGGGGGGCGAGCTTGCCGTCGATCTTGAAGCCGAGGAGGGGATCGACGATCATCCGGGTGTGGACGACGGCGCCGAGCGGATCGCCGGCCTGATTGGCGGCCAGCGTATACTTCTCCCGGCCTTCGAGGAAGAACGGCCGCTTCTCGGGATAGTACAAGGCATAGCGCTGATTGAAGTCGACCTGACCGGCGTCGGCCTCGACCTGGCTGAAATCGGGATTGACCGTGGCGTCGAGGATGAGCTGGGAGGTCAATCCGTACTTAGCCGTTAGGCTGAGGCCGGTCTCGCCTTGGCCGGCCTTAAGCTCCCCGGCGTCGATGTCGCTCTTCCGGCCGTAGGTGACGGCCGGCAGGGCTTCGAGAAGCGTGTAGTGCTTGATATCGGTGAAGAGAAGAGTCCGGCCCTGGGTCAGGAAGTTCATTCCTTGGAGAGGATCGAGAGGAGGCATGGTCCCCGATTCGGACAAGCGGCTGATAAATCGTTCGAAAATGATCCCCATCGCCACCGGCTCGCGCCGGCCGTAGCGGATGCTCTTGAACGGGATGCGGATCTCGACGGTGTAACCGTCCGGGCCGATCTTCCCGGCCGAATACCAGACGACATCGACCGTGAAGTCTTCCTGGTTCCCCTCGAATTTGGAGTCGGCCTGGATGCCGAGCGGATTGACGTAGAGGGCGTAGAGGGACTGCTGGTCGTTGAAGGTGTCGAGGTTGAGGCAGACCCAATCGTCCCGCTTGATCGTGTCGCGCGCGGCGATCGAGGCCTTGATCTTGGCCGGTTCGCTGTCGGAGCAGCGGTAGGCGAAGTAGAGGTTCTCCCGGTCGTAGGCGTAGTAAACGATCGTGGCCTCCCGCATATCCTTGCCGTAATCCGGATTGTAGGTCTTGAATCCGGTCTCCTGGGGAGCCTGTTTCCAGACGGCGTCGTCGAGCACCCCGTCGATGACCGGCGGCGTGTCCGTTTTATAGGGCTTCAGCGGGGTTCGTTGTTCGATGGTCGCGGCGGACGAAAAGGCGAGAAAACCCGTCAGAAAAAAAAGGCCGATTAGGGCGAAAGGTTTTAGGACCTTCGGCGACATGGGCCGGAGCTTATCATTTCTTTCGCTCGAAGACGAGGGCTCCCATGTCGCCTTCGGGATGGGCCCACGCGCCCGTCATCTTGTCCCCGTCCACGATCATCTTGACCGAGATCTCCGCGCCGTCGGTCAGGGGGAAGTGAAAGGTCAGTTCATTGTCCTGGATCTTGATGTCCTTGACCACGGTATCCTTGGCGATCATCCCCAGGGTATCTACGAGCGTACCTGAAAATCCCTCGTTGTCTTTCGTGACGACCAAGGTCAGGTCGTCGGGGCCCTGGTTCGGGACCTCGGTCTTTCCGAGCCACGTCCCGACGATGTTGGGCGGGGCGACGGCAAAGCCCGTCAGCCAGAACGTCAGGATCAGGATGATCGCGATCAAAGCCATTTTAATAATATTCATGAGCCCTCCTGTCAAATCACATATTCCAGCGGTAGGACACTTTCAGCATGAAGATATTGTCCCCCGGCGCCGTCAGCAGGTCGCTCAAGTCGCGCCGGAATTGGAGGTCCCCCGGATGGGCGTAATCGGCCCGGTTCTGGGTCCAGACGAAATACAGCAGTGATCCCGGGAAATATTCCCAGCGCAGGACGATCGTGCCGCGGAGGGATTTCACGTTGAAATCCGGATTGCCGAAATAAAAGGCCGCGGCCGGACCCGGGCCGTCGGGGTCCACCGCGTAGACTCCGTCGGCGTAGGCGATCTCCGACGCGCCGTCGCCGTATGAATTGAAGTCATACGTTTTGGGCCGGGCGAGTTCCTTGAAACGGTCATAGCGGCCGACGGCGATAAACGGCTGGAGATAGGCCTGGAGGGTCAGCTTGGGGGTGAACGTCCAGTTGAGCCGGATCTCGGCCGAGAGGACCTTTTGGTCGAGACGGCCGAAAATGTATCGCGTGCCGAAGGTCTCGGTCTTGACCGAGTCCTTGATCCGCGTCACCCATTGGTGTCCGGTGTTCTCGGAGGAATAGCCGGGCCCGATGGACAGGTTGAAATTGCCGCTCGGCTTCCAGCGAATGGCGATCTGCCCGCCCATCTGATTGCCTGCTTCCGGCTGCCGGTACGACGTCAGGCTGCCCTCGATGACGATCCGCTTCCGGCTGTCGGTCGCCCCCTGCAGGTCCACTTCCCAGCCCCACGGCCGTAAGGCGAGGGGGCCGCCCCGGGTCATGGCATTGTTCAAGGTTCGGGGATTGTAGGCCAACATGAGGTTGAAATTCCAGAAATTGCGGAACACGCCCTGGAGAGAGGCCAGCCATCCTTCGTAAATCCGGTTGCCGCCGAAATCGTAGTTCCGGGCGCCCCCGGCGAAGATCAAAAACTGCTGAAAGACCTTTCCCGGCTTCGTCCACTGGTAGGCGGGAAGGATCGAGATATTGATGATGTCGGAGCTTCCGTATTGAAAGCCGACGTCGTTGGGGTCGAATCCGGGCGAGAGCGCCCCGACGTTGGCCAGAAAGAGAAAATTGCCGTTCTGCTTGGCGAAACTGAACCGGCCTCCCCAGCCTGAAAGCGAGCCGGCAGCGGGATCCAAACTGACGTGCGTCGCGTCGGGCCGCTGGTAGTAGTGCATCGAGGACGACTGGAGGCGCAGAATGTCCGTCGGGCTGCCTTCGACGCGGGTTCCGCCGACCCATCCGCCGACGACATAGTCCCTCTTTTTGTCGAGGAAGGCCCAACCGTCCGCGGCCAGGGTGAAGGCGTTTTTATTGAGAATGCCGCTGATGACTTCGCTGTTGAGGTTCCGGGCAACTCCCGTAGCCATGATTCCGAATCCCTGCTGGCCTTCTCGGATGTCCTTCTGGGCGCGCAGGACGCCGTAATACGTAAAGGGTTCGACCTCCTGTTGGAAGCGGGACCCGAGCGAATCGATCTCGGCGTATTCGCGGGCGGTCAGGGCGTTGACGAAACCGACGTTCCAGCCGCCGACCTTGCCGGTCAGCTTGGCCGCCCCGAGGATCTTGGAGCGGTCGGGGAAGTCCACAAAGCCGTCCTGGGTGACGTAGCCTTGCGGCGAGCGGCCGATACGGCGGCTATAGAAGAAGTTCGGGTTCGGCCAATTGATGTTGGCATTCAGATAGACGCCGCCCCGGCCGAAGCCATTGAAGATTGAGGCTCCCTCGATGAAGAACGGCCGCTTTTCTTCGTAATACGTCTCATAGGCCGAGAGGTTGACCACGGCCGGGTCCACTTCGACCTGTCCGAAATCCGGATTGACCGAGGCGTTGAGGGTCAGATTGCCCTGGATGTTCATCTTCATGTCGAAGCCGATGTTCCCCAGGTATTTGTGGCCCAGTTCGTAGGGATTGCCCTTTTCGGCGGGCCGGAACTGGGCCTGGCCGACCGTGTAGGGGAGGATCTCGACGTGGACGCCGGGGCTGACGCCCTTGATCCCCTCGAGCCGGGCGAACTTGGAAACGTGGGCCGGCTCGCTCTTCGGCACCCAGGAAAAGCTGGCCCGCTCCTGCTTCCGCTTGATGACGCGCGAGAAGTTCACGCCCCAGACGTATTCGTCCTTTTTGGAGAACCGGATCTGGCTGTAGGGAATCTTCATTTCCACGATCCAGCCTTCGCCGTTGACGGCGGCCTTCGATTCCCAGACGCCGTCCCAAGAGAGGTCTTCGTTGACGTCGTTGGAGAGGGCCTCGTCCAGGATCGAACCGGCCGGATTGACGCCGAAGAGAAAACCGCTCCGCTTGTCGTAGTAGGGATCGACGGCGAAAAAGAACCAGTCGGAGTCGATCTGGGAGTCTCGGCGGCCCATGAGGGCTTTGATGCCTTTGGGATCGGAATCGTGGCAATAAGCCGCGACGTAGAGAGCTTTGTCGTCGTAGGCGATCCAGACGTCCGTTTTCTCGGTGGAGGGGGCTCCCTCCTTGGGATCGCTTTGGGTGAATCCGTTATTGGGGGCCGTCTGCCAGACCTTTTCGTTCAAGGCCGCATCGATCGTGATGGGCTCCTCGGCCCGGACGGCCTTGATGACCTTGGGCTCCCAGGCCTTCTTGTCCTGGCCGGTCTTTTTATCGCCGGCCGCAAGTGATAGCGGGAGCGCCGCCAAAATGATTAGGATAGCTGCTTTCTTCATTTATGATCTCCTGGCTGGATTTCGTTGTCGGGAAGACTCCGCTGTAAGGCTTCATTTTCTCCTCGTACTTATATACGGATGCGACAGAGCAAAGGTTGCTTATAACACCCTCCACGGCGGCCGGGGCCCCGGGCTTTGCCCGGGGGTCTACTTCCGCCGTACGCGCCTGTGGATACAAACCACGGGCGAGTGGCGAGCCGAAGGCTCGTCCCTTGACATCAGCCGTTCCCGCAAGTTTCGTGCCAAGGCTTTTCCCCTGAAAAAAAAGATGTTTTGTGAGGAAATTTGTAAAAAGATTGGGGTCGTGTCTAAATTTTTGACAAAAAAAATCTGGGGTCGCGCCTACAATCTACCGCTCTAGAAAGCGGAAAATGTAGACGCGACCCCAATTTTCGACCCCAATCTTGGAGACGTTCGATCGGTCAGCCGGCCAGTTTTTTCAGGGAATCCAGAATCTTCGTGACCTCGCCGTCGTGGTTGCAGATGTGGAACGAAACGCGGACGCAGTTGACTCCGCCCTCGGTCACCGTCCGGACCCGGATTTTATCCTTGGCCAGGTGCTCATTGATCTTGCCATACTCAATGGCTTTCATCCGGAAGCTGATCATGGCCGACCTGTACGCTTCTTCCTCGGGCGACAGGATTTCGACACCGGGAATCGCTTGCAGACCCCCGTAGAATCGTTCGGCCAGGGCGTGGTTGTGCCGCCAGATGCGGTCGAAGCCGATCATCTCGCAAAAATCGACGGCCTTGCCCAGGGCATAGAAGAGGGCGTCGTTCTGGGTGCCGTATTCGAACCGCTGGACCGTGGGATGCAGCGTGAGTTCGTTCTTCTTGATGTCGTAGGCGGCGGAGGACGACGCTCCGACCGTGAGCGTCCGAAGGGTGTCGAGCAGTCCCTGCCGGACATAGAGAAATCCCGTCCGCTTCGGTCCCATCATCCACTTGTGCGTGCTGCACGTGTAGAAATCGACGCCGGTATCGACGATGTCGAAAGGAACGCAGACCGGCGCTTGGGCCCCGTCCAGGGCGAACCAGATCCCTTTGTCGCGAGCCAGCTTGGCGATCTCCTTTTCCGGGAAGCGCTGGCCCGTGGTGCAGGTCACGTGACTGATGAAGATCAGGCGCGTCCGGGCGTTGATCAGGCGGGCGATGCGCTCGACGTTCTCCCGGCCTCTCACTTTATCGGGATCGAAGAGGCGGATGATGATGCCGTCCCGCTGCATGCGGTTGAGGAGGCCGGTGCTGAGGGCGACGTGCTCGTGAGTCGAGGTGATGACCTCGTCGCCCTTCTTGAGGGGAAGGCCGTTGATGATCATGTTGATCCCCTCCGTGGCGCAGTTGATCAGGGCCAGGTCCTCCATCCGGCACGTTTTCCCGAGCACCCGAGCCAGCTTTTCTTTAACGCGCGACCACTCTTTGGCGTCATGGCCCGCGCTCGGGGCCCGCTCTTCGGCCCGGGTCCACTCCTGGAAGCTGTTGAGGACGGGCAGGGGGCACGATCCGAGTCCGCCGAAATTCAGAAAGGTCCAATCAGGATCCAGGATGAACTGGTCGCGGACCAGCTGCCAGAAATAATCTTCGTTTTCCCGGGCCGCGCTTTGTAACAAGCGGGGCAACGACTCCGGCCTCATGTCTTTCGACAGAGCCAAACTGCCGAGAACGGCCGCCGTCCCTTTGAAAAAATCCTTGCGCTTCATAGTTTGGCCTCCTCCGATGAAAGCGAATCCTCGTTGCTGTTCCGGGGTGGAATATATCGCCGGCCGCGGACCGGTGTCAAGGAACGGCCGGATCCTTCCTTATGCCGAGTCTTCCCGAAAATGCCGGAGGATGGAGGCGAGGGCGATCAGGCCGTAGATTAAAAAGTATCCGCCCAGAACGAGGAAGGCCGATGAAAGCGACAGGGCGTCCACGAGCCGGCCGAAGATCGGGGCCAGGATGACATAGGAGAGACTGCCGGCCATCGCGGACACGGAGAGGACCGTCGCCCGCACCTCGGAATCGATCCGGCGGTTGAGGAGATCCAAAAGGATCGGAACCAGGATATTCCAGAGGAAGGCGGAGAGGATGATGAGGGGAAGGACGAGAAGCGAGCGGAAGGATCCCAGGACGAAATAAATGAGGCCGATGAGGAGCGGCAAGGCGAGTGATTTTCGAAGGCCGACGGTCTTAACGATGGCCTGCGATTGGCGGGCCCCGAAGGCGCCGGCCAGCTGAAAGAGAGCGAAAAGGACGCCGAACAGGCCGATGCTGATGCCGAGCTCCCGGAAATAGAGGAATGACCCCCAGATGGCGATGATGCTCGTGCTCTGAACGAGCGCCCCGTACAGGATCAGCCGCCGCAGCTCCCCGTGGCTGAAGCTGAACTTCGCCACTTTCAGGATATCGAGAAGGGGATTTTTCGCCTTGAGCTTTGGCCTCTCGGGCTCGACGAGGGCGATCGACATCGGGAACATGAGAGTGCATGTGATGATGTTGATGTAAAAGGGGAGATGAAGAGAGAGAAGCGCGGCCAAGCCTCCCAGGACCGCCGAAGAAGCGGTCCCGATCCGGGTGAAGAAGAAGGCCCGGCCTTCGAATTTCTTATAGCGGGCCTCGTCCTTTAATTGAAGAAGAGTGTCATAGATGAGGGCCGAGTCGCTTCCCGAACGCATGCTGTTGGCCACGGCGACGAGGAACTCGGCAAGGACGAACATGATAAAAGTTCCGGAGAAGGCGTAAACGGCGAGGCCGATCGGCATGGCGACGGCGCCGAGGACGAGAGTGGTCTTGCGGCCGGCCACGTCGGCCAGATATCCGGAGGGCACTTCGAGCAGCAGGACGGACAGGGCGTAGGTCGCCTGGATGGTGAAGACCTGGGTCGAGCTGAGGCCGTGGGCCATGTAATAGGGAATGAGGGCCGGGACGATGAGATAGAATTCGCTGATGAACTTGTAGGCGTAGAGTTTCCACAGGTTGGCCCGGATGTTCGACATGATGACTGGAACTTTCCATTCTAGCAGAAACAACGCCGAAGTCGATAAACGCGGCCGCCTTTGATTAAGGCCCGGTCAAGGAGTATCATCTTTTCTTTAGTTCGGATCGTTCACGAAGGAGCCTCTCGGGCGGAAATGGACGAGCCTTTGACCTTTTCGAATCCGGATACGATCTGGCTGGACCGCTTGCCCAAGGTCGAGCTCCATGTCCATCTGGAAGGGGCTGTCCCGCACGACGCCCTTTGGGCGCTCGTCCAAAAATACGGCGGGGACCCCGCCGTCCCCGACCTCCCGGCCATGAAAAAAAAATTCCGCTATCGCGATTTTCCCCGGTTCATTGCCGCCTGGATCTGGAAGAACGGGTTTCTCCGCGAATACGAGGATTTCATTTTCATCGCCGAAGCGGTCGGCCGGGACTTCGTCCGCCAGAACATCCGGTACGCCGAGGCCTTTTTCTCGCCGACCGATTTCTCCCATTATGGCCTCCAACCACAGAAATTGGCCGAGGCCGTCCGCCGCGGTCTGGCTCGGGTCCCCGAAACACGCGTCGCCCTCGTCGCCGATCTCGTCCGCGATGACGGCCCCGAACGGGCGGCTTTCACTCTAGCCGAGGTCGAGGAGGCGCGGAGCGAGGGCGTCATCGGAATCGGGATCGGCGGGTCGGAGCACAAGTATCCGCCCGAGCCGTTCGCCGAGGTCTATGAAACGGCCAGGCGGCTGGGATTCCACACCAGCGCCCATGCTGGAGAGGCCGCCGGAGCCGCCAGCGTCTGGGGCGCCGCGCGCGTTTTGCGCGCCGAGCGGATCGGCCACGGAACCCGGGCGGCGGAGGATGAAACCCTCCTCGATTATCTGGCCGAGCGGCGTATCCCGCTCGAAATGTGCCCGCTTTCGAACCTCCGGACCGGCGTCATCACCGCGCTCGACCGGCATCCGATCCGGCGCTTTTTCGATCGAGGGCTCCTCGTCACCGTGAGCACCGACGACCCGGCGATGTTCGGGAACTCCCTGGCCGGTGAATATCTCGGGCTCATGGAGACGCTGGATTTTTCCCGGGACGAGATCCGGACGCTTATCCTTCAGGCGGTCCGGGCCTCCTGGCTGCCGGAGAGTGAAAAAGCGGAGCTCGCCGGGTCCTTCCGCGGCGATCCCGCCTGGAATGAATGAAAAGAGCATTAGCCCTCGCATTGATCCGCCGGAACTATTTATATAGGCCGCCGTATATAATGAGTGAGTGCCCTTGATTTGATGAGGAGGAATGACATGATACAGCATTCAAAGAGAGCGATTTTCGAATTTCTCGCCGTCGCGGCCGCCCTCGTCCTTTGCGGCGGCCTATGGGCCCAGGACAAACCGGTCGATCCGATAAAGCTGTACCAGGAGATCGCCGGGGACTATGAATTTCAGATGGATGCCCAGAGCCTGATCGTCAATTTCTTCGAAAAGGACGGGAAGCTCTTCGGCGCCCCTCCCGGGGATACGCCGGAGGAGATCGTCCCGGTCAAGGACAGCCCGCTCAAGTTCGAGGTCGTCGTCTCCGGCAACGGCCAGCTCTATCAGCTGGAATTCGTCCGGAATGAGAATAAGGTCATCGACCGGTGCATCATGAAAGCCGGGGGCATGGAGATCGTCGGCGCTAAGATTAAGAAATAGCCCCGACCCCGCCCCTCGATCCGCTCAATCATCCTTTTCTTGCTTTTCTTGCCGTTGAATCTTGGCTGAGGCCGCGGGACATTTTCTGCCATGCCGGCCTCGGCAATGACGTCCCTTTAGCTCAGGCAAGGATGTTGTAGATCGTCGCCAGGAGGACGATGAGGGTGATGATGAGGACCAAAATGATCTTTTTCATGACGAATTCTCCGTTAAAATTCGCGCCGTCCGTAGAACCTGGTCGAGAGCCTGATCGATAGGAAAAAGAAAGCGGACACGGCCAGGACGAGGAGGGCGAGGAACAACACCGGCCCAAGCGCCGTTTTAGCCCGCCTGAAAATCGCGACGATGCCCAGTCCGATCTCTCTGAGGAACTCGTCCGTCAGGAGATCCCGCCCGAAGAGCCGAGCGAAGACGCGGAGCTTGTCCAGTCCCGCGATGACGATGGCGAGCGGGAGCAGGGTGAAAAAATAGGCGAGGCTTCCCTTGAACAGCCCTGACCGGAAATAAAAAGGGAGGTAGAGGGCGATGAGGAAGGAAAGGACAAATAGATATCCGGCGGCCCCTTCAATCGTGAACAGAGGCTGGAAAGGGGAGAGGCCGTCAGGCCGGAGAGGGAACCCGGCCGTCAGAAAGTGACCGAAACCGAAGATGATGATCCCTCCGCCGAGGATGAGCAGGCCGGCCAGCAGGGTGCGGGCCTGGACGATCATTGAGCGTTTGAGAGGGAGGCTCGCTACGGTGGCTTCCGTTTTGAACATGTCCTCTATGAAAAGCGTGCCGGCCAGGCAGCCGAGGATCAGGAAAGCCCCGTTGATCATGAAGGCCAGGCAGCCGCTCCAGCGAAGGGGGATCAGGCCGTAGAAGAGGACCACCGTCAGGGTCAGCAGCCACCACCACCGTGAGGCGATGTAATCCTTGGCGCACAGCTTGAACAGGCTAAACACGGCGGTCTCCTCTCGTCATGAAAAACATGATGTCTTCGAGCGTGACTTTGTCGATGACCACGTTCTCCCCGAAACGGCGGCGGACCGCGGCCGAGTCGTCCGTCAGGGCTTCGAAACCGAATTCGCGGCGGCGGAGGCCTTTGAAGAATTTGGCTGTTTCCTCCGTCAAGAGATCGTTCCCGCCCTTGACGACCCCCCCGTTCGCCAGAAGCTCGTCTTTGGCCGACGAAAAGACGACTTCTCCGTCGCGGATGAACGTGATGTAGTCGGCGATTCGTTCCAGGTCCGAGGTGATGTGCGTCGAAAAGAGGATGGACTTGTTTTCGTCCTGGATGATCCCCGAGAGCTTCGCCAAAAGCTCTCGCCGGAAGACTGGGTCCAGGCCCGAGGTGGGCTCGTCGAGGAGGATGAGATCGGCCTCGTGCGAGAGGGCGAGGGCCAGGGCGAATTTCATCTTCATGCCGCGCGACAGACGGGCGAAGATCTGCCTCGGCGGCAGGGCGAACTCGCGGAGGAGCCTTTGAAAAAGATTTTCGTCCCAATTTTTGTAAAAGGGCGCGACCTGGGCTTTGATGCTTTTCAGGGTCAGGCGTTCGTAGAAAAGCGGCGTGTCGTGGACGAATCCGATCCGGCTTTTCACGGCCGCCTCGTCCGCCAGGTTGTCCAGGCCGAAGATCCGGATGGCTCCCGCGTCCTTCCGGACGAGGTTCAAGATCAGCTTGATGACGGTTGTCTTTCCGGCGCCGTTCGGCCCGATGAGCCCCATGATCGTCCCTTTCGGAAGATCGAAAGAAACGCTCTTCAGTTTGAAGTCGCCGTAATCCTTGCTCAGGTTCCTGATTTCGAGAATGTTGGGCATGTCCGGACCTCGCCTCACAGATCCTTTCTTTGGAAGAGGAATACGGAGAGGGAGAAAGAGGCCGCGCTCAATACCAGCATCGCGCCGAACAGAACAAGATAATAGCCCGGCCCGCCGAGATGGGCGTTCAAGGAAGCGAGCGCTCGGCCGATCGAAGCGAGGATATCTTTCAGGCTGAAGGGGAGGATCTTTCGGGCCGCCAGGAACAGGAGGACCGCGCCGAGGACCTGCATTCCGATCAGGAACACGAACATCCCGACCATGCCGAACCGGACAAGGAGCGGCATGAGGATGGAAAAGAACAGAGCCAAAAGCGCCAGCGCCAGAAAGATCGCGTTCGTCGAAAGGAGATCTCCGGCTTTGACCTTGCCGCCCGGGATGACGACCGCGATCAGGACGATCAGGGCGTAGACGATCAGCATCAAGGCCCAGCTGAGGATGTACCGGGACAGGACGATCTGCTTCCGCGTGACGGGAAGGCTGCAACTGACGGAGGCCGCCTTGAACTTGTCCTCCCGGGTGAAGATCATGAGGGGGATGATGCAGCTGAGGAACGTGCTGAGGAAAATGGAGACGCGCAGGCTGCCCATCCTCGATCCGAAATAGCCCATCCAAGCCCCGTAAAGACCGCCGACGAGCAGCAGGAACTTTCTGTGGAGGATAAGGTCCTTGAGGATGAGGTTACGCATGCCCGTTTCCCCTGTCCATGAAGATCATGATGTCCTCGATCGAGGCCCGGTCGATGACGGCGCCGGGCCCGAACTCCCGGCGCGCGGCCGGGATGTCGTCGGTGAGGGCCTCGAAGCCGAAGGCGGTCGTCCGGACGCCTTTGAACGAAGCCCGTCTTTTTTCGGTCATCAGCTCCGCCGCTCCTTTGACGATCCCCCACGTCTCTTTGATCTCGTCCTTGGGCCGGGAAAGGACGATCGTGCCGTCATCGACGAGGGTGATATGGTCGGCCGTGCGCTCGAGGTCCGAGGTGATATGCGTCGAAAAGAGGATGGACTTTCGCTCGTCCTGCATCCATCCCGAGAGCCGCTCGAGAAGCTCCCGCCGGAAGACCGGGTCGAGCCCCGACGTCGGCTCGTCCATGACCAGGAGGTCGGCGCCGTGCGATAAAGCCAGGGCGATCTGGAACTTCATCTTCATCCCATGGGACAGCTTTTTGAACTTCTTTTCCGCCGGGAGTCCGAACTCCGCCATGAGCGATCGAAAAAGCGTCTCGTCCCATTTTTTATAGAAAGGAGCGATGGCCGTCTTGAGGTCTTTGAGCGTCGCGTCCTCGATGTATGCCGGCGTTTCGTGAACGAAGCCGATCCGTGACTTGATCTCGGCCTCGTGTTGGAGATGGTCCAGGCCGAAGACCCGGATCTCGCCGCCGTTCTTGCGGACCAGGTTCAGGATGAGCTTGATGATGGTCGTCTTGCCCGCGCCGTTCGGCCCGACCAGGCCCATGATGGTCCCTTGGGGGAGGACGAATGAAACATCCCGCAGCGAGAATCCTTTATAGTCCTTGCCCAGCCCTTTGACCTCGACGGCGTTGTCCATCAGTCGTTCTCCTGATAAAGCAGCCGGAGCATGTCCTGGAGATGGTCAAGGCCGATGCCCATCAGCCTGGCTTCGGCGACGGCGGCGGCGAGCCTTTCCTCGACGATCTTCATCTTTTTTTCCTTGAGGAGCTCCTGATTTTGGACGGCGACGAAGGTGCCTTTGCCGCCGACGGAATTGATGAAGCCTTCCCGCTCGAGCTCGTCGTAGGCTCGTTTGGTCGTGATGACGCTGATCTGAAGCTCCAAGGCGAGCTTCCGTATGGAGGGAAGGGCCTCGCCCTCGGCCAGGTCTCCGGATATGATCTGGGCTTTGATTTGCCTGTTGATCTGTTCATAGATCGGATCGGGCGAGGAATTCGAAATGATAACTCTCATCGGCTGTCCTCCAATCTGGATAGCCAGGTTTTCCGTTCATTGTGTCTATACTGTATATAACGCACATAAACAATATACACCTGTTTTCTGGATTGTCAATATAATTCTTTAAATATTTTTTCCCCCCTGAATCGTTCAACGTCCGGATCTTGTTAGGGAATTTTGCGGCTGCAACTTCGTCTAAAATTTAGAGTTTAAAATCAGTATAATAAAGACAGGACCAAGGATTGGAGGATGATATGAACAAAAGTCGCGGCCAAGATCGGTTTCCATCACGCCGGTCGGCTTGTCCGGCGGCCGGACTCGTCGCCGTGGTTTTATTCGTCGGTTCGATCGGATGCAAGACGTTCAACACGTTTACGGCCGACAGCCGGCCGGTCAGCAAGCCGATCGTTATCGACGGAAAGTCCGACGACTGGCAGGGGGACCTCTATGTCGTTCCGGGCGAGCGCCTCTCGGTCGGCTTTTTAAACGACCGGGACAATCTCTACGTCTGCCTGCTCACCTCGGATACCTTCATCAAGTTCCAGATCATGTCCCGGGGTTTCATTGTCTGGTTCGATCCGAAGGGCGGCAAAGAGAAGGCCTTCGGGATCAAATATCCGGTGGGGCGGCCCGCCGGCCAACAGCCGAAGATGACGATGGGAGAAACCGGAGAACCCGTCATCGATGAATCGTCGGGAGCGTCGATGAACGAATTCGAAATCGTCAAATCGGAAAAGGAACCGTCCCGGAAAATGGCGTTCTCCCAGGCCCAGGGGCTCGAGATCAAGGTGGCCTCCTCCACCGGATTGATCGTCTATGAAATGAAGATTCCTCTCGTTCAAAGCGGAGATAATCCGGTGGCCGCCGGCGCCGTTCCGGGGAAGATGATCGGAATCGGCTTTGAGACAGGCAAGTTCGACGCGTCTCAAATGCCGCGCGGCAATCGCGGCGGCACTCCCGGCGGCGGCGGAGCCGGAAGGCCGCCGATGGGCGGAGGCGGCGCTCAGGGAGGCATGGAAGGCTCCGGAATGAGAGGCGGCATCCCGGACGGTTTGAGAGTTTGGGCCCTCGTCCAGCTGTCAGAGGGAGCGGGCCGTCGTCCGGCCGAGATCGTCTCGATCGCGAAGATCCCGAAATAGAGCTTCTCGAACGCTTCCTCCCGGCACGGTTCGATCACTTCCTCAGCGAAGCTTTGCTGAACAAATAATCGGGAATGACCGCGTCGAATTCGATCGACTGGATCTTGAATTCCGTACCTTCCCCGCTCTTGAGGGCGTCCTTGACCGCGAGGGAGTTCTGGACCCAGCGGCCTTGGACCCGGATGACGCTCTTGACCTCGAGCGTCTTGAGAAGCTTTCCGCTTTTAGCGAATCGTTCTTCTTTGAGGAGGACGTAACGCTCTTTGTCCACCCAGATTTTCCTTGAATCGTAGGCCGTGTCCCCGCCTTTGGATGTCAGCCCCAGGATCCAGCACGGCCGGTCGAGCCAAGTCTCTTCGCCGGCGATCTCCGGACGATAGAGATCGACCAGGGAGTGGTCTTCCATCATGTCCTCGTACGATAAGTCCGAGCCCATCACGGACTGCCGGAGCATGTGGCCGGAAATGCTGATCGTCCGGTCGGTGTCCGGGGAATAGGTCCAGAGCTGGTCGCTTAGCTTCAGCATCTTGATCCCTTTTTCCCGGGCCGGCGCCAGGTACTCGGTGAAGGCTTTGTCCTCGCCCTGGATCCAGGACTTGGCCGAGATGGAGCGGCTGTCGCGGCGGCCGTGGATGATCATCTCGCTGACGGCGATCCGGTTTCCGGACACCGCGTTGCGGTCGGCCCGCTCCAGGATCGCCTGCGCCGAAGGAGCCGTTTGGCCCGGCCCGCCGAAAGCCAGGATTCCGATCCAGCAATAGCCGAGAAGGATCGTTTTCATCATGTTTCCAGCTCCTTGAACAGCTGCGCGGTCTGCCGCTTGTAGATCCGGCGGCCGGCTATGGCCGATCCGATAAGCGTGGCCAGGATCCCCGGGACGAAGCCGATGACGTAGGCGAGCGGCGTGACCCGGGAGCGCAGCACGGTCGGCATCATCAGGGTGATGTTCTTCAGCATGCCGCTGAAGTCGATCCCCTTGGCCTGGAGGAAATAGGACAGGGCCAGGCCGAGGGCCGTGCCGACGATCGTTCCCAGGACGCCGATCATCAGGGACTCGTAGATCATCGTCCGGTAGACGTGCCCCTTGTTCTCGCCGATAGCCAGGCGCACCCCGAATTCGCCGTGACGCCGGAGCGTCCCGATCAGGCCGGCGTTCCATAGGACGAGGGCCATGGCCAGGAGATAGACGAAGACGATGACTGCGCCCATGGAGGTCATGGTGTCGAGCATATAGCCCATCCCGGCCTCTTCTCTCAGGGTTTGCATAATGGGCCGGAAGTCGTCGTTCGGATCCTTCGGCCGGGCGTTGAAGCGGCGGACTGCGGCGTCGGCCAGGTCCTGGCGGTAGATCCCATCCCCGAAGAATCCGAGGATCTGGGCGGCGGCGTTGTCCATGTCCAGGGCGGCCTGGACATCGGCCAGGTCGGCGATCATCGCCGTCCGGTCCATAGCCTGGATCCCGAAGCGGACGGTGCCGGCGACGGTGAAATTCTTCATAGCCATGCTTCCGGCCATCGTCATGCTGATCAGCGTCGCTTTATCGCCCGGAAGGACCTTCAGCTTGAGGGCCATCTCGTCGCTCAGCAGGACCTCGCCGGGACGTGCGGGCAGGCGGCCGCGGACGAGGGCTTTGCCGAGGTCGAGCCGCTCCGGTTCGCGGCTTCCCGGCGTCAGGAGGTCGACGCCGAGCCCGGCCGCGGGGCCCTGGGACTTCGTCTCTCCCTTTTCGTCAGGAACGTCGAGAAGCCCTCCGAAGGTGATGCGGGGCGCCCATTCCATATTCGGATAGGTGCGGCGCAACTCGGCGACCAGCCCGGCGAGATCCGTCAAGGCCAGATCATTGGGCATCTGATCGGCCTCCTTCTGGTAGGCCCGGGTCATCACTTTGACATGGCCGTAGCTGAGATTGGCGCCGTAGCGGACGAAGTCGGTCTCCGCTCCTTTGATGTAGCAGAAAAAAGCGACCGTCAGGAAGACTCCGGCCACGACGATGAGGAAGGGAAAAAGGCTTCTCGTCCTGTCCCTCAGGATCCCCTTAAGAAGGAAGCGGATCATGAGACCTTTCCTCTCAAGGCATCGGTGGGTTTCAGCTTGGCGATCTTGCGCGTCGGGATGAAGCTGACGATCGTGGCGGCGAGGAAGACGAGGAGCGTCGTTCCGATGACCAGAGCGGCGCTATAGGTCGGATAGAGCCGATCGCCGATGGCGAAGCCGAATTTGTCCATTTGCCCTTTGCCGAAGCCGAAGCCCTTGGCCGCGGTGTAGACGAGCAGGGGAATGCCGTAGATCGCGCCGATGAGCGCGGCCAGGACCCCGCTCAAAGCGCCCTCGATGGTGAAGAGGCCGACCACCCGCCAGCGGGTGAGACCCATGGCCATCATCGTCCCGATCTCCTTGCGCCGGCGCCAGATGGACAGGAGCTGGGTGTTAAAGATGGCCAGCATGGCCAGGAAGAGGAGGAGTGCATAGAGGATCGAAGCCCCGATGCTCTTTCCCCGGACGAGGTCCTTGACATCCTTCAGAAGGAAATCCAAGCCTCGATAGGTCCAGCCGGAGACAACCGGCGAAGTGCCGGAGTCCTTGGCCGTCACGACGATCGTCGCCTCGGCCGGCATGGCGGCCATGGCCTGCAGCGCCTGGAGGGGCAGCCAGATCTGGCCGCTGTCAATGGCCTGGACTTTTGTGCTGAACACTTCCGCGATTTCGATGTCTTTGGCGTCGAAGGTCCCGCGCGCGTCCCGCCAGCGGACGGTCACGACATCGCCTTTCTTCAATCCGCTCGTTTCGGCCATGCGGCTTCCGATTAGCGCCGGGATTTCGTGATCTCCGGCTTTCAGGACGGAGGAGGGGATGGTCAGAAGCTTCTGTCCGGGATCGATCCCTTTGAGGAGGGTTGGAAGAAGCCGGCCGTTCGGGTAGATCGTGCCCTGGACGATCAGGAGCGGTGTCACCGCCCCTTGATCCATAAGGGCCTGCAAGGGGCCTGCGAGCGGTCTATGCGCGTCCTGGAGCGTGAACGGATCGAAAGGATCGTACCCCCCCACCCAGAGCTGTCCGCCTCCGTAAAAGGCGTCGATCATAGTCCGGGAAACCTCGATGTCCATGCCCTGGTACAGCCCCTGGGACCAGATAATGATCACGAAGGCCATCGACAGCACGCCTGCGTTCAGCCCGGTTTTCGCTCCGGCGCCGATCATATTTCGGAAGGCCAGCTTAGGAATGATCATGGGCGCGCTTCCCGGCCGGCCGTCGTGATTTCATCCTTGGCGACCCGGCCGTCCACGAGCGAGATCTTGCGGCGCAGGTGTTGGATGACCTTCTGGTCGTGGGTGGAAAAGAGGAACGTCGTTTGCAGGTCGCGGTTGATCTCTTCCATCGTGTCCAGGATGTGATGGGAGTTCTCGGCGTCCAGGTTGGCCGTGGGCTCGTCGGCCAGGACGAGTTCCGGCTTCTTCACGACGGCGCGGGCGATAGCCACGCGCTGGCATTGGCCGCCGGAGAGCTGGCTCGGCCGCGACCGCGATCGCTCGGTAAGGTGAACCCAGTCCAGGGCGTCCATGACCGCTTTCTTCCGGGCGGCCGGCGGCATTCCGAGCAGGAGGAGGGGAAATTCGACGTTCTCATAGACCGAATAGACGGGGAGGAGGTTGAAGGTCTGGAAGATGAATCCGATGTGATGGTTCCTCAGCGCGGCGGCTTTCGTGTGCGACAAGCTCTCCACGCGCTGCCCCAGGACCTCGGCGCTCCCCGACGTCGGGACGTCGAGCGAGCCAATGATGTTGAGGAGGGTCGTCTTCCCCGAGCCGCTGGGTCCGACCAAACCGCTGAATTCGCCCTTCTTAAAGGTGAGGTTGACGCCGGCCAGGGCGGTGATGGACTCACCGCCCATGGGGTAGATCTTCACCAGGTCGACGGTCTTGATTAGGATCGAATCGTCCATGGATACCTCGCCTTTCAGTAGTTGAACACAGCCATGATTTGGATGCCCTTGCCTGCGAAGAGGTTTTTGCCCTGCTGGCTGGCGTAAATTTGGTAACGGTCCGGATTCCAGAACCCGATGGCGAAAAAGCTCCATTTGTCGTAGGTCCGCTGCCACGTGATCAAGCGGTACCAGTCGCCGCTCTTCCAGTTGTGGAAGACGACGGCCTTGATCCGGTCCAGCAGCCCGAGCGGATAATCGGCCGAGACGGCCGTGAACCGAAGCGATTCGCCTCCGCCGAGGGCTTGGTCCGAGGAAGAGGAGATCAGATGCTCGGCGATGACGTGGAGGCCGTTTCCAAGGCCGAAGGTATAGTCCGCTCCGAGATTGAGAAATCGCTGATACCTGAACGGATACAGTCTGAAATCCTGATGGACCAGGACGCCTTCGAACCAGACGCCGGCCCCGATGTCCCATTTGCCGTCGAAGGCAAAGCGGTTCTCGGGGACGCGTTCCGCTTCTTCCGCGGGAAGAGAGAGAAGAGAGCGGGAGGGGTCCATGAGCCGGTGATGGAAGGTGAAGGCCGCCTCGCCGGAGAGAAGCGGGACTTGAAAGCGCCCGCCGAATTCCGGGGTCCGGCTCTTCGTCGGAACGAATTCCCAGCCTTTGGCGTCCATGTTGCCGAGAAGCCCCCAGATCCAGATATTCGCGTTCCCGACGAATGTGTACCTGGCCAACGCTCCGTAGACGCCGTCGGTGAGCTGGAGAGGGTCGTTGGGATCGATGCGGTCGAACCACATGAGAGGCCGGAGAAGGAGGGCTGAGCCGAAATTGATCTTCTGCAGGCCGAGGCGCGCTTCGAACCGCGGGGTCGAGAATCGCGCCCAGAGGCGATAAGGTTTGATCCGGCCGTCCGTGGAAAAGGATTGAGATCCCCGCAGGGCGGCCAACCCGTAGACGTTGAACGACGCCTCGGTGTCCAAGGCGGTCCTTCCGAGTTCTTGTTTCAAGGAAAATGCCGGCAAGGCCCGGATACCGATCAGGCTTTCGCTCTCCTGGCTTTTATGGAACGCCAGCCAGGCGGACAGCTGACCGCGCGTTTCGATCGTTTGACAGACTCCCGCGCCGGCACCGGCCAATAGAGCGGCCCAGACGAACAGGCGTCCGAAGGCGCGGATGTATCTCATCGAGATTGCCGCGCTCCCTTCGGTCGCTCGCAACGACAAGCAAATCATCGAGTTTCTATTTCTATCGGAAATTTCGGATTTTACGGATCCCTTTATTTATAATCCCGTTTTGATTAAATTGGAAGCGGAGCAGCTGTCATGAAGAAAACGGGTTCGATCGCGATTTCAGTTTTGGTCCTAGTCTTTTTCGCTATGGCATTGGAGCAGAGTCCCGGCCGGACCTCAGAGGGAATCCAGGTCGTCCTGAGCGGCGATTTCCCCGACCCGACCATTGTTCGCGTCGGGGGCGATTACTACATGACCCATTCCTGCGGCACGTCCCTGCCCGGGTTGCTGATCTGGCATTCGACCGATCTCAGCCAATGGGAGCGGATCGGTTATGCCCTTCACAAGGCGGTCGGCGACGTTTGGGCTCCCGATATCGTCCATTTCCTGAACAAGTTCTATATCTATTTTCCGGCGGCCCGGACGAACTGGGTCGTCACGGCCGAACGGCCGGAAGGACCGTGGAGCGATCCGGTCGATCTCAAACTGCCGGGGATCGACCCTGGCCATATCGCGGCTCCCGACGGCAAGAGGTATTTGTACGTGGACAGCGGCCGGGTCGTCCCGCTCGCGGCCGACGGCCTGTCCGTCATCAAGGCGCCGAAGTCCGTCTATGCCGGCTGGAAATATCCGGAGGACTGGGTCGTCGAGGGGTTCTATTCCGAATCGCCGAAGCTGGTCTTCAAGGATGGCTATTATTATCTGACCACGGCTCAGGGCGGGACGGCCGGTCCCTCGACCAGCCACATGGTCGTATCGGCGAGATCCAAAAGTCCCCTGGGCCCCTGGAAAAACAGCCCGTTCAATCCCATCGTCCACACCTGGAGCCGGGCCGAAAAATATTGGTCCAAGGGCCATGGCACGATCTTCTCGGACGCGGCCGGCCGCTGGCATATCGTCTATCACGCTTATGAGAACGGATACGCGCCGCTGGGACGGAACACCTTGATCGAGCAAATCGAATGGACCAAGGACGGCTGGTTTAGGACCGTCCGAGAGACGAAAACCGAGGGCGTCATCCGGAGGTTTAGGAACATCATCATCGAGAACGACGACTTCTCGGACGCAAAGCTGAAGCCGCAATGGCATTTTGTCGGCCCGGAGTCGTACACGAACCACACCCTATCGGGCGGCGCGCTAAAGCTGACGGCGGCGCCGGACAACTACCACGCTCTTCTCTGCACGGTCGGCGATCACGCCTATGAGGCCTCGGTCCGGCTGGCGGCCGAGGGCGATGTCGAGACCGGACTTGTCGCATTCTACAGCGGCAAGATGTTCGCCGGGGCCGGCCTGAAAGGCGGAACGGTCGCAGGCTATACCAAAGGCGTTTGGCCGTTCGGCCCGAGGATCAAAGCCCCCGCCGCCAAATACCTGAAGATTCGCATGGTCGATTTCGACCTCCAATATTTTTTCAGCGAGAACGGAAAAACCTGGAAGCCCTGCCCGAATTCCCTGGACGTTTCCGGCTATCACCAGAACATATTGGGCGGATTTTCGAGCCTGAAGGTCGGGATCATCGTCAAAGGCAAAGGCTCGGTGACGATCGACGACTTCGTTTATAAAGTCCTGGATTGATAATGTTGTGATCGTCATAAAACATTTTGATGACGATCCCGAAGAAGCGACTGATCTCAGGCATGAACGGATTCTTGGCGGAGGGCCGGGAAGACATCCTCCGGCTTTTTCCCCGTGACCTTGAAGTATAACGCATCGGGGCAAAGATCGACTCGATCGCTCCAGACGAGCTCTCCGGAAGGGCTTATCCGAACCTGTTCGAATGCGTTTCCGTCTCGCCAGATCGCGAAGACGCCTCTTCCGGCCAAGTCGGAGAGATTGACCGTCCCCGTTATTCCATTATCGAATTCAAGTTCCAGAGTGAAATCCGGCAAGGCTTTTACTTTAACGATCTTTCTCATTTCCGGCTCCCTGCCCTAAATCATATCATAGAACAGCCGCCGAAAAAATCTTGCTTTTTCGGCTTCCAGGATAACCATTCCGCCCGATCTTTTGGATTGATTTTCAGGTGGGGGACACAAAACCGTGTCCCTAAATCTTCAATCCGCGATCTTGACCCGGGCCAGGAATTGCGAGCCGTCGCCGCTTGTCTTTTCCAGCGCGGCGTAAAGGAAATTTTTATGGAAATACAGGATCGAAGGATCGAGCAACTTGTATTCTCCCGAATCGATCTTGGTCATCGCCAATGACGCTCCGTCAATCGAATAGACCTGAAAGGCAATATCCCGCGTTTTTTTGGCCAGGTTATTGAGAACTAACAGGATATGATCTTCCGGATCGACCGCCAGGCCGAGATAAAAGGGGTGAAATTCAGGGAGCCGAATCTTGTCCTTATTAGCCAGGATAACCTTCTCGTAGCCTTCCCGCTCTTTCGTGTCCATTTTTTCAGGCTGCTGGACGTATTCCAGATGATCGAAACCGATCTTCACTCGTTCCAGGCCGATGCTGAAGGACGATTTTTTCTCGCCGTCGAAGGAATAAAGGGCGATTTCGGGATTCTTGGAATAGGCGATGAGGAGCTTGTTCCCGCCGACCTTGGCCAAATAAACGGCGCCATCGAACTGTCCCAGCTTGATGAAGATCGGTGATTGCGGTTTCTCATCCGCGAACGAAACGATCTCCTTCTCCGTTCCGGTTCCCAGGTCTTTGATGAGGACGCGAAAATTCTTGACCCAAAAGGTGGACTTCTGGTCCTGCGCGACAACAGCTATTTTGTTGTCTTTGAGGGCGACCATGAAAACGACGGGAGCGGTCATGGAAATGCCCTGGCTTTCGATTTTCGCCGTCTTGATGAATTTTCCGTCCAAATCGAACTGGCTCAGGCGCCGGTTTCCGTCTTCATAGATGATGAGGTATTTGTCATCCAGGACGTCCAGATGGACAGGACCATTAAGATCCCCGGGGCCCTGGCCTTTGCGTCCGAACTCCGCGACTTTATCTCCATTCGTATCGAATTTGTAAACCTTTCCATCCATATAGGCGGTTCTGAAAAAGCTCCCATCCGGAAGGAACGCTATCCGCTTGTCAAATCCAGCCTTGAACAGCATGTCCCATATGGTTTTCGCTCCGAAGTTCGGGTCGGGCGCGATCTTGATGACGCCTTTTTTATAGGCCGTCAAGAGGTCCGCCGACAAGTTCAAACAGAGCAGAAGAAATATACCGGCCAGGATCAGAATTTTTTTCATGAGCGGCCTCCTCTCTGCTTATACGACGCAAACATTGGCTTTGCTTATTTCATCTCGGGCGACCGAAGTGAACACCTTGCATTGTACCATACCTCCTCTGACAAAAAAGTTAGCCTCAAAGCACCTTCTCCTTCTGTCCAGTTTAGGGAGGCGCACGTCTTTCGTTATCCTCCAGGGAGGCGGAATTTGGAGCCGGAAATTTCACGGCAAAACTGCTCGGATCCGGGAGAAGCGGAGATTATTAAATACGCATAGTTGACATATAAGTCAACAATAGGTATTATATATAAAAAGGAACCTGGAAATGGCCATCTTCAATTCCCTCCAATCCGTGGAAGTTTTTCATCTCATTTTTTTGAGTTGGCTCGGACGAAAGCTGGACAAGCAAAAATGGGCCTTGAAGGGCGGGTGCAATCTGAGGTTTTTCTTCAAAAGCCCCCGGTATTCCGATGACATGGATCTGGACGTTCAGGCCATCCCCGTCGATGTTCTCCGCGTCAAGGTCAACTCTATCCTCTCGGGAATGCCTTTTAAAACGATGCTCGAAGTCCGCGGCATCGCGATCGAGCATGTAACGGAGCACAAACAGACTGAAACGACGCAGAGGTGGAAATTCGGCTTGATGGTTCCTGGTCTCGAGCGGCCCGTCCCGACGAAGATCGAGTTCTCGAGGAGGGGCCTCGAAGCGGGGAGCGTCTTCGAGCCCGTCTCCCCGGAAATCATCCGTTATTACGAGCTTCCCCCTATTATGGCTAATCATTATCCGGCCCCGATTGTCTGGCAACAGAAAATCGGGGCGATTCTCTCCAGGAAAATATCCCAAGCCAGGGACGTTTTTGACTTGTATCACCTTCTTGAGGCGGGCTGGAAATCCTCCGTCGCCCTCGCGAGAGATAAGAAGCCGGGCGTCGCTCAAGTCAAAGAAAACATTCTCGCCGTGAATTTCGGACAATTCAAAAGCCAAGTGGTTTCCTACCTGGAACCCGACCTCCAGCCTCAATACGATTCGGAGGAAACCTGGGACGCGATGAGATTGCGCATCATTGAGGTGCTTGGGGAAGGTCCGTCATGAGACTCCTCGACGTCCACGCGCGGCTCTTGAAAATGGGCGTCCCGATGTTTCAAACGTCGGATGCCGCCGCCTATCTGGGCACCGGAAGCGCACACGCGAGCAAGCTGTTGGCGCGGCTGGCCGCTTCCGGCCATGTGACGAAACTCGGCCGGGGGCGATGGGGATTCAAAGAACTGATAGATCCCTTTGCCCTGC
>Ga0315286_10001114_pt1 | contig 23997 bp, 30 predicted proteins | sample YL17G10_0_MG_FD_205038 | JGI IMG/M metagenome (GOLD analysis project Ga0315286, IMG submission 205038) | Sediment microbial communities from Yellowstone Lake, YNP, Wyoming, USA - YL17G10_0 | ecosystem: Environmental > Aquatic > Freshwater > Lake > Sediment | place: USA: Wyoming | collected...
CGAAGAGACGGGGGAGATCGCCCCCAGCACCCTGGGCGAGGTCGCACCCCTGGGTCAGAGCCTCTTCCCTGCGGAGGCGGAGGCCGAGCGCCTGCCCAAGAGCAAGCGGGGGCCCGCTAAGAGCAACGACCGGTAGGGGCGCTGCTCGCTGCGCCCCATTGGGCGAGCAGGCGCGCGAGCACAAAGAGAGGCCGCTGAGTGATACCCAGCGGCCTCTTCTATTGTTGTAGCCGTCGCCTAGTCGGCCGAGGGCAGCACCTTGGGTTGGAGCAACTTCATGGCGGCGCCGCAACAGTGGATGTTGCCCTCGCCCGGCTTGATACAGAGGACCTCGCTGCCGCAGACCTCACACTGGAATCGCTTGCCTAGCTGATTGGCCATCCTTGACCCCCGTTACTGTTTCAGTTGCATGGGCTGATCGCAGCAGGAGAGGCTACCTTCTCCGCCTTTGGTGACGATCATCTCGGTGCCACACTTGGTGCACTGATAGCGCTTTCCTGTTTGGTTCGCCACTCTCTCACCCTCCGTCGGGCAGGTTGGGCGCACTCCCGGATAGATACCCCGCCCCGGCAGCCTAAAGTCTAACGCGATCGAAAATAGCAGTCAATCCCTTTGGGATGCGTCACCATCCGGACGAGCGGCCGAGCCGGGCGCCCTACTGGACGACGGTGAGGGTGCCGGTCATGTCCACCGGGTGGAAATCGCAGCGGAAGTTGAAGGTGCCGGCCTGGTCGATGGTGATCTCCAGGGTGGCCGTCGCGCCAGGCGGCATCGCGTCGGGGTCGGACACGGCGTCGTCGCCGCTGCCGTACTGGTTATCGGCCCCGGCCTGGCGCATGTTGTGGATGGCCTGGCCGCCGTTGTGTAGATTGATGATCACCTTCTGGCCCACCGCCGCCACCAGGTTGTTGGGCCGGAAGAAGTTGTCGCCCACCTCTACGTCGTAGGTCACCTCGGGACCGGGCGGTGGCTTTGGCGCCTCGCCTGGAGCGGTGGGCGTAGGCGTGGCTGCTGCACCACCGCGGAACACCTGACCACAGGAGTTCTTGTTAATGAACGCCTCATCGCCCGGCTTGGGGGCCGCCGGCAGTGGGAACTGGGCGTCCAGCCGCTTGCTCTCCTCGATCTCTTTATCCCAGGCGTTGCCCGCATTGGTGGTGACGAAGACCACCAGTTGCCGGATCTGCTCATCGTTCAGCGAGCCGCCCTCGTCCAGGCTCCAAGCCGGCATGACAGTGCCGACACGGCCGCAACGGATCGTTTCGGTGAGTCGCTTCTGAATTGCAGCCAGATCGCCGGGGTCGGTGGGACGATTGGTCTCCACGTTCAGAGGCAGGCCCGGGAATCCGGGATCCTCCAGAGCGCCGCGCCCCTCGCGGCCGTGGCAGACGCGGCAGTTCAGGGCGAAGAGGTGGGCCCCGCGGGTCGCCGTCTCTTCTTGCTGCCGCACCTCCGCCTCGCTGGCGCGAGTGTTATCCCAGGCATAGTACAGGCCAAAGGCCAGCAGCGTGGCGAACATCAGGGCCACCATGACATTGATCTGCTTACGGGTGTTCATGTCCCTTCTGTCCTAGCGTGCTGGCATCGACCGAGGCGTGTCACTAGGTACCCGCCGGTGCCTGGCCCGAGCCGGAATACGGGACGACGCGGAAGGGGTTGTCCTGGCCGCCCTTCGTGATCTTGCCGGTCTGGACGGTGATGTCGCCGGTGGGATTGACAGTGATGGCCATGGTGTCCATTGGGCGGGGCGCCGGGCCCGCCACCAAGATGCCGCCCTCTTTGGTGTAAGTGGAGCCGTGGCAGGGACAGCGGAACCAGCCCTTCCTGCCCCCGAAGTCGAAGTCCGGCCGCCAGGGAACGGTGCAGCCCAGGTGGGGACACTTCCGGTAGAGGGCCAGCAGGCCGCCCGGCGACTCTGCAACGCCGGGAGGGATGTTCACCAAAAAGAAGCGCCCCTCGGGAACCAGCACCGGGTCGGCGCCCGGCGCCGGGATCTTAGACGCGCTCACATTGACGGCGGCGCCAAAGCCACTTATCTTCTTGATCCACAGGAAATCCAGCCCCAGACCGCCGCCGATGGCGGCCAGCAGGCCGGCCGCCGCCACCCAGAAGCCGCCCAAGAGAAACGTGCGACGATGCACCACCGGCCGCGGCCCAGGCGCCGCCTGCGCCACGTCGGTGTCTGCCGGCGGCGGTGGCGCCTCTAGCCGCGCCCGTTCCGCCGCCCGCTTGGCGGCCACGGTCGTCCGCGACGGCTCACCGATTCGCCAGAGACCCGGCCCTCGCCCTCCGTCGGGGCTGGCCGGTGCCTCCGCGGCCGCCGCCTCCGGCTCTTCGGCCGCGCCCTCCTCAGAGGAGGGTCCGGTCATCTCTTCCTTATCAGCCATTCTTCGGGATACGCCTTCCTAGCCTATTCGAGAGCCCACCTTACGCACCTGCCGGCGCCTGCCCCCCCAGGGAGACGCCGCGCAGGGGGTTGTCCTGACCGCCCGCCCTGACCTGACCCGTCTGGACGGTGATATCGCCCGTGGGCTTGAAGGTGATGGCCATAGTGTCCAACGGGCGCGGCGACGGGCCCGACACCAGGATGCCGCCCTCTTTGGTGAAGGTGGAGCCATGGCACGGGCAGCGGAACCAGCCTTTCTTGCCCCCGAAATCGAAGTCCGCGCGCCAAGGAACGGTGCAGCCCAGGTGCGGACACTTCTGGTAGAGGGCCAGCAACCCACCCGGCGAGTCGGCCTCGCCGGCCGGGATGTTTACCAGCCAGAAACGCCCCTCGGCGATGTGGACGGGATCAGCCCCCGGCGCCGGTATCTTGGACGCGCTCACATCAACGGGCGCGCCGAAGCCGGTTATCTCCTTCAGCCAGAGGAAATCGATCCCCCAGCCCCCAACGATGGCGGCGCCCAGGGCAGCCATCGACCCCCAGAAGCCGCTGAGCACGAAGGTCCGGCGGTTGACCAGCGTCCGTGGCGGCCGCGCTGCTCGCGCTGCGTCGGCGCCCCCGACCGGAGCGCCCTCCTGAGTAGAGGACTCGGTCCCGACTTCCTTCCTAGCCATGATGAGGAGCCGTCCCTTATCCGGGGTCCACCTTAATGTCCCAGGGTGGGATGAGGGCCTGTCCCTGGCCACGGAAGAAGCTCCCTATTATCGACAGGATCAGGTAGCCGGCCATCACGCCCGTGAACATTACGATGAAGATGTCGCGGCGGGTCTTCACCCAGCCGAATCGCCACTGGATGACGATGGCCAGCACCGCCAGCAAGAAGATGACGCTAAGCGGCAGTATCTGCTCGGCTAGGGTGGTCGGCAGGTTGATGTTCATGCCGTGCCAGGGTATCCAGCCAATGTCGTTGAAGGGAATCGGGATATGGTCGAAGTCCTGGGGCCAGTCCAGCTTGCCGATGCTCCACTCCCAGCGTTTGGCCAGGTCTTTCGTACTCAGGAAGCCCTTCGCCACCTCGAAGGTTTGCGTTTCGAAGACTCCTGGCGACACCTGGACCGATTGCTGCTCCTGGACAGGCGTTAGCCCGGGGAACCAGCGGGTGATGGCCTCGAACTTGCCCGCATCAAACAGGACCAGGATCCAGGTGACGACGGTGGCGTAGGCCGCAGTGAACACGGTCATTCGCCCGGAGTGCTTGGTGCCGAACCATACGCCCTGCGCCTCCTGGCTGCGGTCGATGTAGGGGATGGCCGCGAAGAAGATGAGGGCGATGGTAGGCACCAGGACACCCGCCCAAGCCTTGTCCATGTGCAGCAGCAGTTCCTGGAGATTCAGGAAGTACCAAGGCGCCTTGGAGGGGTTGGGGGTGATGTCCGGGTTGGCCCGGTTTAGCAGGGGCGCATCGATGAAGACGGAGAGGACGATGAAGGTAAGGGTGAAGAGGACGGCGGCGACGAACTCGATGAAGACAAGGTCCGGCCAGACCAGTACCTCTTCCTCCCGCTCCCGCTTGGCCCGAGGCCGCTCCACCACCACCGGTCGCGCCCCGACCTGTCGGGGCACTGCGGGTGTTCGGCCGGCGATGTCTCCTACAGCCATTCGCGTCGGCTCCTACAGCGGCCGCGCCATACCGCCGTCGCGGCGGATGCGCCAGAAGTGCACCGCCATCATGATCGCCGCCAGCAGCGGCAAAGCCAGGACGTGCAGGGTGTAGAACCGGATGAGAGCGTTCTGCCCTATCTCGACGCCACCGAAGAGCACCCGCTGCACCTCGCCGCCCAGGTAGGGGGTGGAGCCGGCGATACCGTGGCCGACGGTGATAGCCCAGAGGGCCAGCTGGTCCCATGGGAGAAGGTAGCCGGTGAACGAGAGGAGCAAGGTCAAAACCAGCAGAACCACACCCACGACCCAGTTGAACTCCCGCGGCGGTTTGTAGGCCCCGGTGTAGAACACCCGCATCATGTGCAGGAAGACCAGGATCACCATGCCGTGGGCCGTCCAGCGGTGCAGGTTCCGCATGAGCATGCCGAATGCCACGTTGGTCTCCAGCGCCGCGATGTCGGTGTAGGCGCGGTCGGTGGAGGGCACGTAGTAGAACATCAACAGGACGCCGGTCACCGTCAGGATAATGAACATGAAGAAGCTCAGGCCGCCAAGGCAGTAGGTGTGGGTTACCTTGACGTGGGTGCGATGCAGACGGGTGGGGTGCAGGTGCAAGAAAACGTTGGTGGCGATGACCAGCATCTGATTGCGAGGCGTGTTGGGATAGCCCGACCGGAAGACGGACTGCCAGAGGTAGTTGTGGAACACCCGGTCGTAGAGCCGATCCTGGAGAGAGGCGACGCGCTCCTGCCAGTTGCGCGGCTTGCCGGGCTCCTCAGTGGCCGCCATCTATCCTCTCCTCCCCAGCGCCTACCGAGCCCACCAGCGGCCCAAGGCCACCATGATCCCCAGAGACCCAAGCACCGTGAGGAGGACAGCCAGGAATTCCATGCCCTCTGGCACATGCCGGAAGAGAACGTCCAGGAAGACCAGCTCGTTCATTCCACCCTCAGGCCGGACCAGGCGTCCGGGGCCCCCCAGGGATGCCAGCGAACCATTGTGAGCAAGCGAGTTAGTTTAGCATCCGCTAAGATTCGGCGTCAACGGCTTCTAGCTCGATGCAAAAGCTCGATATATCAGGATAATACAGCGAAAAACTTCATGCAACCCCGCGAAGTCCCCGCCAGGGCCGTCTCAAGCGCAAGCGCAGCAGACCGCGCACGTCCTCCCAGACCGTCTTCGGCACGTTCACCCGGGTATCGGGGTCCTCCAGCCAGCGCACCGGTATCTCCTTGATGCGGTAGCCCGCCTTCTCCGCCAGGATTAGCATCTCCGTATCGAAGAACCACTCATTGTTCTCGATGAGGGGCACCAGCTCCTGCACCGCCCGCCGGCTGGCCGCTTTGAAGCCGCACTGAGCATCGGAGAAACGGGTGAAGAACAGCCCCTTGATCATCACGTTGTAGCCGCGGGAGATCGCCTCCCGCCGCAGGGAGCGCCGGATGTCCGCTCCCCGCGCCAGGCGGCTGCCGATGGCGATGTCGTACCCCTCGCTGGCTATGGCCTCGATGAGAGGCGGGAAGGCCGCCAGGTCGGTGGAGAGGTCTACGTCCATGTAGCTCAGGATGTCGGCCGGGCTGGTGAGCCAGGCCGCCCGCAGGGCCCGCCCGCGCCCCTTCTGCGGGATATGGAGGGAGGCCACGTCCGTGTGCTTCCGGGCCAGCTTTTGCGCCACCGCCAGCGTGCCGTCGGTGGAGGCGTTGTCGGCGACCACGATGCGGTACTGGTGAGGCAAGCCCTGGGCCAGGAACTTGCGCAGCGTGGCCAGGCTCTCCGCGAGGACGTGCTCCTCGTTATAGACGGGGATGACGATGTCGACGGAGGCCATATCTTTCGTTCCCGTAGTTGCAGGGCTTCAGCCCTGCCGATCAGTGCTTAAAGTGCCGGATGCCGGTGAACACCATCGCCACGCCGTGGGCGTCGGCCGCCTGGATCACTTCCGCGTCACGGATGGAGCCGCCGGGCTCGATGATGGCCGTTACGCCGCCCTTGGCCGCCAACTCCACGCCGTCGGGGAAGGGGAAGAAGGCGTCCGAGCCCAGCACCGCCCCCCGCGCCCGATCCTCGGCGCGGCGCAGGGCCAGGTGGACGCTGGTCACTCGGTTGGGCTGGCCGGCGCCCATGCCCAGCAGCGCACGATCTTTGACCAGGACAATGGCGTTGGACTTCACGTGCTTGGCCACCCGCCAGGCGAAGCGCAGGTCGGCCACTTCCTCTTCGCTGGGGGCCCGCCGCGTCACAACCTTCAGCTCAATGGAGTCGTCGGCGTGGGCGTCTGGCTCCTGAAGCAAGAGGCCGCCGGAGATGCGGCGGTAGTCCAGGGCCGTGGCGCAGCCGACGGCCGCCCGCGGGTCGACGCGCAGGATGCGCAGGTCCTGCTTCTTGCGCAGAATGGCCAGCGCCTCCTCGGCGAAAGCGGGCGCCACGACGATCTCGTAGAAGGTCTTGGCCATCTCTTCCGCCACCGCCTCCGTCAGCTCGCGGTTCACAGCGACGATGCCGCCGAAGGCGGAGACGGGGTCGCCGGCGAGGGCGCGGCGATAGGCCTCGGTCAGGTCCTCGTGGGACGCCAGGCCGCAGGGGTTGGTGTGCTTCACCACCACCGCCGTGGGCGCGGCGAAGTCCAGCGCCGCCCGCCAGGCAGCCTCCGCGTCCAGGAAATTGTTGTAGGAGAGTTCCTTTCCGTGAAGCTGCTCCGCCGCGACAATGCCCCAGGTCTGTCCCCCCCAGAGCACGCTCTGCTCACGATAGACAGCGGCCTTCTGATGGGGGTTCTCGCCGTAGCGCAGGTCGAACAGCTTGCGCAGGGGCAGAGTCAGCTCTTCCGGGAAAGCGTCGGCGTCGGCCCGCAGGTACTGGGCGATGGCCGTGTCGTAGGAGGCCACGTGTTGGAAGGCCTTGAGCGCCAGGCGGCGCCGCTCGTCCAGGGGCACCTGACCCGAGCGCAGGAGCTCCAGCACTCGCGGGTAATCGGCGGGGTCGACCAGCACCAGAACGTGGGGGAAGTTCTTGGCGGCGGCGCGGATCATGGTGGGCCCGCCGATGTCGATGTTCTCCAGCGCCTCCTCCAGGGTCACGCCCTCCCGGACGACCGTCTGAACGAAGGGATAGAGGTTCACCGCCACCAGATCGATGGTGCCGATGCCGCTGCGGGCCAGTTCCTCCATGTGCGCGGGCCGATCGCGGCGGGCCAGAATGCCGCCGTGCACCGCCGGGTGGAGCGTCTTCACCCGCCCGTCCAGGATCTCCGGGAAGCCCGTGAGCTCTGAGACGCTACCCGCCGCCACGCCGGCCTCGTCCAGGGCCTTGTGGGTACCGCCGGTGCTGTACACTTCGAATTTCAGCTCCGCCAGGCCACGGGCGAGTTCCACGACGCCCGTCTTGTTGGAAACGCTGACGATGGCCTTCACTGCTTTAGACCTCCTCGTCTTCCTCTTCGAACTGTTCCGCTACCTCGCGCACTACCTGGCCGCTGCCGCCGCAGAGGGGGCAGGTCACTAGGTCAGCGTCGATCTGCTCGACACCCTGATACTCCATGAACTTATCGCCTTCCGTCCACACGTAGGTGCGGTTGAGGTCGTAGTCGTCGATGCGGAAGGGGCGCTGCGTGCGGCCCTCCTCGTCGATGTAGCCCAGGCCGCCGGAGCCCCCCAGGTGGTCGTGGAAGAACAAGCGCAGCGCCTCGCTGGCGTTCCCGGCCTCGACGTCCTCCTCCCACTCCGTCTCGTCGCCCTGGGGGATGCTTCCCTCGTCGCCCGCGGCGCCGAGCACACGATGGAGGCCGAGGCGGGGGTCCCGCACCGTCCTCTCTACGTAGTACACCCGAAAGTTAGCCATGGCACGAACCCTACTCTATGATTGCCCGCCGCTCGCCCCTCTCCCCCCGCACAACCTCCCCCACGACCAGCGCCTCCGCCACCTGCGCCCGCACCGCCTCCACGTCCGAGGGGTCGCAGACCAGCACCATCCCCAGGCCCATGTTGAACGCCCGGTACATTTCGTCCTCCGCCACATTACCGCGCTCCTGGATGAGGCGGAAGATGGGCGGCACCGGCCACGCCCCCTGGTGCAGGCGCGCGGCAAGTCCGTCGGGCAGGATGCGGGGCAGGTTGCCGGGCAGCCCGCCGCCGGTGATGTGGGCGATGCCCTTCAGCCGGCCCAGCATCGGCTTGATCTCGTTGTAGTAGCAGCGGTGCACCGCCAGCAGGGCGTCGCCCAGGCTGCTGCCCAACTCGGGATAGAGGCGCTCCAGCCTCGCCCGCTCCTCCCGCGTGTCGCCGCCGACGCCCACGCCCAACACCGTGCGCGCCAGCGTGTAGCCGTTGGTGTGCAGTCCGCTGGACGGGAGGCCCAGCAGCGCATCGCCGGCGCGGATGGACGCCCCGTCGATGATGGCGTCCCGCTCCACCACACCCACGATGAAGCCCACCAGATCGAAGTCGCCGGGCGCGTACACGTCGGGCAGGTCGGCCGTCTCGCCTCCCAGAAGAGCACAGCCCGCCGCGCGGCAGGCCTCCGCCACGCCCTCCACGATCGCCGCCCGCTGGTCGTCGGACAGGGAGCCGCTGGCGATGTAGTCCAGGAAGAAGAGGGGCTCGGCGCCGGCGCAGAGGATGTCGTTCACGCAGTGGTTCACCAGGTCCATGCCCACGCCCTGGAAACGTTCCAGGAGGGCGGCGAGCTTGAGCTTGGTGCCCACGCCGTCGGCGCTGGCCACCAGCACCGCATCCCGGTAGCCGGACAGGCGAAACAGGCCGCCGAATGGCCCCACGTCGGCCAGAACCTCGGGCCGGCGGGTGGAGCGGGCCAGTGCGCCGATACGTTCCACCAGCCGGGCAGCGGCATCCACATCCACGCCCGCCTGGGCATACGTCATCGGCAAAGGTTGTTCCTGGCTCATGCACTTTTCGGCCGCTCGTGGTTCGACAGGCCCACCATGAGCGGCCTGCAGGTCGTCCCCGCCACTCATCCTTCGACAGGCTCAGGATGAGCGAGATGTGAGGCTTAGTGGCGGTCTTCTTCCCAGGTCCAGGCGACCCCCACCGGCTCCGGCTTCTCACCGGGGCGAGCCGGCCGCCGCTCGAACACCAGCTTATCCATCTGGAGCTGGACGGCCATGGGGTATTCGCCGGTGAAACAGGCAGTGCAGAAGTTATCGCGCGACTGGCCCACGGCCCGCAGGAGCCCCTCGATGCTCAGATAGCCCAGGGTGTCGGCGCCGATGTGGCGCCGGATCTCCTCCACCGTCTTCCGGCCGGCGATGAGCTCCCACTTGGTGGCCATGTCGATGCCGAAGAAACAGGGGTGGCGGATGGGCGGCGCGGTGATGCGCATGTGCACCTCGCGGGCGCCCGCCTTGCGCAGCATCTCCACCACGCGCGGCGTCGTGGTGCCCCGCACGATGGAGTCGTCCACGACCACCAGCCGCTTGCCGGCCAGCACTTCGCGCAGGGGGTTGAACTTCAGGTAGACGCCCACGTCCCGCAGCCGCTGGTCGGGCTGGATGAAGGTGCGGCCGACGTAGCGGTTCTTCACCAGGCCCTCGGTATAGGGGATGCCGGACTCCTGGGCGTAGCCGGTGGCGGCGGGAATGGCCGAGTCCGGCACGCCGATGACCAGGTCGGCCTCCACCGGGTGCTCCCGCGCCAACTCGGCGCCCATGGCCATACGCACCGGGTAGAGCAGCTTCCCCTGTAGCACACTATCCGGGCGCGCGAAGTAGATATATTCGAAGATGCAGAGGCCGCCACGCTGACGCTCCACGGGCTTGTAGGAGTTTACGCCGGTCTCGTCGATGTACAGGGCCTCGCCGGGCTCGACCTCGCGCACGAATTCGGCGCCCAGGTGGTCGAGGGCGCAGGTCTCGGAGGCCACCACCCAGCCGTGGTTCAAGGAGCCCAGGCAGAGAGGGCGGATGCCGTAGGGATCGCGCATGGCGAACAGGCCCTGCGGCGTCACTCCCACGATGCAATAAGCCCCTTGGATGCGCTGCATCACGTGGCCGAGGCGCCGTTCCCAGGTGGTGCCGGGCGCCGTCGCCAGCATCTGCGCAACGATCTCGGTATCGGTGGAGGTCTTGAACATGTAGCCCTGTTGCTCCAGATCGTGGCGCAACACCGCTGCGTTCACCAGGTTGCCGTTGTGGCCCAGGGCCAGGGGTCCGCGCGGCCCTTCCACATAGACGGGCTGGGCATTCTCGACGCGGTTGGACCCGGTGGTGGAGTAGCGCGTGTGGCCGGCGGCGACATGGCCCGGCAGATACGACAGGTCGGCCTCGTCGAAAACCTGGGCGATGAGGCCCATGCCCGTCCGCAGGTGGATCCGCTGGCCGTCGCCGGTGGCGATACCGGCGCTCTCCTGGCCGCGGTGCTGGAGGGTGTAGAGACCGTAGAAGGTTAGACGGGCAACGTCCTCGCCCGGCGCGAAGACACCGAAGACACCACAGGCCTCACGCGGTCCCTCGGACTGTACAGCCATCTCCTGCCTAACGCCCCAGCTCGCTAGGTGGCTAGCCCGGGCCGAAGATCAATCGGTCAAGCGACCCAGGCTGCACTCGGGATTGGTGCATCTGCCGTTTGGGCCCAGCTTCTTGCCGCAGAAAAGGCAGTGGGTGGTCTCCCACCACACTAAATAAGCTAGCCCCGCCATAGCCGAAACCACAGGAATCAGCACTGCGAACGCTAGCGCACGTTTCCTCATCCAGAGCGCCTGTCCCAAGGCTCCATCATTGTAGCATCAATATCGTCGGGTGGTCAAAGTCTGCGGCCGCTCATGGGAAGCTTTTCGGTCCCGAACATGGCGAGCCCCTGAAGTCCGCTCATGGTGAGCCCGTCGAACCATGAGCGGCAAGAGGACCAAAGCCCCGCTAGCACCACTGGTCGTTCACCGGCAGGCAGCAGCCGAAGGCGTTGGGCTCACACTCCGTCGTTTCCATCTGGATGGTGCTATGAGCGATGGCGAAGCGGGCCGCCAGCAGCTCGTTCACCCGCCCCAGGATGCGGTCGCCCTCGCTGATAGGCCGGTCGTCCATGCGCACGTGGCAGCTCAGGGCGCGGATGCCGGGCGCGATGGACCAGACGTGGAGGTCGTGCACGTCGCAGACGCCGGGCACGCGGGTGAGGGCCGCCGCCAGCTCTGCGACGTTCAACCCAGCGGGAGCAGCCTCCACCAGCACGCTCAGCCCCTCGCGCAGGATGCGCCAGGCCCCGAGGGCGATGATCAGGCCGATGAACACGCTTATGGCCGGGTCGAACCAGAACCAGGACGTGACCAGGATGACGGCGCCGCCGACGATGACCGCCAGCGAGCCCAGCGCATCGCCGATCACGTGAAGGAAGGCGCTGTGCACGGTAAGGTTGGCCCTCTGCCGGCTCCAGAGAAGGCCCATCACGACGCCGTTCGCCGCCAGGCCCACGACCGCCACAGCGAGCGTCAGGCCGCCCTCCACCTCGGGGGGATCGCGGAAGCGCAGGGCTGCGCTCACGAAGATGGCGCCGGTGATGCCGATGAGGGTGACGGCGTTGAACAGCGCCACCAGAATGCCCACCCGGTGGTAGCCAAAGGTCATCCGCCGGTCGGAGGGCCGCTGCACCAGTCGCACGGCGAAGAGGCTAAGCCCAAGGGCGACGAGGTCTGTGAACAGGTGGCCGGCGTCAGAGAGGAGGGCCAGGCTATTGGCGAAGACGCCGCCCACTACCTCCGCCGCCAGGATCAGCGACGTCAGCAGTACAGCCCAGCGCAAGCGCTGCCCTGCCTCCGCTAGGGAGACGGCGGGAGCAGTGGTTGGTGGAGCGGCCATCGCTTCTTATCGACCCTTACCCATTATACGGCGGTGCTCCTTCATCATGCAGTGGTCCATCACCACGGCCATGCCGGCCCGCCGGGCGCGGGCCGCCGCCGCCTCGTGCACAATCCCCTCCTGCATCCACACGGCCCTGGCTCCCACGTACATGGCCTGAGCCACCACTCGCGGCACCGCTCTTGCCTCCCGAAAGATGTCCACCACCTCGATGGGATCCGGCACGGCACAGAGGTCAGGGTAAGCCTTCTCGCCCAGCACCTCCGTCTCGCGCGGGTTCACGGGGATGATACGGTAGCCCTGCTCCTTCAGGTAGCGGGCCACGCGATGGCTGGGGCGTTCAGGGTTGGAGGACAGGCCCACCACAGCGACGGTCTTGTACGTCCCCAGGATCTCTTCCTCCAGGCCCATTGTTCGCCTCCTTCTAGGAGCACACCCCGCGCGCAACGGACGGTAGGACCACAGCGAACGCTATCTTTGTGCCGCCGGGCGACCAGCGAATGGAATCGATGACCAGGGGCGACCCGCTGCCTTCGCCGGGCTGGAGCAACGTCTCGTCGGTGAGCTGCTTCTCGCCGCTGCCGTCGGCCCCCACGACCGAGAGCCGCCCCTGCCCGAGGAAGGCGACATCGCTACCGCTGCTTTGCTTGAGGAACGCGATACGGCTGCCATCAGGTGACCAATGGAAATCGAACCCCTCGCCCTCGCCCAGTTGGGCCAGGGTCATGGGCTCCCCGCCCTCCTCAATGTCCAGCAGCTGGAGCTCACCTCCGATGACGAATGCCAGTCGCCGCCCCTGGGGAGACCACGCCAGATAGCCGATCCCGGCCGGAAGCCGGGTGGCATCCCCACCCTCCTTGGGCATGACCCAATGGGTCGATGTCGCCCCCGGGCCCTCACCTTCCAGGGCCGCGAAGCTGAGGAAGGCACCGTCGGCGGACCAGGCAGGTCTCATCTTGGGCCAGGGTCCGTCCGTCAGCTTGACCCGTCCGCCGCTCTCCACATCGGCCAGGTAGATCTGCGGCACGCCGGCCTCGTCCGGCGCGCTGATGGCCAGCGTGCGGCTGTCCGGCGACCAGGCGTGACCCACCTGCAGGGCATCGACGATATCGGTCAGCCTTACCAGACCACTGCCATCCACGTTCACCACCGCCACGTAGTCCTGCGCCTCGTCGCAGAAGTTGCCCACGAAGGCGATACGCTGAGCGTCGGGCGACCACGTGCCCATAAAGCCGTCGGCCACCCACCGGCCGAGTCGCGCGCCCGGGCTCGTCACATAGAGCCCGTACTCAACACGACCCGTTCCCTCATCCTGGCCGGCTTCATAGCGGATGACGGCGCGGCTGGCCGGCGACCACGGGCCCACCCAGCCATCCACGGTGGCGGTGAGCGTGAGCTCCGAACCATCGGCGTTGACCTGGTATACGTCCTGATCGCCGGCTATCTCGCCCTGGGCCAACGTGAGGCCGGTGCCATCTTGCGACCAGGTGACGACCGAATAGCCCTCGCCTACCGTGAGCCGCGTCCGGCTGCCGTCGGCGACGCTGACCACGTACGCCCCGAGCGGCCCCGCTTCCGCTGCCGCCGTGGCGCTGGGCGACGGGCTCGGCACGATCGCCGTCTCGGTTGACAGAAAAGGCGTTGTGGCCTCCTGCCCATTCTCTTCGGCGCACCCGGTCAGGGCCAGGAGGCAAGCCAGGCCCAAGGCGCAAACGGCGGCCGGCGCGCCAAACTTAGCCATCGGCCACGTCCCGCAGGGGCTTCCCCACCAGGGCAGCGATGGCCCCGGCGGCCTGGCGAGCACGGGTCAGACCCTCCTGGGCCAGGTCCGGCTCTGCGGGGATCACCACCATGCCGATGGACAGGCGCTTCTCGTTGCGCTTCACCAGCACGATGTCCCACACGCGCACATCCACCGGCGCCAGCCAGGGCGACTCCGCCTCGCCGAGCGTGGTCCCCTCCAGAGCGATGTGGTCGATCTTCTCGAAGGGGACCAGCTCCCGCGTGCCCAGGCCCAGGCCGATCCACCCCTGCTGGAAGGTAACCGAACCTTTGCTCCGGTCGACAATGACGTGGGCGCCGATGAGCGAGTACACCAGCCCCATGGCCGCCAGGGGGAATATGAGCACATTGGGGATGAGGAGAACGGCCAACGCCGCCAGCGGCAGGACGTTGATGGTAAGCCCGATGATCACAAAGCAGGCGATGCTCACCACCATCGCCGCGAGGGGCAGGATCACGGCCCCCGGCGACGGGCGGATGTCGATCCTGTCCTCGCGGACGACGCAGATGCGCCGGTCGAGGGCGATGGTACGGACGCCAGTCTTAACGGTCATCGGAGGTGCGCGGCCGATCAACAGCGCTGCAATCCAATTATAGGATTGGCCCCGTACGAGCGTCGAGGCTTGTGGTGACTGTACCGCTTATGGTGAGCCTGTCGAACCATGAGACCCTGCTCATCCTTCGACAAGCTCAGGATGAGCGGACAAGAGGTCCGCCCGTCCGACCTCGCAGATTCGTTGACAGGCCCCTCGTGCCCGCATTACAATGGCCGCTGTCCGGTTGAAGGAGAGGGGCAATCGATGCGGAAAGACCTGATGGAGATCCTGGCTTGCCCTCTGTGCAAGGGGCCTCTGGAGCTGACGGTGGAAGAGGAGAAGGAGGCCGAGGTCATCAGCGGCTCGCTGTTCTGTCCCAAGTGCTCCCAGCGCTACCCCATCGAGGACTCGATCCCCAATCTCCTGCCCCCGGAGCTGAGGGACTGAATCCGACGTCGGGAGGTGTTGCAGGATGGAGAGGACACAGCTCACAGGCGTCTTGATCATGGCGGCGACCGTCCTCCAGATGATCATCTTTCTCTGGGCCACCGCGAAGCGTAGCTATATGGCCGTGGCTCTGCCGGTGATGGCTGCTGTCGCCGCGGTCTCCGCCCTCGCCTTCTGGATCGGCTGGACGATGTTCACCACCGAGAGCGAGCTGGAGGACGAGCTCGAGGATGAGGCGGCTACCCCGTAGCCTCCCGCTTCGCCACCAGCGACGACGTTCCCGCCTCCCAACCGCTAGCCGCGACCACCTCGACGCCGGCCTCGCCCACCGCGTCCAGCATCTCGCGCACGGTCTTGCCCAGCACGGGATGACGCATCGCCGGCGCCAGGTCGCATAGCGGCGCCAGCACAAACGCCCGCTCCACCAGGCGCGGATGAGGGATGCGAAGGCCCTCCGTCTCCACCACTCGCTCTCCGTAGAACAGGATGTCCAAGTCGATGGGCCGCGGGCCCCCCAGCGGGCCGCCCGGCCGCCGGCCGATCTCCCCCTCCAGGTTCTTGAGGAAGCGGAACAGCGCCGCCGGCTCTAGCCCGGTGGTGACGCGGCAGGCGGCGTTGAGGAAAGGCGGCTGCTCCTTCAGGCCCACCGGCGCCGTCTCGTACAGGCGCGAGACCGCCTCCAGGCGGGCGAAGGTGCGCATCCGGGCCAGGGCCAAGCGCAGGTTGGCCAGGCGGTTGCCCACGTTGGCCCCCAGGCCCAGGTAGACGGCGGCTGTAAGGTCAGACATCCCTAGCCCCGTACGATGGCATCGGTCATACGCGCTACGCGTACCATCGCCTTCACGTCGTGCACCCGCACGATGTCGGCGCCGTGGGCGATGGTGATGGCTACCGTGGCCGCCGTGCCCTCCAGCCGTTCCTCCACCGGCAGGTCCAGCACCTTGCCGATGGTGGACTTGCGGGAAGTGCCGATGAGGACCGGCCTCCCCAGGACTCGCAGCTCGGCCAGGCGCCGCAGCATCTCCAGGTTCTGCTTCTCGTCCCAGCCGAAGCCGAAGCCCGGGTCGATGACGAGCCACTCTTCAGGGACGCCGGCCTCGCGGGCGATGCGCAGGCTCTCCCGGAAGCCGGCCAGCAGGTCGCCGATGACGTCGTGGAACTGGCGGCCACGCTGGTTGTGCATGACCACCACCGGCAGGCCGCTTTGGGCCGCCAGCCGGGCCAGTCGCTCGCCGTCTCCCTCGTGGCGGAAGCCCCAGACGTCGTTCAGCATGTGCGCGCCGGCGGCGATGGCTGCCTCGGCCACCTCCGGCTTGTAGGTGTCGATGCTCACCGGCAGGGCCGTCTCGGCCGCCAGGCGGCGGACCACCGGCACCACGCGCCGCAGCTCCTCATCGATCGGTATCGGCTCGAAGCCGGGGCGGGTGGACTCGCCGCCCACGTCCAGGATATCGGCCCCCTCCTCCTCAAAGCGGCGGCCCTGGGCCACCGCCGCTTCAAGGTCCAGGCCCAGGCCGTCGCCGGAGAAGGAGTCGGGCGTGACGTTCACCACGCCCATCACGTAGGTGCGGCTGCCCCAGCGGAACTCGCGGTCGCGGATAGTGATGGGAGCCGGAACCGAGGTCTGCGCGCTCATTTGCGATCAGCGAGGGCTAGACGATCTCCAGCTCTTCCTCGGAGACCTGGCCATCCACGATGCGATAGGCGCGCACGTCTGGGCTCTCGCTGTCCCGCAGCGAGACCAGAAAGTATAGGGCCTCCGGCCAGAAGCCGAGGCGGACATCGGTGGCCGAGGGATAGGCCTCGCTGAAGGTGTGCGAGTGGTAGATGCCCACGAACTCCCAGTCCCGCGCCTCGCACTCCCGGTGGATACGGAACAGGTCGCGGGAGTCGACGCTGTAGCGGTAGGGGCTCTGCTCGGCGTTCTTGGCCCGATAGAGCTGGAGAATGCGACCGTCCTTGCCCCCGAGGATGCCGCAACACTCGTTGGGCGCATCCTCACGGGCGTGGGCGATCATCTCATCGATGTAGCGCTTCTCAATGCGGAACATGGGCGCGACGGCCTACCACCAGACCTTGGCTTCGATGTCCTCAGGCAGTTCGTCGTAACCCTTGCTCCACAGGCCGGTGGACAGGTACTTCCAGCCGCCATCGGGCAAGAGGATCACCATCTTCCCCTTCTTCATCTGCCGCGCCACCCGCTGGGCGACGCGCAGCACCGCCCCCGAAGAGACGCCGGCGAAGATACCCTGCCGGTCCAAAAGCTCCTTGGATCCGGCGAAGGAAGTGCGCGAGTCGATGAGGATGCGGGCGTCCATTACCGACTCGTCCAGCACCTCCGGCACGAAGCCGTCCTCCAGGCTGCGCAGGCCCTGCACCAGGTCGCCGGGATGAGGCGCAGCGGCGATGATCTTGATGTCCGGGTTGTGCTCCTTGAGCCGGCGGCCCACGCCGGTGAGGGTGCCGCCCGTGCCCAGGCCGGCCACGAACACGTCCAGGTCCGGCATGTCGCGGATGATCTCGGGGCCGGTGGTCTCGTAGTGGGCGCGGGGATTGTTGGGGTTGCCGAACTGCCAGGGCATGAAATAGACGGGGTCTTCTTCCACCATCTTTTGGGCCACTGCGATGGCCCCGTTGGTGCCCTTAGACCCGTCCGAGTAGACAACGTCGGCGCCAAAGGCCTGGAGAAGCCCGGTTCGCTCCTCGCTCAGGTTGTCGGGCATCACCACCCGCACCTTGTACCCTTTGACCACGCCCACCATGGCCAGGGCGATGCCGGTATTGCCGCTGGTAGCCTCCAGGATGATGCGTTCAGGGGTCAGCTCGCGGCTCTCCTCGGCGGCTTTGATCATGTAATAGGCAATGCGGTCCTTGACGCTGCCGCCGGGGTTCTGACCCTCCAGCTTGGCGAAGATGCGCACGTCGGGGTTGGGGCTGACGTATCGTAGCTCCACCAGGGGCGTATTGCCGATGGTCTCCAGGATGTCCGGAAAAACCACCTTAACCTGCCTGCTGCCTACCAGTCGCCTCCCGCCAGCGCGGGCAAGATGGACAGCACATCACCCTCATGGAGAGGCGTGTCCAGCTTTTGGAGGAAGCGGACGTCCTCATCGTTCAGATAGATGTTCACAAAGCGATGGATGGCCCCGTCCTCGGTCAGCACCTGGGTCTGGATGCCCGGGTAGCGCTGCTCCAGGTCCGTCAGCACCTCGCCCACCGTCTCGCCCTGACCCCGCACCGCCTTCTCACCGCCCACCAGCTTCTGGAGCGTCGCCGTCACCCGTACCTCAACGGTCATGCTTCCTCCTAGGTCTCGCTGTGCGCCGGGAAGGGGGCGCCGCAGAACTCCTCGTAGTCAATGAGCTCGTGGATAGTGGGGTCGTCGCCGCAGAGGGGGCACTTGGGGTCGCGACGCAGCTTCACCTGGCGGAACTCCATGGCCAGCGCGTCGAAGATCAGGAGGCGGCCGACCAACGGTTCCCCGAGGCCCAGGATGAGCTTCACCGCCTCGATGGCCTCAATCGAGCCGATAACCCCCGGCAGCATCCCCAGCACACCCGCCTCGGCGCAACTGGGCACCAGGTCCGGCGGCGGCGGGGCGGGGAAGAGGCAGCGATAGCACCCCTGGCCGGGGATGAAAGTCATGGCCTGCCCTTCGAACAGGAAAATCGCCCCGTCCACCAGCCGCTTGCCCGCCAGGTAGCAGGCGTCGTTCACCAGGTAGCGGGTGGCGAAGTTGTCCGCGCCGTTCACCACGATGTCGTACTGCGAGATGATGTCGATGGCGTTTGCCGAGGTCAGCGGCTCGCGGTAAGGGATGACTTTGACGTCGGGGTTGTGCTCGGCGATGGTCTCCTTGGCCGATTCGACCTTGGGCCGGCCGACATCGTGCGTGTGGTGCAGGATCTGGCGCTGGAGGTTGGAGAGGTCCACATCGTCGAAATCCACGATGCCCAAGGTGCCGACGCCGGCCAGGGCCAAATAGAGGGACACCGGCGACCCCAGGCCACCAGACCCCACCACCAGCACCTTGGCCGCCAGGAGCTTGCGCTGCCCTATCGGCCCCACCTGCGGCATGATGATGTGCCTCGAATAGCGCATCACCTGCTCGGGTGTGAGCACCTGCCCGCCGGCGATAGCGGGGATCACCGCCACCTCGTCGCCGTCCTTCAGGAGCGTGGACTTGCCCTGCAGCGTATGGATCTCGTGGCTGTTCACGTAGATGTTGATGTGGGCGGGAACCTCGTCGCCATCGCTCCCCAGCAGATTGCGCAGGGCCGGGTGGCGCGCCCCCAAGTCGTCCAGCAGCTCCTCCACCGTGCACCCCTCCGCCTCAACATAGGAGCGGTTGCCCGCCAGACTGCGGAACGGCGTGGGAATGTAAACGGTAATGGTCATCTCCTCGTCTTCTCCCTGAACGTCCTACGTTTCCATTGTCAGATAGCGCTCGCCGGTGTCGGGCAGGATGGTGACCACCCGCTTTCCCGCGCCCAGCCGCCTGGCCACCTTTAGGGCGGCGAAGACGTTGGCGCCAGCCGAGATGCCAGCCAGCAGGCCCTCCTCGCGGGCCAGGCGCTTGGCGGTGGCGAAGGACTCCTCGTCGCCCACGGCGATGATCTCGTCGATAATCTCTCGGTTCAGCACCCCCGGCAGAAAGCTGGCGCCGATGCCCTGGATCCCGTGAATGCCGGCCCGGCCGCCCCGTAGCACCGGCGAGCGGGCGGGCTCCACCGCCACGATGCGCACCGCCGGCAGGGCCTTCTTCAGCACCTCGCCGACGCCGGTGATGGTGCCGCCGGTGCCCACCCCGACCACGAAGGCGTCCAGGCGCCCCTCGGTCGCCTGCAGGATCTCCTGGGCGGTGGTGCAGCGATGGATGTCGGGGTTGGCCGGATTCTCGAACTGCTGGGGCATAAAGTAGCGCGGGTTGTCGCGCATCAACTCCTCGGCGGCGAACACCGCCCCCGTCATGCCCTCGATGGCCGGCGTGAGGACGATCTCCGCCCCGTAGCGGGCCAGCAGGTCGCGGCGGGCCAGGCTCATGTCGTCGGGCATCGTCACAATGAGGTGATAGCCCTTCACCGCCGCCACCATGGCCAGACCGATGCCGGTGTTGCCGCTGGTGGGCTCGACGATGGTATCGCCGGGGTGGATCAGGCCCCGCCGTTCCGCCTCCTCGATCATGTTCAGGGCGATGCGGTCCTTGATACTGCCGGCGGGGTTCAGGGACTCCAGCTTGGCCACCACCTCGGCCCAGCCGTCGGCGGCCATGCGGTGGAGGCGCACCATGGGCGTGCCGCCCACCAAGTCGAGGACGCTCTCGGCGATACCGTTCTTGGTCGTAGTCACGGTCTAAATCACGTAGCGGCCGCCAGCGACGGTGGCCTTTCGGTCTTTCGCCGCCAGCTGGCCGATGCTGGTGCGCTCCAGGATGTCGCGGATGGCGTCGCGCACCTCCTCCCACATCTCCCGCTGGGCGCAGCCGCCGGAGCGCGAGCACTGGCTGGCCTCGTCCAGGCAGTCGAGGGGCACGATGGGTCCCTCCAGGACGGTGATCACCTCGCTCACCCTGATCTCATCGGGGTCGCGGATGAGCGCGTGGCCGCCCTGAGGCCCGCGGACGCTCCGGATGAAGCCCGCCCGCCTGAGCATGGTGAGGAGCTGCTCCAGGTACGCCTCGGGGATGCCCTGTCGGGCGGCGATCTCGCCGCTCTGGACGGGCCCAGACTGGCCGTAGTGATGGGCGAGCTCTATCAGGGCCCGTATTCCGTAGTCGCCCTTCGTCGAAACCCTCATGATCACCTACCGAGAGGGAAAGTGGAGTATTTCCGTCAACAATATTACCATGCGTTTCGCCTTGCCACAAGTCCTCGGACAAGGAAAGGTGCTTGGTTAGCGGACCGCCGCCATTATCCTTGGCGGTACGCCGATTGTTGGGGATCCCTTTCTGACGACGGAGAACCCACTCCTCGTGGCGGTGGGGCTCTGTCAAGCCCCGGCTCGAGGAGGAAGGAGAGCAGCCGTTCAGGACAACAGGTCAGCCGCCGGCCACCGCCGGCACGATGCTCACCTCGTCCCCGTCCTTGATGGGGGTGGCCAGCCCCTGCAGAAAACGTACGTCCTCGCCGTTGACGTAGATATTCACGAACCGCCGGATCTCCCCCGCCTCGTCGCACAGGCGATCCTTCAGCCCCGGGTAGGTCGCCTCTAGGCCGTCGATGCACTGGGCCAGGCTGCCGCCGTCGGCGGACACGGTGTCCAGATCGCCGGTCATCTTTCGCAGGGGTGTCGGTATCCTTACGGTAACGCTCAACTTGTACCTCCGTAGGTTTTCAGACGTAGTCTTCGGATGTAGCGGAAGGCTTCAGTCTTCCACCCCCTGGAGGCCTGAAGGCCTCCGCTACATTGGTGTCCTTGCCAGCGAGACAGCCCTTTCCAGACCGCCGTGCGGGTTGAAACCCGCAGCTCCCGCTCAAGCCACTCTGCGGGTCTCAACCCCCGGGAATCTGCCGTCTCATCCCTCCACGATGTCGCCGGGCACGGGGTCTACCCGCACCCCCTGCTCCACCACCCACTGGACGCCCCGCTCGATCTCCTCCATCTCCCCTTCCAGCTCCAGTATCACCCAGCCGCGGTCCTCGGTGATGTCGGCGCGGCGGATGTTGGTCATCACCTCGAACTCCCTGCCCAGCCGCCAGATGACGGGCTCCTTGATGATATCCGCGGGGAAGGTGAACTTTACCCTTTGCTTGGTCACGCTGTATTCCTCCTTCAGCGCTGCTGGTTCTGGCTAGGCCGAACTTCGGCCCCGGCAGTCACCGCCTCCTGGCGGCGAGCTATGGCCTCCTCGAAGGATGAGACATGAGGCTCGATGTGCAGGGGCGGCGTCAGCTTGTCCAGCACCGCTTCCTGTGTCTTGAGGCCAGCGCCGGTGATGAAGGCCACGACCAGCTCGTCAGGCCCGATGCGCCCCTGGGTCGCCAGCCGCCGCAGGGCGGCGATGACGACGCCGCCGGCCGTCTCGGCGAAGATGCCCTCCGCCTCGGCCAGGAGCTTCATTCCTTCGACGACTTCGTCGTCCGTCACCGCCACCCCGAAGCCACCGGAGTGCTCCAGCACCTTCAGGGCGTAGTAGCCGTCCGCCGGGTTGCCGATGGCCAGGGACTTGGCGATCGTATTGGGTCGCACGGGCCGGACGTCGAAGCTCTGGCGCTCCCAGGCCCCGACGATGGGCGAGCAGCCCTCCGGCTGAGCGCCGGACATGCGGGTGTGAGCCCAGTCCGCCAACCCCAGCCAGGCCATCTCCTTGAGCCCCTTCCAGATCTTGGTGAACAGGGAGCCGCTGGCCAGGGGGACGATGCAGTGGTCCGGCACCCGCCAGCCCAACTGCTCGACCACCTCGTAGGCCAGGGTCTTGCTCCCCTCGGAGTAATAGGGCCGGATGTTGATATTCACGAAGGCCCAGGGGTACTTGTCGGCCAGCTCGCTGCACAGCCGGTTGACCTCATCGTAGCTGCCGTCCACGGCCACCAGGGTCGAGCCATAGATGGCGGCGCCCACCACCTTCCCCTGCTCCAGGTTGGACGGGATGAACACCATCGCCCGCATACCGCCGCGGGCGGCGTGAGCAGCGACGCTGTTGGCCAGATTGCCGGTGGAGGCGCAGGCCAGCGTATCGAAGCCGAACTCGCGAGCCTTAGTGCTGGCCACCGTCACCACCCGATCCTTGAAGGACCAGGTGGGGTTGGCGCAGTCGTTCTTGATGTAGAGCCGGCGGAGGCCCAGCGCCTCGCCCAGGTTGCGGCACTGTAGCAGCGGCGTGAAGCCGGCGCCGATGTCCACCGCCTGCTCGCAGTCGGCCGGCAGGAGATCGCAGTAGCGCCAGACCGTGAGCGGCCCTCGTTCGATGCGCCTCCGGGTCAGGTCGCGGCCTAGCGCGCGGTAGTCGTAGGCGACCTCCAGCGGGCCGAAGCAGAACTCGCAGACGTGCAGGGGCTCCAGCGGGTAGTGACGCCCGCATTCGCGGCAACGTAAGTGACTGGCATAGGACATGATGGCGATCTCCCCTCAAACCTGCCTACCGGCATCAGCCAGAGGCTGATCCGCCTCTGGTGGAGGCAGGCGCGATGCTATCTCCTCATCGCCCCAACGCACCCCGACCTGCCGGGGCCGTCGGGGCCCGGCATCGCCATCGTGACTTTTCGCCAGGCCTTTCGACCGCTCATCTGCAAAAAGAAAACCTCTTCGGCCCAATTCGAAGAGGTCATGCTCGGACTAGCCGACCTCTTATCGTGCCCCGATCAGTCGGGGCCGGCGTTGGCACCGTGTCCGCCGGGGCGGACCGGTTGCCGGGCTTCCCAGGGCCGTTCCCTCCACCGCTCTGGATAAGAGGGCTGTATTCAGTTTGGGCCGATGCTATCAGAGGCGAAGATGTGTGTCAACGGCGCTGGCCAGTGCTTCTCTTACCCGCCCCTCGTCCAGCGGTGCCGAGAGCACTGCCTCCCCGTCCACAACCAGCACCGGCACAGCCAAACAGTAGCGCTCGTAGAGAGCCGCGTCGCTGGAGATGTCCACTCGCTCCAGGCGGAAGCCCACTTTCCGCGCCAAGCGGCGCAGAAGCCGCTCGGCCTCTTCGCACAGATGGCAGTCGCCGGTCACGTAGAGGGTAACGACAGGTCGGGCGCTCACTGGCTGGGGCGCTGGCGGGCCACCCGCCGCCGTTCGGCGCGCGCCGCTACCCGCCGTGGCAGAAGGATGTAGGCCACGCCCAGCGGCGCCAGGATCATCGCGCCCAGAGCGATGAGCTGAGCCAGGCGCAAGCCCGCGAAGACGATGTTGTCGTCGCGCATGAAGCTGAGCCCGAAGCGCATCGCCCCATACAGAAAGACCCAGGCCCAGAAGACCATGCCGTCGCGCTTCAGCAGGCGGTAGAGGACGAACAGCGCCACGAAGATCATCAGGTCGCCCACCAACTCGTAGCCCACCACCGGATGCTGGGCGAGCTGGGGATCGACGGCCGTGAAGCGAGGGTAGCTAGGGCTGTTGGGGTTGGTGTAGAGCACGCCAATGGGCCAGTCGGTGGTCTTGGCGAAGTGCTCCCCGTTGATGATGTCGCCGATGCGGCCCACCGCCATGCCGATGATGGCCCCCATGGCGGCCACGTCGGCCATGGCCGCCAAGCGGGGCAATCGCCGCCACGCCGCCGCATAGGCCAACCCCCCGATCGTCCCGCCGATGAGCGCGCCGTAGATGGAGATGCCGCCGGCATTGATGGCAAACACGTCCAGCGGGTCGTCCCGGAACTGGTCCAGGTTTTCCAGGACGAAGAGGGTGCGGGCGCCGATGATGCCGCCGATGACCAGGGCCAGGGCCGTGTTGTAGATGGT
>Ga0315286_10001115_pt1 | contig 23973 bp, 19 predicted proteins | sample YL17G10_0_MG_FD_205038 | JGI IMG/M metagenome (GOLD analysis project Ga0315286, IMG submission 205038) | Sediment microbial communities from Yellowstone Lake, YNP, Wyoming, USA - YL17G10_0 | ecosystem: Environmental > Aquatic > Freshwater > Lake > Sediment | place: USA: Wyoming | collected...
TCGCCGCTGAGCGCCGGCGCGCCCGGGCCGGCCAGAACCAGGACGAGCGCCAGAGCGGCGCCGATCGCGAGAGTCGCGCGCATGAGTCAGTTGCCCTTTCCCGGGTCAATGACCCCGCCGCCGGGGGCCTTCTCCTGGTCCTCGACCCACTTGAGCCACTTGCGGACGTCGTTCTTGTACTCCTTGCCGCTGATGTACTCCAGGGAGTCGGCGGCGGGCAGGACCTCGCCGCCGATGATTCCGGTGCCTTCGGCCGCGCCGCTCTTGGTGAGCTTGTCGTTGAATTGCTGGAGGTTCATGCCCATCTGGCCGGGCAGGGTGTTGGTGGACGCGCCCACCAGGCAGCCGATCAGCGCGCGGTAGGCGCGGACGTCGCCCACCAGCTTGAGCGCATAGGCGGCGCGCCGCCGGTAGGCGTTCTCGGAGGCGGCGGTGCAGACCAGCAGGGTCAGGGCGGTCTCGTCCTTGCGGGCCCGGATGCCCCTGGCGATCTCGACGAGCACGTCGTTGTCGGTGTCCTGCCAGGCGGCGCGGGCCAGCCAGCCGGAGACGATGGACTTGTCCGGCACGCCGATCTCGTTGATGAGCTTGACGGCCTCCAGGCGCACCGCGGCGCTCTTCATGCTCAGGGCCGCCCAGGAGAGGTCCTGGAGGGCCTTCTCGCCCTGGTCCTTGAAGAACTTGCGGGCCTCGGCGGCCTTGTCCTTGTCCTTGTCCTTGTCGGCCAGGGCCTCGAAGCGGCCCAGCTTGGCCTGGGCCTCGGCCTTGACGCGCTCCTCCAGGGCCTTGCGCTGCTGGTAGGCCTCGTACTCCTTGGGGCCCAGCCAGGCCCCCTCGACCTGAGTGAAGCCCTTGGCCTTCATGGCCTCGTCCCGGGTCAGCCACTTGCCCCCGAGCTTCTCGTGGCCCAAGAGCGCGTGGACCTCGGCGTTCTCCGGGTCGGCCGCCAGGGCCGCCTGGTATTCCTTCTCCATGCGCGAGGCCAGGCCGTTGTCCCGGCACCACTTGGCCAACTCCAGGTGGCCGGCGGCGTCCTCGGGCTTGAGCTTGGCGGCCTTCTCCTCGTAGACCACCCAGGGGGCCGGCTTGCTCTCCACGCGGTCGACGTCGTCCTTGGCGAAGGTGAACGAGCCGCGCTCCAAGCGCAGGACCACGCTGCCGCCCTTGTCTTCGGCGACGCCTTCGAACTTCTTGCCGTTCTTGAGGTAGACCACGTCGGCCCGCGCGGCCGCGCCCAACGCGGCCAGGAGAACCGTTCCGGCAACAGCCAGACTGAGGAGTGTTTTCACCGCCAACCCCCTTCCGGCGCAGCCAGGCCGCACCGCTTGCGAACCTACGCACACTATATTATAAAGACGTGAAAAGGCGGTTGGTAATGCAAAAAATCCGGAAGTTGGCGCGGGCGCCCGGCGGTCAAACCCTCGGGTCACCCCCGGCCATGGTCCGTGCGCCAACCGCTCTGTCCGCATCGGCTTCCTCAGCCCTTTTCCTGCTTCGCAGTGTCGTCTTTGCCCGGCTTGCCGGAGGGAGGTCCAGTCGGCTCCCGGTTGACGAAGCAGTAGACCACCCCCTCGCCAAAGCCCGCATAGTAGAGGCGGCCGTAGGCCGGCGCCGGCGCCGGGCACCCGCGAGAGATCGTGACGTATCGCCACAACTCCCTCTCGTTCGCGTCGCGGGCGCTCAGGACGTGGGAGGCGCACCCCGGAGGGCCGTACCACACTCCGTTGACCCAGATCGTGTCGGTGCAGTAGCCGCCGAAACCCCCCTTGCGACTTTGGCTGTTGAGATAGTCATCGGTGAGCGGCATCAGGTGCCACGGGGCGCCCTGTCTCCACTTCGACGACCAGAGCGACTTCCCGGTCTTGGCGTCCAGTGCGTGCGCGAGCGTCCCCGTTTGATTGACGACCACGGTGCCTTTCCGGCAGTTCACTCCTCCGAACCCGCCGATGCTTTGCTCGGTGTTCTTCCAGAGGAGCTTGCCATCGGCCGGGGCAATCGCCAGGGTGGCCCCGCCAATGTGGCGGCCTTCGCCATTGTCGCGGTTGGCGCAGGCCGAGATGAACCAGGTCTCCTCGCCCAGCGCCCCCTGACAGACGCGAATGGCGACCGCCTTGACATCGGCGGGCTTGGGCGGGATGACCCCTTCGTGGCGCACACGCCAGACCTCTTTGCCGGTCCCGAGCTCCAGCGCGGCGGCCTCCACCGCGTCATCCTTCTCGTGCCAGGCGGTGAGCACCTTGCCCTCATGGATCACCACGCCGTCTCCCTGGGGGGCGCCGCCGGCCGTGATCAAAGTCGGTTTGGGCTTGTGCCAGAGGACCTCACCCGTCCGCGCATCGTGGCACCACAAGCCGGTCGAGGCCGGACTGGTGCCCCTCCGCAGGATCAGCAACTTCCCCTCCGCGTAGGTGGGCGGGCCGTCGTCACCGTAGCCGGCGCGGTGAACGAAGGGATGATACGTGCGCCAGAGGATCTCGCCGGTCTCGGCGTCCAGGGCCTCAACGAGGCCATTGTAGCTGACCGCGAAGACCGTCCCCGCCGCGACAATGACGCTGTTCTGCCCGCCGGACCCGGCGATCCGGGTTTTCCACAATATCTTGAACGGCGGCTTGAGATTCGTGTCGGGAGAGAGGGCGCTGTAACTCATGTCCCCGCCGACGGTGGGCCACTCCGGGCCCTTGAGCTTCTCGCCCGGCCGCGGCCCCTGACCCTGGGCAGCCTGTGGCAGGACGGGAATGACCTCGACTTCCTTCCCCTGGCCCAGGCCGTAGAGGATCCCGTCCTCGCCGCCCAGGTAGACCACCCCGCCGGAAACCGCGGCGGTGGTGCCGACCCCGCCGTTGGGCTTGCCCAGGCGGCTGGTCTCGTAGGACCAGGCCGGCTGCCCGGTGAAGTTCTTATCGGGCACGAGCTTGTAGAAGCAGATGCGGCCGTCCGCGTCGCCCACCACCACGTGGTCCTTGGCCAGAGCCGGCTGGGACAGGTGGCCCGGCGGCAAGGCGCGGTGTCCCGTCGGCCCGCCCCAATGCAGAGTGCCCACGTCCCGGAAAAGGTACGTCGGGCCGCGCCGGGTGACGCCGAACTGCGGCCACCAACCGTCGCGCTGGAACATGCCGAGCTCCGAGCCTGCGGGCGTGGACCCGAACTTGACCTTCCCGCCCTCCAGCTCGGCGCGCCGGAGGAGCTGCTTGCGCTCGGGGCGCTCGCCCAGGTCCTCGACGACGTGCAGCCCGTAGGGCTCGGCCGGGCCCTTCTCGTCCACCGGGCCGTCCCAGAAGAGCAGGGTCTTGCCCTGCACCGCGAACTCGCCGTTGGCGGACTTGCCGCCATCGTAGCTCCACACCAGTTTCCCGGACAGGTCGACCTTGAGCATCTTCCCATTAAAGGTCAGGCAGTAGACGGCGTCGTTCGCAACGGCCGGTGCGGCGATCACTCCGCCATCGGCCGGCACCTTGGCGACCTCCTTGCCGGTGGCGGCGTCCAGCACCAGCAGGAACCCGGCCGTGGAGCCCACGAAGACCTTGCCGCCGGCCACCGCCGGGGAAGAGCGGTTGCTCACCCCGCCGATCTCGACCGTCCACAGGACGCGATGGGCGGCCCGGTCAATGCAGGCCAGCAGGCCGCGCTCATCAACCGCGTAGACCTTGCCGCCGACCACGGCGGCGGAGGCGTAGATCGGCGATGGGAACTTCACCGCCATGACCCGCTGGAGCGGGAAGGCCAGGGCCTCATCGGCGGCGTCGGCGGTCCGGGCCGCATCGCGCTTGTACTGCGGCCAGTCGGAAGCCCGCGAGGTCGCGGCCAGGGCCCCGACCAGCGCCAGCGCGACCGGCAGCCTCCCGTAACCCTTACGGAGCATCCCGCTGCACCTCATGGTTTTCCCCCTTTGCGCGCCTTTCGCCGCTCTTGCATTATACACCGGAGCCGGAAGAAGGAGGGTAGCCGGCAGGGTCCCAGGATGCGCCTGGCGCGCAGGAAGCTTGGATGTCGCGGACCAGTAGTGCCCTACTTGCGCGCGGCCTCGTCGCGCACGTCCTTGAGGGCGACCTTCTCCTCCTGGTGGTAGCCCAGCTTCACGCTCAGCACCCGGCCGTTGCCGGCGTCGGCGATAAAGAGCCGCCGGTCGGTGTGGGCGGCCACGTAGGCCGCGTGGAAGAGCCCGACCTCGTCGCCGCCCAGCGGCCGGGGGTCCGGCGGCCCGCCCTTGGGCTCCAGCGGCCTGCCGTCGTCAACGTTGCCGTACCGGCCCAGGCGCAGGATCAGGTTGCCGCCGGAGTCCAGCACCGCGACGCTGTAGTGGTCAATCTCCGGGGCGAAGGACCGGGCGAAGTAGTCAATGTTGTAGCGCGCGTTCCAGCAGCAGCAGCCGAAGCCGATGCTGGTCATGATCATGCCGGAGTAGCCCGCGCCGCCGTAGAGCCACTCGGCGCCCTGGACCCAGGCGCTGCCCGGCGGCGCCCCCACCGCGTCCGGCGGGCGCTTGGGCCGGTCCGCTTCGGGAAGCGGCACCGGCGCATGTCCGGAGTCGCCCAGGATCCGGGCCTTGCGCGGGGCGAACTTCATCACCGTGCCGGACATGATGTTCGGATAGCGCCCGCCGCCGCCGAAGACCCGGCAGAGGGCGGCCATCAGGTAGACGTGGTCGTCCTTGTCCAGGCCCAGGCCATCGCTCACGCCGATGCCGGGCACGACGTCCTCGGCGACCTTCTTGCCGTGCCGGTCCCAGATGTGGATCTCCTGCCAGCGCACCCGCCCGGGATAGATCATCGGCGAGTAGGCGGTCCCGCCCTCCATGGCCGCCCGGAAGCGGATGCCCTCGTTGCGGTCCGCCGGCTGGCTGCGGCTGGCGCAGCAGACCGCCAGGTGGCCCTTGGCGTTCACCCACATGCCGCCCTGGTGCCAGAAGACCGGGCGCTGGCCCGGAGTGGCCAGGCCGGCGATCACGTCGGCCTGCCGGCCGCCGCCCAGCGAGGAGAAGCCCACCGCCTTGCGCGCCTCGCCGTAGTCGAAGGGGACCTCCCGCCAGGTGGCCGGGTCGTAGCGGACCACCAGCGTGTCGGTGCGCAGGTAGGCCAGCCCGTCCAGGTCAAAGGCCAGGTCCTCGGAGTCGAAGGGCACCTCCACGGTGCCGACCTTGCCGGTTTCCGGGTCGATGCGCACCATCTGCTTGAAGCTCTTGCCGAAGCCGAGGTCCTCGGTCAGGTAGAGCTTCCCGTCGCGCGGGTTGACGTAGAGCCGCTGCCGGGAGAAGGCCGGCGGCTTGGTGCGGACCACCTCCTTGGCGGCCTCCTTGGCGAAGTCCCGGGCGACGGCCCACTTGCCGTCCTTGCGCTCCAGCAGCCAGGTGGAGCTGTCCAGCCACTGGTCTTCGGCCAGCGCGCCCAGGACGCCCTGCCCGAAGTCCGAGACCGTCTTCTGGGTCACCTGGGCGCGCTGCCCGACGATCCAGATGGTGGGCGGGTCCACCAGGCCGTCCAGCTCCACCGAGTAGCGCAGGCCCCAGCCCCGATACCAGCCCAGCTTCTCGGCCTTGAAGGGCAGCGGCTCGCTGGCGATCTTCTCCGGCTTGTCGAACGGGCCGAAGCGGGTGATCGCCGGCTGGACCTCCTCATCGGCGACCAGCTCGGTGGGGACCAGGAAGGTGAAGACGTAGAGCTCGTCGGTCTTGGGATGAATCTTGACCACCGCCGGCCGGGCGGTCTCGATGGTCTTGAGGTGCTTGCCGTCCGGCGCGAAGACCAGCACCCGGTTGGCCACGTAGTCGCTCAGGTAGACCCGCCCCTGGCTGTCGACCGCCACGCTGGTGGCCGACTTCAACCCCAGCGGCCCAGCGCCGATGGCCTCGGGCTTGGGGCTGCCGGCGAAGACCTGGGCGCCCTCGGCGCCGGCAAAGCCGACCTTCATGACCACCGGCAGGCAGCGATGGCGGTAGAGGTAGCTCACCGGCTCCTTCCAGAAGTAGCCCGCCAGGTAGACGGTGTTGCCGTCGGGGCTGAAGGCCAGGCTGCTGGGGCCCAACAGGTAATCCGCCCCTTCGCGCCTGAGGCTGATGCTGGTCTTGGCCCCGGCCAGCGCCAGGCCGCCGGTGGTCCCGTCCAGCGCCAGCCGGTTGAGCTGCCGGTCGGCCAGGGCGATGCGCTGGCCCTTGGCGGCCATGCCGGTGGCCGCGAAGCCGTCGCCGAACTTCATGGCCAGCTCGACCACCGAGCTGCTCCCGGAGGTCAGCAGGGTGGCCTGCACGAAGCCCTTCTTGACCGGCAGCACCTGGTCGTCCTGGGGGAACCGGCGGGTCTCCACGCCTTGGAGCTTGTCGAGCTTGTCGGCCGGGAAGGGATAGACCGTGCGCAGGTAGTTGCCCCGGTGGTCGAACAGGCGCACGAAGTCCACGCCCCGGCCCTCGCAGACCAGCACGCCATCCTCCACCGCGGCAAGGAGCGGCGGATAGTCGCTGATCCGCTTCTTGGGCGACCAGAACAGGGTGCGCTCGAACTGGGGCTTCAGGCCCAGCGACACCCGCACGGTGCAGCCGGCCTTGTCGTCCACGTAGGCCTCCTGGTCGTCCTTGCCGTCCCACACCAGGGTCTGTTGCCTGGAGTTCTTCTGGAACGGCGCCGGCGCGTTGGGGCCGAGCACGCCGCTGGCCAGGTGCCGGATGATCCGGCCCTCCGCATTCTCGATGGCCACGGTCGCGTCGCAGAACCCCCTGGTCTCGAACCCGACGCTGACCCGGTCCCCCGCGCGGGTCACCGCGGGCTTGCGGGCGAACTCGAAGACCGGCTCGCGCTTGACCTTGAGCTCGTCGAAGTCGGCCGCCGGCGCCGGGCCGGCCGCCAAGAGCAGCAGGCCGGAGACCATCCCGGCGGCCAGCAGGCTTTGACGGCTGGGCCTGTTCATCGGCGATTCCCCTTGGTCTATACACCGCGGCACTTTGCCGGGTTGCCAAAGCCGCGGATTTCGCGAGAATTAACCGAAGACCCGCCCCCCGGCCGCGATCATCAGGCGGAAGGGACGCGCGAAAAGCAGCGGGCGGCGGGCGGGAAGCGGAGGACCTTCTGGATGCCGGGCACTGACCGGGAAGACTTGGCCGAATACCTGACGACTGGCTCGGCCGCGGCGTTCGAGCGGCTGGCCCGGCGCCACGCGGACCTGGTCTACTCGGTCTGCCGGCGCTGGCTCGCTTCGGCGGAGGACGCCGAGGACGCCGCCCAGGGGGCCTTCCTGGTCCTGGCCCGCAAGGCCGGCGCGGTCCGGCCGGAGAGCCTGGCCTCCTGGCTGCACGGGGTGGCCATCCGCGCGGCGCGGACCGCCGCCCGGGCCGCCGCCGCGCGCGCCCGGCACGAGCAGGAGGCCGCCAAGATGCACAGCGCCATGAGCAGCGCCCCGGACACGCCGGGGGCCTCCTGGGCAGCGGTCCGGCCGCACCTCGACGCCGAGGTCGAGCGCCTGCCCGGGAAGCTCCGCGAGGCGGTGGTCCGCCACTACCTGGAGGGCCGGAGCTACGCGGACCTGGCCGGCGACCTGGGCGTGCCCGAGGGCACGGTGGCCAGCCGGGTCAACGCGGGGCTCGCGCGGCTGCGTGGGCGGCTGGAGCGCCGCGGCGTCGGGCCGGCCGTCGCCGCGCTCGGCCCGGCCCTGGCCGGCCACGCCCGGCTGGCCGCGCCGGAGACGCTCCTGGGGTCCTTTCCGCGGCTCGCCGCCGGGACTGCCGCCAGCGGGGCGGCGGCCGGGGCCGGCCTGTCGGCAGCAGCAATTGCGCAGGGAGTGCTTAAGATGATGTTCCATGAGAAGCTCCGGAAGTGGCTCTTGGGCGCGGCGGCCGCCGCGCTCCTGTTCCTGGCGGCGGGCGTGGCGGTGAAGGCCGCGGCCCCCGGCGGCCCCGGCGACGGGCCGGCTCTGCCCCAGCCGCCGGAGGCGAAGCCGGCGCCGGTTGCAGCCGCGCCGGTCAAGGGCAACCTCTCGGCGCGCTCCGAGGCGCTGCGCGCCCAGTTTGCCAGGTTCTACGGGCCGGTCAAGCTCGACCTCAAGGCGCCCAAGACCCCGCAGTACGCGCTGCCCCTGGACCCCACCAAGGTGGAGAACTGGGACAAGGTCGCCCCCCTGTACCTCGCCGACAAGGACGCCGAGGCGCTGGTCAAGAAGAACGGCTTCGCCGCCGCCGGCTTCGCCAACGACGAGGTGGTCGAGTTCTACAGCCGGCTCAAGCTCCAGGGTGTGCCCATCTTCGTGACCAGCGACTCGCTCTTGCACCTCTACCACGTCCAGTTCGACGAGACCTTGAAGGACATCGAGGAGCGCGAGTTCTTCAACGACGCTCTGCAGCTCGCCAAGGCCATGTATGACGCCAGCGTCAAGCAGCAGGGCGAGTTTGCCGAGGCGCGGCTCAAGGAGGCCGCCCGCCGGAACGCCGCCTACTTCGCGGTGGCCCTGGAGTGCCTGGCCAGCGACCGCACCCGGGAGGAGCTCCAGAAGGCCCGCGCGGAGGTCGCCAAGTGGACCGACCGCGACTGGCAGAAGCTGGAGGGCTTCGCCGGCGACTTCCCGGCGGCCCACGCCGCGGCCAGGGCCCAGGCCAAGAGCCCGTGGGAGCTCGGCCAGAAGGCCGGGCTGCTCAAGGCCCTGGACGCGGCCCTGGCCGCCGCGCCGGCGGGCCGCAAAGAGGTCGAGTACGCCCTCGGCGCGGACCTCAAGGACGAGGTCGCCAGGGAGCTCGCGCTCATCGAGAAGCACGAGGGCTTCGCGGAGAGCCCGATCTTCAAGTACAAGGAGGACTACTCCCAGTACGTCCCGCGCGGGCACTACACGCGGAGCGAGAAGCTCAAGCGCTACTTCAAGGCGCTGATGTGGCTGGGCCGGATGACCTTCGTGATCAAGGGGCCGAGCGACCCCGGCGAGGCGCTGGAGAAGGTCAGCGACGAGGACGCCCGCATCCAGACCACCGGGGGCTTGCTCGCCGCGGACCTGCTGCGCACCTTGCAACTCGCCGACGGGCGGGCGGCTTCCGAAGTCTGGGACCGGCTCTACGCGGTGACCGCCTACTACGTGGGGCTGGCCGACGACCTGACCCCCTACGAGTATACCGACGCGGCGGCGAAAGCCTTGGGCGAACGCTACAAGCCGGCGGACCTGGCCAATGACCAAGGCTTCAAGAGCTACAAGCTGGAGCTGGCCAAGCTCCGCGGCCCGGAGATCTACAGCGGCACCGGCGACTGCGTGGGCCCGCCGCCGGGCGCAGCCGGCGAGGCCGACCTCTTGAAGGCGCTGGAGAAGACCAAGGGCTTCCGGCTGATGGGCCAGCGCTACATTCCGGACAGCTTCATGATGGGCCGGCTGGTCTACCCGACGGTCGCGCCCTGGGGCGGAGGGGACTTCGCCTTCACCACCGTGCAGACCGATGGCGGCCCCGCGCGCGGCTTCCCCCGCGGGCTCGACGTGATGGCGGTGCTCGGCTCCGACCGCGCCAAGGCCATCATCCACGAGCTCCGCGACGACCGCTATCCCAAGGCTGGCAAGGCCAAGAGCTACGACGAGGTCGTTGCCGAGCTCCGCGCGCAGTTCGCCGCGGTCAGCGAGAAGGACTGGAACCGCAACCTCTACTGGGCGTGGCTCTACTGCCTGAAGGCGCTGCTGGCCAAGACCGAGGGCAGCGGCTCCGAGGGCCTGCCCAGCTTCATGAAGACCGCCGCCTGGCAGGACAAGCAGCTCAACGCCGCGCTGGCCTCCTGGAGCCAGCTCCGCCACGACACCATCCTCTACGCCAAGCAGAGCTACACCATGAGGGCAGGAAGTGCGCCGCGCCAGCCCAAGATGGTCGAGGGCTACGTCGAGCCGGTGCCGGAGTTCTACGCGCGGCTGCTGGCGCTCACGCGCATGACCCTCGACGGCCTCAAGGACCTGAAGGTGCTCACCGAGCAGTCCGAGGCGCGGATGCGCACCGTCGAGAAGGCCCTGGTGCGGCTGGTGGACCTGTCAACCCGCGAGCTCCAGAACGAGAAGCTCGCCGACGAGGACTACGCCTTCATCCGCGAGTTCGCCAGCCAGATCAAGGGGGCGGCGGCCGGCGTGGCCACCGACGGCCTGCAGACCACCATCGTCGCCGACGTGCACACCGACGGGAACACCCGGCAGTGCCTGGAAGAGGGCACCGGGATGCTCCGCAACCTGGTGGTCGTCTACCCCATGCCCGACGGCGGCTTCGTGATCGGCGTGGGCCCGGGGCTCGCCTACTACGAATTCAAGCAGCCGATGTCGGACCGCCTCACCGACGAGCAGTGGAAGGTGATGCTCACCTCGGAGAAGAAGCCGGCGCTGCCGGAGTGGGTCGGGAGCTTCTCGGCGGGCAAGTAGCATCCACGCAGTCAGGACCTGACCGCGGGCCGGACGCCGCCCCGGCCCCCGGTCCGCCCCTAGCTACCGGAGTTCGAGCGCCACGCGCAGGACCGGGCGCAGCCGCTCGGCCATGCGCAGGAAGCCGATGTCGTTGGGATGGACGCCGTCCACGAAGCCCTCCTCGTCGTCGGGGGAGAGCAGCGTCTGGCCCTCGACGAGCAACAGTCTCCGGTCGCCCTCCGACCGGGCCCGGGCGAAGCCCTCGCGGATGACCTCGCGGAGGCCTGGTTTGCCGCTTGCGTCGGACGGCGCCGGCGCCAGAATGACCGCTGGAGGCGCTGACCGGTGGTCGGACGGGGGATATCCGTTGAGCGCGGATGCTGAAGGCGGACCCAGGATGGCTGCGGGGTTCCTGGCGCGGCTTGGCCGTCTGATCTTACCCTGGCGCCGCGGAGAGGAGCCCAGGAACCTCCTCGACCGGCAGGAGATCGAGCGCCTGCCGCTGGAGGGCGAGGAGGACTGGTACGCGCGCGTCGCGGAGGCGGTCCGCGCGGCTAATCCGGGCGCGCTCACCCTCTGGCGGGAGCGCAAACACCCGCTGGTCCGCGCGGCCATGACCATCGCGCGGAAGAGGCGCGCCGTTCTGCGAGCCATCTGCGTAGGGATCCCGCTTGCGGCGGTGCTGGCGGAAGGCTTTCTTGACACATGGATGGATCCCCGGATGGCACCCGGCGTTTACCAGTTCATAGGTTGGTTTGCCTGTTTGTGGCCGACCGTTTGCATCTTGGGTGCGGCCTGGTCGGCGGCGGCTTCAGTAACTGACGAGCGGGACAACGATACGGCGATTCAACTCGTCCTCACCCCGCTCCCCCGGCGGGTGATCGCGGCCGCCCGGGTTTTGCCGGCGGCTTGGCCCTTCCTGTGGGGGCTGGTGGCGGCGCTGCCCATATACCTCTGCGCGGGGGGATTACATCCTTTGCTTGTCTATCATCTGCCCACGCCGCTGCTCATTTGGCCGTTCAGGCTCTGCGCGCCGGCGGGCCCTTTCAGGGTGGACGACGATACCGCGGCTCTCGGGTCCCTGGTAGGCACACTGATGTTCGCGACCGACGTGGCGATGCTTTGGGCGGCGGCGCACTGGGGCACGGCCTACGCGGTGCGGCTGGGCAGGCTACCGCTGACTGCGCTGTACCTGGTCGGCCGGCTGGCGATTGCGTCCTTGTGGCTTCTACCCTGCGCGATCCTCACGGCGGCCCTGGCGTCTTTCGGCATTGGGTTCCTTTCCGGCATTGGGGCAGGAGTAGATGTTGATGCCTGGGTTCTGGCCGGAGTCCCGGGGCTTGTCCTGTTCGCCATTGTTTGGTACCGGGTAGTGCTCCGCGCCCCGGTTCGCATGGCGCTTGAGGAGTTTGCCTACTTCGACCGGCTGGCCGACGAGGAGTTCGTCCCGCGCTACCGCAAGGCCAAGGGCTGGGCCATCCCGCTGGACCGGACGGCCCGGCGGTGAGCGGAGCCCCGGAATTGCCGCGCCGCGAAAACGGTTGACAGTCCCTGGCGGGAGGGCATAATCCCGACAATGCCGACGAGGCGGGAAACGGAGGTCCGGGGCCATGGCTGATCTGATCGCCGCCAACGAGATCGTCAGGATGTCCGTCGAGGAGGAACGCACCGGAGGGATCTTCTACCGCGCCTGGGCGGCGCACACCCGGAACCCGGCGGTCAAGGCCGAGGCCGAGCGCATCGCCGCCATGGAAACCCACCACCAGGCGCTCTTCGAGAAGTTGCTCGAGAAGCTCGGCGAGCCCGCCGGGGCCGAGAGCCACGAGGGCGAGTACCGCGAGTACCTGGACGCCCTGATGGGCGACAAGGCCTTCCCGGACGCCCAGGCGGGCAAGCGCCTGGCCGAGAGCCTCTCCGACCTGGAGGCCGCCAGCGTCGCCCTGAAGACCGAAGAGAAGGCGCTCCTGCTCTACTCCTTCCTGGAGAAGCAGCTCTCGCCCGCGCAGCGCAAGCTGGTCGCCGGGGTCATTGACGAGGAGCGCACCCACGTCGTCGAGCTCACCAGGCTGAAGGCCAAGCTGCAACAGCAGTAGCCAGTAGCCAGTAGTCAGTAGCTAGTAGCTAGCGGGACGCAGGCAAGTGGCCGGCGGCTGCTTCGCCGCGCTGCCGCCCACTGGCTACTAGCGACTAGCTACCAACTACCACCGTTATCAGTTGATCCGGCCGCGCAGCCGGGCGGCGTAGTCAACGACCGCCCGCTCCTGTTCTTCGGTCTCGATGGCGAAGGGCCGCAGCTCGCGCACCCGGGCGACGGCCGCGCGCGGCTCCATCCCCGAGCGCACCAGGAACGCGGCGGCCACCGTGCCGCTCCGGCCCAGCCCCGCCCCGCAGTGGACCAGCACCAGCCGCCCGGCGCGTTCGGTCTGCCCGGCGATGAAGTCCATGATCCGGTCGAGCTGCTCGGGCGCCGGCGCGGTGAAGTCCGTGACCGGCTCGTGGAGGTAGGCGAGCTCGCGGCGCCGGATGGCCTCGGCAGGCAGGGGCGTATCGGTCAGGGACACGATCGCCCCCACCTGCTGCTCGCGGAGGTAGGCCAGGTCGTCCTCCAGGGAACCATAGAGCCCGGGGCGGCTCATCACCGCCAGTTTCCCGGGCACGATCACCGTGAAGCTGCGCAGGTGGAGAGGCTTCATGGGCGCGGAGCGCTTTCCGCGGCCCGCCGGGCCAGCGCCTTCCGGTCGGCCTTGCCGGTCGGCCCCTTGGGGATCTCGCTGACAATCAGGAAACGCCGCGGAACCTTGTAGCCGGCCAGCTCCTGGCGGCAATGCCGGCGCAGCTCCTCGAGGCCGAGCAACGGCGCGGCGGCCGGCGCCGGCACCACGAAGGCCACGATCTGCTCGCCGCGCTGCTCGTCGGGGACGCCGATGGCCGCGCACTCGGCCACCGCCGGGTGCCGGGCCAGGGCCGACTCCACCTCCGCGGGGTGGACGTTTTCCCCGGCGACGATAATCAGCTCCTTGATCCGGCCGGTGAGGGCAAGGTACCCGTCGGCGGAGAGCCGGCCCAGGTCCCCGGTACAGAGCCAGCCTTCGGGCGTCAAGACGCAGCGGGTCGCCTCCGGCGCGCGGTGGTAACCGGCCATGACGCTGGCCCCGCGCACCCGGACCTCGCCTTCCGCGCCGGGCGGGAGCGGCTCGCCGTCTGAGCCGGCGATGCGGACCTCGAGGTGGGCGAGCGGCCGGCCCACCGTCCCGGGGCGGTTGGCTCCCGGCACGTTGAGCGCGACCACCGGCGAGCACTCGGTGAGCCCGTAGCCCTCGCAGAGCGCCACCCCGAAGACCGGCTCGAACTCCTCGCGGACCCTGGCGGCGAGCTTCTCGCCGCCGGAGACGGCCAGGCGCAGCGCCGGGAGCGCTCGCGGCTTCGACCGCTGGGCGCGGGCCATCAGCCGATACATGGAGGGCACGCCCAGGATCACGCTGACGCCCTCGGCGGCCAGGTCCAGCGCGCCCTCGGGCGAGAAGCGGGCCATGGTCACCACCGACGCGCCGGTCAAGAGCGGCGCGATGATCGTGGTGGTCAGCGCGAAGGTATGAAAAGGCGGCAGCGCCCCCAGGACGTGGTCCTCCGGCCGGAATCCGGCCGCCTCGGCCGCGCCCCGCGCGTTTGAAAGCAGATTCATGTGGGTCAGGCGAACTCCCCTGGGCTCGCCGGTCGAGCCCGAGGTATAGAGGATCACCGCCAGGTCGGTCTCGTCCCGGTGGGCCGGCTCGGCCGGCGCCCCGGAGTCCAAAAGCTTTTCGATGAAGAGCAGCCTGGCCCCGCTCCGCGGCAGCTGCGCGGCGAGGGCCTCGCTGGTGATGACCGCGTCGGTCCCGGCGTGGTCGAGGACCGCGGCGAGTTCCCCGGGCGCCAGGGAAAGGTTCAAGGGCACGGCGGCCTTGCCGGCGGCCAGCACCCCCAGGAACGCGGTGATGAAACCGAGGGAGTTCGGCAGATAGATGCCCACGATCCCGCGGTCGGTCGCGCCGGCGACGTGCCCGGCGACCCGGCGGGCGGCGGCGGCCAGTTCGGCGTAGGTCCAGCCCCGGCCGCCGTCAATGACCGCGGTTCGCGCGGCGTGCCGCGCGGCGGAGTCGAGGAAGGCGCGGAGCAGGGCCATGACAACCTCACTTCTCCCATTTAAGTACTTCATAGCCATCGGCATCTTCCCATAACCATAGCCCCGGAGTGGGCTCTGAACTATGTGGGTGCCTATACGGTTCGCTCGCGGAGCGCTTGATCCCTTCGGCGTATGCCAAGAGGCCAAAGGAATGCTTCCCTGTGCTGAACCACAAATCCATGAAGTTATCTTTGACCTCAACAGCGTCAGGATTCAGAGAACGGATATGTGCGGGCCAATCGGATCTGTCAAGGGCACCAGTGTATTGAGCAATCTTGTACTTCCCTTTGTCAACGAGGATTTTGCGGCATTCAGCGAGCACCTGCTGGCACTCGTCAGGGCTGAGGCGAGACAGCTTGCGCGCACGTTCGTCCGAACCCGAATACCAGATGGCAAGTCTGCCAATGAAGAGCAAGCCTGCGCCGACAGCCAGAGCGCCAGCGATGAACCACCTGCGTGTCTTCTTGGTCAGGACCACGCCGTTATCCATCAGAACTCCGTCGCCCCGGTGAACCGGAAGGCCGAGAGCTTGAGGGCCGGCACGCGGGTCAGGCCGCCGTCCCACTCGCCGCCCACCCCCTGGAGCTCGGCGCCGACCGCCTCCACCCGGGAGAGCGCGTCCAGGACCGACTCGGTGAAGCGCAGGTTGCAGACCGGCCCGGCGATCCGGCCGTTCTCGATGAGGAACAGCCCGTCGCGGGTCATCCCGGTGATCACCGCCCTGGCCGGCTCAGCCACGTTGGTGTACCAGAAGCGGCTGACCAGCAGGCCCTTGGGCGTCGAGGCGATCATGGCTTCGAGCCCCGCGTCGCCGGGGGCGAGCCCCACATGCAGGGGCAGCCCGCCGTGGGAGGAGAGCGGCCCGAAGGAGTGGCCGGTGGACTGGGCCCCGGCCTTCTTCGCGGTGCGCGTGCTGTGGGGCAGCTCCCGGGCGACGCCCGCCTCGATGAGCGTCAGCCGCTTGCGCGGCACGCCCTCGAAGTCGAAGGCCAGCGGCATGCCCTCGGGGTCGAGGCCGTCGTCCCGGAGGGTGATCCGCTCGCTCACGACCTTGGTGCCCATCTTGCCGGCCAGGCAGGAGCGGCCCTCCTGGTGGGCCTGGGCGTCGAAGCCCAGGTAGATGAGGAAATCCACCAGGGTCGAGACCGCCCGCGGCGCCAGGATCACCGCCCAGTCGCCGGGCTCGACCTTGCGGGGCTTCCGCGCGGCCAGCGCGGTGTCCACCGCCTCCTTGCCGAAGGCCGCCAGGCGCGCTTCCAGGGGGGCCAGCGAGCCCGCCGCCCAGTCCTCCGAGCCCGCGGCGCCCTCGACCATCGCGGTCGCGGCCGCGCTGAAGGAGGAGCCGGCGGCGTACTGCCGGACGCCGAGGCTCGAGGCCACGGCCAGCTCGAACGCGCCGTTGGCGACCTTGCCCGAGGCGACCACGCCCTTGGAGGCGGCGTATTGGGTCGCCTTGGCGACCAGCTTGGCGCGCGCGGCGGGGGCCAGGGTCGCGGTCTTCTGGTCGTAGGCGCCGGGGACCTCCGGGGCTGGCGCCGCCGCGGCCGGCGCGACCAGCCCCGGGAAGTCCGGGTCCTCGGCGGCCTGTTTGGCGATGGCCACCGCCTGCCTGGCAGCCTGGGCAATCCCGGCGCGGTCGAGCCGGTTGGTGCCGGCCCCGCCGAGCCGCTTGCCGATGACCGCGGCAAGCGAGACGGCCGCGTCCTCCTCGGCGACGTTCTGGTGGATGTAGTTGTTGGCGAAGCGGGTCAGCTCGTTGTGCCCGGCGGAGAGCTGTGCCTGGGCGGCCTTGGCCCCGGCCCTTTCGAGCTCGGCCAGCGCCCGGTCGAGGACGGCGAAGGATTTCTCGCGGCCGATCATTTCACGACTCCCACCTGGACGTTGCGGAAACGGGCCGGCGCGGCGCCGTGGCCCACGTGGGCGGTCTGACCCGGCTGGCCCTTGCCGCAGTTGGGCGTGCCCCACAGCTTCCAGAACTCGCGCGCGCAGACCGCGTCGCAGGAGCCCCAGAACTCCGGGGTGATCCCGGTGTAAGTGGGGTTCTTGTACAGCCGGCCGAGCTTGCCGCCGGCAATCTCCCAGGCGACCTCGGTGCCGAACTGGAAGTTCAGGCGCCGGTCGTCAATGGACCAGGACCGGTTGGTGGCCAGGTACAGGCCGCCGTCGGTGGCGGCCAGCAGGTCGTCGAACTTCCAGGCCCCGGGGAGCAGGTTGATGTTGGTCATGCGCACGATAGGGATGCGGCTCCAGCCGTCGGCGCGGGCCGCGCCGGAACTGGCCAGGCCCAGCCGCGCGGCGCTCTCCCGGTCGGAGAGGTAGCCCACGAAGACGCCGTTCTTGATCACGTCCACGCGCCGGGCCGGGGTGCCCTCATCGTCGAAGCCGAAGGTGCCCAGTCCGCCCGGCTCGGTGGCGTCGGCGACCACGTTGACGTGCTCCGAGCCGTACCGGAAGGAGCCGAGCTTCTCGGTGGTCAGGAAGCTGGTGCCCGCGTAGGCCGCCTCGGTGCCGAAGACCCGGTCGAGCTCGATGGGATGGCCGATGGACTCGTGGACCTGGAGGGCCAACTGCCCGCCGTCCAGGACGATGTCCCGCCGGCCGGGCGGGCACTGCGGGGCGTCCAGGAGCTGCCGGGCCTCGGCCGAGACGCGCTCGGCGTTGCCGGCCAGGTCCATGGCCCGGACGTACTCGAAGCCGGCGGTGGCGAAGTTGCCCCGGAAGCTGTTGGGGTAGCTGCGCACCTGGAACTCGCCGCCGCGGACCGCGGTGGCGGCGATGCCCGCGCCGGTCTCGGTGATCTCCTGCTCGAAGGCCGCGCCCTCGGTGTTGGCGAAGGAGGTCCGCCGGCGGAAGACGGTCAGGAACGCCTGGGTGACGGGCAGCTCCGGCCCGTGCAGGCGCTTCTCGGCGGCGGCGAGCAACCCCAGCTTCTCCTCCACGGAGACTTTGAAGGGGTCCTCCTGGACCGCGGTGTGATACTGGAGATCGCCGGAAGCGCCGCCGGCGCCGAGCTTGACCGGCTCGGCGGCGCGGACCAGCGCGCTGGCCTTGGCGATCTTGGCGGCGAGCTTGGCCACCCGGGCCGCCGCGCTCTTCTTGGCGACGTCCGCCGCGGAGGCGAAGCCCCAGCAGCCGTCGACCAGCACGCGCACGCCCAGCCCCGCGCTCACCGAGCTGGCGGCCTGGGCGGGCTTGCCGTTCTTGACCTCGTAGCTCTCGGAGCGCTCCTCCACCATGCGGGCCTCGGCGAAGGAGGCGCCCAGCACCCGCGCGGCGTCGAGCGCACTGATCAGAATGGGATCCACGCGAAAGGCCCTCCCGGGGAGTAAAACGGACCAAGCCGCCCTTTTCAGCCCGGCGGCCAGGCCATCTTCCGGCCGCCCACCAGGTGCAGGTGGATGTGGAACACCGCCTGGCCGGCATCCGGCCCGCAGTTCCAGACCAGCCGGTAGCCGCGCTCGGCAAGCTGCTCCCGGCGGGCCAGCTCACCGGCGACCAGGTGCAGCTTGCCGACCAACTGGTTGTGCTCGGGCTCCAGGTCGTTGATGGTCTCGACGTGCGCGCGGGGGATGATCAGGATGTGGGTCGGGGCCACCGGGTTGATGTCCCGGAAGGCGACCACCTCCCGGTCCTCGTAGACCAGCTTGGCAGGAATCTCCTTGGCGGCGATCTTGCAGAATATGCAGTCCACGCGCGCGCCTCCTTCTTGGTCGTGGCTACTGGACGGATTATAGCCGCCCGCGGGTGGCCCGCAACAGGCTTATGGCCGCTGTTCCGGGCTTGCGGGGGGCTGCTCCGCGGCGAGAATCGAGTCCGGGAAACGGCCTATTCAGGAGCGCCGCCGGTGAGCAACAGGCCCAGGGAGCTTCCGCGGGCTGGTGAGCACAGCCGGGCCAGGCTGGACGGGCTCGAACGCCTGCTCATCTGGCTACGCCGGACGCTGCCCGGGCCATTTGAGCTGCTGTCCGAGCGCCGGCATCCCTTGGTCCGGGCCGAGGCGCGCCGGACCCGGAAGTGGCGCTGGGTGGCCACGGCGTTCTGCGTCCTGCCGCCGCTGGCGGTCCTGAAACTGGTCCCGCTGGCCGATTTCGAGACCAACGAGGCGCTGGCCAAGGCCATCTTGGTGCTGACCGCCGCGTTCGTCTGCTTCTGGCCGCTGGTGATGTTCACCGCGGCGGCGCTGGCCTCGGCGGCGGCGGTGCTCGCCGAGCGCGCCCAGGACACCGCCGGCCAGATCGTCCTGACCGGCGTGCCCAAGCGGGCGCTGGCGGCAGCCAAGGTCCTGCCCCACGTCCTGCCTTTCCTGTTGGGCAGCCTCGCCGCGCTGCCGCTTTACATGACGGTGGGGGCCTCCGGCCCGTTCCTGGCCGACGGCGCCGTGCCCACGCCGCTGATTGTCTGGCCCTTGCGGATGCTGGCCGCCTTCGGCATGCCCTGGTACCTGCGCGTGGAGCTGACCACCGCAGGCGGAGCGGTCGGCGTGGTGATGGCCCTGACCGACCTGGGCGCGGTCTGGATGGCCGCGCACTGGGGCGCGGGGCTGGCCGTGCGCCTGGGGAGCCTGCCGCGGGTCGGCTGGCGGCTGGCCAAGCAGCTCGGCGTGACCGCGGTGGTCTACGGCGTCTACGCGGCGGCCGGGTTCGCTACCTTCATGACCTCGGGGCTGGCCTGCCTCGTGGTCAGCAATGACCATGCTGTCGTCGTCGTGGCCGCCGGCTTGACACTGGCCTGCGCGGTCTTCCTGTTCCTCTGGTGGGTTTACCCGCTGGGCGACGCCGCCTTCACGACGCTGGAGGACTTCGCCTGGTTCGACTGGCTGGCCATGGACGAGTTCGACCCGCGCCGGCGCGAGCGCGGCTTGCCCATGTGGCAGGACTGGAAGGACGTCTCGGCGAGGCCGTGATGGCTCCGGAAAAGCAGACCGTCGGCGCGCCGCGCGCCCCGCTCCGGGAACCCCGCTGGGTGGCCTGGGTGCTCCGGGCGCGGCTCGCCGGCAAGGATGAGGTCGGCCCGTTCACGCTGCTCGCCGAGCGCCGGCACCCGCTGGTCCGCGCCGAACTCTTCCGGACGCGCCGGAAGCGCCGGACGCTCACCGCGGCGCTGGCGGGCGTGCCGATCGCGGTCCTGGCGCTGGTCGCGGTGCTGAGCGGGCCGCGCTTCGACCCGGCGCTTCCGGGCATGGTCGTCTCCGGCTTCGCGGCGCTCTGGCCGCTCCTCCTCTTCGCCGGCGCGGGGATGTCCGCGGCTGGCTCAGTCATCGCCGAGCGCACCGAGGACACCGCCTGGCAACTGGCGCTGACGCCGCTCCCCGCGCGGGCCCTGGCCGCGGCCAAGGTGCTGCCCTACGTGCGGCCCTTCCTGTGGGGGGTGCTTGCGGCGCTGCCGCTCTACGCGCTGGCCGGCAACCGGCTGGTCTCCGAGCCCGGCGGGGTCTTCGGGCTCTTGGCGGCCCCCTGGCCGACCCGGATGCTGCTGCTCGTCCCGAGCCCCTCGGACGAGCTCCTTGCTGCGCCGGGAGTCGGCGCGGGTCTCTTCATGGCTGTGCTGGACGCCGGGACGGTCTGGGCGGCGGCGCACTGGGGCGCCGCTCATGCCGTGCGCACCGGGCGCCTGATCGTCGTCCCCCTGCGGCTCGCCGGCCACGCGCTGGTCATGGCCCTGGTGCTGCCGGCCTTCGCGGGCGTGGCCGCCCTGTGGGGCGGGAGCTGGGCGCTGGCCATCGGCGCGGTGCTGCTCAACTTCCGGCCCAACGAGCCGTTTTCTTCCAACGCCGTGGTGGTGGGCGTGGGCCTGGCCGCCGGGGTGCTCTTCTTCCTCTACGTCTGGCGGCTCTACCCGCTGACCATGGCGGCCGAGAGAGTGCTCCGGGATTTCATTGACTTCGACCGCCTGGTGGACGACGAGTTTTACGCCTGGCGCCACGGCCCGGGTCTGCTCCCCGGACGCCTGCCCATGCCCTACGCGCGGCCCTGAGCCGGCCCGATCAGCAGAAGCCCCGCAGCGTACAGAGCAGCGACTGGACCGCCCCGTGGCGGCCGTCGCCGAAGCGCATGGAGTCGTCCGCATAGCGGTCACGGCTCCAGGCCCGCACCGCCCGGCGGTAGAGCCCGCGGGCGCCGCGAACCGCCGACTTCTTCCGCCCGGCGGCCCCGAAGCGTGCCACCGCCAGGATGGCCTCGGCGGAGATGATCAGGTCATCATAGCGCGCCCGGTTGCGCCGGACGTTCCTGGCCTCGGAACGCAAGGCCGCGAGCACCTCCTGGGCCCGCCCGGCGACCAGCGCGAGCTGCCGGCGGTCCTCGCGGCTGAAGGCCTCCCCGCGCGCGGCGCCGGCCACGGCCCGGTCGTGGAGGCGCTGCTCCAGGCCGCACTCGTAGAGCGCGACCAGGGCGTCCCCGACGCGCCGGCCGTCGCGCAGGCCGTAGAAGCGCGCCGCGAAGCCTTCGGCGAAGCGCGGATCTTCCTCCTCCGCGGCGAAGAGGTGCGCGGCCAAGGCCAGGCCGTAGTCAATGGTCCCGGGCAGGTAGCGCCACGGGCACCAGACGGTGTTGACCAGCCCGCTCAGGCCCTTCTTCACCTCCCGCTGGGGCAGGCTGCGCGCCGCGGTGTTGCGCAGGTTGGCCAGGTTCATCCGGTTGGGGGCGATGCGCGTGCCGTAGCAGACCAGCGCCGGGCAGGCCACCGTCTCGAAGCCGGCGTCGAGCAAGAGCCGCGCCTTGGGCGCCTCGTACTCGGGGACGTACTGCCAGTTGAACATGAGCACGTCGCGCCGGAAGGAGCGCATGATCCGGGGCTCGGCCACCAGGTGGTCGGCCCACATCGCCGGCCGGCGGCCCAGCTTGCGGACCTCGGCGTGCACCCAGGCGGCGTGAGCGGCAAAGCGCCGCCAGTCGGGCGCGCCGGAGCCGAACCGGAGCCGGCAGCGGGGACACTTCCCGAACTGGACCTCGTCGAGCCCCACGTGGATGACCTCATGCGGGAAGATCTCCGCCGTGTCGCGCAGCAGGTCGGCGATGAGCGCGCGCGTCTCCGGATGGCTCGGGCAGATGGAGTTGAAGTGCGCGCCTGCGGGCGGCTGCTCGCCCAGCCGCCGGTACCTGGGGTGCGCGGTCACGAGGGCGGTGTGGCCCAGGCACTCGATCTCGGGGAGCACGGCGATGCCCAAGCGCCCGGCGAGATCCACGAACTCGCGCATCTCGTCGGGCGTGAAGGCCCCCGGCGTGGCCAGCTCCGGCCGCGAGGGGAACCGGAGCGCGCAGCGCTGGTCGTCAATGAGGTGCAAGTGCAGGAGGTTATAGCCCCACTCGGCCAGCCAGGGCAGCAGGAGCTCGTAATACTCCTTGCGCTCGGTGATCCTCCCGGGGTCGAGCATCACCCCGCGAAGGGCGAAGGCGGGCTGCGCGCTCACGGGTTCGGTCATGGCTGGTCGGCTCCTTCGCACCGGCCGGCGTCGAGGCCGTACTCGTCCATCTTATGGCGCAGGGTGCTGCGGTGCAGGCCCACAACGCGGGCGGCCCGGACTTGATTGCCGCCCGTGACGGCGAGCGCCTCGGCGATGGCCGCGCGCTCGACCAGCCGGGCGAGCTCGGCCTGGAGCCCCGGCCCCCGTTCCGCGCCTTCGCCGGAGGCGCCCGCCTCCCCGGCGGCCACGCGCTCGCGCACCAGGCGCCGGACCAGCGCCTCGATGCTCCCGGGGAGCCCGCCGGTGCCGGTCGAACCGGCCAAATGGCTGGGCAGGTGTTCCCGGCCCAGGGTGCGGCCCGGCCGGGCCAGGGCCGCGGCGCGCTCCAGGTAGTTCTTGAGTTCGCGGACGTTCCCGGGCCAGTCGTGGGCTTCCAGCGCGGCCAGGGCCTCGCGGCTGATCTCCGTCGGCCGCGGGCCGCCCCCGGCCGAGAGGAAGTGGGCCACCAGGAGCGGAATGTCCTCCTTGCGCTCGCGGAGCGGGGGCAGCCCGATGCGCAGCACGTCCAGCCGGTAGAAGAGGTCCTCGCGGAAGCCGCCGGAGGCGACCAGGGCGGCCAGGTCCCGGTGGGTGGCGGAGATCACCCGCACGTCGGCCCTGCGCGGCTCGCTCTCGCCGACGCGCTCGAAGGCGTGCGCCTCCAGGAAGCGCAGGAGTTTGGCCTGCATGGCCGGGCTCATCTCGCCGATCTCGTCGAGGAAGAGCGTGCCGCCGTCGGCAGCCTCCACCCGGCCCACGCGGATCGAGACCGCGCCGGTGAAGGCCCCGCGGGCGTGGCCGAAGAGCTCGGTTTCGAGCAGGGTCTCGGGCAGCCCCGCGCAGCTCACCGCCACGAAGGGGCCGGCGCTCCGCGCCGAGTGCAGGTGAATGGCCCGGGCGGCGAGCTCCTTGCCGGTGCCGCTCTCGCCGACCAGGAGCACGGTGGCGTCGGCGGCGGCGGCCGCGGCGATCTGCCGGTAGAGCGCCTGCATGGCCGCCGAGCGGCCGACCAGGAGCGTCTCCGGCGGGAAGTCGGCGAGCTCCCGGCGCGCGCCTTCCAGCGCCGCGCGCGAGGCGCCCTGAGAAAGCGCCCGGCCGAGCGTCGCGCGGGCCACCTCCAGGCTCAGCGGCTTGGGCAGGTAGTCGAAAGCCCCCTTGCGGACCGCCTCCACCGCGGTGGAGAGCGTGCCGTGGCCGGTCATGACCACCACCGGCGAGTCGGGCAGGAGCTCGCGCATCCGGGAGAGGGCCTCCAGCCCGGACATTCCGGGGAGGCGCACGTCCAGAAAGACCGCCGCGGGCCGCTCGCGCGCGGCCAGCTCCAGCCCCTCCTCGGCGCTGGAGGCGGCCAGCGCCCGGTGCCCCTCCTTCTCCAGGAAGAGGGCAAAGGCCCGGGACACGCCGCTGTCGTCGTCAACGACCAGGACGGTGGCCATGGGCGCATTCTATGCGCTGCGCGGGCGGCTGACAAGAACCCATCCCCAAACCCCGCAGGGCCGCGGCGCCCGGGGTCATTCTGTCAGGGGCTCCAACTTGAATGCGCCCGTTTTCCCCGTCCCCGTCTTGCTCCCGCGGTCGGATCTAGCCGAAGAGCCTGGCGAGCAGCTCTTCCCGCGACAGCCCGACATGGGTCTCCACTTCGCGCAGGATGCCGCTCAAGGTGCCGATCCTCAGGCTGTCGTGGTCCGGGATGGTTATATGGTGTTCGCCGCTCAGTTGGGTGGTCAACCGCATATGGCTGCCCGTCTGATGGCTGACCACGTAGCCCAGGCGGTTGAGCGCCTTGGCCAGCTCGCGACCGGAGAGGTCGCGGGGCAGCTTCACGGGGAGAGCACCTCGTCCTTGACGGAGTGCAGGCGGATGACCGCCGGCCGGGCCTTGGCGTCCGGGAAGTGACAGAGCACCGCGTCGCGGACCATCCGGCGGAGGTCGTCCATGGTGTCGGCCTCGGTGAAGATGGGCTCGCCCAGCGCGCGGGCGGTGTAGCCGCCCTCCGGGGCCTCCTCGACGATGAAGACGATTTCGCTCATGCGCCGCGCTCCTT
>Ga0315286_10001116_pt1 | contig 23957 bp, 15 predicted proteins | sample YL17G10_0_MG_FD_205038 | JGI IMG/M metagenome (GOLD analysis project Ga0315286, IMG submission 205038) | Sediment microbial communities from Yellowstone Lake, YNP, Wyoming, USA - YL17G10_0 | ecosystem: Environmental > Aquatic > Freshwater > Lake > Sediment | place: USA: Wyoming | collected...
GCAACCGGGGCGGGCATCCGCAGCGGTCGAAGTGGTACCACAACTTCGGGTACGGGAACCTGCGCGACTACGGACTCGCCGACAAGAAAGCCGCGATCGAGCAACTGGCGAGAAAGAACCCCTGGATTGACATGAGCCTGGTGGGGATCTACGGCCACTCCGGCGGCGGATTCATGTCCACGGCGGCGATGCTCGTCTACCCGGACTTCTTCAAGGTCGCGGTGTCCTCGTCTGGTAACCACGAGAACAACGTGTACAACCGGGCGTGGAGCGAGACGCACAACGGCGTCAAGGAAGTGACCGACAAGGACGGCAAGATTAGGTTCGAGTACAGTATCGACCGCAACTCGGACATCGCCAAGAACCTCAAGGGACACCTGCTGCTCGTCACCGGTGACATGGACGACAACGTGCACCCGGCGAGCACGCTGCGCGTCGCCGACGCGCTCATCAAGGCCAACAAGCGGTTCGACATTTTCATCATGCCAGGCCAGCGCCACGGCTACGGCCCGATGGGCGACTACTTCTTCTGGCTTCGGGCAGACTACTTCGCGCAGCATCTGCTCGGGGCATCGTCCGAGAGCGTCGACCTGATCGAGCTTTCGCGCGAAACGCCCCAGGTGGGCACCAAGAAACCGCCGGCTGCCGCGACCGGACGAGGCGGCCAGGGAAGGTAGGCCGGTGACAATCCGAACCCGCGCCGCGGGCGGAGTGTCTCTGTAGGAGTCAAGGGGGCAGAGCCCGTGCCGGCGTCGTACCGCCGCGACGTTGCACGGGCCGCCTCAGCCGTTGAAGTAGAGGTACGCGATCAGGATCAGCAGCAGCACCACGCCCGAGTTGATCACATCCAGGCGGTTCCAGCTGCGGCGCGACTCGCGGCGGTGCTCATCGGTGACGGTCGAATAGGTCAACCCGATCAACCTGTGCTCCTCCGGCGCTTCCGTCGCGTAGCTGACGGCGATCATCACCACCACGCACACGAGGAAGATGAACGCGCTGTAGTACTGGAAGTAGACGTTGTTGACGATCCAGAGGAACGAACCCGCGACGTAGCCCTGTTCGTAACCCGCCATCCCGAGAGCCACCGGGGTATCCACCGCGAGCCGGAACGCCCCGAGCAGGAAGCCGACGACGAGGGCCGACAGGCAGCCCTTCGCGTTCAGCCTTTTCATGAAAACGCCCAGGAAGAACACGGTGAAGATGGGCGGCGCGAGGTAGCCCTGCACGCCCTGCAGATAGTCGTAGAGGCCCTTCGCACCCTGGATGACCGGAATCCAGAGCAGGCCGACCAGCACCATCACGGTGGTCGCCACCCGCCCAATCCACACGAGCTGATGCTGCGTGGCCTTCGGTCTGAACTTCTGATACAGGTCCATCGTGAAGAGCGTCGAGCAGGCGTTGAAGACGCCAGCCAGCGAACTCATCAACGCGGCCAGCAGGCCCGCGACGACCAGGCCCCGGACACCGGCCGGGAGGATCTCCCGCACCATCAGCGGGAAGGCGCCCTGCGCGACGCCTCTGGCGACCGCACCATCCGGGCCGAGCATCGTCGCCAGGCCCTCGGCGCGGCCGGTCTTCGCGAGCGCCAGCGCGATCATGCCCGGAATGATAAAGATGAACACGGGCAGGAGCTTCAAGTACGCGGCGAAGATCGTCCCGCGGCGTGCCTCGCGTTCGTTTGGCGCGCCCAGCGCTCTCTGCACGATGTACTGATCCGTGCACCAGTACCACAGCCCGATGATCGGCGCGCAGATCAGCATGCCCAGCCAGGGGTAGTTGCCGTTGAAGTACCACGCCATCCGGCCGGCTTCCTTCACCGGCGCCCACGTGCCTTCGACCCCGGCGGGGATAAGCGGCTTCCACAGGTTGAACATGTCCGGGTCGAGCGCCGCGCGCAGTTCGCCCCAGCCGCCCAGCTTCTGCAGGCCGAACCAGGTCAACAACACCGAGCCGAGCACGAGGATGAACGTCTGGACCGCCTCGGTGTACGCCACGGCGCGCATGCCGCCAACGACGGTGTAGAGCCCCGTCAGCACAACCACCGCGACCGACCCGATCCAGAAGGCGTTGAAGACGATGCCGCCGAGCGTCAGCTGCATTTCCGGAAGCAGCGTGCCAAACACGACGCCTCCCGCGAAGATCCCCACCGCGATCTTGGTGATCACGTAGGCGACGAGCGAGATGATCGAGAGCATCCACCGCGCGGCGGGCGAAAAGCGCCGCTCGAGGAACTCCGGCATCGTGAACACGCGGGACCGCGCGTAGAACGGCACGAACAGCCACCCGAGCACGAGCAGGCACCAGGCATGCAGCTCGTAATGCGCCATCGCCACGCCGCTCGTCGCGCCGGAGCCCGCGAGCCCGACCAGATGTTCCGACCCGATGTTCGACGCGAAGATCGACGCGCCGACAATCAGCCAGCCGAGATTCCGGCTGGCCAGGAAATAATCGTCGGCGGTGTCCTTGTTCCGTTTGACGAGCCAGAGGGTCATGCCGGCGAGCAGCGCAAAATACGCGAAGACGATGAGCCAGTCGATAGTGGTCATGGTTGGCGCAATCCTTCCGCGGCAGAGTCTATCGCAGGTTCGAGGATTTCCGGAGGGCGGGATTCGGCCCGGACGCTACCAGTCGCGAATGCGGTCCGACAGGATGGCGACACCGAGGACGCAGGCATTGCGGAACGCCGGGGCACCGAGTACCCTTGACCGGCGGCAGGGCCGATCGGGTAGAGTGAGCGTCAACACCATGATGACACCCGCGGGCGTAATCGCCGGACTGTGGCTGCTGCTCTGGCTGCCATCGGGCGGCGTTCCCCAATTCGCTTCGGCGTTTGCCGAACCACGCGACGTGCGCGCCGCAGCCGCACCAGCGCGCGAAACCCCGGGGTCGCTCCTGGACCTGACCGACGAGGAGCTGAAGAAGCGGGTTGAATCCGACCTTCCCTCCCTGGGCTCGTTGACAATCGGTACGCCGGCGAGCGCCATCCTGCTCAACGCGGTCAGCCTGCCAGCCGGGCTTCACTGGGAGATCACGCCCTCCGCCGACACGTGGGGCACGACGGAGACGATGGCCGGCATCCAAACGGCCGTCGACAAGGTGTACGAGCTGTTCCCCGACACGCCGCCGATTTTCATCGGCGACATCAGCGATGCTGACGGCGGGCGCTTGAAGCGCCACGAAACCCACCAGGCCGGGCGGGACGCCGACCTGGGGTTCTACTACCGGGGCGGACAAGGGAAGTGGTACGAGCCTGGAACGGCAGCCAATCTGGATCTGCCGCGGAACTGGGCGCTCGTCAGGGCCCTGATCACCTGCACGGATGTCGAGACGATTCTCCTCGATACGCGAATCCAGAAGCTGCTTTACAAGTACGCGCTGGGCATCTCGGAAGACAAGGACTGGCTCGATCGCGTCTTTCAATTCTCCAGGGGGTCGAGCAACGCCATCATCCGTCACGTCCGCCTCCACCGCACGCACTACCACGTCCGGTTCTACAACCCGGTGGCCCAGGAGCTTGGGCGGAGAGCCTTTCCGTATCTCGTCGAATTCAAGATCGTCCAGCCGCCGGTGTTCACCGTGCGGCATGTCGTCCAATCTGGCCAGACGCTTGGCTATCTGGCGGCCCGGTACGGAACCTCGGTTCGGGCCATCATGCAAGCCAACGGGCTGACCACCACACAGCTTCGTGCCGGCCGGGCCTACCGCATTCCTGTGCGGGCAGCGGCTCCGCCGGTGGCGCCCGTCGTCGTTCCGTTCCGCATGCTGCCCCCGGAGACCCCGCCGGCAATGGCCTCCACCGCGTGGCCAACCATGCTCTCGTTGTACGCGGACCGGCTGGGCGCGCTGCTGGCGTTCCCCCGGATTCTGACCCTCGCGCTGTCTCGATTCTGATCCGTTCGTGTTCTCACCATCCTCCCGTGGACGCCTGACCGACCGGGATCTCGGTCGCTTTGCGGGCAGCACGCTCTTTGATCGGGTGGCGCGCGCGGTCTGCCATGCGGGATGTCTGCCCCGTAAGGAACTGTACGAGGCGTGGGAAATGGCGCGGCGCGTGCGGCGTCTGTTTCGCGGCGGACGTGTCGTTGATCTGGGCGCCGGACACGGCTTGCTCGCGCAGGTGATGCTCCTGCTCGACGATTCGTCGCCAGCCGCGATTGTCGTCGACAAGGCGTTGCCAGCGTCCTGCGCGAAACTCCACGAGGTTCTGGTGCACGCATGGCCCAGGCTGTCGGGACGTGTGAGATTTGTCGCCAGTCCACTCGAGGCCGTCGAGATTCACGACACCGACGTGGTCGTCTCGAGCCATGCCTGCGGGGTCCTCACCGATCTGGTCATTGATCGCGCCGCTGGCGCCGGCGCACGCGTTGCCGTGCTGCCGTGTTGTCACGATCTCGCAGCGTGCGACGCAGGCGCGCTTGCCGGCTGGGTTGACCGCCCTCTCGCCATCGACATCCTGCGGGCGGTGCGGCTCGAGGAACAGGGATACCGCGTCTGGACGCAGACCATTCCTGCGACCATCACCCCGAAAAACCGCCTGCTCCTCGGGGCCCCCGCCGCCCCTGGTCCGTAACAATCACTCTTGGAGCGGCTAATGCCTGCCGGGTGGGAGGACGACAGTTCCTCCGCGTCCCCGCTCACACTCGCCGGCAAAACGCGCCTGCCGGGACTCGTCACCGATCTGACGTTTGCGCTATTCGCGCAGCCTGTCTTTGGCCCTCTCGGCGCATTTTGCGAACTGACGCCCTCCGACAGGCTCAGGGCTGGCTGTCGGCTCGGTTCGAGGGGCCGCTTCGGAAGCCGTCCTCCTCCCGCTGGTTCTCCCGTGACATCAGTCACTAACTCCGGGAGTCGTTGTTACATCGGGGTGTCCTCAATTGGAGACGCTTCCTGAAATGGCAGCGGGATCCCCCGCGGAACCAAGGGGAAATCAGGCGATCCGTGATGGCATGTTCGTTGCGGTATGTGTGGTTGCCAGCCTGCACCGGCCTCCGAGGTGCTCGGTGACCAGAGGGGACGGGTTAACCAGCAGGCGGCCATCCGGGAGTTCGTTATGAACCTCAGAAGAGCTACCACAACGGGCGCGGCGCTGCTGGCACTCGTCGTCAGTGCGGTTCCGGCGCTCGCCGCCGCGAGCGATCAGAACGGGCGCGACCGCCGACAGGGACAGGCTGCCAGGGTACAGCCCAACAACGGCGGAGGCACCACTCGCCCCCAGGCCAACAACGACCCCGCAAGCGGGCGCCAGACGCGGGGGGCGAGCGCGAGCGAAGTACGCCGGGACGTCGCGGTTCCGCGCGCCGCGCCGCGAGTGGAATCCAACGCTCGAGTCGACAACCCTCAGATCGCGCCTCGTCAGACCAACGTGCGCCAGTACAACGCGCCTCGTCAGACCGACGTGCGCCAGGGCGCTGCTCGCCAGACCGACGTGCGCCAGAGCGCTGCTCGCCAGACCAACGTGCGTCAGAGCGCGCCTCGCCAGTACGATACGCGGCAGGCCGTGCCTCGCCAGTACGACGCGCGGCCGTATGACAACCGTCGGTACGACAACCGCGGGTACGCCTACGGTGGCGCCTACCGCGGGTACGCCTACGGTGGATGGGCCTACGGTGGATGGGCCTACGGTGGATATGGCTACGGTGGATATGGCTACGGTGGATATGGCTATCGCCCGTATATCCCGCGGCCGGGTGTGCGTTTCGGCCTTGGCATCTCGATCTTCGCGGGAAGCCCGTATGGTTTCCGCTTCGACTACGGATGGGCGGCTCCATACGCCTACCGGTTCCCGATGACGCAAGGCATCGGATATGGCGGCATGAGTTTCCTGATCGACCCGGACGGAGCGGCGGTCTATGTGGACGGCCAGTTCATCGGCATCGCCCGGGACTTCGACGGTCAACCAGTGCCACTCGCGGCGGGGGTGCACGAGATCCAGCTGCAAGCCGAAGGGTGCGAACCTGTCGTATTCGATATCAGGGTGAGGCCTGGCCAGGTTATCCCCTACCGGGGCAGCCTGATGCTGATTCGCTGAAGTCTCCCTCGTCTGTAGTCGGCGTCTCACGCCCGGGTGAGACGCCGATTCTGCGTGTACGGGGTAGAATGCGCACTTCATCCGGGGGGCAGATGACAGACACACCAGTTCCCACACAATCGGCTCTGCGCACCGCGCTCGCAGGACTCATCGGCAACGTGCTCGAGTGGTTTGATTTCGCGGTCTACGGCTACTTCGCCACCGACATTGGCAAGCAGTTCTTCACCCAGGCGAGCGCCTCGGATCAGCAATTCCTGTCATATGGCACGTTCGCATTCGGCTTTCTCGCGCGGCCGATCGGCAGTCTCGTGCTGGGAAGGGTTGGAGATCGTATCGGCCGGCGCGCTCTGCTGACGCTCTCGATCGCGCTGATGGGGGGAGCGACGCTCATCCTCGGGTTGCTGCCAACCTACAATCAAATTGGCATCGCGGCGCCGCTGCTGCTCCTGTTGATGCGAATCATCCAGGGATTCTCGCTGGGCGGCGAGTTCACCGGCTCGATGGTCTACACCACCGAGGGGTCATCACCCTTGATGCGCGGCCTCGTGAGCAGTTCGACGGCGGCCGGCACGACAATCGGCTTCATCCTCGGATCGGGCACGGCGTGGCTCGTCAACTCGTCTTTGCCGGCCGATCAAGTCACGACGTGGGGCTGGCGCATTCCCTTCGTCGGAAGTGTCGTGTTTCTGATTGTTGGGTATCTGCTGCGGCGCGGCATCATCGAGACGGCCGAAGGTCTGAAAGCCAGGATGATCCGCCCGAAGCTGCTGCCGTCCCTCATGGCCGACTGGTTGCCGATGATCCAGACGTTTGGCATCGTGGCGATGACCAACGCGGCCTACTACCTGACGTTTGTCTACGCGGTGGAACGGCGGAAGAGCCTGGCCACGGCGCACGGTTCAGAGTTCCTGCTGGCGAACACGCTCACCCTCGTTGTGGTGCTCCTCTCGAAACCGCTGGGCGGGTGGCTGTCGGACAGGATCGGGCGCCGAAAGCAGATGATGGCGCTCACCGTCGTGGTGATGGCGCTGATCTACCCCGCGCTCCAGATGATGCTGTACGGCGCACCGGGCATGTTTATCGTCGGGCAGGTGCTGATCGCGGTGCCGATCGGCATGGCTCTCGGCATGCAGGGCGCGATGGTCGTCGAAATTTTCCCGCTGCGTTCGCGGGTGACGTCGATGAGTTTCGCGTACAGCGTCACGCTGGCGCTGGCCGGCGGGACGGCGCCGATGGTGTCGAAGTGGCTGATCGAAACGTTCGGCCACCCGCTGTTGCCGGCCTACTACATCATGTTGTACGGCGCGATCGGCCTGGCCATCATGTGGCCCATGGCCGAAACCAACACGCGCCGGCTGGACGAGTGAATCGAAGGCAGACGCCATCTCCATCTGCCGGCAGACGCGCGCTTACCTGGGATCGCCGGGCTCCAGCCCGGCACGATGACGTGAACCCAGATCGGGTCACAACCGCCGTTCTTCAAGAGAAGTGACCCGATCACATCTCATGAGCTCAGGCCCTGATCTTCATGCCTGACGTCGCATACCAACCGCTACGAGCAGCCAGGCCAGAGCCAGGAATGCGAAGGCGACAAAGAGCGGAGTGAAGCATTCCGCGAGCCCCGCCATGGCGAGTCCCGGGGCGTTGAGGGCCTCAGGCCAGCCGAGGCCGCCGCCGTTTGCGGCCTGCGTCCGGAGGCGCTTCGTCAGCGATTGTCGCGAGCCCGCGCCATGCTCGACCGGGAGCTCGACACGACGACGGCACACCCCGTTGTGCTGCGCGGGGAGGCGACGACATGAATGAGCACGAAGTCAGGGGAGACCGGGTGATGGACACACTGTCGATGCTGGCGACGCATGAGCCTGATGCGGTCCGAGCAGCCCGGACTCGAACTCGGTGCCGTACTTCGCTACTTCGGCACGCTCGGCGGTCGCGCGTCGCCGGGCCGGCAATTCGTCCCCCAGCCTGGCGCCGCGCCATGGAGCCCGCGATCGTCGGCAGTTTGTGCGCGGTGTATCTATTCGAAGTGCTGAGCCGGGCGCTGCGGCTGTACCGGTTCTGACCTGCTGTCCATCCGGGCGGGCAGTTACCGTCGGCGTCGGAGGAACTTCGCCGCTTCGGCTTCGAAGATCGGCAACAGATCGCTTTGGCCAAGTGCGTCTTCGAGAAGGCGGAGGGTTCTCCGGATCTGGTTGGTGTCGAGCTTGTCGCCCCGCTCCGCGATTACGCCCCTGATGTCTTCGATGTCCTTGGAGCGTCCCGCGAGCGTCTTCGTGACGATGAGGTCTTCGGCGCTGATCACCGGGACCGCGATGCCCCCCATCTCCACAAGAACTGCTCGAGCCAGGAATTCGTCCTCCAACCCCGGTCCGGCCAGCACGACGTCAACGGCGAGGCCTGTTGGCTGGTGGACCATCGGGAGCACTCGGGTCTGCCGCACGAATTCCGGAGTGGCGGTGATGCGGACGTCGAATCCGCGCGATCCCAACGCCTCCACCAAAGTCTGCGCGTCAATGTCCCCGAGCCGCACGGTGATGTCGACGTCGGTGGTCAGCCGCGGTCGACCCCACAGAAGCGCGGCCTGAGCGCCAAAGACGAACCACGGCACGCGGAGACGCGCGAGCTCGCGGGCAAGATCCGCCAGCAGATCAGCGGGGCCGGCAGGGAACGGCACGGAGGGCCTCGGTTACGCGCAGGTGCGCGGCGACATCGGCGGCGCGTTCCGTGTCGCTCGGCCAGTCTGGGCGGAGTGCCAGAACGTGACGGCGAAGCTGGTCTCCGATGGCGAGAATCTCGGCCGGGGTGAGGTTTCGCTTTCGGCTGCGCCAGAACTCCGACTTGGCCTCCGCAACAAGGGACCAGTCTCGGCGGGCGAACGCGATGAGATCGTTCCGATCCACGCGTCGATCATAGCACCGAGACCGTGTCGGGGAATCGTCCGAGGCGACATCCGGCGACGCGCGTCGGGGCACTGCGCCAAACACTCAGGGTTCGTACACGTCAACGAGCCCCAAGCGGGCCATGCGCGTGAAGTCGGCGTCGAGTGACCAGATCAGGCTTCCTGTCTCGCTCGCGAGGGCGCCAATCAGCAAGTCGCCAAAGCCAAACCGCTGGCCGGCCGGGCCCGCGCGATCGATCCACCCATCAATCAGCTTCCACGTGTCGTCGGTTGGGTAGAGCACCGGAAGCGCGGACAACAGCCGCCGCAGACGGAAGCGATCGGATTTTGACGCTCGTCCCAGAAGCTCGATCCTGACGGGCACAGCCAAGGCGACTTCGTCGTCGTCGAGGAGGGCTCGAAGAACCTCCGCCTCCGGCGATGCTGCCGTACGGAACGCGCCGATCCAGACCGACGTGTCGACGACAATCACGCGCGGCCCCGCACCGCCGGTCTGCGACGCGAGCGCGGAATGTCGATGTCCAGATTCACGTGCCCGAACAGGTCCTTCAGTTCATCAATTCGGCGCTTTCGGACCAACTCGCGCAAGGCCAGAATGATCGTGTCGGTCTTCGACGTGAAGCCCAGTGCGGACCGCGCTTCTTCGAGCAATTCAGCCGGGAGGTCGAGCGTTGTGCGCATACGAATTACTATCAATCGTATGCCTGGAGATGTCAATACAGCTTCCCTGTCAGCACCTTCGCGATTTCGGCTTCGAGCGTGCTGCCGGCGGCCACGCGTTCGACGACGCGCCCGATCTCCTGTCCCTTGCGGAAGAAGACGAAGGTCGGCACGCGGGTAATGCTCCACTTGTCCGTGAGCCCTTCGCCGTCCTTCTTCGTCCGATCGACCCCGACCATTGTCAGCGTCGAGTCCGCGATGCCCGCCGCGTCCATGATGGCGAAATAGCGCGGCAACTCGCGCTTACTGTCCGGGCACCACGTGGCCATGATCATCAGCACGGTCACGTCTTGCGCGTTGGCCTTGATGGTGGCGACTGCCGCCGGGTCGGGCGTGTAGGGCGGCGCCGCGAACACGGGTTGCCATGGCTCGTAGGCGTTGAGGCTGGCGCGCGGCACGTGACCGAGCAGCGGAGCAGGAGCGGGCGGCCTTGGCGCGGGCTCTTGCGGCCCGACAGCAGCCGTCAGCAGAACAGCGCTGCACAGCACAACCAGGGCGATGAATGAGGCCACGCGAGCGCGAAGGTGGCGACGAGGATGACGAGTGTTCACAGCGGAAACTCCTCAGGGGCTCGAGCGGGGCCGTGGCAGGCAGGATACCACCGACACCCCGATCCTGGGATATGCTCTCCCGGATCTGCGGACTCGTGCCAAGCCCGGTACCGCAGAGGCCCCACCAAGGAGGATCAGTGTTCAGATCATCGCGAAAGTACTTCTTCATCTCTCTTGCGGCATTGGTTTGCATCCTGGGCGCACTCAACTACGCCCAGAACGCGCCCCAGAGCCCGGTCACGGCCGACGACTTCAACCAGTTCAGCTGGCGTTGGGTCGGGCCGATGACCTTCTCGGGACGCATCTCGGGTCTCGCCGTCCCGCGCGGCCAGAGCCAGACGTACTACGTGCTGGGCGCCACCGGCGGCGTCTGGAAGACCATCGATGGCGGCATCCACTTCGAGCCGATCTTCGAAAAGTACGGCACCCAGAGCATGGGTTGGATGGCGATTGCCACGTCCAACCAGAACATCCTGTATCTGGGAACCGGGGAACCGATGCACGCGCGCTCGAGCACGCACGGCAACGGCATGTGGAAATCCACTGACGCGGGCAAGACATGGACGCACATCGGGCTCGAGAAGAGCTACTTCATCCCGATGGTGGCCGTGGACTCCAAGAACCCGGACATCGTGTATGCGGCAGCCGAGGGCAAGCTGTACAGCAATGACATGGACTGCGAGCGCGGTCTCTTCAAGAGCATCGACGGCGGCAAGACGTGGACGAACCTCGGGCCGATGAAGGACCGCGGCGTTGGCGACTTCGTCATCGACCCGCAGAACTCGAACATCGTCATCGCCTCGGCCTACAAGCACTATCGCCGTGCGTGGACGTACGACGATCGCGACGCCGACAACGGCCTGTTCAAGACGACCGACGGCGGCAAGACGTGGACCCGGCTGGCAGGCGGCCTGCCCGCGCAGGGCACGCCGACCGGGCGGACGGGCCTGGCAATCTTCGAGAAGAACCCGAAGATCGTCTACGCGCGGCTGGATGAAGAGGTTGTGGTTGGGTTCCGCGAAGCGGACGGTGTGGCCAACTTCCGCGCGGCTGCGGCCGGCGGCGGCGGCCGCGGCGGTGGTGGTGGTGGTGGTGGTGGCGCGATGGGCTCGGTGCTGTTCCACGAAGGAATCACGATCGAGAAGTTCAAGGGATTCAAGATCAACGCCGAACTGGCCGCGTTGGCGCCGAAGTTCGAGCCCGTCACCGGCGCAGCCGAAGCGGACCTGGTGACCAAGTTCAATGCCCTCATTGGCGACAAAGACTTCGTAACCAAGAGCGGCGTCGACGTGGCGACGCTTCAGGCCGCGGCGAAGAAGGTGCTCGCGTCGGACAAGGACTTGATGGTCAACATCGCCGAGACGGCGAAACTGATGGCCATGCCGGCCGCCGCGGCTGATTCCGCGCAAGCCAAGGGCCGATTCCAGCTCATCAACCGGAACGTGATCGAAATCCTCTACTCGGGCGCGGTGGCCAGCGTGCAGCCCGTCAAGATGAACGGCATGATCTACCGCACCGACGACCTGGGCAAGACGTGGAAGCGGATGACGGAATACAAAGTCGCCGCTCCGGGCGGACCGCCGGTTCCTCAGGCAGATGAAATCGAGCTCGACGCGGCTGCGCAGGCTCGCGAGGACGAAACCAACGAAGCGCGTGCAGCGCTTGGCCTTCCCCAGCAACAGACCCCGCCCGTGATCAAGTCGCCCGTGATCGTGAACCCCGTGATCACGCCGACCCAGGTGCCCGCGAAGCCAGCCGGCCCGCCTTCGCCGGGAGCTTCGGCGGGGCAAGCGGGTGGTGGACAGGCAACACCGGCGGCCACCGCCGCCGCAGCGCAAGCAGGCCGGGGCGGTCGCGGTGGCGCACAGGTCGGCAGCGCACAGGTCAACCAGACCGAGGGCGGGTACTACGGGCGCATCTGGGTCGACCAGACCGACGACAAGGTTCTCTACTGCGGCGACACGAACACGACCGTGTCAAAGGACGCCGGCAAGACGTTCACGGTTGCGCCGTGGGAGCGCGGCAACGCGAGGACGCACGTCGATCACCGCGTGGTATGGGCGGAAGGCAAGCACATCCTGAGTGGCAACGACGGCGGTCTGTCGGAAAGCTGGGACGGCGGCGAACACTGGAGCCAGAAGAACACGATCAACATCCAGCAGTTCTACGACGTCTCGGTGGACAACGAAATGCCGTACAACGTCATGGGCGGCACGCAGGACAACGGCGCATGGCTCGGGCCGTCTCAGAACCGTAACAGCTACGGCCTGTTCGCCAACGACTGGACCTACCTGCCGACCGGAGACGCGTTCTACGTCGTCCGCGACTGGTGGAATCCCGAATACATCTACTACGAGAGCCAGTTCGGCGGGTCGAGCCGGATGAACCTGAAGACTGGTGAAACCAGCTCGCTCGCGGCGCGCCTCACGCCGCAGCAGGTCGCGGCCGGCGAGCCGGCGCTCCGCTACCAGTGGAACGCGCCCATCGTGCTGTCTCCACACAACCCCGGCATCGTCTACATCGCGTCGCAGTACGTGTACAAGTCGGTCAGCCGCGGCGCGACCGGCACCTTCGTGCGGATCAGCCCCGATCTGTCGAAGGCGGACAAGGCGAAACTGGACGAGGCCAGGAAGACCAACCTGCAGTGGGCGACCGTGTACACCGTGTCCGAGTCGCCGCGCAAGCCGGGCCTGCTCTGGGCGGGCACCGACGATGGCAACGTGTGGGTGACCTCGGACGGCGGCAACAAGTGGGTCTCCATCACCGACCAGTTCTACGACGCGGCCGGCAAGCCGAAGGCGGGAGTCAAGGGTGACGTGATTCCCTACGACCGCTGGGTGAAGCGCGTGGTGGCGTCGGCGTTCGACGAGAACACGGCATACGCCGCGTTCAACGGCTACCGCTCGCACAGCGAGGACAAGACCTATCTGTTTGTCACGAAGGACCTCGGCAAGACGTGGACGAACATCAGCGGCGGGATGGATGCCGCCATCTTCGACGTCGAACAGGATCCGGAGAACGCCAACGTCCTGTACCTCGGGACCGAGAAGGGGATCTTCGTCACGATCGATGAAGGCAAGACGTGGAGTGCGTTCTCGACGAGCGCGCCCAACACCGTTATCCGCGACATGGCCATCCAGAAGCGCGATCGCGAGATGGCGATTGCCACCTACGGCCGCGGTTTCTATGTGGTGGACATCGGTCCGATCAAGGAATTCAAGCCGGAGGTGTTCCAGCAGAACGCGTATCTGTTCGACATCAAGAACACGACGAAGTGGAACCGGTACGAACGGCGCGGCGATACGCTGGGCGAGATGGCGAAGGCCGACAATCCGCGAGTCGGCCAGAACATCTACTACTACCTGAAGGCCGACGCGAAAACCGTCACGGTGACGATCAAGGACCTCGAGGGGACCCAGATTGCGGAGCTCTCGCAGAGCTCGGCGGAAGCCTTGAGGCCGAGCATCAAGAAGGGCCTGCAGACGGTGTTCTGGGGCCTGAACCGCGTTGCGGCCGGCGCACCGGCAGCCGGCGGCCGAGGCGGCGCGGGTGGTGGCGGCGGTGGTGGCGGTGGCGGGGGCCGTGGAGGCGGCGGCAACATGGTTGACGCCGGCGTCTACAAGGTGACGTTCACGGTGGACGGCAAGGAGATCGCAACCAAGAAGATGACGGTCAGTCCGGATCCGCTCTTCAAGTAGTACTGGGGACGGCTTCAAGATCTGCGAAAGCGGCCCGTCGGCCGGCGGTCGGTCCCTGTAGGGGCCGACCCCCGTGTCGGCCCGTCGGCCGCGGTCGGTCCCCGTAGGGGCCGACCCCCGTGTCGGCCCGTCGGCCGCGGCGTCAGTTCCTCAGCTTCGTCGTCGCGCTGCCAACCAGATCCGCTTCGTAGTTGTACACGACGATCTTGAACGTCTGACCGGGTACCACAAACGGCACCCGCGTCGAACACGTGATGCCGTCTTTCTTCACTCGTTCCCAGGTCGCCGGAAGCAGCGTCAACTCCAGCACCTGCCAGGCGTCTCCGAGAAAGCGGCCGCGCGCATCGCCGTAGAACGTGGTGAATTGAATCGTCGCCTTGTGGATGCCGCCTTCTTCCTTGAAGGGAACTCTCGCCGCATCAATCACCAGATCGAGCTGCACTTCCTGGCCGCCGCTCGCGGCGGCCGCCATCTTCGCCTGCGCCCTGACCTTGAGGTCTTTGACCTCCTGCTCGTACTGACCTGCTGCCGCGATGCGGCTGTAAGTGAGAAACGCCTTGCGGTCGAACGGCTGGAGCGATTCCCGGGCGTAGTACCCGCGCCGATACGACACTTTCAAACCGGGGCGAGTCACGCGCACCGTAAGGTTTCGGTACTTCCCGTCCCAGTTTGGATTGCTCGGGTAGAAGCCAAGCAGGTACTCCGTGCGCGTGACGTCGTTGAGCGTGGAGAGGGCCTTCCCGATGTCACCGTGGATCGACGATCGGCCGCCCGTCATCGTGGCAATGTTACGCAGGCTCGACAGCGCGAACATGCGGCTGAAGTTGCCCGCCCGCTGCCCGCCACCGCCACCTTGCCCGCCCCCGCCACCCAGGCCGCCCATTCCCGCGCCACCTCCGCGCCCGCCTCCACCGCCTCCGCCGCCTCCCCCCGCGGCGCTGGCGCCCCCGGCCATCGGGGTGGCTGCCGACGGCAACCCCGACGCGTCAACGCCCCCTGTTTGAAACGTATCAATCGTCACGCGCGCATCGTTGGCCATCGCGGCCAGGCTCTTGTCGTTGTCGAGCCTCGGAAGGAACAACCCCTGCTCGGTGAAGAACAGCAGGTGCTTCTCGCCATCCATGTACCGAAGGTACTCGACCGCCGTGTACAGATTCTGCACGTCCTGCATCGTCTGCGCGTTCGACGAGACGAAGTCGTCGAACGAGAGATCCGTCAGCGAGTCGATCTGGAGTTGATCCAGATCAGACATCGTCCCGGCCGTGTCGGCCTCCATTCGCTGAAGCCCGTCGGTCGCCTGGCGTGCATCGGCTGCGATCTTCCCCGAATCGGTCACGCTCCCCGGCGGCAGATGGCGCGCGTTGAGAGCGCCAGGCACGTTGAAGATCTTGTCGATGTCCGGCTGGAGGTTCCTGGGAATCTCCTTGCTGCCATAGATCGCGGCCAGCCCGCTGAAGCGCAGCGCCATCTTTGATTCGACGCCGTCGTGGTACTTCTTGAACCGTTCAAGCACCTGGACGATCTTCTCGTGATCCGTCGTGAAATCGGTGGCCCGATTCCAACCCATGACCGCCACCACATCCTGGGGCAGCAACTCCCGCTTGACGAACGCCATGAGCCGATCGACCGCTTTCGATGGCTGCTGCAGCCGTCCCCGCCCCAGCAGGATGATAAAAGTCCGTCTGTTCTGGGGTGTGAGCGATGCGGTCGGGACCTTGCGCAGAAGGGCCTTGGTCGTTTCGGCCTCGGGCGTGGTCGCCGACAGCGTCTGCAGCGAGAAGTGGGAGATAGCCTGCCTGACGCCGTTCTCAAGGATGACGAAGTCGTCACGCGTCAAATCGGTCACCGGCTTGTCGTCTTTGTCGGTGACGACGACGTTGACCGGGACCAGCGTCACCTGCAGGCGAAAGGCGCCAGGAACCTTCTGCTGTTGTGCCCGCGCATGCCCAGATAGCAGCGCGCACAGCACAGCCACGAGGACGGGTTTCCACTGGGAATGCATGCGCACGGAACCTCCTCCACCCCGAGCCCACGTCGTTTGAGCAATGCCGTTGACGCCCGACTGCCGGCCTCTGGACGTCGGATACAACTCCAGCGGTCTCGACGCAGGTCGGGTCAAGAGATAAGACCGAATCCCGACCGCAGAAGATACAACTGGCCGGCCTGCCTACTTCACCAGCACTTCGGCCGAGCCGACGGTGTCCTTCTCGTAGTTGTAGACGACCACCTTGACGACGCGCACGCTGTCTTTGACTGGCATTCGCAACGAGTAGGGAATCCCTTCGCGCTGGATGCGTTGAAACGAGGATGCCGACAGCTTCAGGTCGATCGTCTGCGAGCGCTCGTGAAGCACCATCTTCTTCGCATCGGCGAAGAACACGGCCACATCAAGCGTGCCTACCTGTCGGCCGTCGACCGTCTTGAACGCAATGCGCGCCGGATCGATGTTGACGTCGACGACCACCTCGTCGGCTGTCCCGCCCTTGCCCGGGATGCGCGTGGCGTTCACCTTCACAAGGATGTCGCGAATCTCCCTCTTGTACAACGCCGTCGACAGCACGCGGTTGTTGGTCAGGAAGGTCCGGCGATCGAAGGCAGGTTGTTCGGGGCGTCCGAAGTACCCGTGGCGGTACAGCACAGTGACGCCAGGGCGGTTCACCTTGACCACCAGGTTGCGGTATTCGCCGTCGCCAAGGGGCTTGGCGGGGTAGTACCCGAGCAGGTAGCTGGCCCGCGTGGCCAGATCCACGCGATCGAGTCCCTTACTCGTGTATTCCATGATGGACGCCTGGCCGCCGGTCGCCTCGGACAGCGACCGCATGTCCCGGATCGACATCGTGCCGCTGTAGCGCGTCGCAGCGCCGATGCCGTTGGTCACGATGCCGCCGGTCTGGAAGTTGTCGATGACGACACGCGCGTCGTTGGCCGCTTCGGCCAGTCGATCCACGTCATCTCCGCGCAGGATGTCGAGACCCTGTTCGGAGAAGAAGGCCAGGTGCTTCTCGCCTTCGAGAAAGCGCATGTACGCGATCCCCGTGTAGATCTTGCTCAAGTCCTGCATGGTTCCCGCGTTTCGCGACACGAACTCCTCGAACGGGAGGTCGGTGAGCAACTGGTCTGCGGCGGAGCCTGGATAGGACGGAGCGGCCTCCAGGCCGGCGTCGGCGGCCATCTTCTGGAGGGCGGCATCCATGGCCCCGTCGGCGGCGCGCCGGGTCGTGGCGGCCAGGCCCTGTGCGTCGGTGATCTCTGCCGGCACCGCCTGGCGGGAGCCGAGTCCGCCCGCTAACTTGAACACGTTGGCGATCTCGGTCTGCAGCGCAGGCGGCATCCCTCTGCTGCCATAAACCGCGGCCAGGCCGCTGAACCGCTGCGCGAGCAGCGCTTCGATCCGTTCGTTGGACGCCCGCAGGCGCCCGATGAGCTGCCAGATCTGATCGTGGTCGGTGGTGAAGTCGGTGGCGCGATCGTAGGCCAGCACCGCCACGCGATCCTGGGGCAGCAACTTTGCGCGGACAAAGTGAAGCAACGCGTCGAACCCCTTCGATGGTTCCTGCAGGCGGCCGCGTCCCAGCACGAGCAGAAACACTCTATAGTTCTGCGGCGCGAGGGTTGGCGCCGCATCGGGAGGAGCCGCGGCTTTGCGGAGCGTTGGCGCACTGGCTGGCGGTGGCGTTTCGGGTGTCAGGACCTGCAGCGCAAAATGCCTGATGTCCTGCCGGACGCCCGCCTCGAGGATCGTGAAATCCTCTTGTTTGAGGTCGGTGACGGGCTTGCCTTGCTTGTCGATCACGCGCACGTCGACCGGCACCAGCGTGACGGCGCTCCGGAACGACGCTCTCGGCTGCTGTCGGTCTTTGGGTGCCTGCGCCGCGAGCGCCACACCGATAGCCGCGGCCAGCACGACGACGGCAACGCCAGATGTTCGCGATCGCACAGCGCACCTCCAGAAACAGGATGCCCGATCCAGTTGTGCCTTGATCCCACAAATTGTATCCGAACCGCTGTTTGGACGCTCCAGCGACCGCCGCCGCTACCTGCGCTAAGATACGCAAACAAGGGGGGGCGATGAGGAGATTCTGGCGATTTCCGGCGTTGGCCGCGATCTGCCTGCTGGTCGGGTTCTGGGCGTGGTCGACGGCGCAGGTGTCGGGCCAGACAGGCCAGCCGCCTCAGCAGGCGGCGCAGACACCGGGCACGGCGGCCGCGAAGCCCGCCGGAACTGGAAAGATCAGCGGCCGGGTCATTGCCGCCGACAACGGTGCGCCTGTCAAGCGGGTGACCGTCACGCTGATGGGCGGCACACTGCAAGTTTCTGCAGGCAGGGGATCGGGTTCGGGCGCGCCAGGCGGCAGTACGCAGGTTCCGGCAAGGGGAGCGGGCAGTGGCCCACCGCCAGGCTTAGTGCAGAAACAGACGGACGTAGACGCGTCCGGCCGATTTGAATTCACCGACCTGCCGGCAGGTCGGTTCTCTCTGAACGTAAACTTCCAGGGCGGTTTCATCCGGACTCAAACAGAGTCCGTGCTGTTGGCCGACGCGGGATCCGCGACCGTCACGATTCGCCTGGAGCGGACGGGCGCCATCACAGGCAAGGTGTTCGACGAGGCTGGCGACCCGTTACCTCGTGCCCAGTTGCGCGCAACACGATGGGAGAGCAGCGGTGGAGTCCGGCGTCTCATGCAGGGGGGTGGCGGCGGCTTCAATATGACTAACGACCTCGGGGAATACCGCCTGTGGGACGTTCCCCCCGGCGACTACTACGTCTCCGCATCGTACATGACAGGCAACTACGCGCCTCCGACATCGGAACGCGAGGATCCGAAGTTCGGATTTGCCCCGACGTTTTACCCAGGAACCGCATCGATGGATGGCGCGCGCACCGTCACGGTGCGATCTGGACAGGACACGCCAGGCGTTGATATCACGCTGCAAAGAGCGAAGATGGGCCGCGTGACGGCGATCGTGCTCGATTCAGCCGGCAGCCCGCTTTCGCAACGCAGCAGTGTCTATCTGGCGTCCCGCCACGATTCCTCCGGGGGCGCAACGGGCATGTCGCGCAGGCCGGACGGCTCGTATCTCTCGGGCGATGTCCCTCCCGGCGACTACTACCTGGTGGCCAACCAGAGTCAGGGCGATAGTCCCGCCGCAGCCGCAGCCATCAGCGAAGGCGCGGTCGTCCCGGTGAGCGTCAACGGAGACGAAGTGACGTTCACCGTCCAGTTGAATAGAGGCGCAACTGTGTCGGGCCGGGTCGTCGTGGAAGGGAAGATGCCGGAACCGACGCCGGTGGTGACCACCGTCACTGGATCGCAACCAGTCACCAGCCAGGCACGCATCATGGTCAGCGCCCGCCAGGCCAGCAATCCCACCGCCTCATATTTCCCGAACTCGTCGTCCGGGCGGCCCGCGCCGATGCGCGACGACGGGACCTTCGAGTTGACCGGTCTGCGCGGGTCCTTCAGGCTGATGGCCTCGGGCAACCGGGCCGTGCTGAAGTCGGCCCGGCAGGGAGGGCAGGACATCCTGACAACCCCGCTGGAGTTGAGCGGATCCGAACACATCAAGGATGTCGAGATCGTCGTGACGACCGAAACAGGCACGATCGACTTCAGTGTCGTCAACTCCCGCGGCGAACCCGCGGCCGGCGCCTTCGTGCTCATGTTCAGCGACGACGCCACGCTGTGGTTTGAGGGATCGCCCTACGTCCGTCAGGCGCGAACGCCCAGTGCCGCCGCCGCGACCGGCGCGCCCTCCAGCAGCATGGCCTCCAGCGTGCCAACGCAAGCGCCAACTTCTGGGGCGGGAATGGCGGCCTCAGCGACATCGAGGGAACCCGGCCGTCTCATGAGCGGAACGCTCGTCCCCGGCCGCTACGGGGTCATTGCGTTCGAACCCGGCGCCAGCATCACAGGGCCCGCCTATGATCCTGAGGCGATCGAGAAGATGCGATCCCGCGCCACATTCGTCACCGTCGTTGCGGGCCAGGCAGCGATGGTGCAACTAAAGACCGTGAAGCAGTGATGTTTGTACACGTATCGGAGGACTGATGAAGACACGCACGTCGAGATGGCTGATTTGTCTGTTGATTGTTGCTGGCGCCGCGATCGGCTTCCAGGCGTTCGCTCAAGGACAGGACGATCCGGTCGTCCGCAAGATCATCGACCTTGGCACCAAAGACAACCAGGTGATGACCTGGAACGACTACGCCAGCAACCGGTTTGGCGGACGCGAAACCGGCACCAACGCGTACACCGATGCCACCCAGTGGGCAGTGTGGCAGTTCAAACAGTTCGGGCTGCAGGCGGAACTCGACGAGGTTGGCGAGATTCCGGTCGGATTCAATCGCGGGCCGTGGTTCGGCAAGATGCTCAAGCCGGCCGAGAAGGCACTGCGGTTCGGGACGCCCAGCTTTACGGCGGGCACGAAGGGCGTTCAGCGCGGCCCGGTCGTCATCCTCAAGGCCGATCCGTATTCGGTGCCCAGCCGAGCGACCGGTGGCCAGCCTGTGGCCAAAGAAAACGTCGACAAGAAGCGCGCGGCCGTGCAGGAAGGCATCACCGAGATCAACGCCAACAAGGCCGCGTTCAGGGGCGCCTGGGTGCTGATTGGCGGCACGTCCGGCTTTGGCCGTGACGGCCGCCGCGGCACGAAACTCCCCGATGGTTCGCCGGAGTACCTGGATGCCGACCTGATTCCATCGCTCACCAGGGCACTCATTGATGCCGGCGCACTCGGGACCATTCAGTCGTCCACACCACCCTCGCTTGTGCAGCCGGGCAACAACTCGGAGCCGCCGCTCAGCATGCTCGACGGCTACGCGGCGTCGTGGGACAAACTGCCCGTGCTGCCCGACGTCAAGTTGCTCGACACTCAGTTCAAAGAGATCAAGGCGCTTGTCGAGAAGAACGATCGGGTTGAACTCGAGTTCGACATCCGCAACTGGTTCAAGATGGGCCCGATTAAGTACCACAACGTCGTCGCCACACTGCGCGGCACGACGTATCCGGATGAGTACATCGTCATCGGCGGCCACTTCGATTGCTTCAGCGCCGCCACCGGCGGCGTAGACGACGGATCGGGCTTTGCGCCCGGAATGGAAGCGATCCGCCTGATCGCCGCGTCTGGCGCCAAGCCGAAGCGCTCGATCATCTTCATCGCGTTCGCCGCCGAAGAGAACGGGCTGGTCGGATCGCAGTCGTGGCTCAAGAAGCACCCCGAACTGCAGCCGAAGATCGTCATGATGATCAACCGCGATGGCAGCCCCAGCGCCATCACCGGCGCGACCGTGCCCGAGACGTGGTACGCGGATTTCGAGAAGATCACCGCGCCGCTCGCGAACCTCAACCCGAAGTGGCCGTTCAAGCTGCAGAAGAGCCTGCCGCGCGCCCATGCCACGAGCGCGGGCGGCACCGACTCGTCATCGTTCGAAATGATGAGTGTGCCGACGCTCAGCTTCCAGACGACGACGGCCAGGCCCGGGCCTGACGGCAAGGACGTCACCTATCAGTACAACTACGCGTGGCACACGCTGAACGACCTCTACAGTGAACTGGTGCCCTATACCGAGCACCAGCAGGAATCCGCGCTCATGATGGCGGTCGTAGCCTACGGCGTGGCGATGCTCGACAAACCGCTTACGCGCGACGGCGTCTACCTGGCCGATGGGCTGTACGCCAGCATCACGGTTGGGGCCGGCGATGCACAGAAGCAGGTGATGACGACGCTCGATTTCGTGAACGCGCCGCTGCACGTGGCGAACTTCGTCCGCACCGTTGAGGGCAAGCCGGCGGCGGGCGGCCGGGGCGCAGCCGGCGCCGGCGGTCGTGGCGGTGGTGGTGGAGGACGAGGCGGCGGCGGGCCCGAGATTCCGCCCATTGGCAGCATCAACGTCGTGAAGGGCCAGATCCAGGGCGTCGTGGCGTCCGAAATTCAGAAGTCCGTCGCGGTGCTGAGCCTGCCGAAAGCGATCAATGCCACGCTGAAGCATGACGCCGCCGGTGTTGTCGGCGTGTCGGCTCCGAACGCGTTTTACATCACGCTCGAGAAGAACGCCGGGCTCGACAAGAAGTACACCGCGATTGGGAAGGTCATGGCGGGGCTTGGGGCACTGACGGACATCAAGAAGGCCGATCCGATCAGGAGCATCCGGATCACGCGCGTTGGTCAGGCCGCGCGCGACTTCAAGACCGACGACGCGGCGTTCAAGACGCTGGTCGAGTCGGCGACCAAGAAGAAGTAGGGGCCGACCCCCGTGTCGGCCCGATCTGTCGTAGGGGCACGGCATGCCGTGCCCGGACGAGAAGCAAGAAGCCAAGGAGTCTGCCGTGCGCGTCGCCATGGTTGTTGCTATCCTTGCCGTCGTGACGTGCACGAGCCAGGCCCAGTTTCCAGGCGACCGACCTGCGTCGAATCCGCATGCGACGCGGTCGGTCGTGATGGCTCGCCGGGGCGCCATTGCCACCAGTCAGCCGCTGGCCTCCGCCGCAGGGCTTGCGGTACTCGAATCCGGCGGCAATGCCATTGATGCCGCGGTGACTGCCGCCGCCGTCCTCGCCGTGGTCGAGCCGACCATGAACGGGATTGGCGGCGATCTGTTTGCCATCGTCTACAACGGAAAGACCAAGGCGTTTCAAGGCCTCAACTCCAGCGGCCGCGCCGGGCGGCTGGCCACGCCGGAGGCATTCGCCGCACGAGGGCTGAAAGAGGTTCCGGACCGAGGACCGCTGGCCGTCACGGTGCCGGGCGTCGTTGACGGGTGGAGCGAACTGCTCAAGCGGCACGGCACCATCACGCTGGCGAGAGCGCTCGCGCCGGCCATGGCATATGCGCGAGACGGATTCGCCGTTTCGGAGATCATCGCGCAGCAGTGGCAGGAGGCGGAGACGATTCTGGCGAAGGATCCTGAGGCGGCGAGTGTCTTTCTGCCCGGGGGCCACGCGCCGCGCGCCGGCCAGGTGTTCAAGAACCCGAAACTGGCCGCCACGCTTGACGTCATCGCGCGCGAGGGGCGAGACGCGTTCTATCGCGGCGCGATCGGGCGGGCGATTGCCGCCGACCTCGCGCGGCGCGGCGGTCTTGTGACCGCCGAGGATCTGGCCGCCCACACTTCGGACTGGGTCGCGCCGATTTCGACGTCGTACCGCGGGTACGACGTGTTCGAGATGCCGCCCAATACGCAGGGCATCATCGCGCTCGAGATGCTGAATATCATCGAAGGCTACGACCTGAAGGCGCTCGGCCACAACTCGGCGGCGTACCTGCATCTGCTGGTCGAAGCCAAGCGCATCGCGTTTGCCGATCGCGGTGCGTACCTGGCCGACCCGGCGGCCGTCCCAGATGCCGTGCTGCGCATGTTGTTGTCGAAGGACTACGCGGCCAGACGCCGGCGCGAGATTGATCCCGCGCGCGCGGCCGCCGACTATGCGCCGGGTGTCCCTGCCGCACGGAGTGCGTCCGACATGGCCGTCCCGCGCCACGACAACTTCCGGGATGGTCGCGACCGCGGCGACACCATCTACCTGACGGCGGCTGACGACCAGGGCAACACGATTTCGCTGATCCAATCGCTGTACGAGTCGTTCGGGGCGGGCATCGTGGCGGGGGACACCGGCATCGTTCTGCACGATCGCGGCGCCGGATTCAGGCTCGATGCGGGACATCCCGACCGCGTGGCGCCTGGCAAGCGGCCCATGCACACGCTGGTGCCTGCGATGGTCATGAAGGACGGCCGACCCTGGCTGTCGTTTGGCGTGATGGGTGGCGACATGCAGCCGCAGGGGCACGTGCAGGTGCTCGCCAACATCATCGATTTCGGCATGAACGTGCAGGAAGCAGGCGAATCGCCGCGATTCAGGCACATGGCCAATGGTCTGGCGCTCGAGTCGGCGATGTCGCGCGAAGCCCGCGAGGGGCTCACCTCCCGCGGTCACCGTGTCATCGAGCGCAAGGGTGCGTTCGGCGGGTTCCAGGGCATCCTCATCGATCCAGCGACGGGCGTGCTGATGGCCGGATCGGACCCGCGCAAAGACGGTCTCGCCATCGGCCGCTGACCTGAGCGC